>Ga0187893_10007529_pt1 | contig 17771 bp, 15 predicted proteins | sample MA1701074metaG_FD_139574 | JGI IMG/M metagenome (GOLD analysis project Ga0187893, IMG submission 139574) | White microbial mat communities from a basaltic lava cave in the Kipuka Kanohina Cave System on the Island of Hawaii, USA - MA170107-4 metaG ... | reverse complement strand
ATGCGGGATGTCGTAAACCGGTTGATCGCGTATTCCACCGAGGGTGCCACCTTTGTTTTTGGCCCGCTGGGCGCCGACAAAGGGGAAAAAAGCATCGGATTCATATTTGCGTTCCAGGTCCTGCCCACGATTATTTTCGTCGCGTCGATATTTGCAATTCTTTACTACCTCGGCCTAATGCAAGCAGTCGTGAAGCGCGTCTCGCGCGCTGTGAGCCGGTTCATGGGTTCCAGCGGCGCCGAATCCGTTTCCGTGGCCGCCAGTATTTTTATGGGGCAGACCGAAGCGCCTCTGACCATTCGTCCTTTCCTGGCCGAGATGACGCGATCGGAGTTGATGACCGTGATGACTGCTGGCATGGCGCACGTATCGGGAGGCATCATGGCCGCCTATGTCCTGGTTGCTCAGGTGGACGTGGTGCACTTGCTGACGGCCGTGGTGATGACGGCCCCGGGCGCCATCATGGTTGCCAAAATAATGGTTCCCGAAACTGAGACGCCAAAGACCAGCGGAGACGTAGAGGTGGCCATTCCTTGCACTGATGTCAACGTGGTCGATGCCGCTGCCCGGGGTGCTTCTGAAGGAATGCATCTGGCTCTCAACGTGGGCGCAATGCTCATTGCTTTCATTGCCTTAGTGGCATTGGTCAATGGCATCTTGGGGTTCATGCATCGCGGAATCACTTCACTGGCACTGTCCGGGTTTTTGGGGCTGCTGGCCTCCTATTTTCCAGAGAACTTGCAGCAAATTCTGGGGGTAATCTTTCGTCCAATTGCTTGGGCCATGGGCGTCAGCTGGAAGGATTCCTTCCAGGTCGGAAATCTGCTTGGAACCCGTCTGGTATTAAATGAGTTTGTTTCGTTCCTTCAGTTGGGTCAGATTGGCAGCACGCTCGATACGCGCTCTTTTATCATCACGACTTTCGCGCTGTGTGGATTTGCTAACTTTGGCTCCATTGCGATTCAGGTCGGGGGCATCGGAGCTCTAGCCCCATCCAGGCGGCACGACCTGGCCGCCTTGGGCATAAGGGCTATGATTGCCGGCACCATCGCGAACTTTCTTTCCGCAACGATTGCGGGGATGATTCTCTAGGGATTGGTTCGTTGCCGGAAAGCCGTAGTGAAAGAGCGTCGATTTTCTCGAATACGACTCGCAAGAAATCTCAGGTTCAGTTTCCGGCATCTATGCCAAAAGGCGATAGGAAGTTTGTCGAACGCCAGGGCTGGATCGCTGTCTCCGATTGCTGAGTGCTTCGGATCAAGCATTGACCGGCCTGGAACCAGCGGTTAAGATAAAACTCATCTTGAGTTTGAGGTTAGTCCAATGATGTTTGGCAGTCGGCTAAAGTTGATTACTGGATTCGCGGTCCTCTTGATGAGTTTGCCGTTTTTTGTCTTCTCGCAGAATACCCCCTCTCAGGTTCTCGATACCAAGATTGACGACGGCGAGAAAGCCAAGAATTTGGTCGTCAATGTCGAGCTTGTGAACGTTCTGTTCACGGTGACCGATCGGAAGGGCAAGCTGGTGACGGATCTGACTCAGAAAGAACTCAGACTGTATGAGGACAATCGGTTGCAGTCCATCACCAATTTTTCGCGCGAGACAGATCTCCCTTTGACGATTGCCCTTCTCATTGACACCAGCACCAGCATTCGTGATCGCTTCAAGTTCGAGCAGGAAGCCGCAATTGATTTCCTGTACCGAACGATTCGCCCCAGGAAGGACAAGGGGCTGTTGATAACCTTCGACTCGGCCATCGAACTGGTTCAGGACTACACCGACAACCCCGAGACTTTGGCCAAAGCCATTCGACAGGTACGCCCAGGTGGCGGAACTAAGATGCTGGATGCCATTTATCTTGCCTGTCAGGAGAAGCTCAAGTCTGAGACGGGGCGCAAATTGATCATCTTGATCTCCGACGGTGATGACAATTTGAGCCTGGAGACCGTGCATTCAACGCTGGAGATGGCTCAAAGGTCAGATGTTGGGATCTTTGCCATTAGCACGAACTCCAGCGGATTTTTCGGACTTACAGCTCCGAAGGCTGACAAGCTGTTGAAACGACTCTCCGAAGAGACGGGCGGCCGAGCGTTCTTTCCGTTCAAGGCCGAAGACCTTTCGCAAAGCTTTCAGGATATTGCCGCCGAGCTGCGCAGCCAATATTCGCTGGCTTACCGTTCCTCGAACGTCAATCGTGATGGGACGTTCCGAGCTATCAAAATCGAGCCTGAGAGAAAGAATTTAAAGGTAAAGTCGCGCAAAGGCTACTACGCGCCCCGCAGCTAGTGTTCCCCAGGCTAACTCAAGAATCGCTCCCGAGTTCGTTTAGCGCTCGGGGCGTTCTTCCGGTCCATCTTCCCTCCACCCACCCACATTCCTTCCTTAAATCGACTGGATACCAGCAGCCTCAGTCCGGCAACACAAAACTAACTGAGAAGAGAAGATTGATTTAATCGTTTCGATAAATTACCCTCTTGCGGGTTTGGGCGGTACGTATCGGGTCGCTCGCCATCACGCGGCAGCGCGAATACTCAATTTCCTGAGGGAGCTCTCTTACATGAACATGTTGTGGAATCGGATCTTGCGACGATGCCTTGTTCCCATGTGGATGATTTCAGTCCTTGCGGCACCGCTGTCTGCCCAGTCTGGAGGGCACAAGCCGGGCGGGGAAGCCAGCTTGGTTCTGCCGGATGTCAGCCAGGCGCAGATGATGGGCTTGAGCGGTGCGGCGCTTCTGTGGGGAGGTTTGTTTATCTGCGTGCTGGGGTTGCTGTTCGGACTCATCATCTACCTGCAGCTGAAACGACTGCCGGTTCACCGGTCGATGGCTGATGTGTCTGAGCTGATCTATGAGACTTGTAAGACCTACCTGATCACGCAGGGCAAGTTCCTGCTGATTTTGGAAGCCTTCATTGGGGTCATCATTTTTATCTATTTTCGCCTGCTGCAGGGGATGCCGCTCGGAAGAGTTCTGATCATTCTGCTCTTCAGCTTGATTGGTATCGCTGGCAGCTTCGGCGTTGCCTGGTTTGGGATTCGCATCAACACCTTTGCCAATTCTCGAACTGCCTTTGCCAGCCTGGAAGGCTTGCCTTTCCCTTGTCATGCGATTCCGCTGAAGGCCGGAATGAGCATCGGCATGCTGCTGATCTCGGTCGAACTGTTTCTAATGCTGTGCATCTTTCTGTTCATACCCGGTGACTATGCAGGCCCCTGTTTTATCGGGTTCGCCATTGGTGAATCGCTTGGCGCGGCGGCACTGAGAATTGCCGGTGGAATCTTCACCAAGATCGCTGATATCGGGGCTGATCTCATGAAGATCGTGTTTAAGATCAAGGAAGACGACGCGCGCAACCCTGGAGTGATTGCCGACTGCACGGGCGACAATGCGGGCGACTCCGTTGGACCGACCGCGGATGGATTCGAGACCTACGGCGTGACCGGAGTGGCGTTGATCTCCTTTGTGCTGCTCGCGGTCAGCAGTTCAGCGGTTCAGGTTCAGTTGCTGGTCTGGCTGTTCATGATCCGCGTGATCATGATTGTGGCCTCCGGCCTGTCCTATTTGCTCAATGGAGCCATTTCGCGCGCGCGCTATGCCTCGCAGCAAAAAATGAACTTTGAAGCACCTCTAACCATGTTGGTGTGGCTGACTTCAGCAGTTTCGGTGGGTCTCACGTATCTGGCGTCTTATTTCCTGATCCCCGGTCTGGGCGACGGGTCGCTGTGGTGGAAACTGTCCACTGTCATTACCTGCGGAACGCTGGCAGGAGCCGTCATACCCGAGTTGGTCAAGGTTTTTACTTCAACCGAATCCAGTCATGTGGCTGAAGTCGTCAGCTCGTCTCGAGAGGGAGGAGCCTCTCTAAACATCCTGTCGGGACTTGTGGCAGGAAATTTCAGCGCTTACTGGCTCGGTCTGGCTGTGGTGGCACTCATGGCGGTGGCTCATGGAGTCAGTTCCTATGGCTTCAGTGAACTGATGCTGGCGCCAGCGGTTTTTGCCTTTGGGTTGGTTGCTTTCGGATTTCTGGGAATGGGGCCAGTGACCATCGCTGTGGACTCGTATGGACCGGTAACTGACAACGCTCAATCGATCTTCGAGTTGTCCACCATTGAACAGATTCCTGGAATTCAGGCCGAGATCCAACGGGACTATGGGTTCAAGCCAGACTTTACTCACGCCAAGGATCTTCTGGAAGAGAACGACGGTGCCGGCAATACGTTCAAAGCGACTGCGAAACCTGTGCTGATCGGAACGGCAGTGGTGGGCGCGACCACCATGATCTTCTCCATCGTCATGCTGCTCACGCACGGCCTCACACAAAACCTGGAGAAACTATCGATCCTGAATCCACTGTTTCTCCTGGGAATGATTTGTGGAGGGGCCATGATCTACTGGTTCACGGGTGCGTCCACTCAGGCCGTGACCACGGGAGCCTACCGGGCCGTCGAATTCATCAAGGCGAACATCCGGCTGGAAGGAACCACACGGGCGTCCGTGGAAGACAGCAAACGGGTGGTGGAAATCTGTACGCAATATGCGCAGAAGGGAATGTTCAACATCTTTCTGGCCGTGTTCTTCGCGACTTTGGGCTTCGCGTTTCTTGATCCCTACTTTTTCATCGGCTACCTGATTTCAATAGCGCTTTTCGGACTGTTCCAGGCCTTCTTTATGGCCAATGCTGGCGGTGCCTGGGACAATGCCAAGAAGATCGTTGAGGTTGACCTGAAGCAGAAAGGAACAGAACTGCATGCCGCGACAGTCGTAGGCGATACCGTGGGCGATCCTTTTAAGGACACATCATCGGTAGCCCTGAATCCGGTGATCAAGTTCACGACTCTGTTCGGCCTGTTGGCCGTGGAGCTTGGCGTCCTGTTGGCGGACCAGCGCGGCCCAGCCTTTGGCCTGCTGCTGGGCTTCTTTGCCCTGGCAATCTCAATCGTGTTCGTTTGGCGCTCTTTCTATCGTATGCGCATCGCTTGAAACGGTTTGAAGTCACTTTTTAAGATGGTCTTGCGACTGCAAACCCCGATATGAGAAGACAAGTTTCTTGACGGCTTGAACGTGTTACGCTATAAGCCACGCTTGCGCGGGCAGCTTCCCGGCTACCGCAGTTTTCAACGGCGAGGTACCCAAGTGGCTAAGGGAGAGGTCTGCAAAACCTTTATTCAGGGGTTCGAATCCCCTCCTCGCCTCCACGCTTTAAACACAATTCTGTTCTCCTACACTTCCCCTCCACGGTTGTGTCGCAGGTCGCAAGGGTTGAAAGGGCTCTGAATCTGTGTAGAATAAGGTGCCCTGCGGAAACTTAAAACTGCCGCTTGCGCGGAGAGAGCCAATCTTCCAAAAAGGAAGGTGTCACCCAGATGAACGTTTCAGTTCTCGGACCACCCGGCTGTGGGAAAGGAACCCAAGCCAAACTCCTGGCAGCTCATTTTGGACTAAAGCACTTCTCATTAGGCGAGACGTTGCGCGCCGAGATTGAACATGGTAGCGACCTGGGCCAAAGAACGGCTGCTTTTGTACGCGAAGGGAAGTTGGTTCCGGATCAACTCGTCGAGGAGATCTTTGAGTCTTTCGTAAAGAAAAATCCAGGGAAAGGATTTGTGCTGGATGGTTATCCTCGAACTCTGGAGCAGGCGGTTGCGTTGGAAAGAATTCTGAAGTTCTCGGCTGTGCTGCTGTTTGAGGTTTCCGAGGATGAAGTGATTTCACGCGTCGAAGGACGGGTGATCGATGACCAGGGCCGTTCTTACAATATTCCCAAGAATCCTCCTCCGCCTGGAATTCGCGTGCGCAAGCGGGAGGACGACCAACCCGAAATCGTGCATAAGAGGTACCACGAATACACCCGGGACATCCGCCCGATCGCTGATCTGTACCGCAAGCAAGGCACCCTGGTTCCTATTAACGCAGTTGGCAGCATCGGTGCCGTTCTGGACCAACTGCTTCACAAACTTGCAGAAAATGGAAGCGAGAAGGCTGCCCCAAAATGAGTCACTACCCTACTCTGAAGCGGATTTTGAAGGCAGGCAATTGGCGAGAAGATGGACGGATCTCCGCTAGACGATTCGAATGAGGGGAAGAAGATTTTTCTTTTCTTAGCCTGCTTTGTGAGGGTTTGAAAAAAGTAGGGGTTCGACGAGAGGTAGATTAAAGGTAGATTATTATGAACTTGATAACTGCAGTGTCCTGGAGATACGATCGGCTGAAACAACAGTCTGCTCAAGCTAGAAACAGCCTGAGGCGGGAATTCTCTGAACCGATTGCCAGGGTTCAGGTGTATTCATGGGCTCCTCATCTCAGGGAGTTCCTGCGCGATCGGAATAAAGCTGCCATTGCTCCTAAGTATGCCCACGCGCGAAACCTCTACAGGATTGTGCGCGACAGGCGGCCGCTACGTGTTCTGGAGTACGGGTCCGGCGTTTCCACAGCCGTCATAGCCGAAGCGCTCACTCAGAACGGAGCAGGCCAGCTCACATCAATCGATAATTGCAAAGAGTGGGCCGATGAGACCATGCGAACGATGCCCCAGAGCGTTGCCCATTGCGTGCGCGTGCTGCATTACCCTGTCAAGGAAGGTATGGTCGGCGGGGTGAGGGTCTATCGCTACGGTTTTCAGCCCACATTGGCTCCAGATATGATCTATCTGGATGGACCGAATTTAGATGGCGACATCTATGCAGCTGCTGATCTATTGGACCTGGAACCCTCGCTTGAGCCTAGATGCCTGCTATTGATCGACTGCCGCTATGAGCAAACACGATTCCTGCAGGCTCACTTCAAGCGGGACTGGTCATTCTACAGGCACCCGGCATTCCACTATGCGAAGATGGAGTTGAAAAAGTAGGGGTTCTCATTGTGAGAACAAAACCCCGCTTAGTCTTTCGGGTAGTTACTCATTTAGCAAAATGAGTCACTACCGGCTGCCCGGTAGAGGACCCTAAGCGGTTCCTGTTCGAGGTCGATGCCCAATCGACCGCGAGGCTGCTGATGTTAGCGAGCATCGGAATGAGTTTCGACCCTTTCCTCCTGCGCTCCCTCCCCAAGGTTTTGCTGCACGAGCATCTGGACGGTGTATTACGGCCCCGGACGCTGATCGAATTGGCTCGCGAGTGCGGCTACAACCAATTGCCCACCGAAGACCCGGACGCGCTGGCAGCCTGGTTCTTTCGTGGCGCCAACCAGGGAAGTCTCCCAAAGTATCTCGAAGGATTTGCCCATACCATCGCGGTGATGCAGACGCCCGAGGCGCTGGAACGAGTTGCCTACGAGCAGGTCGAGGATCTAAAGAACGACGGAGTCGTCTACTTCGAGACCCGTTTTGCTCCTGTCTTTCACACGAACGCGGGCTTGACGCATGAACAAATCGTGGCGGCCGTTCTGAAAGGGCTGGAACGCGGGAGGAAAGACTTCGGAGTTCCTTCCGGGCTCATCATCTGCGCGATGCGCAATATGAGTGTGTCGCTCGAGATGGCGGAACTCGCGGTGGATTTCCGGCAGCGTGGAGTTGTTGGGTTCGACCTGGCAGGTGAAGAGGGAGGCTATCCTCCCAAGAAGCATGTCGAGGCGTTTCATTATATTCAACGGCAAAACTTCAACATTACCGTGCACGCCGGTGAAGGGTTTGGGAAGGAATCGATTTGGCAGGCCATTCAATACTGCGGCGCGCATCGCATTGGACACGGCACGCGGCTTGTAGACGATATCGCGCTAGCCGGAGGAAAGGCTGTGAAACTGGGCGACCTCGCGCAATACGTCCTCGACAAGCGCATTCCTCTGGAGATCTGTCTGATCAGCAACGTCCACACAGGTGCTGCGGCGACGCTTGCTGAGCATCCATTCAAGATCTTTTTTCAGGAGAAGTTCCGCGTCACGCTGAATACCGACAACCGGCTGATGAGCGATACGGACATGGTGAAGGAGTTTCAAGCGGCGGCTGATGCATTCGGCCTGGGCGTCGATGATTTCGAGAAGATCACGATCAACGCGATGAAGAGTGCGTTCATCCCCTATACGGAACGCTGCCAAATCATCTACGACGTCATCAAACCGGGCTACGCACAGATCCGGTTGGCGTTGTAATTCGAATGTTGCGGCAGGGAAGAGCCTGCGGTCGGGATTTGAGGTTCGTCCTGCCTGCCCGGAGCTTTGGCCTGCCTCGTCTAATGGATCGAGCTATCCAGTTTCCTTCCATCCATCGTATAAAAATCTGCATCAGCGGGCTGTAGTTGAACCGAGGGGCCAAAGGTGCGCCGCAGCGCGGCGTTGATGGCGCTGAGGACGTCCTCCAAATGTTCGGGGCACTCCACGCTGCCACGATACACCTTGTCCCGACGGCCGTCCGCCCGCTGCACGAAGTGGGCCCATTCGCAACTTCCGTTTGATTTCTGTTTCGCCACGAGCTTGTAGGTGCCGACGTCGGTGATGGAGGGCGCCACCCAGATGCCGGCAATTGTTTCCCCTCGTTCGACACTCATCACGGCAAACTGCCGGGCTTGTTGGGCTTTCATAGGAGACCTCCGCGGAGCACGCGCGAAGCGAAGCAGGAATGAACCAGAGCAACCACGATTGCCAATTAGTAATAGGGAAGTATCACAGGACGATTCAAGGTCTGCAAGTTTTTTGTCGGTTGATAAATCTATGCAAGCAGCCGTGGAGGAGGTTTCAGTTTACCGGGATTCTTGACTGGCACCAGCATCCGCAAACAGAACGAGTTCGCGGAGTGCGGCCATCCTGGATTTCAATGAACTTGGGTATCGCGTTAAAGCTGAAGAAGCCGCAGACCGCAGAAGACGCGGTCTGCGCTACAGGATTTGCATCGCTCACTCTGGGTGAAAATGGCACGACGCTGGTTTGGATCAGGCGTTTCAGCCATCTCTCCACCAATGATGAAAGTGGTGCACGGGGCTGATGCCTTGCCCCACGACGAATCCTGTTTCGAGTGCCTTGGTGAGATACTCGCGTGCCTGCACGACCGCCGGGTAGAGCTCCAGTCCCTGCGCGAGACCGGCAGCAATCGCCGAAGACAGTGTGCAGCCGGTGCCGTGTGTATGCGGAGTGTTCACCCAGCGACCGCGGATGGAGTGAAAATCGCGGCCATCGTAGAAGAGATCGATCACTTCGGTGCCGTTCCGATTCTCTTCGGCGTGAAGTTGCGCTCGATGCCCGCCCTTCAATAAGACAGCCCGCGCGCCCATATTGTGGAGCTGTCGAGCCGCTTCCTGGAAATCTGCATCGGTCCTCAACTCCTTCCCGGTCAGCACTTCCGCTTCAGGAATGTTGGGGGTGATCAGAGCGGCAAGGGGGAAAAGCACGTCCCTGAGCGTCGTTGCTGCTTCCGGCGCCAGCAACGCGTCGCCACTCTTCGAAAGCATCACCGGATCGAGCACCAGCGGTATTTTGTGCGCTACGCTCAGCGACGATGCGACGGCACGGATGATGGCGGCATTCGCAAGCATACCGGTCTTCACGGAGTCCGGGCGGATGTCTGAAAGCACCGCCTCAATCTGCTTGCGAACCATGTCTGGCGAAACGGGCTCCACGCCGGTCACCTGCTGTGTATTCTGTGCGGTGACAGCCGTGATGACGGAACAGCCATAAACGCCGAATGCGGCAAAGGTCTTCAGGTCGGCTTGAATGCCGGCGCCGCCGCCGGAGTCGGAACCTGCGATTGTGAGGGCTTTGGGGATGGGCATGAGAACAGTTTCAATTGTTAGGAAACGAGAAAGTCAGCTTGGACCGATCGGGCGTGACAACGAGTGCCAATGCGATTCCATGGTACCGCACGGACAAGTCAAAGTCGCCTGACCTTTACTGACCTAACAAACATCGACTCTGTGTTCCGGAAAGAAGGATTGAATGTGGGAGCCGGTGTCCTCAGCGGCGAAAGGCGGCCAGTCGAGTGTCAACGCTGAGGACACCGGCTCCCACTCTCTGGGTCTGCTGGCTAGAGGGTGATCTTGACAGAGTCCTGGATGGTATCGTCATTCCCGCAAAAGCGGGGCTTGTGCCTTTCTCCGCCGATCCCTGGATTCCCGCTTTTGCGGGAATGACGTTTACGGGGAAATCCTAACTGGAAAGCACGGTCTGCGGGTCGCGACCCTATTCGACGACCGTGGCTGTAATTACAAGAACCAATGCCGTGTTAGTGCCTCCGACCGCTGCCTTGCCTACGACAACCTTCTGACCTTCACGCACGTCGACATCAGTCCCGAAACCGGCCTCATAGTTCTCGTAGGTAACGTGCAAGCCACCGTCGAGCTGTTGTTTCTTGGCGATGACATTAGCCTTGAATCTGAGCCCATTTAAACGAATCGAGCGGCCCTTCTCATCTGAATTGATAATGGTGCCACTGTAACTCAGCGAGTAAGTAGATGGATTTGGGGCTTCAGCATCCAGTCTCGAGAGCCCGCTGACTTGGCCCGGTCGCGTGTCTCGGCTTCTGATGACCAGCGTATCGACTGCTCGAAAGCCTTTGAAACCAAATGTCGTCTTTAGTTGTTTCACCACACTGTCGAGCTCTGGCGCCACTGAGCCTTCCCGATCCGACCCGAGGAGCAAGTAGACGGTCAATTCGACATTCTGTGGAGTCGGAGGTGGCACATCCAGCCGCCTAATTGTGTCTTCAATAGTTGGCAAGAGGCCCGCTGGGGCGCTGACCCCGATGACCCTTAGTTCCCGATTCGGCTGCACAGGTACAGCATAAATGCTGAGAGTTTGTGCGATGGCATTCACGTCAGCATGCTTAATCGCAAAGACTTTGTGAACATGTTGCAGCCGCTCCGCTGCTGCCGGTGGCTTCGTTGAAGCCGGCTGCTCGGTAGGCTTATCGGCCTTCTTGGCCTGAGCCAGAACTGGTGGGCCTGCAGAGAAGAAGAGCATCGACAAGCAGGTTGCCAAGATCCTTGCACCCAAGTGGTTCGATCTCGCCAACAGGCGTTTCCGTCCGTGTTGAGGTCGCAGCAAGGATTCGGCTCCCCTCTCCCCGGCGCGGGAGAGGGGGGGGTGAAGGGGTTTTGTACGCGGTAGCGATTTCGTAATGACCACCAGAGAGACTGGCTGAATGGGCAACGGTAAGGAGCCCACCACAGCGTGGCGTTCCCCCTCACCCCCAGCCCCTCTCCCACGTTGGGGAGAGGGGAGCCGACTCTTTAGGTGAATCCCGGTTGCTTCACGGCTTCCCTTGCAAAGGGAGGGAAGCTTGTGGCTTGCAACTCCGTCCGGTTTTTTGAAACCATGGTTAATGGGCGCTGTCATAGGAACTCTCCATTTCCTTAATTATGGTGGACGTCTTGATCCACCAACCAGACAATCACAATGTTCGGGTCATCGGTAATCAGCTTAATCACCAGCGGTGGGGGTGGCTCAGGGGTTATGTCAGCCGGCTGCGGCACTTCCGGTTCCAGGTTTGAGCCCTGTTCAACTGGCGCTTCAGGCTCTTCCGTCGCAGCGATCGGTTCTGCTCCAGCAGGCAACGCGAGCTCTTGAGCCACGGGAGCTTTGTGGCGCGTGGCGAACTGCTTTGGTTCAGGCTCAAACGACTGTTTCGTTCTGAACGTCATGCTTTCCGGAGCTTCTGGTGCCGCAGTCCCCGGAAGTTGTTCCTGAACAGTCGGAGCAGAAGCGACCGTCGGAATATCAGGACGAGCTCCTCCGGGCCTGCGCCAAAGCTGCCACTGCCACAGGAGTCCCAGTGCGACCAACACGACCAGTGCCGCAGCCCAGACAGGGCGCCAGTGAGCGAGCGCCGGAGAAAACAATCGCCACCAAAGCGGACGTTGCGCCTGCCGCCGGTTTACCTCCTGCATCACCCGCTGCCGGACGACGCTGAAGCTGGCTGGGTCGAGCGGCTCGGCAGCCAATTCCTTCACCATCTCCTGGCTGGCTTCCAGCGCCCCTAAAAACCTCTGGCAGGAGGCACACGACTTCAGATGCGACTCGACGTTGTTTGCAAGCGAGGCATCGAGATCCCCTTCTGCATACAACGCGATCAATTCTTCAAAAGTGTTGCAGTTCATGACCGCCTCTTCAGCCGTCGTTCCAGAAACAGCTTCATCTTCATGCGGGCGCTGCTCACCTGGGAGCGGACCGTCACCTCAGATGAGCCCAGAATACCCGCAACTTCTCGAGTCGAGAGTCCTTCAATGTCGCGCAGCACCACTGCAGCCCGTTCCTTCTCGGGGAGTCGCTTCAGGGCTTCCGCCACAAACCCGCGCTTCTCCGCCAGGCCGAACTCTGCCTCAAGATCCGTGGCACCCGCTGGTTCGCGCATCTCGCCACTCCCGACCAGATCGTCCAAAGAAAGCGTGGATGACCGTTGCCGCCGGCGTTGAGCGTCGTGGCAAACGTTAACGGTGACACGGTACAGCCAGGGAGGGAATTCACGACCGTCCTGGAAACGATGGAGATACTTGTACAGGCGTAGAAAAACCTCCTGCGCGGCGTCCTGGGCGTCCTTCAAATCGCCCAGCAGCCGAAGACAAGTTGTCAGGACCTGCCGCTGATGAAGCACCAGAAGCTGTTCAAACGCGGAGGCATCTCCTGCCTTTGCCCGTCTTAACCAGACGGCAGTCGGATCGCTCTCCGTGGGGGCGCCAGGGTCCAGATGGGCGTCTTCCATCATCAAGGTGCATTCTCCGGACGCTGGTCCCACCGTGGTCTCTCCGCGGCTAAAGGCCTCTTCATAAAGGCAATACTGCATCCGCGGAGAAACTGTTGAAAGGGATTTTTGCGGCGATCTGGAGTGGGTTCGGAGGAATAACAATGAGGACGGCCCGAGACAGGCTGAAATCCTCGCTTCACTCCCGCTTTTTCAGGCGAGTCTCCATGCCGCTTTGCGGTGCCGCGACCAAGAAGATCCGTCGCCGCTGTCTTCGAGGAAGAGCACGAGGACGACGATGATTCTCATCGAAACCTTATAGAAAAGCCACGGTCTGGAGTGAGGTGATTTCGAAGCGTCTGCGACAGCGCTGGTTTTTGCAGTTGATGGTGTCGTCGATGCGCACCATGTAGGATTGGGCTTTAGCGAACTTCATTCGATCTTCCTGGCTGGCATGGGAGGGCAGGGAAGCCTTTTTGGTGCGGCGGCGCCAACGGACTTCGTAGCTGTCCGATTGCCGGCAGAACGGGCAGTTCAGGTTGGCTTGTTTCAACTCATCTTTCTCGGTAAAAAAGTCGCGTTCTTCCATAGGCCTTAGTCCAAGATCACAACGCCGATTGCTTCAAAGGTCACCACGCGTTGCGGCCCCTTGATTTCGGACAGGTCAGATTGAGTCGATTGTTCTGCGGCATAGTGACGGGCCATATCCTCCGACAGCGTTTCCTGAATCAACCGGCCCTCGGCGCGCACCTTCTTGCCGCGGCTGTCTTTCGGCACGAAGAATGAGTAGCCTTCGAACTTGATGCGAATGGCGCGTTCGCCGTCTGACAGCATGAGCCAACAGCCTTTCATCTGGCACACATCGCTGATCTTGCCTTCGAGCAGCACCTTCTGATTCTGATACTTGGAGGGCTGTTGAAGGGCTTCCTGGAGACGCAGAGTTTTCTTGAGGCTCAAGGGCTTGCCGAAGGTCCGTGCCGTTGTTTCCTTGGCCGACAACACCGTCGAAACAAGAAGCAACAGCGCACAAGAGAGCCCAAGCAGCGGCAAATGATTTCTGACCAAGCGGAGCATAGAAACCGTCCTCGGCTTCAAGTAAGATGCCGTGGTAGCATCGGCCAGGAAGGTATACTAAGCGTCCGGTCAAGTCAATTATCACCTGGGCGTGAAGTTGCGTTTGAAAATGGCGACTCGTCCTCGGCCGCGTACGCGTCAAAGGTCGGGTGGACCTCTTCATCTCCCCCTTATGCGAGCCCCTAAGGGGAGAGACCGTGATCAATCTCACCATCGCGGAGATCCCTCATGAATGTGAAACTAGCCTACGGCCGCTCCGGCATCGAAGTTGAATTTCCAGATACGAACGTGGACGTTATAGAGCCCCACTTCGTTCACGGCCTCCCCGACGAGGCGACGGCCCTTCGGCAGGCTTTGCGCCAGCCGATCGGCACGCGTCCCTTGCGCGAGTTGGCCAAGGCTGGAGATTCGGTGGCAATCATCTTCTCCGACCGGACACGGCCCATGCCTAGTGACCGCGTGCTGCCGGTCGTGCTCTCCGAACTTGAAAACACCTTGCCGGAGAATATTACGCTCATCAATGCTGTCGGCACCCATCGCCATAACACTCCGGAAGAGCTGGAAGCCATGCTGGGTCGCCGCATCGTCGATCACTTCCGGGTTGTGCAACACCGCCCCAAAGATCGTGAAAGCATGGTGCGGCTGGGAGTCAGCCGGTTCGGAAATGAAGTCTGGGTGAATCGTGACTTCGTGCAGGCGAAGATCAAGATCCTGACGGGGTTCATTGAGCCGCATTTTTTTGCCGGCTTTTCGGGTGGACCCAAATCGGTTCTTCTTGGCGTAGGAGCTTTTGAGAGCATTCTCAGAAACCATTCTGCGCCGATGATTGATCATCCGATGTCCACCTGGGGTGTGACGGCGGAGAATCCGATCCACCAGGAGATGTCGGAGATGGCCGAGTTGGTGAAGCCTGACTTCATCGTAAACGTGACTCTGAACAAGAAACGCCAGATTACCGGGGTTTTCGCCGGAGACTGGCGTCAGGCTCACGCTGCCGGGTGTGCGTTTGCGAAGCAATGCGTGATGCGAGCGGTGAAGAGGCCTTACGATCTGGTCGTCACGACGAATTCCGGCTTCCCGCTGGACATGAACCTGTATCAGGCCGTGAAAGGGATGTCAGCTGCTGCGCGCATCGTGAAACCGGGGGGCGCAATCCTTGTTGCGGCAGAATGTTCCGACGGCGTCCCCACCCACGGCAATTTTCGGGAGCTATTGTCCAAAGGAAAATCACCTCAGGACTGGCTCGACCTCATCTACCAGTCGCCCCAACCCATCCCGGATCAGTGGCAGGTGCAGATCCTGGCGAAGATCTTGCAGCAGGCCGACGTGCATCTGTATTCGAGCCTTCCTGAGGCTGACGTGCGTCTCAGCCTACTTCAGCCAGTCAAAGACATTGCTGCCTGTGTCCGCGTTCTGCGTGCGGCACACGACTCCCATACAAACGAACCGCATCGCATCGCGGTCTTGCCCGAAGGTCCGCAAACCGTGCCGTATTTAGACTCCGAATCCACGCCTGACAACTCATAAGGCAGGAAGAGCCAATCTGCGGTTTGACCGATATCCGGCATTCCCGCCCATGCGTGAAGCCAGACGGTCTTTGGGAGTAAGGGAGCAGTCACTGATAAAACGGTCTGGATTTGGGGCTTGCACTGTGCTGGGGGTGGAAGGGGGAGGCCAACCTTGTCATATGCGTCATGTGCCGCTTTCATGAAGGAGGTTTGAGGGATTTTTGCGATTGAACCCCAGAATCTTTCATGTATGATTCCGCCTTCGCTGAATTGCAGTCCGAGCTTTAATTCGTTCAGTTATCGAGAGTTTGAGCCGGCGCTGGCCTGTCGGAGCCAAGGCTAAAACACTTCCTTGGAGGAGTCATGAACGTTTCCTGGAAAAAGTATATGAAAGTTGGGCTGGTTCAGTTCATGGCGTTTCCGCAGACGCTGAGGGGAGAAGGCCCCGTTTTGGAGACCTTGGAAAAGGTTCTTACCGACGACTTCTTTGATGTCGTCGAAATCACAACCATCAAGGATCCTGAGGTGCGTCAGCAAGCGAAACGCATGCTTGAGTCAAGCAAAATGACGGTTGCCTTCGGCAGCCAGCCTGTTCAATTGGTGAACAAGCTGAACATCAACAGCTTCGACGCTGCAGAGCGCAGTCTAGCGGTAGATCGCTGCAAGGCCTGCATTAACGAGGCGGTTGAGATGGGAGCGGTCGGGATCGCCTTTCTCAGCGGACCTGACCCCGGACCTGAAAGGAGAAATGAAGCAAAGGAGCTCGTTTTCGATTCTCTGAGCCAGCTTTGCGCCCACGCTGAGAAGCTGGGGAGCATCAAAGTTGTCGTTGAAACCTTCGATCAAGACATCGACAAGAAAGCTCTGGTCGGGCCCAACGCGGAGGCAGCGGTTTTGTCGGCGCGTCTTCGGGAAAAACATAGGAACTTCGGTCTCATGCTGGATCTCAGCCATCTTCCGCTGCAACACGAAACCATTGAACACGCGTTGACTGTGACTAAAGACCATTTGGTTCACGCGCATATGGGAAACTGTGTCATGCGGGACAAGAGCCATCCGGCCTATGGCGACCAGCATCCCAGGTTTGGACTTCCAGGCGGCGAGAATGACGTGCCCCAGGTGGTGGAATACATTCGCGCGTTGATTAAGATCGGATACCTTCAGGAAGGCAATCCACGCATCCTGAGCTTCGAAGTCAAGCCGATGCCAGGCGAATCCAGCGAAGTTGTGCTCGCCAATGCCAAACGGACACTGAGAGACGCGTGGGAGTTGGTGTAGATAACCGCGTCATTACTGCGAAAGGAGAAATCCAGCACTTTCGCTTCAGCCCTGAATTCCGGCTTTCGCCGGAATGACGGGAATCGACAGAAGAGAGCAGGAGACCGGGAGCCAGTATGACGATTCGCAGCCAGCGAGAAGCGCTAAAAATGTGGGTATCTGCATTCCTTTGCCTGACCTTTGCTCTTGCGGCTGCCGGTTGCTCGCAGCCGGGCAGCGGACGCAAGGTCATCGGCGTGACCCTACTAACCAAGGAGCACGTGTTTTACCGTGACCTTGAAAGTGGATTAAAAGAAGCTGCCGACCAGAAGGGCTACGATCTGTTGATTACATCGGGCGATTGGGATTTGGCGAAACAGCAAGGACAGATTGAGAACTTCATTGTTCAGAAAGTCGCCGCCATCATCGTTTGTCCGGTAAATTCAAAGGGTATTGGACCCGCCATCGAGAAAGCCTCGCAGGCCGGGATTCCAGTATTCACAGCCGATATCAAGGCGGACAGTGGTCCCGTGGTGTCGCACGTGGCTTCCGATAACTTTCTGGGCGGCAAACTAGCCGGTGAGTATATGGCCAAGGCTCTCGGCGGCAAAGGCAAGGTTGCCGTCATCGACCAGCCAATTGTCGAGTCTACCATCCAGCGCGTTCGTGGCTTTGAAGATGTGATCAAACAGCATCCGGAGATGCAGATTGTGGCCAAGCCCAATGGCGACGGCGTGCGCGATAAGGCAATGAAAGCTGCGGAGGATCTTCTCCAAGGGTTTCCTGATCTGCAAGGCATTTTCGGTATTAACGATGACAGTGCTCTGGGTGCTCTGTCGGCGATTGAGTCCGCGGGCCGCAAGGGAATCACTGTCATGGGTTTTGATGCAATTCCCGAAGCTCGAGCGGCCATCCTGCGCGACAGCGCTCTGAAGGCCGACGTCGTTCAGAATCCGAAGGTGATTGGCCAGACAACTATCGAAACCATCGACCGGCATCTCAAGGGCGAAACGGTGCCGGCGGTGATTCCGGTTGAAGTCAGAGTCGTCGACAGGGCGATTCTGGAGAAAGAAAAACAGTAACGAACGACCTATCGCGACTGACGATTCCTCCTACTCGCCAGCTTGCGCCATACTTCACGAGTTCCGCTTTCGAACTTCGTATGGCGCACTTCCCCCGTCCTATGTCCTTGCTCCAGATGACTGACATCACTAAGCAGTTTCCGGGCGTGCTGGCCCTCGACAAGGCGCAGCTGTCGGTCCAGGCCGGAGAGTGCCATGCGTTGGTGGGGGCGAACGGAGCCGGCAAGTCGACATTGATGAAGGTACTT
>Ga0187893_10007528_pt1 | contig 17774 bp, 16 predicted proteins | sample MA1701074metaG_FD_139574 | JGI IMG/M metagenome (GOLD analysis project Ga0187893, IMG submission 139574) | White microbial mat communities from a basaltic lava cave in the Kipuka Kanohina Cave System on the Island of Hawaii, USA - MA170107-4 metaG ... | reverse complement strand
GCGTCGGGTCAGTTCCCGGGTCGAAGGTAAGCAGGAGTGATGAATATGAAAAAAAATCTGCTGGCGGTCGCATTCGTGCTGTCGGTCGCGGTGCCGGTCGCACTGGCGCAGGACGCGCCACAGCCGCCTCCGGACAAGACCCCGCGCGAGCTTCTCGAGGGCGCGCGAAAGACCTTGGAGCGGGTTTCGGAGCTCATGGGCAAGTCGGATCTGGGCGTCGAAGAGCGGCGCGCGGAGCTTGAAAAGATCAAAAAGTCGCTCGAAGAAGGCGACATCACCCCTGAGCAGGCTATGGAAAAGCTCGACAAGCTTTTCGAAGTGATGTCGAAGCGGCAGGGCAAGGCCATCGAAGAGATGGAAAAAGCCCTGAGCAAGCTCGGCCAGACGCCCGACCAAGGCGGCGATCAGCAGCCCGGGCAAGGGCAGCAAGGCCAGGGGCAGCAAGGTCAGGGCCAGCAGGGCCAAGGCGGCCAAGGCCAGCAGGGTCAGGGCCAACAGGGTCAAGGCCAGCAAGGCCAAGGTCAGCAGGGACAGCAGGGCCAGGGTCAGCAAGGCCAGGGCGGTCAAGGCCAGCAAGGTCAGGGCGGCCAAGGTCAGCAGGGACAAGGGCAACAGGGCCAGGGTCAGCAAGGTCAGGGCCAGCAGGGTCAAGGTCAGCAGGGCCAAGGTCAAGGCCAGGGCCAGCAAGGGCAACAGGGCCAGGGTCAGCAGGGTCAGGGCGGCCAAGGCCAGCAGGGGCAAGGTGGCCAGGGTCAACAGGGTCAAGGTCAGCAGGGTCAAGGCCAAGGCCAAGGTCAGGGTCAGGGTCAAGGCCAAGGTCAGGGTCAGGGTCAAGGCCAAGGTCAGGGCCAAGGTCAGGGTCAGGGCCAAGGTCAGGGCCAGGGCCAAGGTCAGGGCCAGGGCCAAGGTCAGGGTCAGGGCCAAGGTCAGGGCCAGGGTCAAGGCCAAGGCCAAGGCCAGCCCGGCGGTGAAGGTCGCGGCCAGAGCCATGGCCACAACCGCAACCCCAGCCAGAATCCCAAGGGCGAGTGGGGCGAATTCGACCCGAACTGCGAAATCTGCCGCGGGAAGGAGACGAAGGATCCCAGCGAGTCAAAGTCGCCGGCCGAGTCGGCATACAATTCCAAGAGCCCGCTCAAGCGCGGCGATCGCGCGCCGGGAACGGATCGGGTCGAGCGCTGGGGCGACATGCGCGAGGCCTTCCGCGATGCGCTGGAATACTCGAAGAAGGAAGACCTGCCCCCTCACTATCGCGAACTGGTTGAAGAGTATTTCAAGAAACTGTCCGAGAAGAAGGACTAGGAATTGATCATTAGCCATTAGCCATTAACGATTAACAATTACCGATCGTTAATCGGCCGAACTCGCGGGCCCGCCCACTCGTATATCGAAAGGATGAAATCCCCGAGCGGCGACCTTAAGCTTACCCCCGAACGGTGGTCGCTTTACAAGCAGGGGAACCCCTCGGTGTTTGCCGAACTCGCGGATCATTATGCGCCGATTGTGAGCCGATTTCTGATGCGCCTGCACCCCTCGGCCGCGGATGCCGAAGACCTCCTTCAGGAGGCCCTGCTCAAGGCGTTCGAAAAGCGGGCCGAATATGATCCGTTGAGATCGTTTCGCACCTGGCTCATCAGCATCGCGATCAACTGTGGAAGGGACCGGGAGCGGGTGCACCGCGGCCGGCTTCGAATCCTGCGCACCGAAGCGCCCCGGATCGCCGCCCGGGACGCAACTCCCCCGCCGGGAGAGGAGGTTCGGGAGTTGGTCCACAACCTGCCGGCCCCCCTGCGCGAAGTCCTGATTCTCTTCTACTACGAGGGGTACTCGTACGAGGAGATCGCCCAGCTGCTGGACATTCCCTTGGGTACGGTCAAGTCGAGGATGGCGGCCTCCCTCGACAAGATCCGGCCCGTGGTTATGAGGACATACCATCATGCCGTGTGAAAAAACCGACAAGGAACTCTTCGAATTCGCCTTCGGGCTGCTGGACTCGGAGCTGCGGCTCCACGTCGAGAGCTGCGCGAAATGCGGATCGAGGCTCGGCGACATGCGCCGCGCCGCCGAGGGGCTGCGCGCTTGGGACCCGACCGAGGAGGCTCGGTCGACCGCCGCGCGCGTAGTGCAGGCGACGCTGCCTGCTCTGAGTCCTGCGGCCAGAAACGGCAGGCCGGCGCCCTCCGCGTCGCCGGCCCCCCGACGGATCCTCCGACCACTCCTCGCCGCGGGTGCGTGCGCGGCCGCCCTCGCGGCGGCGCTGATCGGCGTGTGGTCGGACGGAGGAACGGCAGGACCCGTCGGACTGCCGTCAGGGGCGGGCTTTAAAGTGATCCAAGGGGAATTGGCGCGACTCCCGGATGCGACCGATTTCGAAGCGGGGACCGGCGGGGTCACCCTCACGAACGAAGCGGGCGACCGGGCGGTCTTCTCTCCTCGCGCCCGTTTCGACATCCGCGATTCTCGAACGCTTTCCCTTTCGAGCGGAGACCTGGAGTGCGAAATCATCGCGCCGGCGCGTTCCCCGTTTCGAGTGCGGGTGCCGGGTGGAACCGTCCAGGTAACCGGGACCCGGTTCCTTCTCAGCGCATCGACCCGCGCCGAGTGGGTGGTCGCCCTGGCGGTCATGGAGGGGACCGTCGTGTATTCGGGCGAAAACGGCCGAAGCGCCCAGATCGCGGAGGGCCAGTTCTTGTTTGTCCCTCCCTCCGGCGAATGGAGGCAGTCGAAGGTCCTCAATGTTTCGCCGGATTCCTCCCCCCCCCGGGCGGGGCAGGGCCAGAGTTTCGGCCGCGGCCAGGGCCAGGGGCAGGGACAGCCTTTCGGCCGGGGGCAGAGTCAGCCAAGGCGCGACCCCGCGTTTCACGACGAAGATCCGGACTGCGACATCTGCCGGGAGCGGCGCGCAAAGCCGCCGCCGGCGGCCGAGCCGGTGCCGGCGGTGCCCGGGACCGTCGACCGCTGGGGAAACCTCCGCGAGGCTTTCCGGCATGCGCTCGAATACGTCGGGAAGGAGGACCTCCCGCCGCATTATCGGGAGTTGGTGGAGGAGTACTTTAGGAAGCTCAGTGAGAGAAAGGAATAAGGCGGAAGACGGAAGGAAGTCGAAAGAGAATTGGTAAAAAGAGCCGATTGAAGGGTCCGAATCGCGGCAGTCGTGCGTAGAATGGACGGATGCCCGCCGGGCGAAAGCGGATCGGCGACCTCTTCCAGGAGGAGGGGATCTCGAAAGAGGAGCTGCGCGAACGCTTCCTCGTAATGCACCCCCTCGACCTGGCCGAGTACCTCGAAGACCTTCGCGCGCGTGAAAAGGCGGAGATGTTCGAGATCCTCGACACCGACCAGTCGGTCAGGGTCTTCCAGCTTCTCCCGACTCCGTCCCGGATGCACGTGGCGCGATGGACGAGCCGCGAGCGGCTCGCGCAGCTCCTGGAGCGGCTTCCCCCGGATGAGGCGACCGATATCGCGATCCACCTGGGGCGGAAGAAGCAGAAGGAGGCGCTGGAGCTTCTCAAGCCCGAGTCGCGGCAGCCGATCGAAAAGCTGATCATCTATCCGAAGAACACCGCGGGCGGAGTCATGACTCCGCGTGCTCCGAGGGCGAGGGATCGTCAGAGCGTCGGCGAGGTCCTGCAGTCGCTCCGCGACAGCTCGGCGGAAACCATCGAAGAGATCTACCTCGTCGACGAGGAAGGGAAGCTCAAGGGCATGTGCCGCCTGCGGGATCTGGTGCGGGCCGCCCCCGCTGAACCCATACGGAACTTCGAGCGACCCGTCGAGCACCGGGCCCGGCCCGACATGCACCAGGAGGAGCTCGCGAAAGCAGTAGAGCGCTACAAGCTGAATTCGATGCCGGTCGTCGATCCGGAGGGGCGTCTGCTGGGGGTCGTGAACCTTCACGATATCCTTCACGTCGTGCGCCAGGAATCGGCGGAGGACATGCTCAAGATGGCCGGCGCTGAGGCGGCCGAAAACCCCTTGTACGATACGCTTGCCTCGCGCATCCGCGGGCGCATCCCTTCGATCATGGTCGCCTTGACGATCGAGCTCGCGCTCGCATTGGTCCTGTTCAAGTTCTTCCACCAGACGCTGCAACAGCTGGTGCTCCTGGCCGCGTTCATCCCGGTCGTTCTGGGGACCGCAGGCGGAGTGGCGGTCCAGTCGTCGACCGTAATCGTCCGAGGCATCGTCGATGGAAGCCTGGCGGGGCGGCACTCGCTTGCGGTGATCGTCGCGGAGCTTCAGACGGGATTCCTTATCAGCCTGGTGTGCGGCCTGCTCGCGGGAGCCGCGGGTTATGTGTTCAGCTTTGCCGAAATCGCCGGCGAGCCCCCCTCGGTGGTCGCGCTCTCGATCTTCGCGGGGATGACCGGAGCGATCACCGTAGCCGGGGTGATCGGCGGGGGAACGCCGCTGCTTCTTCGCAAGCTGGGGCGCGACCCGGCGACTTCGTCCGGCCCCTTGATTACCGCGTTCAACGACCTGCTCGGCGCGACGGTGTACCTGCTGATCGCCGCGATCATCCAAGCCGCATGAACGCCCGCATCCGCGCCGCGATCGACATCGGGACCAACTCAGTCAAGCTGACCGTGATGCGGCTGGGGGGGCGACGTCCGAAAAGCCTGTACGAAGAGGTGGACCTGTCGCGGCCGGGCGAGGGGGTCCGTCGGACGGGCCGGCTTGACCCCGCGGCGGCGCGCCGCGGGGTTCGGGCGGTCCGGCGCTACGTGCGGATTGCGCGCCGGCGGGGGGATCCGTCGCCGATCATCGTCGCCACCCAGTGGCTTCGAACGGCCCGCGACCGCGGGCGATTCCTTGCCGCGCTCGGGACCCCCTGCCGGATCCTGACCGAGCGGGAGGAGGCCCGACTCTCGTACCTGGGGGCTCGCACGATGCTCGGAGTGGACGCCCCGATGGTGGACCTGGGCGGAGGAAGCGCGGAATTCATGGTGGGGCGGAGCGGCCGACTCGCGCGCTCGGCCACGCTTCCCCTCGGCGCGGTCTACCTGACCGAAAAATTCCTGCGGCACGATCCCCCGCTCCCCGGCGAGCTGGCCGCCGTCGACCGATACGTTGTTTCGAAGCTCGGCGGCTTCCGACCGGCGCGGGCGAAGCGCGTCGTCGGGATCGGCGGCTCGGTGGCCGCCCTCGCCTATTCGCTCGGCCGTGTGAGACGATTCGACCCCGAGAAGTTCAACGGAGCGAGGGTCTCCTACGCGGCGCTGGCCGCGCTGGAGCGGCGTCTTGCCTCCGTGCCGACCCGCATCCGGGTGAGGCGTTACCGCTTCGAGCCCGGCCGCGCCGACGTGATCGTCGCCGGCGCGCGCGTGCTGCTCCGATTCATGGAATGGGCGCGGGCGCGGACCCTCATCGTCTGTACCTACGGCGTCCGCCATGGCGCGGTCCTGGATTCACGCCGCCCCCGCTGACCGCTGACCGGGCTTTGCAGAAACGATCACCACCGTGACCCGGAGGACTCGGAGACCCCAGAGGAAAGATGCAGGCGACGCATAGAGATGGCCGTGACGCCCCCGGGTAATCCGGTCGCACGATCAAATCCCCTCCGTGCGTCACCGTACACTCGGTGACTTCGTGGTTCGAATCCCGGGAAGGGCAGGGCATTCCAGAGCCCGCCGACCGCCGAGCGCTGACGGCCGACGGCGGTGGTTCGCCCGGTTGATTGACTTGGGCCGGGGCATTCTGCTAGTTTTCGTCCAATCACGGGGGGCCGACGGGCATGGACTTCTATCACGATTTCGGCGCCGTTCTTCTCTATGCCGTCCTGTCGTTCTTTTTCGTGCTGGGCAGCCTGATCGTCGGCTCCATCATCCGCCCCCAGCGGCCCTACCCGCAGAAGCTGACCACGTACGAATGCGGCGAAGACACGATCGGAAGCGCCTTCGTCCAGTTCAACGTCCGGTTTTACATCATCGCCCTGATCTTCCTCATTTTCGACGTCGAGGTCGCTGCGCTCATCCCCTGGGCGACGATCTACAAGGAATTCGGGGTCGTGGCGCTCGTCGAAATGGGGATTTTCATGATCATTTTGATCGCCGGATTCGCCTATGTCTGGGTCAAACGTGACCTCGAATGGGTCAAATCGATCGGCGAAATCCGGCAGGACGGCGGGGAGGGCGGGGTATGAGCCTCCCCCCCAAGGATGTGTTCGAACGGATCCGGACGCGGTTTCCCCGGGCCGTGACCTCGGTGTCCGAAGCCGCCGTCGACCCCTTCGCCGTGATCCGGCGTGACGACGTCGCCGACGTCTGCCGGCTTTTGCGCGACGATCCGGAGCTTCAATTCAACTACTGCAGCTCCGTCAGCGGCGTCGACGACACCAAGACGTTCTGGGTCGTCTACCACCTCTATTCAATTCCCAAGGGCCACTCCCTCGTGCTCAAGGCGGACGCCGGGAGGGACGAGCCGTGGGTGCCGAGCGTGGCGGAGCTCTGGCCCGGAGCGAACTGGCACGAGCGCGAGGCGTACGACCTGTACGGCATTCGTTTCGAAGGGCATCCCGACCTCCGGCGCATCCTGCTTCCCGAGGACTGGCCGGGTCACCCGCTTCGAAAGGACTACGAGTTCCCCGAGGACTATCAGGGGATCCCCCTGAGGTGATTCGACGATGACGCCGGACCTGGTCACCGGAATCTACGACGCGAGTCTCCTCGACGGAAACATCCTGTTCGCGATCGGCGTGATCTTCCTGTTCGCGTTCATCCTGATCAATTTCGTCGCGGTCTTCGCGGGGATCTGCACGTACGCCGAGCGCAAGGTGGCCGGCCATATGCAGGCGCGCGTCGGCCCTTATGTGGTGGGCCCGCACGGCATCCTTCAGTGGCTCGCCGACGCGGTCAAGCTGATCCTGAAAGAGGATATCATCCCCGAAAAGGCGGACCGGTTCCTCTTCCGCGCGGCGCCCTATGTCGTCTTCGCCGGATCGTTCGTCTGCTGGGTCGCCCTGCCGTTCGCCCCTGATCTTTCTCCCGCCGCGCTCGACGTCGGCGTGCTCTACATCATCGCGTTCGGAAGCTCGGTCGTTCTGGGCATCCTGATGGCCGGCTGGGCGAGCGGCAACAAGTGGGCCATGTTCGGGGCGATGCGCAGCGCCGCGCAGATCGTCAGCTACGAAGTCCCCACCGGCCTGACCATCCTCGCGATCGTAATGATCGTCGGAAGCCTGAACATGCACGAAATCTCCCGCGCGCAGGCAGCCGGGCTGCCGTTCCTCGGCGGGACGGACTGGCACCTCGGAATCGGCTCGTGGTTCATCTTTCGCTATCCGCCGTTTACGATTTTCGCCGCGTTGATCCTCTACATCTGCGCGCTCGCCGAGACGAACCGCGTCCCCTTCGACATCCCCGAGGCCGAGTCGGAGCTCGTGGCGGGGTACCACACCGAGTACACCGGCTTCCGGTTCTCGATCTTCTTCCTCTCCGAATACGCGAACATGTTCGTCGTGTCGGCGATCGTCGCGACGCTCTTCCTGGGCGGCTGGCTTCCCCCGTTCGGCAAGCCGTTCGGCGACCATTTTTACGAAACGACTTCCGAAAAGACGGGATCCCTGGCCGGCCAAGGGGTGGAGACGGCGGACGGCTGGAAGCTCGCCAGGCAGGGGAGCGTGGTGTTGGTCTCCGTCGGGGAACGGCCCAAGCATTCGATTCCGCTCGCGGACGGAAGCACGGTCTTCGAGCTGACCGAGTCGACGGGGCGTCGCGTCACGATCGACGGCGACAAGATCAAGGTCGAGGACGGCAAGATCGTCTCGGGCGTCTGGGCCGCATCGCTATTCGGCGAGTGGGCCCCGCTCGTTCGGATCCTGGAAGGGATGGCCTGGTTCTTCGGCAAGTGCTTCTTCCTGGTCTTCGTGATGATGTGGCTGCGATGGACGATCCCGAGATACCGCGTCGACCAGCTCATGGATCTCTGCTGGAAAAAGCTGACGCCGCTCGCGTTCATCAATCTGTTCGCGGTCGGCCTGCTGCACTGGGCGATCGGTGGATAGCGGGATGGAGACGTCGAAGCTGCTCGTCAACGTGATCTTCTACGCGGTGGCCGCGTTCGCCGTCGTGAGCGCCTTCGGCGTGGCGCTTTCGAAGAACATCGTGCGCTCGGCCTTTGCGCTGCTGGCGGTGCTCTTCTCCGCCGCGGCGCTGTACGCCCTCATGAAGGCGGATTTCATCTTCGCGATCCAGATCCTCGTGTACGTGGGCGGCATCCTGGTCCTGATCATTTTCGCGATCATGCTGACACAGCGGATCGTCGACGTGAACCTCTCCAATCCCTCCGTCCCCACCGCCCCGGCGGTCGCGGTCGTGATCTGCGTCCTGCTGATCCTCGTGGGGGTGCTCCTGGCCAATTCCGGGGAGCTGCCCAAGGCAACCGCGCCGCAGGCGGTGGCCGACAAGCCGATGACGTCGGTCGTGGGCGAAATGCTGATGAGGGATTATCTGTACCCCTTCGAGATCGTGTCGGTCCTGCTGCTGGCGTGCCTGATCGGCGCCGCCTTCCTGGCCCGCAAGGAGGTCAAGGAAGGATGAGCGGCGTCGAAAAGTTCCTCTTCACCGAGCGGCCGCTGGAGCACATGCTCGTCGTGAGCTCGATCCTCTTCTGCTGCGGCCTGCTTACGATCATCACGCGGCGCAACGCGGTGAGCATCCTGATGGGGGTCGAACTCGTGCTCAACGCGGCGAACCTGAACTTCGTGGCGTTTTCGCAGTTCGGGGGGCGGGGCCCCGACGGCCCCACCGTCGTCCTCTTCGTGATCATCCTGGCGGCGGCCGAGGCGGCGGTCGCGCTGGCGATCATCATCGGCATCTACCAGAATTTCGGGCGGGTGGACGTGGACGCGGCCACCCTCATGAAGGAGTAGGACGTCGTGGAAGACTCACTGCTCCGCTGGATCGTCCTGCTCCCGTTCCTCGGCTTCGCGGTCAACCTGTTCCTTGGCCGGTTCCTGCCGAGGCTGATGGTCGGTGTCATCGCCTGCGGGACGGTCGCGGGGTCGTGCCTCCTCTCGCTCTTCACGTTCATCAAGGTCGCCAATGCGCACTCGCCGACGACCGGGTCGCTCTTCCCCTGGGACTGGATCTCGATCGCCGGCAAGAACGGTTTTACGATCGACTGGGGCCTCCAGGCCGATGCCCTCACCACCGTGATGCTGCTCGTCGTGACGTTCGTCGGCTTTTTCATCCACCTGTACTCCTACGGCTACATGCACGAGGAGAAGCGGTTTTCGCGCTACTTTTCGTTCCTGAACCTCTTCAGCGGCTTCATGCTGCTGCTGGTCCTCGCGAAAAACCTGCTCGGCATGTTCGTGGGGTGGGAGGGCGTGGGCCTGTGCTCCTATCTGCTCATCGGGTTCTGGTTCGACGACAAGGCGAAGGGGGAATCGAATTCGGCCGCCGGCATGAAGGCGTTCGTCGTGAACCGGATCGGCGACTGGGGGTTCACGGTCGGGATGCTGCTGCTCTTCGTGACCCTGGGGACCACGTTCGGAATCTGGACCCTGGACATCCCGACGATCCGCGAAACGGTGACCGCAAACGCGGACCAGTTCAAGGGGCCCCTGGCGGGGACGCTGCTGGCCGTTACGATCATGCTCTTCGTCGGCGCAACCGGCAAGTCGGCGCAGATTCCCCTGTTCGTCTGGCTGCCCGACGCGATGGCGGGCCCGACGCCGGTGAGCGCCCTGATCCACGCCGCGACGATGGTGACGGCGGGCGTGTACATGGTCTGCAGGATGGGGTTCCTCTACCACCTGAGCGTCGGCGGCAGCGCGGTGGTCGCCGTCATCGGCGGCCTGACGGCGATCTTCGCCGCAACCATCGCGTTCGCCCAGTACGACATCAAGAAGGTGCTGGCGTATTCGACCGTGTCACAGCTGGGGTTCATGTTCCTCGCGGCCGGCGTGGGGGCTTACGCGATCGCGATCTTCCACGTCGTGACCCACGCGTGCTTCAAGGCGTGTCTCTTCCTCGGGTCGGGCAGCGTGATCCACGGCTGCGGCGGCGAGCAGGACATGCGAAAAATGGGCGGGCTTCGAAAATACATGCCGATCACCTTCTGGACATTCGTAATCGCTACGGGAGCGCTGGCGGGGCTCCCCCCGCTGGCTGGATTCTTCAGCAAGGATGAGATTCTGCTGAGCGCCGCCACGACCCACCAGATTCCGCTGTGGCTGGGCAGGTCGCTCTGGGTCGTCGGCTCGCTCGCCGCCTTGGGCACCGCGTTTTACATGACCCGTTGCGTCATGATGACTTTCGGAGGGGAATATCGCGGTGGACTGGAAAGCTCCGGTCACGGGCATGGGCACGACGACCCCCAGAGCCATGGGCACGGTCATGGTCACGGGGAGCCTCATGAGTCCCCTTGGACGATGTATGTGCCCCTGATCGCCCTGGGCATCCTTTCGATCGCCGTCGGATTCCTCGGGACGCCCTGGAAGCCCTGGTTCACCGACTTTTTGCACTCGTCATTCGAGTACACCGGCGAGCACCCCCATCCCCAGGCCACGACGATGTACACGCTCATGGCGATCGCGACCGGGGTCGCGGTCGTCGGGATTTACGGCGCGTACTTCATGCTGTGGAAGCGGCCCGAAATCGCCAAGGGGTTCGTCGACCGGAACCAGGAGCTTTACGAGCTGGTTCGCGACAAGTACCGGGTGGACGAGGCCTACGATGCCGCGGTCGTGCAGCCGCTTCTCGCGCTCAACGTGGCGTGCGGTCGCTTCGACAACAACGTCATCGACGGCGCGGTGAACCTGTCCGGGACGTCGACCGAAAAGGCGGCGCACTTCTGGGGGAGTTTCGACAACGAGGTCGTCGACGGCGCGGTGAACGGCGTGGCGGACGGCCTGATGGCGGCCGGCTCGGGCGTGCGGCGCGTCCAGACCGGGAACATCCGGACGTACATCATGCTGGCGCTGATCGGCGCCGTGCTGCTCTTCGCCGTGTTCGCCTTCGTGGTGATCGTACCGAAATGGTTGTCGTGAAGAAGTAGAGAAGGAGTCCGACATGCTTGCGGCGCTCACAGCCCTGACCCCGGCGGAGGCGGGCGGGTTCCTGCCGTCGGGGTTGAAGGATCTCCTCCTGTCGGTCACGATCTTCGCGCCCGCGATCGGCTCGCTCATCCTGCTCTTCGTGCCCGGCACCCTGAGCCGCCTCATCAAGTGGATCGCGCTCTCCGCGACGGGGGTGTCGCTCGTGGGCGGAATCCTGATGACGATGCAGTTCGACAGCAGCTCGGCGGGCCTCCAGTTCGTCGAGCGCGCCCGGTGGATCGAGGCCTTCAACATCGACTATTTCGTGGCGGTCGACGGCATCAGCGTGACGATGGTGCTCCTGTCGACGCTGATCTCGTTCATCGCGATCATCGCTTCGTGGAATTTCGAAGAGTGGAAGGTCCATTACGGGATGAAGGGGTATTTCATCCTGATCCAGCTGCTCGCGACCGGGATGTGCGGGGTCTTCTGCGCAATGGACTTTTTCCTCTTCTACGTCTTCTGGGAGATCGTGCTGCTCCCGATGTACTTTTTGATCGGGATCTGGGGCGGCCCACGGCGCGAGTACGCCGCCATCAAGTTCTTCCTGTACACGCTGGCGGGATCCGTACTGATGCTCATCGTCATGCTGGCGATGTACTTCACGAGCGACATCGATCCCGATCCCAACAAGGTCCGCCACACGTTCGACCTGACGGTCCTGGCCGCGAACGGTCGCGCGTGGTTCACCGGCGGCTGGTGGCAGGCGGCCTTCGTGGCGCTCTACATCGGTTTCGCCATCAAGATCCCCGCCTTCCCGTTCCACACGTGGCTGCCCGACGCGCACGTCGAGGCCCCCACCCCGATCAGCGTCATCCTGGCGGCCGTCCTGCTGAAGATGGGCACGTACGGTCTGATGCGGATCAGTCTTCCGATCCTTCCCGACGCCGCGCAGTGGTTTGCTCCATTCATGATGGCGATCGGAGTGATCGGGATCGTCTACGGCGCCTTTTGTTCGATGGCGCAGATACGAGGGGTCAAGCGGGTCAACCCCAAGACGGGCGAAGAGTTCGTGGAGCGCGACCTGAAAAAGCTCGTCGCGTACTCGTCGGTGAGCCATATGGGCTACTGCATGATCGGGCTGGCCGTCGCCACCCCCGCGGGGTTGAACGGCTGCCTCTTCGAAATGTGGAACCACGGGATCATCACGGGGGCGCTCTTCCTTCTGGTGGGCGTGGTGTACGACCGCGCGCATCACCGCAACATCGACGGCTTCGGAGGGTTGTGGACGCAGATGCCCTACTACGGCGGTCTGACGGGGCTCATGTTCATGGCGTCGCTGGGCCTGCCCGGGCTGTCGGGGTTCATCAGCGAGGCGCTCTGCTTCATGGGCGCCTTCCAGGCGTCGGATCCGGGCGCGACTTACTTCGGCCTCGGGTTCGTCCACGGCGAGCACTACTGGAAGATCATGACGGCGATCAGCGTGTCGGGCGTCGTGCTCGGCGCGGGATATTTCCTCTGGAGCTACCAGCGGATCTTCCTCGGGCCCCTCAACGAAAAATACCGCGACCTGCCGGACATCAACCTGCGCGAGCTCGTGACGCTGGTCCCCCTGGCGATGCTGACGATCATCCTCGGCATCCGGCCGGGCCTGATCCTCGGGATGATCTCGCGGTCGATCGACGTGCTCGTGCAGCAGGTGGGGATGCCCTGGGTGAAATGACCGTTTGACGATGCAGGATTTCAAGCCGCTCGAAAGCCTGGCGCACGTCTGGCCCGAAGTGATCGTCGTGGCCGGGATCGTGCTCGTCGTGCTGCTCGACCTCTTCCCGAAGATCTCGAAGACGGCGGTGATGCTGCTGGCGGTCGTGGCGCTGCTGGCCTCGATGGTGGCCGGGCTCCCGGCCGGATTTCCGGGGCAGTCCAAGGCGGTCTTCCTGGGGTCGGCGGGTCACGACGCCTACGGCTTTTTCTTCCGGATGCTATTCCTCGGCATGGGCGTGCTGGCGGTGATGTTCTCATGGACGCAGGTCCGCAAGTGGCCGTCGGGCCAGGGCGAGTTTTTCGCGCTCCTGCTGTCGTGCGTGTTCGGCATGATGATCATGGCGGCGGCGAATGACCTGCTGATGATGTTCCTGGCCCTGGAGTTCGTCAGCGTCACCTCGTACGTGATGACGGGGCTCCTGCGCAAGAACCGCAAGTCCGCCGAGGCGTCGCTCAAGTACATCCTGTACGGCGCGGCGGCGGGGGGCGTGATGCTCTTCGGCATGTCGTTCCTGTACGGGCTGACCGGGAAGGTCGACGTGACCGAGATCGGCGCCGCTTTGAAAGACAAGCCGATCCCGATGATGATGGCGCTCCTGGTGAGCGTGCTCGTGACCGGAGGATTCGCGTACAAGGTCGCCGCGGCGCCGTTTCACATGTGGTGCCCGGACGTGTACGAAGGCGCGCCCACTCCGGTGACCGCCTTTTTCTCGATCGGCCCGAAGATCGCGGGGTTCGCGATGCTGGGGCGGTTCGTCCACGGCGTCTTTCCCGCCGGGCCCGGCGCGGACGGCTTTGAGCTTCGGATCGTCATCGCGGTCATGGCGTTTCTGACGATGGCGATCGGCAACTTCACCGCGCTCTGGCAGAACAACCTCAAGCGGCTGATGGCGTACTCGGGAATCGCGCACGCCGGGTACATGCTGCTGGCATTCCTCGTCTGGGAGCCGTCCAACGTCGCGTCGCTACTCTTCTACGCGGTGGCGTACGTTGTGATGAATCTCGGTGCCTTCCTGGTCGTGATCATCCTCGAAGAAAAGTACGGCATCGAGACGGTGCAGCAGTGCCGCGGGCTGGGGTGGACCGACCCGGCGCTCTGCTCGGCGATGGCGCTGTTCCTCTTTTCGCTCGTCGGCCTGCCGCCCCTGGCGGGTTTCATGGGCAAGCTGATGGTGTTCGGCCACGTCATCGACGCCGCCGTCCGCGTCAAGCCGTACGACTGGATGCCGATTTCGATGGTGGTGGCCGCGGTTCTGTTCAGCGTGGTGTCGCTGTATTACTACGCGAGGATCGTGGGATTCATGTTCCTGGCCAAGCCGGAGACCCCGCCGGTGGCGGTTCAGCGCACGCCGATCCTGCTGTCGGGGCTCACCGGGATCATGGCGGTGGGGACGGTGGTCCTGGGCGTGGCGTGGGGCCCGGTCTGGGAGCTGTGCAAGACCGCCGCCGCCGGAATGCTGCGCTGACGGGCTCCTTCAGCGACGCTGAAGCTCGTCGGTTAAGACCGTGTGGAACTGCTCCGAGAGGGCCTTGTCGCCGAACTCGCCGAATCGGATGCCGACCTGCGTGCGCGTCGGCGACTTGGCGTCGAGCTGGATCTTGACCGTCGCGCCGTCGGCCGGCCGGCGCGAATAGAGCGTCCCGCTCTGGTCCGTGGGCGGGTTGCCGCGCGGCTTGTCGAGCGCCATCCGCTCGCACGCGCGCAGCGAGGCGTTCCAGCAGCGCTTGACCGTCGCGTTGTATTCCCGCAATGCGTTCCCTTCGATGTAGGCATAGGTCCCCACGGCCGCCCCCGCCACGATCGCCGCCGCCGCCACCACGCAGCCGCCGAGCGCCGCCGGGACCATCGCCAATGCCGCGATCCGTTTCATTTCAGCGTCTCCTTTCCGTCAAGATAGGGCCGCAACGCCTCGGGGACGCGCACGCTGCCGTCCGCCTGCTGGTGCGTCTCCAGCAGCGTGATGAACGTCCGCGGCAGCGCCAGCCCCGACCCGTTGAGCGTGTGCACGAACTTGACCTTTCCGTCGGCCGCGTCCCGGAACCGGATGTTCGCGCGCCTCGCCTGAAAATCGGTGAAGTTCGAGCAGGACGACACCTCGAGCCACCGGTTGAGCCCCGGCGCCCACGCCTCGATGTCGTAGGTCTTGGCCGACGCGAAGCTCATGTCACCGGTCGACAGCAGCACGACACGGTAGCGGATCTGCAGGCGCTTGAGGACCTCCTCGGCGTTCGAAAGGAGCATGTCGAGCGATTCGAAGGAGGTGTCCGGGTGCGCGTACCAGACGAGCTCCACTTTGTCGAACTGGTGGACGCGGATCATCCCCTTGGTGTCCGCGCCGTACGCCCCGGCCTCGCGGCGGAAACAGGGGGTGTAGGCGCAGAATTTCGAGGGGATCCGCTCGCCGGGGATGATTTCGCCCGCGTGCATGTTCGTGACCGGGACCTCGGCCGTCGGGATCAGGAACAGGTCGTCCTGCTCCAGGCGGTACATGTCGGCCTCCAGCTTGGGGAGCTGGCCGGTTCCGAACATCGCGGCTCGGTTCACGAGGGCGGGCGTCCACGTCTCCTCATAGCCGTGCTGTTTAGAATGCAGATCGAGCATGAAATTGATGAGCGCACGCTCCAGCCGGGCGCCGACCCCCCGGAAAAGCAGAAAGTGACTGCCCGAGATTTTTCCCGAGCGCTCCTGATCGACCCAGCCCGGCTTGCCGGCGATCTCCATGTGGTCGCGCGGCTTGGTCTCGAACCGCCGTTCCTCCCCGACGATCCGCACCACGCGATTGCCCGACGCGTCCGGAGCCACGGGGACCTCGGGGGCGGGGAGATTCGGCAGCCACGACAGGGCCTCGGTCAGCTCCGTCTCGATGGCGCGCATCCCGTCCTCGCCGGCCTTGATCCGGTCCTTGAGCGCCCGGCTCTCGGCGACGATCGGCGCGATCTGGTCCTTGGGCGTCTTCGAAATCTTTTTGCTGAGCTCGTTGCTCTGTCGGTTGAGATCGTCCAGCTCGAACTGGGCCTTCTTGCGGCGCTCGTAGACGGCGTTCACGCGGTCGACGTCGGCGCGCTTTTCGTTCTTGTCGCGGATCGCCTTGGCGACGAGGTCGCGGTTCGCGGCGACGAATTTGGGGTCCAGCATGCCGGCAATTCTAGTCGCCGGGCCCTTCCCTTGCATTCAAAATTCTTCGCAAGTAGAATTTGTTCAAGATGGAGGTCCTCCGAGAGCTGGATCCGCGGCCTCCCCGCCAGCTGCGGCACACGATGGTCCGCGGACGCGACGGCAGGTGCTACAAGGTGCTCACCCACCAGCTGTACGACCGCACCCCGCCCCCCGAGTTCCACAACTTTGAGGTGAACGTCCAGCAGGTCCAGGAGAACGGGGGCTTCAAGGAGCTGAACGTCCCGTTCTACCAGCGCTTTTACGACAAGGCGAAAGCCATGCAGGCGCACGACCGACTGCTCGAAAAATTCGACGACACCCTTGCCCTCGAGGCCCCCGCGGGCGGGCACAAAGAGAAAGAGGAGGGGCATTAGGTCGGCGATCCCAACGGTCATGAAAAAGACCGCGCTCGTCTCGGACATCCACAGCAACCTCGAAGCCTTCAACGCGGTGCTCGAGGACGTCGAGGCGCAGCGGTGCGAGGAGATCGTCTGTCTGGGCGATCTGATCGGGTACGGCCCCAACCCGCGCCAGGTGCTGCGCGTTGCGGTGCAGCGTTTCCGGTTCTGCCTCAAGGGGAATCACGAGGAGGCGGTCATCAAGACGCCCGAGGGGTTCAACTGGAAGGCCGCCGCCAGCTCGATCTGGACCAAGCGTCAGATCATTTCGCCGGTCTACCCCGCGCGAGAATCGCAGCAGATGTGGAGCTACGTGAACGGCCTCACCGAGTTCCAGGAGGAGGGGGACGTGCTGTACGTCCACGCTTCCCCGAACGACCCGGTGTGGGAGTACGTCATGCCCGAGTACGCCGGCAATCGCGGCCTCATGCAGACCATCTTCAAGCGCGTCAAGCGGGTCTCGTTCGGGGGCCACACGCACCTGCCGGGCATCTTTCTCCCCGAGGGCAAGTTCATTCCGCAGGCGCGCCTCAACGGACCCTACCCCGTCACGCGGGGAAAATTCTTCGTCAATACGGGGTCGGTGGGGCAGCCTCGCGACCAGAACCCGCTGGCGTGCTACGTAATCTTCGACGGCGAAACCGTGCAGTTCCGCAGGATCCGCTACGATTTCCGCACGACGGCGCGGAAAATCGCCAAGATCCGGGACCTGCCGATCGCGCTGGGCACGCGCCTCGCGCTCGGCGTCTGAGTTGGGACATTAGAGCCTGGCATGAATGTCCCAAACCGCCTCCGGCGGTATCGGGGGTCAGACCCCTCAGCTGCCGCCGAATCCGACCGCAACCTTCCCGCCGTCTTCGACGATCACCGGGACCGCGCGGTCGCCCTTGGAGTGACCGAGCATCGCCTTCATGCCCGCCTTGTCGGCCAGCACGTTGACGTACTTGACCGCCCAGCCCTTCTTCGCGTAATCCTCACGCGCGGCGGTTGTGTAGGGTCAAGTGTCCTTGCCGAAAACGGTGACCTGCTTCTTCGCCATCGGATCAACCTCCTATGCTGTGCATCGTGCGAGCCGGCTTTTCGAAATGGTCGGAGTTGATAAAGTGCCCCGGCTCCTTGCCGAGGACTGCCTGCCGCACGATCGAGGCGATCGCATCGTCGTCCGCCCCGGAGCGCATCGGCCCCTTGAGATCCGTCTCGCGGACCGAGAACAGGCAGGTCCGAAACTTTCCGTCGGCCGTGACCCTCACCCGGTCGCATCGGCCGCAGAACGGCTCCGTGACCGAGCCGATCACCCCGAACGTGCCGCCGCCGTCGCGATACCGGAATTCCTCCGCGGGCGAATGCGGGTCCGCGTCGGCCGCCGGCTCCCACGGGAACCGCGCGCCGATGTCCGCCAGGATCTCCCGCTTGGAATAGACCTTCTCCCGGTCCCAGATGTATTCGGCGTCGAGCGGCATGAACTCGATGAATC
>Ga0187893_10007527_pt1 | contig 17780 bp, 17 predicted proteins | sample MA1701074metaG_FD_139574 | JGI IMG/M metagenome (GOLD analysis project Ga0187893, IMG submission 139574) | White microbial mat communities from a basaltic lava cave in the Kipuka Kanohina Cave System on the Island of Hawaii, USA - MA170107-4 metaG ... | reverse complement strand
TGATGATTGCCCCTCCGCCCTCCGCTTGCCCATCGCCATCCTCGTCCTCCCTGACGAACTCGCCCCTCAACTCCATCCCTTATACCATCGGCGTCAAGAGACTTTCACCACGGGCTGCTAGACGGTTACGCGGCCACGCGCGTTCTTCGCAGTGAAGGAGTGACAGTCCCTATCATCGCCCTGACCGCAAACGCTATGCGCGGCGACGAGGAGCAATGTCGGGCGGCGGGATGTTCGGGTTATCTCAGCAAGCCGGTCGATCCCGAGCTCTTGATGGCCGCGCTGGCCAAGGCACTAACCGGCTCGACCTCGCCCATCAAATCCGTGTCGCCTTCGCCCACCGCCGCGGATCAACTGGCGCCGATTCGGTCCTCCTTGTCGATGGACGATCCTGAGTTCCGGGAGCTTGTGAAGGAATTCGCGGACTCCCTTCCGGGGCGGCTCGATGCCGCGCTAAGCGCCTATCGGGCGAATGATGCGGCAGGCTTGGCACAAGTGGCGCACGCGATCAAGGGCGCGGGCGGAACCGTGGGTCTGCACGCGTTCACCCAACCCGCAGCCAAGCTGGAACAGCTTGCCAAGGATGGGGCCTGGGACCAGGTGCAAGACACCATTCGGGAACTCGAGGACCTTACGCGACGCGTAGTCATCGATACGCCGGCCGTCCGTGACGTGACCCGGGCAAAGCGAGGAGCCGACCATGCCGACTGAACTGATGACTGTAGACAATTCTGCGCCGCCGGCGGCCGCCCCCATTCGCACTGCGCACAACTTGGCGAAGATTATGATCGTCGACGACGAACCGGTGAACGTGAAGATCACGCGCAAATACCTGGAGACCGCCGGTTACCGCAATTTCATCACCACGAACAAGGCAACGGACGCGATGGACCTCATTCTCCATGAACACCCCGACTTGATCCTTCTCGACGTCATGATGCCCGAAATCAGCGGTCTGGAGATCCTTGCCCGGATGCGGGCACAGCCCATGACGCGTTCCGTGCCGACGATCGTGTTCACGGCGGCCAGTGATCAGGGCATCAAGAACGACGCTTTGCAATTCGGGGCCACCGATTTTCTCGCCAAGCCCGTGGACCCGCATGAACTGACGGCGCGCGTGCGTAATGCACTGGCGCTCAAAGCACACAACGACCGCCTGGAGCATGAGGCCCAGCGGCTAACGGAGGAAGTGCGGAACCGAACGGCGGAACTGGCTTTGAATCGACTGGAAGTGATTCATTGCCTGGCCCGCGCCGCGGAGTGCCGCGACAACGAGACCGGCCGACACGTGATCCGCGTCGGCTGTTACGTTGGCATCATCGCTCGCGGTCTTCGGCTGGATGAGGCCACAGTTGAGTTAATGGAACACGCTAGCCCTCTCCACGACGTTGGAAAAATCGGTGTCCCTGATGCGATCCTCCTCAAACCCGGAAAGCTGACGCCCGAAGAAATGGAGATCGTGCGGGAGCACTGCCAGCGCGGTGCGTGCGTCTTCGAGGGGTTCTCGACGGACGAGTGGGCGCACGTCAAGGGTCATACCGAGATCGGCTCGCGGATCCTCGGTAGCAGCCAATCTCCGCTGCTGCGCATGGCCGGACGCATTGCCCTGACTCACCACGAGTGCTGGGACGGAAGCGGCTATCCCCTTGCGCTTTCAGGAGAGAACATTCCCCTGGAAGGGCGGATCACCGCCGTCGCTGACGTGTTCGATGCCCTTAGCACCAAGCGGCCCTACAAGCCCGCGTTTCCCTTGCCCAAGTGTTTTGAAATCCTGGAGGAAGGTCGAGGCAAACACTTCGATCCCCGCGTGCTGGATGCGTTTCTCGGCGCGAAGGACCAAGTTGTCGAAGTTCAGATTCGGTACGCCGATTTGGATAGCAGGACGGGTTAGCCGAGTCGGGCTCACCACTCCGTTTTTGTCCGGATGGTCTCGATTTGCACGAACGTATACGGCCGCCCCTTGTTCATGCCCGGGCATTTCGTGCGCTGGATGTCATCCCAGACGTGCCTCGATTTGAGGTTCTGATCCCAGAACGGCCAGGTGCGGCACTGCAAAGGGCGCACCGGATAAATCCCGCACGTCGTCTTGCCGTTCTCGCGCTTCAGGAAAACGCAGTCGCCGTCGTCTTTCTCGGTGAGGCTATAGCGCAGTCCCACGCGCCGCAGGTGGGCCCTGTCTAGCCAGCCGTCGTTGCGCCCAAGGAATTCGCTGATCCGCCGAATCTCCTCCTTCGTCGCCCAGACGTACCCGGGATCGCCGCTGCAGCAGTTGCCGCACTGCGTACACTCGAAACGCAGCCCCTCCCGATACCACTTCTCTTTGAACATCGCCCGGACCCGCCGATGGAGATCTTCTCAACGTCCGAATATCGTAGCCCCGTTGCGCAGGCCAGTCGACTGTTAACCGAACCTCCTGGCCCTCGCCGCCGATCACGCCGTGCCCTATCCCTGCCGATTCAAGGTGGATGGTCCACAAACACGGGATAATCTGGGTCATCCTCTTTGGGGTGATCGTGCTGATGTTCCTGCAGCTTCCGCCGATGGCGGCCAAGCAGGACTCGGTCATCCACACCTATAGCGCCCTGGTCGAGGTCGATGCTCTCGCCAAGCAGCAGTTCGTGGACCTCATCGACGACGATCGACTCGTCGAGGGGGCCATCCGCGGCATGATGCTCCAGCTCGACCCCTACAGCGGCTACATCTCTCCCGAGGAATTGCCGACCTTCGAGCGCCGCAACCGCGGAGATTTCAGCGGGGCGGGCGTGGAAATCGGCATGCAACACGGGGAGATCACAGTCATCGCCCCGGTGGAGGGCAGTCCCGCGGCGAGGGCCGGCGTTCTGCCCGGCGACAAGTTGCTTTCGGTTAACGGACGGTCGCTGGAAGGACGGTCGGTGTTCGACGTGGAGGAAATGCTCGCCGGCCCGCCCGGATCGCGCGTCACCCTCACCGTTCGCCATACCGGACAGAATGACTCGACCGAACTGGACGTCCTTCGCGGGCCGGTCCACCTGAAAACCGTGCGCGGCTTTCAACGCGATGCGCAAGGAAACTGGGACTACATGATCGACCCCGAGCACAAGGTCGGATACATCCGCGTGGGCAACTTCCGCGAGAACACCATCGACGACTTCGACGCCGCGCTGCGCGAGCTGTTGGACGACGGCGTGCGCTCCCTGATCCTCGACCTTCGCTTCAACCCCGGCGGACTGATGCAGCAGGCCATCGCCATCGCGGACTGTTTTCTGGACGGCGGCCTGATCGTCTCCACCACGACGCGGCACCGCGCCATGGAGGGCTACGTCGCCGTCCGTGAGGGGACGGTCGGTAATGTCGACCTCATCGTGCTCATCAACGGCAGCTCGGCCAGTGCCGCGGAAATCGTCGCCGGCTCGCTGCAAGCCCGGCGCCGCGCCGTGGTCGTCGGCGAACGCAGCTTCGGCAAGGGCAGCGTCCAGCACCTCATTCACCTGCAAGGCCACAAGGCCGCCGTCAAGCTCACCGTCGCCTACTACCGGCTGCCGGATGGACGCACCATCCACCGTACGGACAAGAACGCCCATACCGATTCCTGGGGCGTCATCCCGGACGTGAAGGTCGTTCCGACGAAGGAGGAGACTCAGGCGATCCTGGATTCCCGAAGGCTTCTCGATGCGCCCCCTTCGGAACCGTCCGATGACCCACCAACGAGCGTCGAAGTCCTTCGCGACCCCCAACTGAGACAAGCCGTCGCCATCGCCCGCGAACACGCCCCAACCCGGCTCGGGCGCGGGGAACCTTCCGGGCGACCGTGACGCCCCCATTTACCTCGGGAGGGCGAGGGCCCCGCCGAGCCGGGGTTCGCCGCTTCCAGGGCAGCACCCGGCCCGCAGAATAGGCCGCTAGGCCTCAAGAACCGGGCCCTTCGCTCCCACCGAGTGGGACTTGAAAGATATCATCGCATAGGCTATAGGAAGGCGGCCGCCAGCCCCAGGCAAGCCGGCAAGTGACGCGCGGATGGTCGCCCGAACGAATGTCTGACGGAGAGCTTCCTTGAGCACCCTGAGCAAAGTTTTCATCGTGGTCCTCGTGGTCTTCAGCATCACCTTCACGACCATGACGATCTCGATCGTGGCCCAGAGTACGCACTGGCGCGACACGGCGCTGAAGTATCAAGATCACGCCCGTGTCGCCGACACCAACCTGCGGAATCTCATCGCGGCCAGCGCCGCGGAGCTGGCCACGGCGAGGGACTCCATCAACAGCCACCTTGAGAAAGTAGGCGAGCTCGAGGGCCAGGTGCAGACCAGCGCCACGGAAGCGTCCAAGCTTCGTTCCGACCTCACCAAGGCGGATTCGGAAAAGAGCAGCGCCGAATCCATGAACCGCGGCCTGCTCGCCCAATTGCAAATCGCCGAGTCCGCGCGCAACGAATACAAGAAGCACCGCGACGACATTGAAAAGCGGAACATCGAGCTCGAGCGCCGCAATATCGACCTCAACGACCGCGTCAACGAGCAAACCGCTCGCATCGCCGTCCTCATGGAGCAGAAGCGCCAGTTCGAGCAGCAGATCAACATCCTTCGCGCGGACCTGGACAAGAGCGGACGGGGCGGACGGGCTCTGGAGCAGCCCGCGGGCGCGGCCATGGCCAACGTCAACGCCCTCAACCCCGTGGGCGGAAGCGCCGTTCGCGGACGAGTCATCGACGTGGAAGGCAACCATGTTTCCATCAGCGTGGGCAGCGCCGACGGGGTGAAGAGGGACATGGAATTCGTGATTCACCGCGGGCAGCAGTACGTCGGCAAGATGCAGATACAGAAGGTCGAGCCGAGCCAGGCCGCCGGCCGCGTATTGAATTCGGCGCTCGCCCCCACGAAGGGCGACGAGGTCACGGACGCCGCGGCCATCGCGGCGCCTCGGTAGAGATCGCACGCGACAGAGGAAAGGCAGCCATGAGCGATCGCCCGATCAGCGGACAGCCGGAAAACAACATCTTCACCGTCCTGCTCATCGTCGCGGCGGTCTACGTGGTTAGCGCGACGGTGTACCTGGCGGTGCGCAGCCAGCAGTTGTTTGGCGACTGGAACCCCTTCAGCGGAGCATAGGTCAGTAGCGGCGGTTGGATCGCCGCGGCGCGTCGAGGGAGGGAGCGGCTGGGAGAATGGCTTCGTTGCGCGCCTGAGGTTCAGGAGCCTGAGCCGACTGAGCAAGGAGGGTCAGGGCCCATGATCTTCGATTCATTGATGGGAATGTTCAGCGTCGATATGGGCATCGACCTGGGCACCTGCAATACTCTGGTCTGCGTCAAAGGTGAAGGGATCGTCCTCAACGAACCTTCGGTGGTCGCCGTCCGCCGCGGGACCAACCAAGTCCTGCGGGACGGGAACGCCGTCGGGCACGTGGCCAAGGAAATGCTCGGGCGAACGCCCGGCTCGATCCAGGCGATCCGTCCGCTCAAGGACGGCGTCATCGCCGACTTCGACATTACCGAGGCGATGCTCGGCTATTTCATCCGCAAGGTCCACGGGCGCCGTCGGCTGGTGAAGCCGCGGGTGGTCATCGCCGTACCCTCGGGCATCACCGCTGTCGAAAAACGTGCCGTCTATAACAGCGCCGAACGCGCCGGCGCTCGCCGCGTGTATCTCGTCGACGAACCGATGGCCGCGGGCATCGGCGCGGGCCTGCCCATCGGCGAAGCCACGGCCTCCATGATCGTCGATATCGGTGGCGGGACCACGGAGGTCGCGATCATGTCCCTCGCCGACATCGCCGTCTGCCAGAGCATTCGCACGGCGGGCGACGAAATGGACGCCGCGATCGTCTCCTACATGCGCCGCAAGCACGACCTGATGATCGGGCTGCAAACGGCGGAGACCATCAAAATCGAGCTCGGCTCGGTCAGCCAGCTCGATCAAGAAATGACCAAGGAGGTGCGCGGGCGGGACGTGGTCTGCGGGCTGCCTCGCGCCGTGGTCATCTCCAGCAGCGAAGTTCGCGAGGCCCTCGGCGAGCCGATCGGACAGATCGTCGCCTGCGTCATGCGAACGCTGGAGTCGGCCGAGCCGGAGCTCGCCGCGGACCTCGTGGAAAACGGCATCTACCTTGCCGGCGGCGGGGCCCTGCTCCGCGGGATCGATAAAGCCATCGCCGCCTCGACCGGCCTCAACGCCCGCATCGTCGACGACCCGCTTTGCTGCGTGGCCCGTGGAACCAGCGTTTACCTCGAAAACCTCGCCGCCTGGAAAGACACCCTCGAATCCGACGCGGACGAATACTAAGCTTGTCCCCCTCTCCCTCGGGAGAGGGACGACGCGACCGACGGAGGCGACCAAAGCGGGAGCTTCGTCCCGGCAAGGGCGGCGGGGAGCGTCGTCGGTGAGGGCCGCAAACCGAGCCGCGCCGATCAGTACCGCGACTGTCAGGAAGCGGGCCAGCCCCAGCGCATAAAAAACGCCCCGCAGGGGGGCGTTACCGGGCAAACCCATTGGAGTTCACCCTGGGCGCTCACGTGGAGCGTTGCCTTACGCGGACACTTGTCCACTTACTATGACTTGCGGGCAAGCGTCGCTCGGATACACTCAAAAAAAGAAACGCCATGCCGTTAGGCGAGGCGTTTCGAAGGGGCGCGTCACCGCGTTGCCCTGCGTGCGGGACGTAAGTCCGATCGCCATTACTGTGACAAGTTCGGGCAAACGTCGCTCGGATACACTTCCCGCAATCTAACGCGAACGCGGCGAGCTGTCAAGCCCCTTTCTTCCTGCTACGCGGAGGGCGCGTGCCATGCCAGAACCGGCTCAAATTGGGCCCTACGTGCTGGGGATCGACTTGGGGGCGCATTCGCTTGGATGGGCCGTCCTACCCTTGGATTCGCAAGGGCAACCCTGCGGGATAACCGCCGCCGGGGTGCGGACGTTCGAAGCCGGCGTCGAAGCCTCCTACGACCAGATGATGCAGGGCAAGCAAAAATCCAAGGCCGCGAATCGCCGATCGAAGCGCGCGCCGCGCCGACAATTCTGGCGGCGGGCCTGGCGCCGCTACAAAGTGATGAAGTGCTTGATCGACAACGACTTACTTCGCAAGCCCGGCGACTTGGACATTCGCAGACCCGCCGACCAGGACCGCTTCATTAAGTCCATCGACGACGAGCTACGCAAACGCCTGCGACCCGCCAAGGACGATCCTCGTCGTCACTTGTGGGAACAGGTCTGGCTCTACGAGCTCCGCGCCTCCGCGCTCGAACGCGAACTTAACCCGCTCGAACTCGGGCGCGCTTTTTACCACCTCGCCCAGCGCCGCGGCTTCCTCTCCAACCGCAAGACCGACCCATCCGACGACGAGGAGAGCAAGGAAAAGAAGCCCAAGCGAGCCAAGAAGGCCGAGTCAAACCGCACGCCGGTGCCGGAAGACGAATCGGAGCAGGCGGGTGCAGCGTCGTCCGATGGCGACAAGGAAGACCCCAAGAAGGTCAAGGCGGCTATTGCCAAGCTCGACCAGGACATGGAACGAGCCATTCCTGATCCCAGATTCCGAACTCTGGGGTTCTACTTTGCTCGCCACGTAAACCCGGAAGAACGACGGATCCGCCAGCGCTGGACCGGCCGCGCGATGTACGAAGCCGAGTTCAAGGCGATTTGCGATGCCCAGTCGGCGTACTATCCGGGCCTCGCGGAAAAAGGCGACTTCCGGTCGGAACTTCACGACGCGATCTTCTTCCAACGTCCGCTCAAGCCGTGCGGTCATCTCGTCGGCCATTGCGACCTGGAACCCGACCGGAAGCGAGCGCTTCAGGCGATCCCTCTAGCTCAAGAATTCCGTCTGCTCCAGAAACTAAATGACCTGACGGTCTTGGAACCGGGAAAGAACCAGCACCGATCGTTAACCCCGCCAGAACGGGAAGATCTCCTCGACGCGCTCTCTACTCAAGGGGAGATGACATTCAAAGAGATTCGGAAACTGCTCAAGTTCGTCGAACCCAAGGTCAACAAGGAGACAGAGGAGATCGAGCAGATCGGGCACCAGTTCCGCCACGAGGCGGGAGGGGAGGAAAAACTTCCAGGCGACCGGACTGCTTCGAAGATTCTTGCGTGCGAAAAGAAGGCCTCAGGCATCGCACAACGATGGCACGATATGTCAGACGGGCGCGAAGAACTCGTACTTGCTCTAGTTAATTTCGAGAATAACGAAGCCCTTGCCGAAAACTTGATCGAACGTTTCGACTTTTCGCCTGACCAGGCCACCGCCTTGTCCAAAATTCGCCTTGAGGAGTCGCGCTGTTCGCTATCACGTCGCGCCATGGAACGACTCTTGCCGCTCATGCGGCGAGGCATTCACTTCAAGTCGGCTGAGAAGGAGGTCTACGGCTCCGCCGTAGAACGCCGAACTGCCGTACTCGATTTCTTGCCCCGCTTGCTGGCTACCGACCAAGAGCACGTTCCTTTGACCGCCGACCGACCCGCCTTCAAGAAACGCCGCGACCTGCCGAACCCGGCCGTCGCTCGCGCCCTGGCCGAATTGCGCAAGGTCGTCAATGCCATCATCCGCCGTCACAAGAAAAAACCCACGCGCATCCACGTCGAACTCGCGCGCGAAGCCAAGAAGACGCCACTTCGCAGAGAGATCGCATGGAAAAACAACCGCCTACGACAGGACGAGCGGGTTGCGGCGGAGAACGCAATCAAAATGTGCAAAGAGATCGGTATATCTGAACCGAGACCCGATGACATTCTCAAATGGCTGCTCGCCGTAGAGTGCAATTGGACCTGCCCGTACACAGGTGAGAAGAGCGGGACCATTACGCCTAAGTCGTTGTTCTCCAGCCCGCAATTCGATATCGAGCACATCGTTCCCCTCAGCCTGTCGCGGGACAATTCATTCGACAACCTGACCTTGTGCGACGCCGAATACAATCGCAACATCAAACGGAAGCAAATCCCTTACGCTGTCGAATCGGGAAACGCCGAGCGTTGGCAGCAGATTCTTGAGCGTGTGAAGCGCTTCAAGCGTCAGAAACGCGCCGTCAGGAATCCGAACCGGAAGGCGAAGAATCGAGTGATCGTCGAGGACCGTCCGAATTCAAAGCACGAACGTTTTGCATGGACCCCCGAACAAGTGAAGGAATTCTATGGAGATGAGTTCACGCCACGCCAATTGACCGACGCGCAGTACGCATCAAAGCTCGCCGCTGAATACCTCGGCATGCTCTACGGTGGTGTGATCGACGAAACCGGTAAGCGCCGAGTCCAGGTCTCCTCCGGTGCTGTCACTGCCACCCTACGCGCGGAATGGAACCTGAACGGCGTGATTCCCAGCCTGCCCGACAGCCCATCCCACAAAGCGCTGGGCGACATTCGCCGCGATGAGAAGCTCCGCACCGACCACCGCCACCACGCCATTGATGCCATTGTCATCGCCCTTTCCAGCCCGAAAGCCGTCAAAGAACTTTCCGATGCCGCGCGCAAGGTCGAACAAGCCGAACTCCGCCGCCAGGATATCCGCGATTCCCAAGGCAAGCGGAGGACGCGCTATGCTGAAATGGACCCCCCGTGGGGAACGAAAGAATCTTTTGCGACCCACATCAGGTCCGCCATCGCTGAGATCACGATTTCACGCCGTCCGGAGCACAAGATACAGGGGCCTTTTCATGCCGAAACCAACTACAGTCGTGAAATAAATCAGAACGGGGTCACGACTCGACGACAGCGCATCAAAGTAACGGACCTATCCGCAAGGGACATTGAAGGCGACGCCATCGCCGACCCTACGGTGCGCAAGGCAATTCGCGATAAGTGGCGCGAGCTCGGCGGCGGCGAACCGAAAAAGGTCTTTGCCATCGCCGAGAATCACCCGCGTCTCCCGGCGCGTCCTGGACGCCAAAGCCCGACCATCCATACCGTCCGCATTAACGTCAGCGTCAGCCCGATCACCGTTGGGCATGGCTCCCGACAACGCTTCGTTGTGTCGGGCAAGGATACTCTTCACCACACGCTCATAGTCGAGGTCAAGGATCGTCGTGGGCGGCCGGTTTGGAAGGACCGTCCCGTCGATCGCCTTACGACCCATCGCCGACTTGCACGGAAGCGGCCGATTGTTCGTTCGAAATGGCGACACGGCGTCACGTTTATCATGGCCCTATGCAAGGATGATTGCATCGAAATGGACGACGGGACTGGCGGACGTGCGGTCTACGTCGTCAAGGCAATCTCCAAGCGCGACATCAAAGTGCGTTTACATCTTGATGCTCGGACAGACGAGCAAATCGCGGCTGCTGGGCAGCGGCAACAATTCCGTATTTCCTCCCCTGACAATTTGCGGACACGACACGCTTGTCGAGTCGTCGTTGACCCCCTTGGCAATGTTGCGCGAGTGAAGCACGGAAGTGTCTGATCGAATCCTCGACTTCGCGGACGCGGGCGCGTATCTCCGCGTCCGCAACGACCAGCTCATCGTGGAGCGCAAGGACCAGCCTGAGGTTTCAACGCCGCTGTGCGAAGTGGCGACGCTCGTGCTGACCCATCCCCAGGCCACGTGCTCGCAGCCGTTGATGGCGCGGCTCATGGCCCATGGCGGGGCGGTGATCGTCTGCGACGATTCACACCTGCCGGTCGGCATGATGCTTCCGCTGACCGGGCACTCGGTCCAGACGGAGCGCTTCGCCGCCCAGGCGGCCGCACCGCTGCCTATGCGCAAGCGTCTATGGAGAGACATCATCCGTCGCAAAATCATCGCCCAGGCCGACCTGTTGCGGCAGCTTCGCCGCGACGACCACGGGCTTACCGCGATCGCCCGCTCTGTCCGTTCCGGCGACCCTTCCAACCGCGAGGCCGTCGCTTCCCGCCGCTACTGGCCTGCGCTCTTTGACATTGCCTCCCCCCTTGAAAAAGGGGGACCGGAGGGGGGTCTTTTCCGTCGCCGCTTCGCCGCTCCCGACGCCAACCGCCTGCTGAACTACGGCTACGCCGTCCTTCGCGCCGTGATGGGGCGGGCCATCTGCGCCGCGGGTCTGCACCCCTCCCTGGGTCTGCACCATCACAACCGCTATAACCCTTTCTGCCTGGCCGATGATCTGATGGAGCCTTATCGCCCTCTGGTGGACGCCGCCGTCGTCGAGCACGTGGGACGCTGCGGCCACGACGCTCCGCTGGACCGTCTCGGAAAACAGGCCCTGCTCGAGCCTCTCCTCGGACGCTATCGGGCCGACGGTGAGGTCCGAACACTTTTCGACCTCGCCGCCCGCACGGCCGTCTCGCTCGCCAAGGTCTTCCTCAAGCAAAGCACCTGCCTGGATTATCCGAATGATTTGAGCGATGCCGAGCAGTAGGTTGGCCCTATCGGGTTACAGACCCGTGTGGCTCTTTGCGATGTTCGATTTGCCGGTCAAGACCCAGGCCCAGCGGCGGCGCTACGCGCAGTTCCGCAAGTTGCTCCTGACCGACGGGTTCTGTAGAATGCAGTACTCGGTGTACGCTCGGTACTGCCCCAGCGAGGAAGCGGCCGCGCCGCACCGCGATCTGGTCCGCGCCGGCCTGCCCGATGAAGGACAGGTTCGCGTGCTGGGCGTGACCGACCGTCAGTTCGGAAAGATGGAAAACTATGTTGGGAAAAAGCGCAAGACTACCGAGGAACCTCCCCGGCAACTCATGCTTTTTTGACCCCCGCCTGCGCCTAAGTCCTTGCCAGACCGCCGGTTACGTCCCAAACAGTGTATCCGAGCGACGCTTCCCGGCAAACCACAGCGCCGGAGTCGGCGGATCATCGGCTGGCACCAGTGTATCCGAGCGACGCTTCCCGGCAAACCACAGCATGATCCGCAGCGCCCCGCCGGCCGGCCCCAGTGTATCCGAGCGACGCTTCCCGGCAAACCACAGCATGATGGTTGGGGTGACCGAGGCAAAGCTGAGTGTATCCGAGCGACGCTTCCCGGCAAACCACAGCCCGACGAGGCGAACGGTGTTGCAGGCGATGAGTGTATCCGAGCGACGCTTCCCGGCAAACCACAGCTGAAGTAGCGCTCCGGATCGCTGGCGGTGTAGTGTATCCGAGCGACGCTTCCCGGCAAACCACAGCGCGGGGTAAGTCACGCCGATGAGCTCGGCGAGTGTATCCGAGCGACGCTTCCCGGCAAACCACAGCTGACTTTGATATCGGCTGCGGCTACGGCGCAGTGTATCCGAGCGACGCTTCCCGGCAAACCACAGCAGTCTCCGAGAGCTGGAACGCATCGAAAATAGTGTATCCGAGCGACGCTTCCCGGCAAACCACAGCCAGAAGAAAACAGGGTCTACGGTGCCGGCGTAGTGTATCCGAGCGACGCTTCCCGGCAAACCACAGCGTTGTGGAGGATGGCGGCGTGTCTTTCCCGAGTGTATCCGAGCGACGCTTCCCGGCAAACCACAGCAATTCCTCCGTGCGATACCCGTCGGTGTGGAGTGTATCCGAGCGACGCTTCCCGGCAAACCACAGCTACACGGCCGCCACCGTGTCCGGGTTATCAGTGTATCCGAGCGACGCTTCCCGGCAAACCACAGCGAAAGACGCCGCGGGGCATCGGCGATATCGAGTGTATCCGAGCGACGCTTCCCGGCAAACCACAGCGCGTCGAATCGCAGGGCCGATGCCGCCTGCAGTGTATCCGAGCGACGCTTCCCGGCAAACCACAGCATGGTTTGCCGCGCGAACTCAATGCGGCTGAGTGTATCCGAGCGACGCTTCCCGGCAAACCACAGCGGGGTGGCCCGCCGGGCGCAGAAGGGGAAGAGTGTATCCGAGCGACGCTTCCCGGCAAACCACAGCATCGACTTCCTGGGCGAGCCACACCAGCGTAGTGTATCCGAGCGACGCTTCCCGGCAAACCACAGCGAGACAACTGGCAGAAGCGGGAATCGTGCAAGTGTATCCGAGCGACGCTTCCCGGCAAACCACAGCATCGAGGCGGTGAACCCGGAAGTTCGGGCGAGTGTATCCGAGCGACGCTTCCCGGCAAACCACTGCGCCATTGGCACTGCGCGTCACCACGACTCCAGTGTATCCGAGCGACGCTTCCCGGCAAACCACAGCCCGGCACAACGCCAGAGGGGCGCTCGCTCGAATCTGGAATTGCAGCGATCACCCCGCGCGTTATTCAGGGTGATGAACAAGAGCCGCCCATTCCGTGCTCGGAGCCTGCCTTACGCGAAGCGTCAAGCGTGGCTTCGTGGCTCCGTTGGCTGCGTGCTGCCCCAAAAAAAAGCGCCCGTACCAAACGAAGCCAGCTGGAGCGGAGCTAAGCCATTGATAGGCAATGAGTTCCCAGCTTGCCCTTCGTGCCTCCGTGCCTTGGCTCTTCCTGGCTCCGTGGCTTCGTTGCTTCGTCGCTCCGTCGCCGGCCCCGGGGCGACGAGGCGAGCAGGTGGGTCCCCCGCCAATTCCAAACGAAGCCGATCGAAAATGATGCAACCAACGGTGGCGCAATGACTTACATCAAGAACGCGATCTTCAAAACGAACCGGATTCAAACCCGATGGACGACGGAGCTTCATCCCTTTTCGCTTTTTGACGTTTTGACGTTTTGGCCTTTTGACGTTTGCTTCTAGATTCTTGCTATGCCTACTCGCCGTCGTAAGCCCCTTTCCCCGTCGCGCAAGGCGCTGATCGCGTCGCTAGTACTCATCTCCGCCGCTGCGCTCTGGGCGCCCCGGGCGGTCACGGCGCCCCTGATGAACCTTGTCCAGTGGATGGTCCCCGCGGAAGACGCGGTTCATCTGGCGATGAACGCCATTGACGGGGCGAACGATGCCGCACAGGACGCCTTGTCGGCGGAGGAGTGCCAAGCCTTAAAGAACTCCAATAGCGCGTGGGCTCATCAGGCGGCCGCACTCACGGCGCGCATCGAGGAACTGGAGAGCCAAGTGCGAACCCTCACCGCCACTCGCCTCTGGGACGCCGAAGGGCGCCGCCTGGGCTCTCGCGGGCGGCTGATTCCGGCACGCGTGATCGGCGAGGACGTGCTCCCCTGGCGATCCTCGCGGCTGCTGACCGCGGGCACTTGGCAGGGCGTGGGCGACGGCGCGGCCGTGCTCTCCCGCACGTTCACGCTCGATCAGGGCGAACATGCGGCTTTGCGCCCGGGACTCGCCATCCTCCTGGGCGAGGCGCTCGTCGGCACGGTCGAGCGAACCGCCACGCACACCTCCCGCGTGAAACTCGTCAGCGACGTCACCACGCAGATGAAAGTGCGCCTCGGCCGGTACTCACAAGACCGTTTCGACCTCGTCGAGCGTTGCTTCTGGCTCGTCGGCAGAGGCCGAGGCCGCATGGAAATCCGCGACGTCGACAAACGCGACGTCGACTCCGGGGTCATCGCCGTAGGCGACGTCGTCCTCTCCGATCCGCAGAATGAACTCCTGCCCGCGGCACTTGCCATCGGCCGCGTCGTCGAAATCTCCGTCGATCGTGACAACCCCGTTTTCGCGATCCTGACGATTCAGTCCGCACTTGCCGAGAGCAATCTCCGGCGCGTTTATGTCTACGACCCGCGCGGCGAATGACTCTGCTCGCGGGCAGCAGAGACAAACGCCCGCACCTTCGTGTGGTCCTTGCGGCCGGGCGCGAGCTCCACGCCGGAGCTGACGTCCACGCCCGCCGGACGAACGGTGCGGATGGCCTCGGCGACGTTGCCCGGCGTCAATCCGCCGGCCAGAATCACCGGCGGCCAACCCGCGTGTCGCCCCGCCGCGTACGCCGCTGCCAGCGCGGACCAGTTGGCACGCCGCCCGGTGCCGCCCTGGCGGTCACCGCCGGCCGCATCGAACAGCACGTAATCGGGCCGAGCGCCGCCGCACTTCGCGAGGAACTCGTCAAGCGCAGCCAGCGATCGCTCATCCGACACCGGCTGAACGAGGATGGTCTCAAAACCGCGCTCGCGAAGCACGCCGAGCACTTCGTTGGTCACCGCCCCATACAACTGCAAACGGGTGATACCGGCGTTGTGAAGCGCAGTGAGCGTCCGATCGTCCTGACCCTTACCCCGACCCCCTCCCTGAAAGGGAGAGGCGGTTAGGACTACGGCCCGGGAGGGATTCGGAAGTTGACCGGCGATGGCGACGGCCGCGGCGAGCTCGATCTTCCGCGGCCCGCTCACGAGATTCAGACCGATCCAGTCCGCCCCGCAGTCGAGCGCGTGGCGCGCGTCATCTACGTCCGTGATGCCGCAGATTTTGACGATCATCCGCCGCCCAACATAACAAGCGGCTCGGCAGGAGCCTCGCCCTCCCGGTCTATTTCTTCGGCGCCTCGGGCTTGCCGATGCCGGCGAAGAAGGCCTGTGCCCCGGCGGCCGCCTCCTGCGGCGTGACGTCCTTGACCTTGGTGGCCATGGACCATTCGTGACCGAAGGGATCGGTGAGCTTGCCGTAGCGATCGCCCCAGAACATGTCCATCAGCGGGAACGAGACCTTGCAGCCGGCGTCGACGGCTCGCTGGAAGGCCTTGTCCACGTCCTCGACGTGCAGGTGCAGGGCGACGGTCGTGCCGTTCAGGGCCGCCGGCGAGACCCAGCGCTGCATCTGCGGCATTTCGTCGCAGAGCATGAGCATGGAGTCGCCGATCTTCACCGTGGCGTGGATGATGTACTGGCCGTCGGGGGTCGGCATGCGCATGACCTCCTCCGCCCCGAAGGCCTTCTTGTAGAAGTCGATGGCCTTCGCCGCCCCCCGCACCACCAGGTGCGGCGTCAACGTTCCAAACCCCTCCGGAATCGCCCTTACCTTGCCGGCCATTGGAATGCTCCGCTCCGAAACCACCGTGCGCCCGCGAAAACCGTTGTCCTCCAAACGGGGATTCTACTCGGCGCCGCGTGTGCGGTCACTTCGTCGACGCCGCCGAAGAGGGGTCACTGCGCCGAGTGGCGCTGAATCGAATTGTCGTCCACGGTCATTGGCGGCGTGGCGCCGCAGCGTTCGTTGACGCGTGTGCTGGAAGGTCTCGCTCGCTTCGTCGTAGCCAAGCCCGCACTCCCGGCAGGCGTGGTCGGCGGGCAGACCCCTGAGGGAGTAATCGCAGCGCGGGCAGGCGGTCAGCATCCGCTCCGTTCCTCGACAGGAAGGGTCCCTTGCGGCTCGACTTGACTCGGAATCGGCTTGTGGCGGCGAAGTGCATTGTTGATTTCGGTCGCGCAACGCTGAGCCACGGCATACCTTCCCAGCCGGGCGTAGTATCGTGAATACAACGGTATGCCGTCTGCACCGTTGATCCAAAACGAACCGGAAATCCGACTCACGCCAGCGTCCACGATTTCATCCCAGCGCCACGTCAGCGGCTCCTGTCCCGGAGTCACCAATTCCAGGCCCTCCCGGTGGAGAATCAGGCGCGTTGGCAACCCTGCGCGCCGCGCGACCAAGATTATGGTGACGACCACAGCGCCAAGCAGCGCCGCGCCAGCGGTCCAGAGCTCGACTACCCGTCCGCGTGCTACTCGAAGCACATTGGGTAGGGCGAGGGCCAACGGATATAGAACAAGCCACAGATATTGGTTTCGCCTTCCGGTCAGATGAATCGCTGTCGAAAACGAGTCGTACGGGCAGCCGCACTCTGGACATTGATGGCTTTCCGGCAGCCCCGTGAGATCGTAGTCGCAGCGCGGGCAGAGCATGGACGTTCACCCGAAGCCATCATAGCCTACTATGATGGGCGCGTTCTCCCAGTCGCGGCTCGGAAGAGGCACAGTGTCAGAGCCATAGGCTTGACGTTAGCGGCGCTCGACTTGCCGTGCCAGGCGTGTGAGGGCTTGGTTAGCCAAGCAACATGCGCCGGGCAAGGATGGCAACCAGGAGCCCTCCCATCAAGTAGCCGAGCGCCACCTCGATCATCGCGAATAACTGACCGATCGGCGAGCTGGGGGTGATGTCGCCGTAACCCAGCGTCGTAAAGGTGACGACGGAGAAATAGAGGGCGTTCCAGAATCCGCCTTTCGTGATGGCGCCGGGAACCACGGCGAACAGTACGGCGAAGATCGCAATCACCAATCCGGTCCAGAGAAAGAAGCGCCCCAGCGACAAGCCATACTCGGAGGTCATGCGCAGAAACGCCGCCAGAATGGGATTGCGCGATTTGAGGTGGTCGATGCGCTGTTGGGTCAGAGCGAGGTCGCGCAGCAACGCCGCGAGCGTGAAGTTGATGCTGTTGAGATCGACGCCCAGGAAGCTGGTCCGCGCGTCGTACCGCACGTTGTCCAGCAGCAGGCGATCCGTTTTCGCCCAATCCAGCTTGGCACCTCGGATGTCTGCTTCGGAGACGTGGGTCTCGGAGAGATCGGCCTGGGACAAATCCGCTTTCGACAAGTCAGCTTGAAAGAAATCGATCTTGCTGAGGTTCTTCTTTTTCAGATCCCGGCCGGAGAGCGGTATTCCCCGCAGGTCGAAATGGTCGTAGAACGTTCCTAGCAGCCCGCCGAGCTTTTCTCGGTCGAAACCGCTTGCGGTCCACGCCGTCAGCATTTCCCGGCCTTTGACCGTCTTCCAGCGATCTCTGACCGCGTCGCGTGAAAGATTGGCGAAATGGCCCAACGATGGACTACCTGGTCCGACGTTCGTGCCCGCCGGAATGAACGGATCACTTTCGGACATGGTCGCGCCTCCCTACGCGACGATGAAGCATAGCCCGCCGATTGAGGATTTCAATACGGATCCTGGATTAACCAAGGATCCCTAGCAGCCCGTGGCAAAACCCGTTTGGCGTAGCGGGTCCGACCACCGAGGAACACACGCCACCTGCGCCGCTCGCCGAAGAATGTAGCGGATCAACGGGTTTGCGGCGCATTCCACCCG
>Ga0187893_10007526_pt1 | contig 17781 bp, 12 predicted proteins | sample MA1701074metaG_FD_139574 | JGI IMG/M metagenome (GOLD analysis project Ga0187893, IMG submission 139574) | White microbial mat communities from a basaltic lava cave in the Kipuka Kanohina Cave System on the Island of Hawaii, USA - MA170107-4 metaG ... | reverse complement strand
TCGCGTCGGAGGACGATGCGAGGAGCTTCATCGCGTTCCTCCGATCGCTCGGCATCGGCGGCGCCTTCCCGGAGCGCGACCCGCTCGTCGTGACGAAAACCGATGGCGGGTTCGAGGGCGTTGGGACTTCGGCAGGCACGCGAACATCGTCACGCTGCGGGTGGAGGGCGGGCAGCTGCGGGGCGTGGCGTTCGAGCGGAGGTAGGCCTCACCGCCCTGCGGTCCGCATCGCCCCCAGGAGCAGGCGCGCCGTCGCGGAGCCGTTCGGTGGCGGGATCGGAGAGCGGGTCGCCCATCGACGGAGTATAGCCCGTTGCTCGCGCGGGCGATCGTCGCTACCATTTCCGCGTGCTCGGCCCGACCCTCCTCTGCGTCGCGCACCCCGGCCACGAACTCCGCGTCTACGCGTGGCTCGCCGGGGCGCGCCCCGCCGTGGCCGTCGTCACGGACGGGTCCGGCCGGTCCGGCCGCTCGCGCATACCCGCAACGCAACGCACGCTCGACGAGACCGCCTGCACGCCGGGACCCTTCCTGGGCGCCCTGACGGACGCGAACGCGTATCGCGCCATCCTGGCGCGCGACGCCGGGCCGTTCCTCGCGCTGGCGGACCAGCTCGCGCGTTTCGTGCGCGCGCACGGCGTGCGCTCGATCGTCGGCGACGCGGCCGAGGGCTTCAACCCGGTGCACGACGTCTGCCGCCTCGTCATCAACGCCGCGTGCGCGACGGTCGAGGTTGGGAACTACGAGTTCCCGCTCACCGGCCGTCCCGACGCCGTGAGCAACCCCGTCGTCGACCTGCGGCTGGACGACGACACCTTCGCGCGCAAGCTCGCCGCCGCACGCCGCGAGATGGACCTCGGCGTGGATGTCGACGAGGCGGTGCACGCGTGGAGCGCGGACGTCTTCCGCGTCGAGCGGATCCGCGCGGCCGGGGCGGGCGGGCCGACCGACGGCCTGCCCGACGAGCCGCCGCTCTACGAGCGCTACGGCGAGGAACGCGTCCGCTCGGGCAAGTACCCGCAGGTGCTGCGCCGGCGCGAGCACGTGCTCCCGATCGCGGAGGCGCTGTGGCGGAGCGCGCGCTGAGGGTCCTCGTCACGAACATCTCCCTCGCCGGGCGTTCCGGCACGGAGTTCTTCACGCGCGATCTCGCGCACGGCCTGCGCGCCACCGGCCACGTTCCGGTCGTATACACGCCGGACCCGGGGTCCGTCGCCGACGAGATCCGCGCCGCGGGGATCGAGGTCGTGTGCGATCTGGACCGCCTGTCCGAGCCGCCCGACATCATCCACGGCCACCACGCGGGACCCGCCATGGAGTCGGTTATCCGCTTCGCGGGCGTTCCCGCGGTCTTCGTCGTCCACGACCGCACCGCCTGGCACGACGAGCCGCCGCGGCACCCGCGCATCCGACGCTACGTCGCCGTGGACGCGAACTGTGCAGAGCGGCTCGACGGACTCCCCGACTGCGTGATTCACAACGCGGTGGATCTTGACCGCTTCCGCGCTCGCGGCCCGCTTCCCGACCGCCCCCGGACGGCCCTGCTCCTCAGCAACCATGCGGACGAAGGCGTCGCCGCGCGGGTTCGCGAGGCGTGCGCGCGCCACGGCGTCCGGCTCGACGCGATGGGTCTTCAGCTCGGCGGCATGTGCGAGCATCCCGAGGCGGTGCTCGGCTCGTACGACCTCGTGTTCGGAAAGGCCCGCTGCGCCCTCGAGGCGCTCGCCGTCGGCTGCGCGGTGGTCGTGTGCGACGTGACGGGGCTGGGCGGGCTCGTGACGCCCGCGGATTTCGCGCACATGAGACACCTCAACTTCGGCGCGAGGACGCTCGCCGACCCGCTTACGGCCGACGCGCTCGCGCGCGAGATCGCGCGTTACGATCCCGCCGCCTGTGCGGAAGTGTCGGCCCGCGCGCGCGCGGAGGCCGGACTGGTCGACCACGTGGCGCGGTTCGTCGCGCTCTACCGAGAGGTGCTCGCGGAGCCGCGCGACGCGGAGCCGGAGGGCCCGGCCGTGGCGCGCTTCGTGCACTCGCAGCATCGGGCGCTCTTCGACACGATGCGGTTGGCGGCCGAGAACCGCGCGCTCTGGCGGGAACGTGGGGAGCTGGAGCGGCGACTCCGGGTGTCGGAGCCGTCGCGCACCATGAAGCTGCACGCCCGGCTGCTGCGGCTGTTCGCGCGTCGCGACGATCCCGATGCGCGAAGGCTTCCGCCCACGCCGGTCATCGTCGGCGTCCCCCGATCGGGCACCACGCTCCTTCGCCTCATGCTGGACAGCCATCCGCGACTGGCGGTGCCCCCGGAGACGGGCTGGCTGGCCGCCGTGGATCCGTCGGACCGCGCGGACGCGCTGATCGCCAGGATCGTCAGCGCGCCCCAGTGGCCCGACTTCCACCTGTCGCGCGAGGCGCTGGAGGCGGCGGTCCGCGGCGTCCGGCCGTTCCGCATCGGCGACGGCGTGCGCGCGTTCTACCGCCTTTACGCGGCACGGTTCGGCAAGGACCGCTGGGGCGAGAAGACGCCGGACTACGGACCCCGCATGGAGGCGATCGAGCGGCTGCTGCCCGAGGCGCGGTTCATCCACCTCGTGCGCGACGGGCGCGACGTGGCCGCGTCGGTCCGCCACCTCTGGTTCCGGCCCGGCGACACGATGGAGGAGATCGCACGCGACTGGTGCGGTCGCATCCGCGCGACGCGCGCCCAGCGGGTCCGCCACATGCTCGAGGTGCGCTACGAGGAACTCGTGCGCGAGCCGGAAGCGGTGCTCCGGCGGATCTGCTCGTTCGTGGAGCTCCCGTTCGACGGCGCGATGCTGGACTACCACCGCCGCGCGCCGGAGCGGCTCGCCGAGCACGAGGCGCGACCGCAGGTCACGAAGGAGCAGCGCCTCAAGCAGCAGGAGGCGGCGACACGTCCCCCGGACCCGTCGCTCATCGGGCGGTGGCGCCGGGACCTGACGCGGGAGGACGCGGCACGCTTCGACCACGTCGCGGGGGCGCTCCTGCGGGAGCTCGGCTACCGTGAGTGACCCGCCTCCCCCGCCTAAGGGCTACCCTTTGAGCGTCTCTTCCAGCGCGGCGGACGATGTCCCCGTCGCGGCCCGTGCCGCGACCCGTTTCCCCGTCTCCTAAGTTGTACCCGGCGTCACCTCGAGCGCCCGCACGCAGTCGAACACGCGCTGCACGCACGCGTCCGCGTCCGACGCGTCCGTCCGCAGCTCGATCTCCGGCTTCTCCGGCGCCTCGTACGGCGCGTCGATCCCCGTCACCGACGCGATCTTCCCCTCGCGCGCCTTCCGGTAGATCCCCTTCGGGTCCCGCCGCTCGCACACCTCCAGCGGCGCGTTGACGAACACCTCGACGAACTCCCCGGCGCGCAGCCCGGCCCGCACCCGGTCGCGGTCCGCGCGCCGCGGCGAAATCAGCGCGACGATCGCGATCGCGCCCGCGTCGCAGAAGAGCTTCGCCACCTCGCCCACCCGCCTCACGTTCTCGCTCCGGTCCTCCTCGCTGAACCCGAGGTTCGCCGACAGCCCGTGCCGCAGCGAGTCGCCGTCGAGGAAGTACGTCTGGAAGCCCGCGTCGAACAGCCGCCGCTCGAGGGCCGTCGCGATCGTCGTCTTGCCGGAGCCGGAGAGGCCGGTGAACCAGAGCACCCGCCCGCGATGGCCCGTCCGCCGCGCGCGCTCGTCGCGCGTCACCTGGCCCGCGACGAACGCGATGTTCGCGCTCTTGAGCCCCGAGAGCTCGGGCCTGAGGTCGCGAACGCCCGCGAGCGACACGATCCCGCCCCCGTCGATCCGCGCCCCCGCGTGCAGGACGAACCGCCCGAGCACACCTCCCTCGTCCACCGCCACCGGCCGCGCCGTCGCGATCGTCACCTCGCCGATCTGGTGCCGCGCGACGGAGGCCGTCTCGACGGACGCGAGCGACGCGACGTCGACGACGCGCTTCACGCGCTCGACGCGGCACGGCACCTCCTGCGTCGACACCTTCAGGAGGTAGTCGCGCCCCGGCGCCAGGGCGTCGCGCCCCAGCCAGAACACCTTCGCGTCGAAGCGGTCCGTCTCGACGGGCGCGTGCGCGAGGTGCGAGCCGATCTGCCCGCGCTCGACGTAGAGCGGCGCGTCGAGCGCGATCCCGACCGACTCCCCCGCGCGCGCCTCGGCCGACGGCGGCCGGTTCCACCGCTCGATCGACTTCACGAACCCGGACTTGTTCCATGGCGAGAAGACGAGCGGGTCGCCGACCCGCACGACGCCGCTCTCGACCCGGCCCGCCAGCACGCGCATCTCGCTCGTCCGGTAGACGTCCTGCACCGCGAAGCGCAGCGGCGCGTCGACGGGGAGCGCGCGGCCCGCGAACGACAGCAGCGCGTCCACGACCGTCGGCCCCGCGTGCCACCGCGCGCGGGTGGCGACGTTTTCGCCCTCGCGCGCCGAGACCGGAATGAACGCCGGCCGGTCGATGCCCGCCGACGCCAGGTACGCGCCGAACTCGCGCTCGACGGCACGGAACGCGTCCTCGCTCCAGCCCGCGAGGTCCATCTTGTTCACGACGACGGCGACCTGCGTGAGCCCGAGGAGCTGCACCATGAGCGCGTGCCGTCGCGACTGCTCGCGCACGCCCTCGCGCACGTCGATGAGAAGGAGCGCCGCGTCGGCGGACGCCGCGCCCGTGATCATGTTCTTGAGGAACTCCTCGTGCCCGGGCGCGTCGACGATCTCGAACGGCCGGCCGCCGGCCTTCAGCCAGACGTGGGCCGCGTCGATCGTGATCCCCTGGTCGCGCTCGGCCTGGAGCGCGTCGAGCGCGAACGCCCATTCGAGCTCGAGGCCGCGCTTCCTCGAGACGGCGCGGATCTGGTCGAGCTTCCCGTCGGGGAGCGACCCCGTATCGTGGAGCAGACGTCCGACCAGCGTCGACTTCCCGTGGTCGACGTGGCCGAGCATGACCACGCGCACCGGCGCGGCGCTACATGTAGCCGCTGGCGCGGAGACGTTCGAAGGCATCTTCGGACTCCAGATCCTGCGCACGGCCGGACCGCTCGGCCGTGCGCGTGGCGCGCAGTTCCTCGACGATCTCGCGCACGGTCCGCGCGTTCGAGTCGATCGTGCCGGTGCACGGCGCGCAGCCGAGCGACCGGTAGCGCTTGCCGTTCTTCGCGAAGTAGAGGTCGACGACCGGGATCGCCTCGCGCTCGATGTACTCCCACACGTTGAGCTCCGTCCAGTGGAGGAGCGGGTGGACGCGCACATGGGTTCCCGCGGGGCAGTCGGTCTGGAACTGGTCCCAGAATTCCGGCGGCGCGTCGGACGGGTCCCAGGCGAACGCCCGGTCGCGCGGCGAGAAGACGCGCTCCTTGGCGCGCGTGCTCTCCTCGTCGCGGCGGATGCCGAGGATGAGTCCGCCGAACCCGCGCGCGTCGACCGTCTGCCGCAGCGCCTCGGTCTTGAGCGCGGTGCAGCAGGTGACGCGCCCGAGCGTGTGGTTCATGCCGGCAGCGAGCGCGTCCTTGTTGGTGCCGACGACGAGATCGAGCCCGAGCTCGCGCGCGACGCGGTCGCGCCACGCGATCATCTCGGGAATCTTGTAGGACGTGTCGATGTGGAGGACGGGGAACGGGACCTGTCCGAGGAACGCTTTGCGGATGAGGTGGAGCAGGACCGTGGAGTCCTTGCCGATCGACCAGAGCGCGGCGAGCCGCGGCAGTTTCGCGCGCGCCTCGCGCAGGATGTAGACGCTGAGGCTCTCGAGCGCGTCGAGATGGTCGCTCATGGGAGGTGGCGATTATAGCGCAGTCGTCCGACCCTTCAGGTTGAAAGACGCGCATACCCGTCCGCGCGAGCGGCCTGCGACGGCCGTCCGTCATCGAGTCTATACCGCGCAGAGGCCGCTCGTGCTTCAATGGTCGCGCATGCCGCGTTCGCTGGAGCTGCTCTGGGCGCTGATCGCGAAGGACTTCAAGGTCCGCTACAAGAACACGGCGCTCGGGTTCCTGTGGTCGCTGGCGAACCCGCTCATGTTCGCGGCGGTGTTTTACGTCGTGTTCAAGCACGTGCTGGTGATGGAGACGCCGAACTACCTCGTCTTCCTCCTGGCGGGGCTCTTTCCGTGGCAGATGACGGCGACGACGATCGCGGCCGCGCCGGCGATCTTCGTCTCGAACGCCGGGATCGTGAAGAAGGTGTACTTTCCGCGGGTGCTCCTGCCGCTGGCGACGCTCGGGAACAACCTCGCGCACTTCCTGATCGTGCTCGCGGTGGCGGCTCCGGTGCTGGTCGTCGCCGGCTTCCCGCCGTCGGCGGCGTGGATCGTGGGGCTGCCCGCCCTGCTGCTCGTCCAGATGTCGATCACGCTCGGCCTGGCGCTCGGGGTGGCGACGCTCAACGTCTATTTCCGCGACCTCGAGTTCCTGACGGGCGTCCTCGTGCAGCTCCTGTTCTTCGTGACGCCGATCTTCTATTCGGAGGCGGCGATGCCGGCCTCGGTGCGGGCCGGTCTCTTGTGGAACCCGATGTACCACGTGATCACGCAGTGGCGCGCGCTCGTCATGGAGGGCCGGGTGGACGGGGCGGCGCTCGGCATCGCGGCGGGAGTGGGAGCGGCGACGCTCGCGGTCGGCTACGGAGTCTACCGTTCGCTGGAGGCGCGCCTTGCCGAGTATCTCTGACGCGCCGGCCGTCGCGTTCCGCGACGTGGTGAAGACGTACCATCGTCACCGGGTGGCGGGGCTGAAGCACACGCTGCTGCACCTGCCGCAGGTGCTGCGCGAGCGGCGGGTGGCGGGCGAGTTCCGGGCGCTCGACGGCGTGTCGTTCGAGGTGAAGCGCGGGGAGTGCTTCGGGGTGTGCGGGCGCAACGGCGCGGGAAAGTCGACGATGCTGGGGCTGATGGCGCGGGTGTTGCGGCCGACGTCGGGCGAGGTGCGGGTGGAGGGCCGTGTCGCCCCGCTCTTGCAGCTCGGGGCGGGGTTCCATCCGGAGCTGCCGGGGCGGGACAACGTGGAGCTGAACGGGCTGCTCCTGGGGCTGACGCGCCGGGAGGTGCGGGAGCGGTTCGACGCGATCGTGGAGTTCGCGGAGTTGCGGGAGTTCATCGACGAGCCGATGCGGACGTATTCGAGCGGGATGTGGGCGCGGCTGGGGTTCGCGGTGGCGGTGCACACGGACCCGGAGGTGCTCCTGCTGGACGAGGTGCTGGCGGTGGGGGACGCGCCGTTCCAGGAGAAGTGCCGGGCGAAGATGCAGGAGTTCCGGTCGCGGGCGGTGACGATGGTGCTGGTGACGCACAGCATGCCGGAGGTGGCGCGGTTGTGCGACCGGGCGCTGCTGCTGCACGCGTCGAAGGTGGAGCGGCTGGGGACGCCCGCGGAGGTGGAGGAGCGTTACCGGGCGCTGGTATCGTAGAACGCGCGCCAGTCGCCGCGGCCCGCACCGCGGTAGAGCCACTCGAGGTCGCGCCGGGCGTAGGAGCAGGCCAGGCCGGCGCAGGCAGCCACGGTGCGGACGGGGGAAATGGGCCCGTCGAGCGCGCGCAGGAACTCGCGTCGCGCGTCGGTCCACTGGCGGCGCAGGAGGAGGTGCCGTCCCGCGGCGATGCGGACGCCGGCCCACCGCATGGCCCAGCGTCGGCGGAGACCGTCGATCGTGGGCATGGGTGCGGGAAGTTCGTCGCGGTGGCGCTCGAGGAAGTCGATGACGAATCGGAAGTCGGAGCGCAGCGCGGATTCGAGGGCGCGCGAGCTGTTCTGCTGCCCGGGGTGGCGCCGCCAGTAGCCGGTCACGTGGGGGGTGAAGTGGAAGGTGCCCTTGAGCGCGAGCGTCATGAAGGTCGCCGTATCCACGGCGTGTCCGTCGTCCACGGCGCGGAATCCGCCGATGGCGTCGAGGGCTGAGCGACGTATCACGACACTCACGGGATAGCAGAAGACGCCTTCGTCGGGGCTGACCATCTCGCGGACGGCGCTGCCGGGCGGGTCGTTGAACACGATGTCGCGCGGCGCGCGCGCGAGGAGGCGGGGCGTGGGCGTGGTGTCGCCGGTTTCCCGTCCGGCGGCGTCCACATGCCGCGTGATGCCGTAGGCGAGGACGACGCGGGAGTCGTCGAAGGCCGGGACGAGTCGCGCGAGCTTGTCGGGGGGCCAGAGGTCGTCGCCCTCCAGGATGGCGACGAGGTCGCCGTTGGCCAGGGCGAGGGCGCGGTTGTAGGTCGTGCCGAGTCCGCGGAGCCCGAGGTTGTCCTGCCGGTGATAGCGGATGCGGGGGTCGGCGTAGCGGCGGACGACGGAGGGTGTGTCGTCGGGGGAACCGTCGTCGAGGAGGACCATCTCCCAGTCGCGGTGGGCCTGGGCGAGGGCGCTATCGAGGCAGGCGGGGAGAAAGGCCGCGTGCTTGTACGTGGGGGTGAGGATGGAGAGGCGACTCATGTTGCGGAGCAAGCTTGAAGGTCCCCACGGCGCGGGTTACGCTCTACCGCACTCACTGTGTCTCTCGACTGTTGGCTGCCGCGCATAGCGCTTTCCACCCCCCGACGACTCACGCCGCACTCAGCGTGGCATGAGCATATTCCCTTCGCCATGGCGCTCGTAGACAATCTGCGCCCGCGAGTCATCGTCGAATTGGGTACGCAGTACGGCGACTCCTACTGCTCCTTCTGCCAAGCGGTGGACCAGTTGGACATGGAGGCACGCTGCTACGCCGTGGACACGTGGACGGGGGACGCACATGCCGGGTTCTTTGGACCCGAGACTCTCTCCAACCTTCGAGCGCACCACGACCCCCTTTACTCGGCGTTTTCCACGCTCCTCGTGAAGACGTTTGACGAGGCTGCAGGCGAGTTCGAGATGCGGAGCATCGACGTGCTCCACATTGACGGCTTCCACACGTACGAGGCCGTGCGCCGTGACTTCGATACGTGGCTGCCGAAGCTAAGCGAGACAGGCGTGGTACTGCTTCACGACACCAACGAGCATGCCAGCGATTTTGGGGTGTGGCGTCTCTGGCAGGAGATTCGCTCGCAGTACCCCACGTTCGAGTTCCTTCACGGCCACGGGTTGGGCCTGGCGGCAGTCGGTCTGCATCCTCCTGAAGCGCTCCGCACATTGATGGAAGCACCTCCGGAGGAACGACGTCGGATTCAGGACTTCTTCTGTGCCCTCGGTCATGGACTCACCCTGTCCCTGCAAAAGGAAGCCGCTGCAGCGGATGCCGGAGCCGCAACGGCGCGCGCGTCGGAGTTGCAGCGCCGCCTGGACACTCCCCACCCGGATGCGCAGGCCTGGCGCGCCAACTGCGAGCGTCTCGATGGCCAGCTGATAGACGTGGGTGAGCAGCGGGACAGGCTCGCCGAACAAGTCCGGTCTCTGGCGGGCGATCTTCTGCGAACGACGCAGGCTGTGTCCGAGTTGGAAGCTACCCTGGTGAACACTCGTCGCGAAGCGCAGGACACCGCCGCCCGTTGCGACAGGTTGCAGGCTTCTGCGAACGAGCAGCACGACCACGTCGTGCGGCTGCGCGCGGAACTCGACGCCGCGGCTGAAACGATCCTGCGAGCGGATGCCGAGCTGGATTTCGCGCGGCGTGAAGCCTCTGCCGCCGCCGCTGAGCGGGACAGGTTTCGCGCAGCTGTCGAAGATCAGAACGCACGCATCGAACAACTTGCGAGCGCACGCGCCCGTCTTCTTCACATGATCGAGGAGGCTCACGCGGCGTCCAGAAGTGCAACACGAGAGATAGAGGAACTGCGTGAAGCAGAGAAGCGGCATGTCGAGACCGATCAGCTGCGGCGCAAGCAACTGGAGAACCTCGCGGCGCGACTCGAAGGGGCGTCGGTCGAGGCTGCTGCGCTGCGAGCGGCAGTCGACCAGCGTGATGAACATCTGATGATGCGTGCGAGCGAATTCCGTCGTTTGGAGGAGCATCGAACAGCGTTGCACTCGCATGGCTTGGAGCTTAGAGCCCGCCTTGAGCACCTCCTGAACGCCCGCCGAGAGGCTGTGCAACAGATCGAGGTCCTGACGGAAGCACTGCAGCGTCACGCGAAAGCATTCAGTCAGCTGAGCTCAAGTACCAGCTGGAACCTGATATACCGCTGCCTTCTCCTGCGGGACAAGATCTTCCCGTTGGACTCGCGGCTACGACGGACTTACGAGGCCGCCATGGGCGGAATCCGACGTTGGCTGCTACGATCGCCGAGCGGCTCCCCAGCGGGGGCATTGGGCCCGCTATTGACCTCCAATCCTCCGGCCGTGCGGCTCCCCGAAGACTCGGGCGTCATTCCGAACATGCCCGAACCTCCTGCCCTGACCGCCCCTGTCGCTTCATCAAGCGGCCGTACGGGTTTCGAAGTGGCCGCAGGCGCTGAGTTGAACGCGTTCCTCAGCCAAGAAGGTGCATCGATCGATCTACCGCTCGCCGGCGACGTTCATGTCTCCGTTGTCCTCTTGACATACAACAAGGCGGAGTACACGTTCCGGTGCCTGCAGAGCCTTGCCGCTCACGACGACCTTCGAGCGGAGTTCATAATCGTGGACAACGCATCCACAGACTCCACGCGGGCTCTTCTCGCGAAAGTCCGAAACGCACATGTCCTGCTGAACGTGAGAAACGTCGGGTTCGTTGACGGTTGCAACCAGGGTGCATCGCAAGCCCGCGGGCGGTACGTGCTCTTTCTCAACAACGACACGATCGTGCCTCGCGGGGCCGTTGCCGCGTTAGCCTCCGTGCTTGACCAAGACACGGGATGCGGCGCCGTCGGAGGGAAGCTGGTGCGTCCCGATCGCACTCTGCAGGAGGCTGGCTGCATCATTTGGCGCGACGGGTCGGCACTTGCGTACGGTCGCGACGCATCACCCGACGATCCCCGATACGCGCATCGTCGCGACGTGGATTTCTTGTCCGCCGCGGCGTTGCTCGTACGCAAGGACATCTTCGAGCGCGTCGGCCGATTTGACACGCGGTACAGGCCGGCCTACTACGAAGATGTCGACTTGTGCCTCGCGATTCGTCGAGCTGGCTACCGCGTCGTGTACGAACCAACCTCGGCAATCACTCACTACGAGTACACCAGCAGTTCATCGGAGTCAGCCGCCACGCTAATGCGCAGGAACCAGCGGATCTTCGCAGAGAAGTGGGCGGATGTCCTCCGGAGCAGGCACTCGCCGGACCCTGCTCTCGCCTTCAAGGCCTGTGTCCCGGGAGACCGCAAGACCGTGCTTGTGGTCGACGACCGCATTCCGGTACCGGAGCGGGGTTCGGGTTACGGGCGGGCCTACGCGATGCTTGAATTCCTGGTAGAACTCGGCTTTCGAGCGACCCTCCTTCCCGTCGGGGATACCGCCGCTCCGCAACCGCATACGCGAACGCTTCAGCGCCGTGGAATTGAAGTGCTCCACGGCTTGCCGGGAACCGCAGGCGTTGACGCATTCCTGCGCGAGCGCGCGGGGCTGTACGACGACGTGATTGTCAGTCGTCCGCACTGCATGGCCACCGTGAGTTCCCTCATCCGTCGCCATCAGCCGGCTGCGCGCCTGATCTACGACGCGGAGGCTCTCTACTTCACGCGGGAGGAACTTCGGGCACGTTTGCGTGGCGACAGCACAGGGTTGGCCACGATCGAGGCGCGGCGGAGCGAGGAACTCCAACTCCTCGAGCGCGCGGATCTGATCCTGACTGTCTCCGAACATGAGAAAGGGCAAGTGCTCCAGCACCTCCCGGCCGCGCATTCCAAAGTGCGTGTGTGGAGTCACCCGGTCGCGGTGCGACCAACGAGTCGTCCGTTTGAAGAAAGACGCGGCTTGCTGTTCGTGGGCGGCTTCCTGTCAGCGGACTCGCCCAACGAAGACGCTGTGATGTACTTCATCGAGGAAGTGTTGCCGAGAGTTTCCGCGGACACGGATGCCGTGTTGCACGTCGCAGGTGGACCGCCTCCGCTGCGTCTCGCCGCCGCAACATCACAAAAGGTGCGGGTATTGGGGTACGTGCCTGATCTATCGGACTCTTACGATAGTAGCCGGGTGTTCGTTGTGCCACACCGCTTCTCGGCCGGGATTTCGATCAAACTCATCGAGGCAATGAGCAGAGGCATTCCGGCGGTGGTTTCGCCGCTCACGGCGCGCCAGCTTGACGTCGCGGACGGTCGGGAAGTCCTAGTGGCCGACACAACTGAGGACTGGGTTCAGAGCGTCATTCGCCTCTATAGCGATCCTGAGCTTTGGCACAGACTGCGCGGCCATGCGATTCGGTTCGTCGAGTCTCGGCACTCCCCGGATCAACTGCGAAGCCAGTTGAGATCACTGATCGCGGGTTCTCGGGTACCTGCAGCCGCGCCATGAACGATCGAGTGAAGGAAGTCTGGGGAAACCAGACGGCCGCTTGGGAAATCGGCCGTGGGTTGCAGTGGCTTGAACATCCGATGGTCCAGCAACGGATCAACCGCAAGGTCAGCGGAGATCCACTGATAGACCCTTATCAACACCTCTGCCACATCCTCGTAGCCCGCGGAACCTATCTACCTGTCACGCGCTGCTTCACATTGGGTTGCGGCGAAGGCGAGCTGGAGCGGGGGCTCACCAAGTACTCGTTCTGTCTTTCCCACGACGCGGTGGACATTGCGGACGGCGCTGTCGCCAAGGCAAGGACAACCGCGCAATCGCAAGGACTCAGCCACATCAAGTACAGCGTGGCCGACGTCAATCGCATCGAGCTGCCCCCGAATACTTACGATGTCGTATTCGGAGTGTCGTCCATTCATCACGTAGAGAAGCTGGAGCGCGTGTTCAGCCAGGCACAAAATTCACTCAAGGCTGGCGGCTACTTCTTTCTCAAAGAGTACGTGGGTCCCAACCGTTTCCAGTGGTCCGACCGCCAGCGCGTCGTGGTGGAGTCGCTGCTCCAGATCCTCCCCGAGCGCTATGTGCGTAGACGCACCGACGGGTCGCTGAAGCGGCATTACCCCAAGTTGACGGCCGAGGAAGTCGCCGCGCACGATCCTTCAGAAGCCGTGCGGTCCAGCGAGATACTGAAACTCCTGCCCAACTACTTCGAAATCGTTGCGCGGTGGGACGTGGGTGGAACGATCCTCCATCTCCTCATGCAGGACATAGCGGGCAACTTCGAGACCGCGGTCCCCGCGGACATGCGCTGGCTGAAATTCCTCTTCGATGCAGAAGACGCGGCAATCGAGTCGGGCGATCTTCCCAGTGACTTCGCCATCGTGCTCGCGCGAAAGGCGACGAGGTAGCAGTCAGGCAGGAAACACCGATTGAAACTGCTGCTCGATGCACCACGTCTTGAGATCACCGGTCCAGTCTGAGTATCGGAGAGCGACCTGAACCTTGGATCGAGAACTTGCATTCCTCAGAACAACCTCGCCGCGGAACCCGCAGTAGCGAGAGCCTGCCAGTTCAGGGTGTATGGCAGCAACGTCAGACCGCTCAAGTCCGTATCGGATGCGCACCCACTCCCCATCCGCACAAGCGACCGCATCCACGAACGTGCCGGGCAGAATTGCCCAACCTTCCACAAGAACGCTTCTTGCAGATATCAATGCGCTTGGCCCCGGAGTACCGATGAACCCCATGGGAGCCTGCGCCGTGATGCGTTCACGACTGTTCTTCAGCTGGAGTATGTCGAAGATTTCCGGGTTGTAACCGTTCAGTGGCACAGTTTTCAGTATCCGTCCTTGGGTGGCATCGACAACCGCCAGACCTGCAAAGGACTGTTCCGGGTTGTCTAGGGGGAGACCTGTGCTTCGCGACTTCTGGCGCCCCTGACTGATCCCGACGCAGGCAACGCGCTCCGACAACCAACATAGCCCGCGGGCATAACCCCGGACATCGACCAACGGACCGTCCAGGGAGCACAGTAAGCCTTGTTTCGAAGCAAGATAGTAGAGGTGCGAACCACTTACGCTGAGGGTGTGAGGATGGTGTATCCCATCCTTCAGCCTTCGATCATGCGTGATGTCGTGCAGGAATCCGTCAAGAGCGTCGTCCCACGTTTGACCGCTCTTGCGTCCGAATGCTGAGATGATCCAGCGCCCTTCCCAGCAGACGATGGAATTCAGGTGATTGATATCACCGCGAACGTCGCCTCCTTTCCAAGCAACCCGCCCAGGACCAATCTCGTGCTCCTCAATGGGATATGTCCATATCTCATCCGTTCCCGTGGACACGATCAGAAGCTCGCCGTCATTTACCGCCACCGAGTGTGCGTCACGCACTTCAGGCAGGTGTCGCGTGAACACGGGTTCTAGCGTTTCCGAATCGAGCACACTCACGTGCTGCTCGTCCTCAGCAATGGCCAGCGCATACACCCGGGATCCATCGGTCGCCAAGCCGGTGCAGCTCGAAAGACACTTGGTCAACCCCAGATCTACCGGTGAGGCTGCACCCGTTGCAGCATCCACCCGAATGACGGCGCGCTCTCCTGTGCTCTGGGGCAGATTGCAGAACGAAACGAGGACTTGCGTCGTGTCGGGCGTCATGCGAACGAAATTCTATTTCTGATCAGAGCAGCCCGCAACGAACGGTGCTTCCGCCAGCGAATCCGCCCGACGCGTGCCCGCGCGGATTGTCGCCGCCTTGACGCCCAATCCCCACCCGCGAACTCCGCCACCTTCGCGCCTCCGGCGGTTTCCCCCCGCCTCGCGCCATGGTGTCCAAGGCCCGGGCCTGGCTCAACGCGCGTAGACGCGCACCCGCCCGAATTCCGCCACGCAGCGCCCCGCGCCGCCCTCCCCCGTCACCACCACGTACGAACCCGGCGGCGGCTCCGCCGCCACCACCTTTACCCGCCGCCCTACATACCACGCCACTTTCGCCGAGTCCGAATACACCACCGCCTCCGCCGGCGCGTTCGCACGCACCCACCGCCCCGCCTCCGCAATCCCCACCTCGTCCGTCCTCCGCGGCCGCACTGTCACCACCAGCATCGCCATCAGCGCCACCGCCAGCGCCACGCCCACCGCCCGCCGCCCGTGCGCCCACCTCCCCTGCGCCCACTCCGACAGCGCGACAACCCCGATCGCCACGAACGGCAACACGAACAGGATCGGGATCAACAGGTACCTCCGGCTCACCGCGTACCCGTGCGCCCCCGCCAGCATCGCCGGCACCAGGTACCCCGCCGCCACGCACGCCGGATACGCCGCCGGCAACCCGCGGATCCGCCCGCGAAGGAAGTACGCACCCAGCGCCGCCAGCGGCGCCACGAACCACAAGGTCGACCGCACCAACACCTTCCCCAGCTGCGCGAACGCCTCCCCCGCCCCGCGATTCCTCGGCGCCTGCTCCCCCAGCGGCGGCGCCTTCGACTCCCGGAACGTCGACAGCGCCGCCTCCGAACTCCCCCGCCAGGTCACCTTCCACTCCCCCGTCAAATGCCGCCAATAAAGTAGAAGCGGCATCGCCAGCACCACGAAGAGCGCGCACGACGCGATGGCCGCGGGGATCATCCGCCATGACCGCGCCAGCACCGTCACCCCCGCCACCGCGACCGGCACATACACCCCCTCCGGCCGCGTCATGTACGCCAGCGCCCCCGCCATCCCCGCCAGCACGTACCCCGCCACCCACCCCCGCGTCGCCGCGAACCACCCCAGCGCCACCGCCGTTACAAAAAAAAAGTGAAAGAGCCCCTCGCTCATCACGTCGGCATGCTCCATCACGAAGTACGGCAGGCACGCGAAGACGAGCGACGCCACGACCGCCACGCGACGGTCCGTCATGTCCCGCACCATCGCGAAGAACGGCACCACCGCAAGCGCCCCGAAGAGCGCGCTCACCGCATACGCCCCGCGCTCGAGGCCGAGCACGGAACCGGCCATCGCGATCGCCACCGGATACGCCGGATGAATCCCGTGCTCGAGGCCCGCGTCCCACCGCCCCCGCCCCATCTCCTCCGCGAACAGCAGGAACGACGGCGAGTCCGTCGCCACCACTGCCGTCAGCGACGCCAGCACCGCCCGCACCGCGAACGCGAGCGCCGCGATCGCCGCCACCGCCGCCCCGTCCCGACGCGTCCACATCCCGCACCACGTCACACGCCCCGCCCGCGCAAGTCAAGCGTTGACTCCCGCCGCCGCTCCGCGTACCACGGCGGCATGCTCGACGTCCGCGCGTGGGCCGCCTCCTTCGACGTCAACGCGCGCCCGTGGCTCCTCCTCGGCAAGGGGCCGAGCCTCGACCGCGCCGCCGGCGTCGACCGCGACCGCTACTTCACGTTCGCGCTCAACCACGTCGCCCGCGAGTTCCCCGTCACCGTCGCCCACGCCGCCGACATCGAAGTCGTCCGCGACTGCGGCGACGCCATCCGCGCGAACGCGCGCTGGCTCCTCATGCCCCGTCACCCGCACGAAGGCCACCGCCCGTCGCCGCGCACGCTCGCGGACTTCGTCGCCGAGATCCCCGTCCTCGCCGACCTCGACCGCGAGGGCCGCCTCGCCTGGTACAACCTCTCCACGAGCCCGCCCCACGGCGACAGCCCCGTCATCCGCTGCGACAGCTTCAGCGCCGAGACCGCGCTCAACCTGCTCGTCGCCGCCGGCGCGCGCGAGGTCCGCACGCTCGGCATCGACGGCGGCGCCGCCTACAGCCCGCGGTTCGACGACCTGCGCGGCCGCACGCTCCTCTCGAACGGCCTCCCCTCCTTCGACGTCCAGTTCCAGGCGATCGCGCGCACGCTGCGGCGGTCGCGCGTCCTCTTCGCGCCGCTCGGGGTCGAAGCGCCCGTCCGCGTCTTCGTCGGCGCCGCCGACGAGGAGCGCCTCGCGACGCGCGTGCTCGAGTACAGCATCCGGAAGCACGCGAGCCTCTCCGTCGAGCTCGCGCCGATCGACGTCGCCCCCGTTCCGGTCCCGCGGGACGCCGGGAACCAGGCGCGGACGCGATTCTCGTTCGCGCGCTTCCGCATCCCGGAGCTCCGCGGCTTCGCGGGCCGCGCCGTCTACCTCGACTCGGACATGCTCGTCTTCCGCGACATCGCGCGGCTCTGGACGACGCCGATGGACGGGGCGCACGCGCTCTACGCCCCGGCGCCTCCCGAGCGCGGCCGCCCGCCGCAGATGAGCGTGATGCTCCTCGACTGCGCCGCGCTGCGGTGGGACGTGCGCGAGATCGTGCGCGGGCTGGACGAGAAGCGCTACGCGTACCACGACCTCATGCGCGAGCTCTGCATCGTCCCGCGCGAGCGGGTTCGCATGAGCCTGCCGGCGGAGTGGAACTCCCTCGAGCACTACGAGCACGGGCGCACGTGCCTCCTCCACTACACGGACGTCCCGCTGCAGCCGTGGCTCGCGCCCGGCAACCCGCATGCGCCGCTCTGGTACGCCGCGCTCCGCGAGGCGCTCGACGAGGGGTTCATCGCGGAGCCGTTCGTCCGCGAGGAGGTCGCCCGCGGCCACGTGCACCGCGACCTGCCGGTCTGGATCGGCATCGACCCGGCCCCGCCGCGCGGCCTCGTCTCGCGCGTGGCCGCGCGCCTGCGCCGCGGCCGCGTGGGCCGGTGGCTCGTCGACGAGAGCCCGATCGGCGCGGCGCTGCGGATCGCGCTCGGGCGACGGAAGAAGACCGGACCGGTGTGACGCGGGCTATACTGGCGCCGTGCGCATCGGGATCAACGCCACCTTCTCGCACGAGACGCCCACCGGCATCGGGGTCTACACGCACGAGATCGCGTCGCGCCTGCTGCGGCGCGGCGGGTACGTCGCGTGGTCCGCGACGGACGCGCTGGCGCGGGAGTTCCCGGACCGCGTGCGCGGCACGTTTCCGTCGCTCGC
>Ga0187893_10007525_pt1 | contig 17785 bp, 18 predicted proteins | sample MA1701074metaG_FD_139574 | JGI IMG/M metagenome (GOLD analysis project Ga0187893, IMG submission 139574) | White microbial mat communities from a basaltic lava cave in the Kipuka Kanohina Cave System on the Island of Hawaii, USA - MA170107-4 metaG ... | reverse complement strand
CTTGTTGAAGCAGGCGCATCAGGTGGCCGTTGTCGTTCAGAATCATGCGATGGATCTCCTGAGTAACAGATGCGCCGGGGCGTGGGCGTAGGTGCTGCCTAACCGCTAGAGATCACCGGACCGCGCAAGCGGGCGAAGCCCGCTGTAGCGGGTCCGGTGCAACTGATGGTTCGGCACCGGCCTGCCAAACCGAAAGAGGACGGCAGAGAGCTCGGTAGCGCTGCTCGTAGCACGCGACCCCCTCCCGGGACACCGCTAAGCAGAGTGGAGCGACAGGCGCGTCGACTATAGCAGTCGCCGCTATCCCACCCGATAGAACCCGTCCGTCTCCCGGATCCCCGCCGCCGCGAACGCCGCGCGACGCTTGCGGCATTGCGGACAGCGCCCGCAGTGCACCGGATAGCCGACGAGGCACGAGTACGTGACGTCGAAGTCGACGCCGAGCTCCGCGCCGCGCCGAACGATGTCGGTTTTCCCCATGCTTACGTAGGGCGTCCGCAGCTCGACGTCGCCGAGCAGCCCCGCCGTCAGCCGGAACTGCGCGAGGAAGGCGTGCGAGGCCGAGGGGTAGTCGAGCGTGTCTTCGCGGTTCACCGCGAGGTAGATCCGGCGCGCACCGAGGTTGGTCGCGTAAGACAGTGCGAGGCTCAGCGCGACCAGGTTCCGGTGCGGCAGCGGGACGTGCGCTTTGCGGTCCTGCCCGCGGCGGAAGGTCGCGCCGACGCGGGAGAGGTCGAGCACGACCACCTCCACGCCCAGCGGCTCGCATTGATCCTCGGCCGCACGGCGCTCGTGCGGCGCGGCGCGCTGGCCGTAGTCGACGAACAGCCCCTGCAGCGCCTCCCCGCCCTGGGCAAGCTGATGCAGCAGGGTCGAGCTTTCGACCCCGCCGGACAGCAGGAGGATGGAAGGTGCGTCCATAGGCCTTCGCGATTCCGACGCGCGGATCCGCAGGGGGGAACAAAGCCCCCCTGCATCTACGCGTAGAGAGCCTAGCACGCGCCCTCTATAATCCAAGGGTTCGAAAGCGGGCGGCGTTCACCATGAGCCACTACAAGCATCATGTGTTTTTCTGCAGCAACCAGCGCGAGACCGGCGCTGCGTGCTGCCAGAACCACGACGCCGACGCGATGCGCGGCTACTGCAAGGACCGCGTCAAGGAGCTGAAGCTCTCCGGGCCCGGCAAAGTGCGGGTCAACAAAGCGGGGTGCCTCGACCGCTGCGAGGAGGGCCCGTGCCTGGTCGTCTACCCCGAGGCCGTCTGGTACACCTACGTCGACAAGACCGACATCGACGAGATCATCGAGGAGCATCTCGTGCACGGGCGCATCGTCGAGCGGCTCCGGCTGTGACGCGGAAGCACGGTCGGCTGCGGCCATGACGCGCAAACCGGAGCGGCTCGCGGTCGACGGGCCGGCGGGCCGGATCGAGATCGCCGTCGACCATCCCGCGGTGTTCCCGGCCGACGGCGCCGGCGAGGCCGCGCGCGGCATCGCGATCGTCGCGCATCCCCACCCGCTCTTCGGCGGCACGCTCGACAACAAGGTCGCGCAGACGCTCGCCCGCACGTTCACCGAGCTCGGCTACGTCGCGATCCGGCCGAACTTCCGCGGCGTCGGCGCGAGCGAGGGCGCGCACGACCACGGCGACGGCGAGTCCGAGGATCTCGTGCGCGTCGTCGACTGGGCGCTCGGCCGGTTCGGCCCGCTGCCGGTCGCGCTCGCCGGGTTCTCGTTCGGCGCCTTCGTGCAGACGCGGGTCGCGAAGCGGATCCGGGCCGAGCGGCTCGTGCTCGTCGGCGTCCCCGACGGGCTGGTGACCGGAGGGCGCACGTACCGGACCGAAGCGGTGCCGCCGGACACCATCGTCATCCACGGCGAGCAGGACGAGACCGCCCCGCTCGCCAACGTGCTCGACTGGGCGCGGCCGCAGGAGCTGCCGGTGACGGTCGTGCCCGGCGCGGACCACTTCTTCCACCGCCGGCTGCAGCTCCTCCGCGACATCGTCAAGGGCCAGTGGAAAGCCTGACCGCAACCCAGGTCCTCCGCGTCGACGGCCTGCGCAAGAGCTACGGCGCGAACGAGGTCGTCGCCGGGACGAGCCTCGCGATCGCGCGCGGCGAGTGCTTCGGCCTCCTCGGTCCGAACGGCGCCGGCAAGACGACGACGCTCCGCCTCTGCCTCGGGCTGATCGAGCCCGACGCCGGCGCGATCGAGCTGATGGGGCGGCCGGTGCCGCGCGAGGCGCGCGCCGCGCGTGCGCGCGTGGGCGTCGTCCCGCAGCACGACAACATCGATCCCGACTTCACCGTCGCCGAGAACCTGCTCGTCTACGGCCGCTACTTCGGCCTCGACGACGCGGTGGTCCGCGGCCGCATCCCGGACCTCCTCGAGTTCGCCGGCCTCGCGGGCCGCGCCGACTCGAGGATCCAGACGCTCTCCGGCGGCATGAAGCGCCGTCTCACGCTCGCGCGCGCGCTCGTGAACGACCCGGAGCTCGTGTTCATGGACGAGCCGACGACCGGGCTCGACCCGCAGGCGCGCCACCTCATCTGGGAGCGGCTGCGCCGCCTCCTCGCGCAGGGCAAGACGATCGTGCTGACGACCCACTTCATGGACGAGGCCGAGCGGCTGTGCAGCCGGCTCGCGATCATGGACCGGGGCCGGATCATCGCCGAGGGCGCGCCGCGCGCGCTCGTGCAGGCGCACATCGAGCCGCAGGTGGTCGAAGTGCACGGCGACGGCGCGGCCGAATGGGGCGAGCGCGAGGCGCCGCGGCTCGCCACGCGGGTCGAGCGCGTGGGCGAATCGGTGTTCTGCTATGCGCGCGACGCCGGCGCCATCGTGGCCGACCTCGAGCGCCGCGGCGGGCCGGCCTACCTCCACCGGCCGGCGAACCTCGAGGACGTGTTCCTCAAGCTGACCGGGCGCGATCTGCGCGACTGACGATGCACTACGCCCCGCCCGCGATCTCCCCGCGCCTCGTGCCGGTCTGGCGCCGCAACCTCCTCGTCTGGCGCAAGCTCGCGGTGCCGTCGATGCTCGGCAACCTCGGCGACCCGCTCATCTTCATGCTCGGCCTCGGCTACGGCCTCGGGAGCTTCCTGCCGGAGGTGGGCGGCGTGCCCTACATCGTGTTCCTCGCCGCCGGCACCGTGTGCTTCTCGGTGATGAACAGCGCGACCTTCGAGGCGCTGTACTCCTCGTTCTCGCGCATGCACGTGCAGCGGACCTGGGACGCCATCCTGAACGCCCCGGTGGCGCTCGACGACATCGTTGCCGCCGAGCTCGCGTGGTGCGCGTCGAAGAGCTTCCTGTCGGGGCTCGCGATCATGGCGGTCGTGTGGGTGCTCGGCCTGTCGCGCTCGCCGCTGTCGCTCTGGGTGCTGGCGGCAGTGCCGCTGATCGGGCTCGCGTTCGGCGCGCTCGCGCTCAACGCCACCGCGATATCGCCGTCGTACGATTTCTTCATGTACTACTTCACGCTGTTCGTCACGCCGATGGGCATGCTCTGCGGCGTGTTCTTCCCGGTCGACGCGCTGCCGGCGCCGCTGCAGGCGGTGGCGTGGGTGCTGCCGCTGACGCACGCCGTGGAGCTGGTGCGGCCGCTCGTCCTCGGCCAGGTCCCGGCGCAAGCCGCGCTGAACGTCGCGGTGCTCGCCGCGTACGCCGCCGGCGGCTTCTACACCGCGCTCGTCCTGTTCCGGCGCCGGCTGCTGACCTGAGAGCGCGCGCGGGCGATGCTCTGGGTCAAGGCGCTGCACGTCGTGTTCGTGGTGACCTGGTTCGCCGGGCTCTTCTACCTGCCGCGGCTCTTCGTCTACCACGCGCAAGTCCCCGACCGCGACGGCAGCGAGCGCTTCAAGGTGATGGAGCGCAAGCTCTACCGCGGCATCATGACCCCGAGCGCGGTGCTCGCGGTCGCGTTCGGGCTGTGGCTCTGGCTCGGCTACGGCGTCGGCGCCGGCTCGGGCTGGATGCAGGCGAAGCTCGCGATCGTGATCGCGCTCGTCGGCTATCACCTCTGGTGCGGCAGGCTGCTCGCCGACTTCGCCCGCGACCGCAACACGAAGAGCCACGTCTGGTACCGCTGGTTCAACGAGGCGCCGGTGCTGCTGCTGGTCGCGGCGGTGATCCTGGTCGTCGTGAAGCCGTTCTGAGATGGCGGTGAACGCACAGGGCATCCGCGCAGCCGCCGCGGCGATCGCCGGCAGCGTCGAGGAGACGCCCTGCCTCTCTTCGCGCACGTTGTCGCAGCTGACCGGGGCCGAGGTCTTCCTCAAGTTCGAGAACCTGCAGTTCACCGCGTCGTTCAAGGAGCGCGGCGCGCTCAACAAGCTCCTCGGCCTCGGCGATGCCGAGCGTCGCGCCGGCGTGATCGCCGTCTCGGCCGGCAATCACGCGCAGGCGGTCGCCTATCACGCCCAGCGGCTCGACATCCGCGCGACGATCTTCATGCCGCGCTTCACCCCGCACGTGAAGGTCGAGCGCACGCGCGGGCACGGCGCGGAGGTCATCCTCGCCGGCGAGACGTTCGACGAGGCGAAGACCGCCGCGCTCGCCTGTGCGGTCGAGCGCGGCCTCGCGGTGGTCCATCCCTACGACGACGAGCGCGTCATCTGCGGCCAGGGCACGGTCGCGCTGGAAATGCTCGCTGCCGTGCCCGGGATCGAGGCGATCGTCGTGCCGGTCGGCGGCGGCGGCCTCGTCTCGGGCATCGCCGTGGCCGCGAAGGACGCCAACCCCGCGGTCGAGATCTACGGCGTCGAGACCGACGGCTTCCCGGCCATGCACTGCGCGCTGCACGGCAAGACCGCGAGCTTCGCCGGCAGCACGATCGCCGAAGGCATCGCCGTGAAGGAACCCGGCGCCCTCACGCTGCCGATCGTGAAGGCGCTCGCATCCGACGTGCTGCTGGTGAGCGACGGCGACATCGAGCAGGCGATCGTGATGCTGCTCGAGATCGAGAAGACGGTCGTCGAGGGCGCCGGCGCCGCCGGCCTCGCCGCCTTGCTGCGCCACCCCGAGCGGTTCCGCGGCAAGCGCGTCGGCATCGTCCTTTCGGGGGGCAACATCGACCCGCTCGTCCTCTCCGACATCATCGAGCGCGGCATGGCGCGCGCCGGACGCCTCGCGCGGCTGATGGTCGAGCTGCGCGATCTGCCGGGCTCGCTCGCGAAGGTAACCGCCTGCCTTGCGGAGGCGAACGCGAACATCGAGGAGGTTCACCACCAGCGCGCCTTCACCCACCTGCCGGTGCTCTCGGCCGAGGTCGAGTTCGTCCTCCAGACCCGGGGGCCGCAGCACCTCGCCGAGATCGTGGCGGCGCTCGGGCGCGCGGGCTTCAAAGCCGAAGTCGTACCCGACTAGGTGCGCAGAGTGCACATCCCCCTCGCGGAGATCGAGATCACCGCGGTGCGCGCGCAGGGCGCGGGCGGGCAGAACGTCAACAAGGTGTCGAACGCGGTGCACCTGCGGTTCGACGTGCGCGCGTCCTCGCTGCCGGAGCCGGTCAAGGCGCGCCTTCTCGCGCGCAGCGACCATCGCATCACCGCCGACGGCGTCGTGATCATCAAGGCGCAGGCGCATCGCAGCCTGGAGAGGAACCGGGAGGAGGCGCTGGAGCGGCTGCACGCGCTGGTTCGCAGCGCTGCGGCGGTTCCGCAGAAGCGCAAGCCGACGCGGCCGACGCGGGCGTCGAGGGAAAGACGGCTCGAGAGGAAGCAGCGCCGGGGACGGATCAAGGCGCTGAGAGGGAAGGTCGCGGACTGAATGCCCAGCCGTGGCGACGAGCGCGGGAGAACGTCATTCGCGAGCCGCTGGTACTCGCGGCCGAGTCAAGCGCCGTCACCTGATCCGCCGTGTCGGGCGGCACGCGGGCTCCGGCACAAGGCGCTGGCATGACCAGGAAGGCTCACATTCACCCTCGTGATCTTCCTCCCGGGGCTGTCGAGCTGGATCCCGCGCCAGTTCCTCGGCTGAGCGACGCCGTGGCGCACGACCAGGCATCGCTGCAGGCCTACTACTCCGCGCGGGCGCGCGAGTACGAGCGCATCTACGCGAAGCCCGAGCGGCAGGCCGACCTCCGGCAGCTCGAGGGCCTGCTGCCCGCGATGTTCGCCGGTTGCCGCGTGCTGGAGGTCGCCTGCGGCACCGGCTACTGGACCCGCTTTCTCGCGCAGGAGGCGAGCGCCGTCGTGGCGGTCGATGCGGCCGCCGAGACGCTGGCGATCGCGGGCGGGAAGCCCTGGCCGCCCGGCCGGGTCGACTTTCGCGTGGCCGACGCCTACGCGCTGCCCGACGAGCTCGGCGCCTTCGACGCGGCGTTCGCCGGCTTCTGGTGGTCGCACGTGCCGGTGCGCGATCACGCCCGGTTCCTCCACTCGCTCGATCGGCGGCTGACCGCCGGCGCCACCGTCGTGCTCCTCGACAACCTCCTCGTCGCGGGCAGCAGCACGCCGATCGACCACCGGGACGCGGACGGCAACACCTACCAGCGCCGCCGTCTGGACGACGGCTCGGAGCACGTCGTGCTGAAGAACTTCCCCTCCGAGACGGCGCTGCGCAGCGCGACCGGCGCGTTCGGACGGAACCCGCGGTTCACCCGCTTCGAGTACTACTGGCTCTTCCGCTACGAGAAGCCGCCCGCGCGTTGAAGATTTACGCGAACACGGGGAGAATCGGCCGCTCCGTCAACCTGCGAAGGACTGCAAGGTGCTGACACTCTTCTACACCCCCGGCGCGTGCTCGTTGGCCGCGCACATCGTGCTCGAGGAAAGCGGCGAGCAGTACGACGGCAGGCGCGTCGACCTCGGCAAGGGCGAGCAGAAGACCGCGGCCTACCTGAAGATCCACCCGCAGGGGCGCGTCCCCGCGCTGCTGCTGGACGACGGCAGCCCGCTCACCGAGAACACCGCGATCCTCCCGTACCTCGGGAAGCGATTCGGGCTGTGGCCGTCCGAGCCGGTCGCCGAGGCGCGCGCGCTGTCGCTCGTCGGCTTCTTCGCCGCGAGCGTCCACCCCGCGCACGCGCACATCGGCCGGCCGGAGCGGTACGCGCTCGACGAGTCCGCGTTCCCGACGATCAAGGAAGCGGGCCGCAAGGCGTTCCACGGCTACCTGAAGCAGATCGACGGGCTGCTCGCCGGCCGCGAATGGTTCGGCGCGAAGTACTCCGTGCTCGATCCGTACGGCTTCGTGTTCTACACCTGGGGCGTGCGGCGCGAGCTGCCGATGGGCGAGCTCGCGCACTACACCGCGTTCAAGGACCGGATGCTCGCCCGGCCCGCGGTGCAGCGCGTGGTCGCGGACGAGAGCGTCAAGCTGTAAGCACTGTCGCCATGTCCGACGCGCAGCTCGCCCTCTTCGTCTTCGCCTCGCTGGCGGTGATCGTCACCCCGGGCCAGGACCTGGTCCTCGTGATGTCGCGCTCGATCGCGCAAGGGTCGGCCGCCGGGATCGCCACCGCCGCCGGCGTGAGCACCGGTCTCCTCGGCCACACGCTCCTCGCCGGGCTCGGCCTCGGGTCGCTGCTGATGGCCTCGGCGACGCTGTTCGTCGTGCTGAAGCTCGTCGGCGCGGCGTATCTCGTCTATCTGGGCGTGCGGCTCGTCCTCACCCGGGCGTCCGCGCTCGCGCTCGAGGCGGCGCGGCCGGCGCCGCTCCGGCGGCTGTTCGTGCAGGGTGCGGTCTCGAACCTCGCCAACCCGAAGATCGCGATCTTCTACTTCGCGTTCCTGCCGCAGTTCGTCGCTGCCGACGCGTCGCATCCGACCGCGACCTTGCTCGGGCTCGGCACCGCGTTCGCGGCCCTGACCTTCCTGGTGAAGGGGCCGCTCGGCTTCTTCGCCGCCGCGCTCGCCGCCCGGCTCCGCGCACGCCCGCGCGTGCTCGTCGGGATGCACCGCGCGAGCGGCGCGGTCCTGATCGCCCTCGGCGTCGGGCTCGCGCTCGGGCGCCGGGACTGATCCCGCGCGGCGGGCGCCGCCCGGAAGTCGGGTCGCCGCTCCTTCGCGGCGAAGCAGTAGCGCAGGCCCGCGCCCCCGGTGCCCTTCAGCGCGTCGTCGCCGGCTCGCCTCACAAATGCCGCTCGTGGCGGTGCGAGATCCACTCGCCGGTCGCCATGATGCCCGAGCACGCCGCGGCAATCAGGAGTGCGAGCGCCGCGGCGGCGGGGAAGTCGGAGCCGGTCTCCGAGATCAGGCTGTAGAGCTGCAGCGGCAGGATGCGGAGCTGGGTGCCGACGAGCGCGAGCGCGGTGCCGTAGGCGCCGAACACCACCGCGGCGACGAGGCACGCCGCGCCGGCGACCGCGCCGAGCACCTGCGGCAGCAGCACCTGCCGGAAGGCCTGCGCCGGCGTCGCGCCGAGCGACTCGGCCACGACGAGCTGCGTGCGATCGAAGTTCACCAGCACCGGCAGGAGCAGCATCACCACCCGCGGGATCAGGTAGTACGACGACGCGAACGCGAGGCCGACCGGCGTGAACAGCACCGCGCCGACGGCGGCCGCATCGAGCCCGGCGAACGCGAGCAGCTGGGTGAAGAAGCCGGCGCGGCCGTAGGCGAGGATGAACCCGTACGCCACGATCAGGCCGGAGAACGTGAGCGGCAGCGCGATCACGAACGCGGCGAGCGTGCGCCGCCGCTCCGGCAGGCGCGAAAGATGCAGCGCTACGGCGGTGCCGACGAGCGTCGACACCGTCGTGGCGACGGCCGTCAGCGCCGCGCTGCCGGCGACCGACGGCCAGAACGAGGGCGCGGCGAGAATGCGGCCGAAGGCCGCGCCGCCGTCGGCGAACGCATCGACCGCGACCGCCGCGACGGGCACGGCGAAGAACAGCGCGAACCAGCCCGCCGCGGGCGCGGCGAGCAGCGCGAGAACGTGGCGCGGCATGGCCGCCGGGTCAGCGCGTCCCGGTCGCCGCCACCCAGCCCTTGTCGATCTCGGCCTTCCTCGCCGCCGCCGCCTGCACGTCGAGCGGGCGCACCTGCGGCGCGGGCGGCAGCTTGTCGGCGACCGCCTCGGGGAGCTTCACCCCCGGCACCGACGGCCGCACGAACCCCTGGGCGAAGATTCCCTGCCCGAACTCGGTCATGACGAAGTTGAGCCACAGCTTGCCGGCGTTCGGATTCGGGCCCTTCTCCACCAGGCTGATGCCGTACGGCGCCGCGGCCGAGGCCTCTTTCGGGATGACGACCGCGACCGCGTCGCCGAGCCCGTCGGTGAACTTCGCCTTGAGACCGTCGTTCTCGTACGAGATCCAGATCGGGATCTCGCCCTTCACGAACTGCGCGTACGGCGTCGTGCCGAGCACGCGCAGCACGTTCCCCGACTGGTGCAGCTTGCCGAGATAGTCGAGCCCGGGCTGCACGTTGTTCATGTCGCCGCCGCTCGCGAAGTTGGTCGCGAAGACGAGCACCTGCCCGACGCCGGTCGAACGCGGGTCGAGGTAGACGACCGAGTTCTTGTACTCCGGCTTGAGGAGATCGGCCCACGACTGCGGCACGTTCTTGACGAGCTTCGTATTGACGACGAACGCGATCGTGAGCGAATGGATGGTGAACCAGCGGCCGTCGGGCTCGCGGAACACCGCCGGCAGCTTGTCGAAATTGACCGGCTTGAACGGCGCGACCACGCCCTTCTTCGCGGCGTCGACGCCCGAGGCGGCGAAGTAGTACGCGGTGTCGGCCTGCGGGCGGTTGCGCGCCTTCTCGAGCGCGACCACGGTCGCGGCCGAGCCGAGGTCGTTGTAGACGATCTCGACGTCGGGGTAGCGCCGCTTGAACGCGGCGAACTGCGCCGCCCAGTTCGCCCAGGTCGGACCGGTGTCGAAGCTCACCACCATGCCCTCCTTCTTCGCCGCCTCGTAGAGCGGCTTCTCGCCGGCGTAGAGCTCCGGCGAATCGAGCACGGTCTGCGACCACGCGGCTGCGCCCAGAGCGAGCGCGCCCGCGCCAACCAACCTCTGCATCGTGCGTTTCATGGGGTCTCCTTGGTGTTCAGGCTGCGGCGAGGAACTGAACCGCCTCGGGCGGGACGCGGACGAAGCGCACATCCCCGCGCGAGAGCGTTTCGATGCGTAGCGGCGTGCCGCGGCAGGCGAGATCGAGCTGCCGCGTGGCGCCGAGGAACCGGTCGGTGGTGATCTCCACCGCGAACGTGTTGACGCCGCCGGGCGCGGGGGCGACCTCGACCCGTTCCGGCCGGATGAGGAGCAGCACGCGTTCCCCGCGGGACCGGCCGTGCGGCGGGGTCGCGATCGCGCCGAGCGGCGTGTCGACGCGCTCGGCGCCGGCGACCTCGCCCGGGATCAGGTTCGCCCGGCCGACGAAGCCGGCGACGAACCCGTCGGCCGGGCGGTCGTAGATCTCCCGCGCCGCCCCGGTCTGCACGAGCCGGCCCTCGCGCAGGATCGCCACCCGGTCGGCGAGCGAGAGCGCCTCGTCCTGGTCGTGGGTGATGAGCAGCGTGGCGATGTTCTGGCGGCGCTGGATGCGCCGCAGCTCGTCGCGCATCGCGACGCGGGTCTTGGCGTCGAGCGCCGAGAGCGGCTCGTCGAGCAGCAGCGCCTGCGGCTCGAACGCGAGCGCGCGCGCGAGCGCCACCCGCTGCTGCTGTCCGCCGGAAAGCGCCGCCGGCAGCCGGTCGCCGAGCCCCTCGAGACCGACCAGCTCGAGCATCGCTCGCGCGCGTGCATGCCGCTCGGCGGGTGCGGCGCCGCGCACGCGCAGCGGGTACGCGACGTTCTCCCGCACCGTCATGTGCGGGAAGAGCGCGTAGGACTGGAAGACGATGCCGAGCCCGCGGCTGCGGACCGAGTCGCGCGTCGCGTCCCGTCCCGCGAGCCGCACCGTGCCGCGCTGCGGGGCGAAGAAGCCGGCGATCAGCTTGACGAGCGTCGTCTTGCCGCAGCCGCTCGGGCCGATGCAGACGACCAGCTCGCCCGGTGCGATCGCGAGCGAGAGCTCGAAGATGCCCGCCTTCCCGCCGGGGTAGGCGAAGGTGACGCCTTCCAGCTCGACGGCGCTCGTCATCGCCGGTGGAACGCGAGCGTCGCCGCACCGCCCGCCGACCACGCCCCGAGCGCGGCAGACGCGAGCGCGAGCGCGAGCAGGATCACCGTGGCGGCGCAGGCGAACCCGGTGGCACCGTAGAACGCCTGCAGCAGCACCACCGGGTAGGTCCGGCTGAGAAAGCCCGCGACGAGGTTGGAGAGCTGGAACTCGCCGATCGACAGCGCCGCGACGACGATCAGGCCGGAGACGATCGAGTGGCGCAGCGCCGGCAGCACGATATGGAAGAAGCGCTGGCGCGCGCCGCCGCCGAGCGATTCGGCGGCGTCCTCGAGGAGACCCAGGCCCAGCCGCTGCATGTCGGCGACGACCGCCTGGAGAAAGTACGGCAGGCAGAGCACGGTGTGCCCGGCGACGAGCAGCCAGACGCTGCCGAGCCACGGCAGCGCGTCGCTCGAGAACGCGAGGATGAAGCCGAACGCGAGCACGAGCGCCGGCAGCGCGACCGGGAGGAGGTAGAGCCCGCGCGCGAGCGCACGCACCGCCGGGCTGCGCGCCCGGAACACGGCGTACGCGAGCGGCAGGCCGAGCGCGAGGCACGCCGCGCCGGTCGCCGTCGCGACGAAGAGCGAGGTGCCGAAGGCGCGGCGGAAGCTCGGGTCGGCGGCGACCTCGCGGTACCAGCGGCCGGTGAACCCGGCCGGCAGCAGGGTGTTCAGCCACAGCTCGCCGAACGACCCCACGAGGAGCAGCAGGATCGGTGCGGCGAGGTAGGCGAGGTAGGCCGCAGTCACCCAGCGCGGGAGCATCGCTTTTGGCAGGATCGGGGGCGGCGGCATGGTATGACACCGCCGTGAACGCTGCATGACGCGCGCGCCGGCGGCGGCTCGGGCCGCGCGCGGCGCCGATCAGGCGCTGGTGGCCCTTGCGGCCCCGACGCGCCTCACCCGGATGGCTTTCGCACCAGCACCCGCCTGGGTTCCTCGGCGACGACCGCCATCGGTAGCCCCGCGCTGCGCAGCGCCCCGAACGTATCGGGCGGCATGACCGCGAACGCGTGGGCGTCCGCCATCCAGCGCGCGCGAAACTCCTCGAGCGAGAGCATCCGGTTCTGCGACGTCTCGCCCATGCCCGGCTCGAGCTCGCCGCGGAAGTCGACCACCGTCACCAGCCGGTCGAGATAGAAGGGCAGGGTCTGCTCGTACAGGTGCACCGCGTACACCGGCGCATCCGGGGGTCCCGCGCGATGGATCTGCCGGGCGAACGCCGCGCCGGAGCGCAACGGGGCGAGGGCGCCGTAGCCGAACATCGTGAGGCTCATCGCGACGTAGCAGGCGCCCAGCAGCCCGACGACGATCCGGCGCGAGCCGGTACGGTCGACCCAGTAGAGGCCGATCCCGCCGGCGACGACGAGGAGCACCGCGCACGCCTCGGTCCAGTCGGCGAACACCTCGCCCGTGCCCTCGAGCAGGTGGACGTAGTGCTCCTCGGCGAACTCGTTGACGGCGAACAGCAGAACGCCGAAGAGCATCACTCCCGACGCAAGGGCGAACCCCGGGCGTCGCAAGCCGCCGTTCGCGAGCGCATCGCCGGCGAGGAGCGCGAGCGCCGGCACGAGCGGCACGAGGTAGGCGGGCAGCTTCGACTGCGAAACGCTGAAGAACACGAAGACGACCGCGCACCAGGCGAGGAGGAACCGTCGCGGGGAGACCGCACCGTCGGCCGGCGGCGACCGCCAGGCCTGCCGCACGCCGGCCACGGCGGCGACCGCCCATGGTCCGACCGCGAGCAGCAGGATCGGGGCGAAATACCAGACCGGGCCGGCGCGGTTGTGCGCCGTGCTCGTAAAGCGCCGGAAGTGCTCGTGCAGGAAGAAATACTGGAGGAACTCCGGATTGGCGCGCGCGGCGAGGACGAACCACGGCGCGGCGATCGCCGCGAAGACGGCCAGGCCGGGCAGCCAGTGCAGGCGCGCGAGCGCGCCCGGCTGGCGATGCCAGAGCGCGTAGGCGACGAGCGTGGCGAACGGGAGCACGACGCCGATCAGGCCCTTGCTGAGCACGGCGAGCGCCATTGCGGCCCAGGCCGCGAGCATCCAGGCGGTCTCCGCGCGGCGGGTCCCGGCCCGGCGCGAGAGCAGATAGGCGAGCACGGCGCCGTTGAGGAACAGGCTCACGCCGACGTCGAGCGTGTTGATGCCGGACATGATCACGAAGTACGGGCTCGCGAGCAGCGCGAGTGCGCCGAAGTCGCCCGCGTCGCGGCCGAGGAGCCGGCGCCCCGCGAGCCACGCGGCGAGCACCGTGGCGAGGCCGGCGAGCGCCGTCCAGAAGCGCGCGGTCCACTCCGCGGGGCCGAAGGCCTTGTACGCCGCGGCGGTGGCCCAGTACTGCAGCGGCGGCTTCTGGAGGTAGGGGAAGCCGTTCAGCCGCGGCGTCACCCAGTCGCCGCTCGCGAGCATCTCGCGCGGGATCTCGGCGTAGCGGCCCTCGTCCGGATGCGCCAGCGGCCGCCCGGTCAGCTTGACGAACCAGAGCGTCGCCAGAACGATGGCGAGGCCGATCAGCAGGTAGCGCGAGGTGCGGCGGTTGGCGAACAGGGAATCGAGGGGCATGTCGGCGGCGGGCGCGCGGTGGCGCGGTGGCGCGGAAGTCTACCCGCGAAAACCTGACGATCTGCTGTCGCGCCGCTATCATCGCAACAAGGAGGATGGGTGGAGAAGTTCGCGCCGTTCTCGCCGCTCCACGCCGCCGCGCTCGCGACGATCGCCGTCGTGACCTGGGCCGCAGTGCGTGCGGCGCGCCGCGGCGCCGCGCCGCGGGTCGAACGCGCGGTCGGCCTCGCGTTCATCGCGACGTGGATCGGCGTGCACGGCTGGTGGCTCCTGCCCGCGCGCTTCGACCCCCTCACCACGCTGCCGCTGCAGATGTGCCACTGGACCGCGCTCGCCGCCGGCCTCTATCTCGCGACCGGCTGGCGCGCGCTCGCGCTCATCCTCTACTTCTGGGGCTTCGGCCTGTGCACGCAGGCGCTGCTGACGCCGGCGCTGGCGGAAGGTCCCGCCTCGCACGTCTTCTGGTACTTCTGGCTGAGCCACGGGATGATCGTCGGCACCGCCGTCTACGCGCTCGCGGTGCACGGCTACCGGCCGACCTGGCGCGACTGGCGCCTCGCGTGCGTCGCGGCGGCGGTGTACGTGGGCGCGGTGCTCCCGGTGGACCTCCTGGTGGGCGCGAACTACGGCTTTCTCGGCCCGGGCAAGCCCGGCCTGCCGACGATCGTGGATTTCCTCGGCCCGTGGCCGGAGCGCCTCCTGGCGATCTTCGCGCTGGTGGCGGTCGTGATGGCGGCGCTGATGCTGCCGTGGCGCCTGGTGCGGGCGCGGTGAAGCGGGCGCTCGCCGGTGCCGCTCTCGCCGCCGCGCTGATGGCCCAAGCCGCGCACGCCGCCCACGCCGCGCCGCCGCCGCTCGAGCCCGGCGTCGCGCGCGAGCTCGCGCGCTGGCGCACGAAGGCCTACGGCGACGTGCGCTATTCGCTCGAGATCGCGCTGCGCGACCCGGTCGCCCGGCTCGAGGGCAGGCTCGAGCTGCGCGTAGCGGTGCGGGGCAGGCCGGTCGACCTCGTGCTCGACTGGCGTCCGCCGACGGGCGGACAGCTCGCCGCGGTCGAAGCGAACGGCGTTCCGATCGGGCAGCCGCGCGCCGTGCGCGAGCATCTCGTGATCCCGGCCCGGCTCGTGCGCACGGGCGAGAACGTGGTGCGGCTGGCGTTCACTGCGCCGGTCGCGCCCGCCGGCAGCGCGGTCTCGCTCTACCGCGACCGCGAGGACGGATCGGCGTACGTCTACTCGCTCTTCGTGCCGTCGGACGCGAGCACGGTGTTCCCCTGCTTCGACCAGCCCGACCTCAAGGCGCGCTTCACGCTCGCGCTCGAGGTGCCGAAGGCATGGGAAGCGGTGTCGAACGCGCCGGCGGTCGAGACCACGGTCGCGGCGGCGTCGAAGCGCGTCCTCTTCCGCGCGACCGACCCGATCAGCACGTACGTCTTCGCCTTCGCCGCCGGGCCGTTCGCGGTCCTCGACGACCGGGAGGACGGCATCGCGCCGCTGCCGGAGGCGCGGATGCTGGTGCGCAAGTCGCGCCTCGAGCGCGCGCGCGGCGCGGCCCGCGAGGTGTTCTCGCTGCACCGGCAGGCGCTCGACTGGTTCGCCGGCTACTTCGGCTTCCCGTTCCCGTTTTCGAAGCACGACCTCGTACTGGTGCCGGAGTTTCCCTACGGCGGGATGGAGCACGCCGGCGCGACGTTCCTGAACGAGGAGTCGGTGCTCTTCCCGTCCGAGCCCACCGCCGCCGACGCCTTGCGCCGCGCGCAGCTTCTCTTCCACGAGACCTCGCACCAGTGGTTCGGCGACCTGGTGACGATGCGCTGGTTCGACGACCTGTGGCTGAAGGAGGGTTTCGCCAACCTGATGGCGGCCAAGGCGGCGGCGGCGATCGTGCCGGAGTACCGGCCCTGGATCGCGTTCCACCAGCTCAAGGTGTCGGCCTACCGCACCGACGCGACGCCGGGCACGACGCCGATCTGGCAGCGCCTGCCGAACCTCTCGGCCGCGAAATCGGCCTACGGCAGCATCGTCTACAGCAAGGCGCCGGCGGTGCTGCGGCAGGCGGAGTTCTACCTCGGCGAGGACGCGTTCCAGCGCGCGGTGCAGGCGTTCGTGCGCACGCACGCGTACGGGGCGGCCGACTGGTCGGACCTCGTGCGCGCGCTCGAGGGCGCTTCCGGTCGCAAGCTCGGCGGGTGGGCGAACGCCTGGGTGAAGCGCCGCGGGATGCCCGTCGTGAGCACGTCGTGGCGCGCCGGACCGGACGGCCGCATCGCGCGCCTCGCGCTCGCGCAGGCCCCGGCGCTCGGCGGCGCCGGCGCGTGGCCGATGCGGACCGAGCTGCTCGTCGCCGGCGACGGCGCCCCGCGGACCCTGCCGGTCGCGCTCGAGGGCCGGACGGCCACCGTGCGCGAGCTCGCGGGGGCGCCCGCGCCGCGCTACGTCTTCGCGAACCACGGCGATCGCGCCTACGGCCGATTCGTCCTCGACGAAGCGAGCCGCGCCGCGGTGCTGGCGGAAGTCGGCACCGTCGCCGATCCGTTCCTGCGCGCGCTGCTGCTCGACGCGCTGTGGGACGAGGTGCGCGATGCGCGGCTCGCGCCGCTCGCCTACATCGACCTCGCCATCGCGCAACTCCCGCGCGAGCCGGAGGAGCTCACGGCGGCGAGCCTCGCCGGGCGGATGCAGACGGCGCTGCGCTGGTACCTCCCGGACGCGCAGCGCGACGCGGCGGCCCCGCGCGTGGAGGCGGCGCTTCTGGCCGGGCTGTCCGGCGCCCCGGACAAGGGCCAGCGGATCGCGTACTTCCGCGCGTTCGTCGAGACCGCGACCACGACGGACGCGCGCGCGACGCTGCAGGCCCTGCTCGCGGGGACGCGGGAGGTGCCGGGCGTAGCGCTCAGCTCGCGGGACCGCTTTCGCATCGTCGCGCGGCTGCTCGCGCTCGGCGACCCGGAGGCCGAGGCGCTCCTCGCCGCGCTGGCGCAGGCCGATGCGTCGGACAACGGCCGGCGATACGCCTACGCTGCCGCGGCGGCGCGGCCCGATCCGGCGGCGAAGTGGCGGACGTTCGCCGCCTGGCTCGAGGACCCCGCGCTCGCCGAGAGCTGGATCGAGGAGAGCCTCGCGCCCTTCAACACGGTCGAGCACGAGCGCTGGACCGCGCCCTTCCTCGAGACCGCGCTCGCGCAGCTCCCCTCGCTCAAGCGCACCCGCAAGATCTTCTTCGTCAACCACTGGCTCGCCGCGTTCCTCGGCGGGCAGACGAGCCCGGAGGCGGTGGCGGCGGTAAAGCGGTTCCTGCGCGAGGCGAAGCTCGACCCGGACCTGCGCCGCAAAGTGCTCGAGCAGCTGGACGGGCTCGAGCGCACGGTGCGGATCAGGCGGCGGTTCGGCGGCTGAGCGGCCGCCGCGTCGCGGCGCCTGGGCGCTGATCGCGAGGCTGCCGGCGCCCGGTCGGCGGCCCGCTTGCCCGGCGACGGGCGAGTCCATATGCTTGCGGCATCGCCCCGCTTCGGGGACGACCCCGTGACCACCCGCCGAGCCAGCCCGAGTTCACCGCAGTCGCGGCCGGCAATGGCCCCGGTACGGCAACCGGGGGCCGGTGCACCGCCTGCGCCTGCGCGGCAGCCGCTGCCAGCGAAGCTCGCCCGACCGACCGCGAGCACGCTCGTTCCGCGCGAGCGCCTGTTCGCGCGGCTCGACCAGACCCCCGCGAGCCGGATCACCTGGGTCAGCGGGCCGGGCGGCGCGGGCAAGACCTCGTTCGTCTCCACGTACGTCGAGGCGCGCGGGCTCGACTGCCTCTGGTACCAGGTCGACGCGAGCGACGCGGATCTCGCGAGCGCCACCCACTACCTGCGGCTCGCGGTCGCGGGCTTCCCGGGCGCGCCGCTGCCGGCGTTCACGGCGGCGGACTACGCCGCCTTCGAGCTGTTCGCACGCCGCTTCTGCGAGGCGTTCTTCGCCCGCCTCGCCACGCCGCTCGTCATCGTCCTCGACAACTACCAGGACGTCGCCCGCGACGCGCGCTTTCACGATCTGGTGGTCGCGCTCCTCGACCACCTGCCCGAACACGTGCGCGTGGTCGCGCTGAGCCGCGCCGAGCCGCCGCCGGCGCTGGCGAAGTGGAGCCTGGATCCCCGCTTCGCGACCATCGACTGG
>Ga0187893_10007524_pt1 | contig 17785 bp, 19 predicted proteins | sample MA1701074metaG_FD_139574 | JGI IMG/M metagenome (GOLD analysis project Ga0187893, IMG submission 139574) | White microbial mat communities from a basaltic lava cave in the Kipuka Kanohina Cave System on the Island of Hawaii, USA - MA170107-4 metaG ... | reverse complement strand
TTGGCATAGAACATCGCCATCTGCTCCGCGAACATATCATCCCCGTCGGGCCCACAGGCCGGATGCATCAGAGCCCAGATGCGATACCGCTGCGCCTGTGCCCCGAGCCGATCATACGGCCGGGTGATCCGCGCGGTGGGCATCGCCTGAGCCCGGACGGAGTCCACCCCTGCTCCGGACGGCCGGCAACAGGCGGAGGAGTGGCGCAATGCCCGGGTGAAATCGGGTGGGTATATCGAGGGGTTTCATGATCGAATTCGGGTTTCGGAAGCTGCCGATCTGGTCCCCTGGGAAGCATTCAACGATCGGGTAGCGAAGGAGATCGAGGACTGGACCTAGACCGGGCTCGGCGACGACTCCGCGCAGGGCGTGCATCGCTGTCCTCCCGGTGAGCGCCCGCGAAGTTAGGTTCCGTGCGGACTTTACCCGAGGTGCGCCGCGGTGGCCTTCATCGCCTATCTCGAACCCGACGCCATTCCCGCCGAGCATCGGGTTCCCGACGACGACAACATCATTCGGATCCACGGCGTGCATCCCGAGACCATCCGGATGCACCACGCCCTCTATCGCGAGCTGATGCGCGGGCCGGGTCCGCTGAGCCGGGTGCAGCGTGAACTGATCGCGGTGACCGTCTCGGCGGTCAACGGCTGCCACTATTGAATCGTGCATCACGGAGCGGGGCTCCGTGCGCTGCTCCGGGCGAGCGGCACCGAGCAGGCGGAGGCGGACGTCCTCCTCGCCGCGCTGGCGGCCGGGGGAGGACATCGCGCGGCTCCGCGAGGCCGGCTTCGCGGACCGGGCCGTCCACGACATCTGCGCAATCACGGGTTACTACGCCTTCGTCAATCGGATCGCCGACGGACTCGGCGTGGAGCTGGAGCCGGGGAGGTGAGGGTGGCGAGCCATTCCGACCGGTTGGTTGGACGGCGTTCAGGGTAGGTTCCTTTCAGACGCCACCGGCCGCCAACGGCAGGGTGACCCGGAACACCGCGCCGCCCTCCGGCGCGTTCCCCAGGAACTCGAGCCGGCCCCCGTGCGCTTCCGCCCCTGCCCGGGCGATCGCCAGGCCCAGACCGGTACCCTCGTCGCGCTGGCGGGCGGGATCGCCCCGAAAGAAGCGGACGAAGAGGTGCGGGACGTGCTCCGGCCGAACCCCGGGCCCCTCGTCGCGGACCGTCAGCACCGCAGTCGCGGCCCCGGTCAGCTCGATCCGCACCCGGCCGCCCGGCTCGCTGTGCTTCACGGCATTGTCCACCAGATTGGTGACAAGTCGCTCGAGCAGGCGCTCGTCGCCCAGCACCGTCGCTTCGCGGGCCGTGAGCTCGAGCCGTACCTGGCGGTTGCCAGCCAGCGGCTGGAAGCGTTCGAGTACCCGCTCGACCAGCCCGCGGAGCTCCACATCACCGCTGTGCTCCAGTGGCAGGGCCGCGTCGGAGCGCGCTAACACCAGGAGATCGGTCGCGAGGCGCGCCAGCCGCTCGACTTCCTCCCGGCAGCGCACCAGCGTTTCCTGATACTGCCCCGCCGTCCGTTCGCGCTTGAGCGTCACGTCGATATCGCCCTGGAGCACAGTCAGCGGCGCCCGCAGCTCGTGGCTCGCATCCGCGGTGAACTGCCGCTGGATCTGGAAGGAGCGGTCGAGCCGGTTGAGCATGCCGTTGAGCACGGTCACCAGGCGGGTGAATTCCTCGACGTCGGCATGCGCAGTGATCCGCTCCGACAGGGTTCCCGCGGAGATGGCTTCGGCCTGCGCGGTGATCTCGGCGGTGGGTCGGAGCGCCGCGGCCGAAAGCCTCCGGCCCAGGGCATAGGCCCCGACGGTGCCGAGCAGGGTCAGGATCGCCACCAGCAGCGCAAAGCGCGCGAGGGTCTGGCGAACCGGCTCGAGCGGGGCCGCCACTTGCAGGAGGTGCACCTGGTGGGCCGCGCCGACCAGCTCCAGCGGGTACACCACGCTGCGAAGCGGGCGGCCGCGCCAGAGCTGGGTGCGGGTCGCCACTCGCCCGGCCACCGCGTCGGCCAGAGCGTCCGGCGGGAGCTCCAGGTCGGCCGCCAGGTTGCGGCTGCGCGCCAGGGGCCGGCCGTCGTGGGTCCAGAGTTGGGCATAGCGGGTTAGCTCCACCGCGGGGCCCTCCCGGGCCGCCAGCAGCACCCCCTCGTGAAACTGAAAGTCCGGCCCGCTGGTCGCTGCGCCGGCCTGGGCCTCCACCTCGGCGAGGTGGAGCAGGGTGCTGTCGAGCTGGGCCTGGAGGATCCCGCGCAGGGCCAGTACGCTCGCCATCCCGGCGGCCGCGAGCAGCGCGAGCACGCCCTGAGCCATCCGGAGCGCGAGCGCGGCCCGAAGCGACCTCACGATGTTCCGGTGCGCAGGGCGTAACCCGCGCCGCGGACCGTCTGGATCAGGCGAGGAGCGCCCTGATCCTCGAGCTTTCTGCGCAGGTTCGAGACGTGCGCGTCCACGACGTTGGTCTCGGGATCGAACGACATGTCCCACACCTTTTCCAGCAGCTGAACCCGGGTCACCACTTCATCGGGATGGAGCAGGAAGTGCTCCAGCAGCCGGAACTCCCTGGGCGACAGGTCGATCGGCCGGCCCCCCCGGCGCACCTGCCGCTTGAGCCGGTCCAGCTCAAGGTCTTCGAATCGCAGCAACCCGGTCGCCCCGCCGGCTCCGCGGCGGCGGGTGAGCGCGTTCACCCGGGCCAGCAGCTCGTCGAAGTCGAACGGCTTGGTGAGGTAGTCGTCCGCGCCGGTGTTCAGGCCCCGCACAATATCGGGCGTCGAGTCCCGGCCGGTGAGTATCAGGATCGGCGTCTCGACCCCTTCCCGGCGCAGCTCGGCCGACAACTGCAACCCGTTCCGCCTGGGCAGCTGAATGTCGAGCAGAATGAGATCGTAGGGGTGGAGGTGACCCAGGTAGGACCCTTCGTCGCCGTCGCCCGCCAGGTCCACCGCGTGGCCTTCTTCTTCCAGGCCCTGCTTGAGGAACCTGGCGGTCTTCCGGTCATCCTCGACGATGAGAATGCGCACCCAAGGTTACTCCTTCCCGACAGGCTCGGAATCGTTCCCTGGAGCCTATTCCCGGGAAACGGAAATTCAGCAGCGCCGGGAATCCTTCAAGGAATCTTAATGACGCGTTGAGGCACGGGTAACGTCCCCTCCCTCAAATTGTGGCCTGTCGGCGTGGTGCCGGCACTACAAGGGAGATGTCGGTGAACCGGACGAACCCCGGATGGTTGGTACTCGCGGGTATCGGTCTCCTCCTCATCCGGCCCGCGACCGGTCGGGCCCAACTCGACTATCGCAACCTCGACGACGATCGGCCCACCCTGATCGAGGATGCCTACCCGGTCGAGCGGTTTGCGTTCGAGCTTCTCGCCTCCTGGCGCTATGCCCGGCATCAAAGGAGTGGTGGCGTGCACGCGTTCGTGCCCGAGCTCGAACACGGGATGTTCCGGAACTTCCACGTCGGGGTCAAGTTGCCGATCGCCGGTGGGCGCAGCGCGACGGGCAGGGATTGGGGCATCTCGGGGCTCCGGGTCTTCGCGCTGTACAACTTCAACACCGAAGGGGGATGGCTGCCGGCGCTCGCGCTGCGGACCGATGCCGTGTTCCCAGTGGGTGCGCTCGCCGGGGAGCACACCCGGGTCAGCGTGAAGGCCATCGCGACCCGCAGCTTCGGGCGGAGCCGAATTCACCTCAACGGCGCCTACACTTTCGGCTCCGAGGGGATTCCAGCCGTGGCGGATGCGGCTCCCAAATGGTGGGCGGGCGGCGCGGTCGACCGCACCCTGTTCCGCCGCAGCACGCTCCTGCTCGCCGAACTGTACGCTCTCAGGCCGGGGGACACCGAGCCGGTCGAACTGAACGCCTCGCTCGGGCTGCGCTACCAGTGGACTCCGGTCACGGTGCTCGATGTCGGCGTGGCGCGGCGGCTCAAGCACACGGGGCCGGATTACGAGGTGACCATCGGGATCTCCCGCGCATTTGCCATCGCCGGGCTGCTGCCCGGAAGGAGATAGCACGCATGCGGCGCGGAATCGCCGTCGTGGGGCTCGCGCTCCTCGGGGGGGTACGGGGTGTGACGGCGCAGGACCAGCGCGACGAACAGTTCTATTACCCCGGCGGGTTCAACTGGGTCTTTCTCAAGACCTATCCCGAGGGCGGCCGGCTCTTCAACGCGTTCGACTATGGACATGCGGTGCTCTACGAGCGGCTGCTCACCAAGCCGGCGGCGGAGCGGGACGCGGCGCTCGAAAAGGAATATCAGTTCCTCACTACGGACCTGCTGATCCGCCCGCCCCGGTTTGCGGTGGCGGAGGAGGTGATCGAGCCGAGCTACGCGAAGCTGGCCTGGCAGGCGAAGCAGATGTTCGACTGGGCCCACATGCTGCACCGGCAGATCTATGATCTCTATGCCGACGAGCGGCTCAATGCGGCCGAGCGCGACGCGCTGATCGAGCGGGTGACCGATTACTACCTGAGCCGGAAGGACTACGCCTTCGTCGCCGTGCCGAAGGCGATGGCCTTGATGGAGGAGCAACCCTTCAGCCAGGTGTTCCGGAAGGCCCATCCCAAGTTCAACGGGCTGATCTGGGCGTACCACTGGCTGCAGGTCGGGCTGTACGAGCCGTTGCTGCTCGGCAAGACCCCAGCCGAGAAGAAAGCGGGGGTCAAAGCGACCCTGGCGCGCTTCTGGAGCATGCTGGAGGCGGCGCCGGAGAACTTCCCGAGGGTCATGCCGATGACCTCCGCGATCGCGCCCAACTTCAGCGCGCGGCACCCCCGGGCCGCGATGATCTTCGACAACCTCCACATGATGCATGACATCATCTCGGACATTCTGGTGGCCGAGACGATCCCGCGAGCCGCGAAGCGACAGGTGATTTACCAGCAGCTCGCCGAGTTCCGGGACAGCACCCAGAACGTGATGTCGATGGAGCACTGGCATCATATGGCCGAGCTGATGGGCGGCGTGGCGGCGATGGGCGGGCCGGCGACCGGGCTGCTGGAGCCGCCGCCCGCCGGGCCCGCGATGCCCGGGATGGAGCATGGCGCGGCGAGGTCCGGCCGCCCCGATACGGCCGCCCATGCGCCCACGCCGGACTCGTCGGTCCATGTCCATCCGGCCGCGCCGGTGGTCACTCCGGCGCGCGATACCGCAACGCGTCCTACTGATCCCGTTGGGCCCCGGGATCCCGCAGGGCATGTCCATCCCGCCGCGCCCACCGGTGCACGGCGCGCTGCCCCTCATGGAATACCACCCGCGGACTCGGCCCGAACTCCGGCTCATGAGCAACCGCCAATGGCCCGCGATTCCCTGGCGGGCAGCGGGCTGGGCGCGCCAGCCAGTCCCGGGAGCTGGCTGCCGATGCACAGCGGGCATCCCCTGATTGTGCATTTTCCGTTGGTTGCCCTGCTGCTCGCAGTGCTGCTCGACACCGTCGCCGTTGCGCGAGGCAGCACGGGCTGGCGCAGCGCGGGCACCCTGCTCTGGGGAGTCGGACTGGCAGGCGCCGCCGCGGCAATTGTCACCGGTCTGCTGGCCTACAGCCGGGTGGATCACTCGGACCTGGCCCATGAGAGCATGACGACCCACCGGAACCTCGCGCTGGCGGCGATGGCCTTCCTGCTCGGGGCCGCGATCTGGCGCTGGCGCCGACCGCTCTCGCGCGGCGCGGTGGGTGTCGGCATCGTGGGGGCAGTCGGCTTGGCGACTGCCGCGTACCTCGGCGGCGAACTGGTCTATCGCCATGGGCTGGGGATTCCCACAGCGGTGCTCCGCCAGGTGCACTCGGAACGGACCGGATCTGCGGCGGACCTGGCGCCAGGCCCGCGTTCGCAGGACACGCTGGCCGTCGATTCGCTCCGCCAACCCGGCGGGGCAGCCCCGCGGCCCCATACCCACGCTCCAGGTAAAGAACATGAACCATGAACCTCGCCGGCGGCTCAGGACCCTCATCCTGCTGACCGCTCTCGCGCTCTCAGCCGGCTCGCTCGCCGCGCACGACCTCTTCCTCAAGCTGAATAGCTATTTCCTGGCGCCCAACACCGCCGTGCGGGTTCCCCTCCTCAACGGCACCTTCAGCACCAGCGAGAACAGCATCGAGCGGAACCGCATCGCCGCCCTTTCGCTGGCCGGGCCCGAGGAGGCGAGCCCGCTCGACACGACCGCGATAACGGCGCGGAACGACACCACCTTCATCGCCGTCCGCACCGGCGGCGCGGGCACCTACGTGCTCGGCGTCTCGGTGCGGCCGTGGGAGATCGAGCTCACCGGCGAGCAGTTCAATGGCTATCTCAAACAGGAAGGGCTCGACGACGTGCTAGCCGAGCGGACCCGGAGCGGCGCCCTCGCCACGCCGGCCAAGGAGCGCTACGCCAAGCACGTGAAGGCGATCTTCCAGGTCGGCACCGCGCGTTCCGAGGCCTGGGCGACCGCGTTTGCGTATCCGGCGGAAATTGTGCCGCTCGCGAATCCCTACGGGTTGGGCCGTGGCGCGACGCTGCGGGTGCGCTGCCTCGTCAATGGCCAGCCGGCGCCGAATGTCACTGTGCTCGCGGGCGGCCGCACCCGTACCGGGGCGCGGCAAGCACTGGTCAAAGTCCGCGCCGACGCCGACGGGGTCGCGGCGATCCCGCTCGCGGCGGCGGGCAAGTGGTACGTGAAGTTCATCAGCATGCGCGACGCAACCGAGCCCGGGATCACGCACCAATCGGAGTGGGCGACCTTAACCTTCGAAGTGAGGTAGCGGACCATGTCATGGCTTTGCGCGCGCCGAATCGTGGCGCCTACCGTTGCGGGCGTCGCGGTTCTGTTCACCGTCGGGGTCCTCGCTGCGCACGATTTCTGGATCGTCCCCGACGCCTTCCAGGTGGCGGCGGGTGCCACGGTCGAGATTCGGGGTCAGAGCGGAGTACGCTTCCCGATCAGCCAGAACGCCACTGCGCCGGAGCGCGTCGCCGAAGCGCGGCTCGTCGGCGCCGCGAGCGACGAGCGCCTCTCCGATCTCTCCGTGAGCGGCAAGTCGCTCCTCATTCGTCATCGCCCGACCGCGCCGGGGCAGCGCATCGTGGCCGTGACCCTCGCCCCGCGCTCCAGCCGCACGACGCCCGAGCGGCTCAAGCGCTACCTCGCGCTGGAGGGAGCGCCCGAGCTGGCCGAGCGCTATACGCGGGAAGACGCGTATCCGAAGAGCGACAGCGTCACCCAGATCGCCGGGAAGTTCGCCAAGACGATCGTGGAGGTCGGTCGCGACGGGCCGCGCGCCTTCAGCAGGCCCGTCGGCCATGCCCTCGAGCTGGTGCCGGCGAACGATCCGGCAGCCCTGCGTGCCGGCGGGATGCTCACGCTGCGCCTGCTGTACCATGGCCGGCCCGTGGCCGGCGCCCACCTGCGCGCCGGGGCTGCTCCCCCGGGCATCACCGCGACCAGTGACTCGGTGCCCCCATCCGTTCCGGCCGGGAAGGATGTGGTCGTGGAGACCGAAGCCGACGGCACGGCTCGGATCCCCCTGAGCGAGCCGGGACTCTGGAACGTGCGGACCCTGTACGGGGCGCCGGCTCCCGGCAGCTCGGCTGGAGCGGGCGCGAGCTGGGAAGTGTTCTTCGCGACCCTGGTGTTCAGCGTCGCCGGAGGATCGGAGCCTCAGAGCGGTCCTCAGGGCGACGGGGCGGAGGTCGCGGCGACGGTCGCCCGCTTCCACGCCGCGCTGGCGGCGGGCGACAGCGCGTCGGCTCTTGGCCTCCTGGCGGACGACCTGGTGATTCTCGAGAGCGGCGGGGCGGAAACCCGGGACGAGTTTCGCTCGGGCCATCTCGCGGCCGATATCGCCTATGCGCGTGCGGTGACCACCCAGCGCGACCCGCCGCGGGTCCGGGTCCGCGGCGACGTGGCGTGGGCCAGCACGGCCAGCACGAGCCAGGGCGAATACCGGGGCCGGCCGATCGACTCGCGTGGGGTGGAGCTCATGGTCCTCTCCCGCGAGCCGGAGGGCTGGAAGATCCGGGCAATTCACTGGTCGTCGCGGACCCGACGGCCTTAAGCCCAGCTACCCCGATCTGGGGGTGAACTTCGATACCTCGATCGTGTCGGGGGCATCCTTGCGGCCTTCCGGGACAGTCCCCTCAATCTCCACCGTGCCCGGCAGGTTGCTCCGCAGGCGGGCCGCCAGGTCCGGGACCTTGCCCAGGGGGTGGATCCAGTAGAAACCGCCGCCCGGCAGAGCGAGGGCCAGCTTCCCGTCTCGCTCGACCAGGGTCCCGCGGATCCGGACCTCCGCCGATTTCGGCGTGAATCCATTGCGGCGGATCGTCTCCCGGATCTGGTCGAGGGTCGCTCGGTTCTCAGCGGCAAACCGAATGGTGGCCCGGCCGCTGTCCAGGCTGACCGTGACGGAGGCAACTCCTTCGATTCTCCGCACCGCCACGCGCACGGCGTGGGCGCAGACCGCTCAATCCATGCCGAAGATGGTCTGCCGTACCTCCTGCAACTGGGCCGTGGCGGCTCCAGGTAGCGCCCCCAGGAAGAGCGCGATGACCGAGGTGCGATGATTCATTGAACGGCTCCTGTTCGCGAATGGTTCAGAACCAGAACGAGGCATTCAGAACAACCCGAGCCTTCTCCTCGAGCTGCACTCCGTTCACCCGGCGCCACACCGGAAAGACGGGGCCGCCGGAGATTCCCCACGAGCCGAAGAGGCCGAGCAGGGTCGGGCCGACAAACATCTGGTGGCTCCCGGTGTTGGCTTGCCGGACCCCTCCGATCACGTCGGGCGCCACCCGCTCGCCGAAGGCCTCGAGAAAGATGCGCCAGTCGGGGTGGGGCAGCTCCTTGCGGAAGAGTGCCGGCCGGTATCCGATCACCAGACTGTACATCCCGGTATCCCCGGAACGATCGGCGCTGCCCGCGCTCGGCGTCAGGTAGTGCCGGTAGAGGCCGCCGGCCCAGACATAGAGACTGCGGGAAGCGTAACCCGTGACGGCGGCTCCGTAGAGACCTGGGGCAGTCCGGACTCCGGCGCGCACGGCGTCGGTGGGATAGTCGAATCCAACGTAGAGGGTGGACTCGACCCTGGTTCCTACCCTGATGCCGCGGCGGTGAAAGCGCCAGCCGACCAGAAGCTCGAGGTCGAGGCTGGTGGGCATGCGGGATGGCCCGTGGGCTGGCCGAACCCCTTGCGGAGTGTAGAGGGGCACCGGGAGCGAGCCGGAGACCTGCAGATCCTGGGTGATGCCATAGCTCAACATCGGGCGGAACATTCCGGTCTGGGTACCGCCCACTATCCGACTCATGAGGGCAAGGTCCAGGTTCCAGCCGCCCTTGCCGAGCGTCGGGGTTGAAAGGCCATAGACCGGACCATGACCCTGGGCGCCAGCCGGTCCCGCTCCGGTGACCACGGCCGAAGCGACCAGAGCTGCTGCAATCCGGATCTGTTTCACTGATCGAGCGCGGCGAGCAGGGGGCCGAGGACATACGCCACCAGGAATCCAGCCAGGTAGACCGAAACGGACAGCCACAAGAGCGCCCGGGTCGGTCGCGAGACGCCGGCGCAGGCCGGATCCCCCGGAGCGCATCCCAGGGCTCGGGCCCGGAGGTTCGGCGCGAGGCGATAGACGTAGTAGGCATTCGCGGCCAGGAGCGCTCCAGACCCGGCGAAGACCCACGCCTTGTAGCGCGATACGGTCACCAGCCAGGGCAGGTCGGCGAGCAACGCCGCCACCGTCGTGCCGAATCCAAGGAGGACCAGCAACGACGGCAGCGCGCAGCACACCAGCGTGCCCACCGAGCCGAACAGCGACAGGTAGCCCGGCAGCCGGCCTTCAGCCAACCTTTTGCATCTCCATCCTGCAGCAGCAACGCGGCTTGAAAGCGCCGCCCGTGCCGGGGTTCGCCCCCTTGGTCACGCTGATCTCACAGCCGCAGGCCTGGTCGGGGCAGCCAGAGCGTTGACCGGTCTTGAGAGCCATTGCAGTTCTCCTTATCTACATCTACGGCGTTCAGGCAGCACAACAGGACAGCTTCCCCGCTACCCACCGACTTCCTCCCCCTTCCCGCCCCGGAATTCGATGGCGCCGAGAATCGGGCACTCTCCGCTCGGCGTCCGCGCCCGGCAGGAGACGAGCAATCGGGCGAGATTTCGTTTGATCCGCTGCAGCTCGTGGATCTTCTGCTCTACCAGGCGGACTTTGGCCTCGGCCGCCACTCGCACCCGCACGCGGGCGGAGTTGGAAGGCCGCTCGATCCCCAGTTCCAGCAGGGCCCGGATCTCTTCCAGGGAGAACCCGAGATTCTGGGCCCGCCGGATGGCGCGGAGCCGGGCCACCGTCTCGGGCGAGAACTGGCGATATCCCGATCCAGTCCGGGCCGGCGGGGCGAGGAGGCCTCGCCGCTCGTAGTACCGCACGGTCTGGATGTTCACCCCGGTTCGGCTTGCCAGTTGACCGATTGTCAGCATCGTCGCTACCCGATATCGCTGGTCCAATGATAGACCCTGTACCCTGGTACAGGGTCAACAAAGCTGAGCTGGATGGCGGGCGCTGGGCTCGAGGTTTTCGAGCACGAGTTCGACAAGGCCGTGTTCGGCACCAGCTCGTCAACGGCGCGTCCGATCACGGGCACTCTGATTCGTTGATGGCGCAAGGCTGTCGTCGGAAACTCGGTCTGCGGCAGCGAGTCGTGCTAGGAGATGGCGGGGGGAGCTTACGGGAGCACGAGCGTCGTACGGTCTCGAAGCCGTAACAGGACCGACGCCTCGGCTATGGCTTCTCCGGGGCGGTTCCGATAGGTTGCTGGCATGGGCAAGGCCCTCGCGCTCGCGCTGCTCCTGGTTCAGCTCCAGCCGCTCGTCGGGGCGGCGGTTTGCCTGCACGCCGCCGCCCAGCATCGGGAAGGGTGTGACATGCCTCCGCAAGGAGGTCCTCCGGCATCGCAGGAATCCGAGCGCAGCGTGCCGCCGGACTGTGCCCGGATGGCGATCTGCGCGCCTGCCGGTCTGGTCATGCCTCAGGCGGCGCTGCGGTTGGTTGATACGACGCCTCCGACCCATCCCGAATACTCCACCCCTTCCTTGCTCTTCCCCGGCGAGCGGATCGCTCCGCCGGAACCCCCTCCCATAGCCTGATCGCACCGCGCCGCCCGTAGTGCGCCCGGCAATCCGAGGCCGGGCCGTTCCTGGGTCGCGCGGATCAGTGCCTCTACCGGACAGCGTCTCTGCCTGGAGCCGCGGGGTCCGGGGTGAGCGATCGGCTTCTGGCGAGGAGTCATGTATGCGATTGAACATCATCGGAAGGTGCGGTCTCGCGCTCAGCTTCTCGCTTGGCAAACCCGCCGGCGTTGCGAGCCAGGCCGGGGCGGCCCCTGACACCCTCCTGGCCCGGCTTACGCAGGAGGCGCTCGATTCGGCTCCCGCGGTACGTCGGGCCGAGGCCTTTGCGCGGGCCGCCGAGCACCGGGTTCGCCCGGCCGGGGCCCTCCCCGATCCGATGCTGATGGTCGGGATCATGGACCTCACTTTACCGCGCTTTGCCTTCCGGGAGAGCGATTTCACGGAGGTGGATGTCGAGGTCTCCCAGGCGCTGCCCTGGCCCGGTACGCTCACGGCCCAGTCCCGGGCGGCGGGCGCGGTCGCGCGAGCCTCGCGCGCCGACCTGGCCGCGCTCCGGCGTGAGGTGATAACCCGGGTGTCGTCGGCCTATTATCGGCTCCAGTACGTCCTCGCCGCCCAACACGTCCTGGCGAGGCAGCAGCGCCTGCTTGGGAGCGTGGTGGAGATCTCGACCGCGCGTTACGGCACCGGCAGCGCGCCGCAGAGCGACCCCCTGCAGGCGCGAACCGCGGTGGCCCGGTTGGCGACCGACTCGGCCGCGCTGGCCGCGGAGGAGGCCAGCCTGCGCGCCGAGCTTCGGGCCGTGCGGGGGATCCGCGGCTCCGAGCAGCTGTCCCCTGGTCCCATGGATGCCGGCCGGGTCGCCGGCATGCTCGCCGAGACGGCGGCACCCTTCGCGGACGGGCAGGGCGGCGAGGCGCTGGCAGGGCATCCGCGGTTGCGATCCCGGGCCTCCGACATCGAGGCGGCAGAACACACCGTCAGGGTTGCCGCCCTGCAAGGCCGGCCCGACTTCGTCATCACGACGCGCTACGGCGCCCGGCCGCTCGGAGCCGATTTCTTCTCCGCGTTTCTCGGCATCCGGGTTCCCCTCTGGACCGGCCGGAAGCAGCAGCTGCTCACCGAGGCGGCCCGCTCGGAGGCCGAGTCCGCCCGGAGCCGTTTGTCGGAGGAGCGGGCCGTGCTCGAGGCGGAGCTCGAGCACACCGCTGCCGAAGCCCGCGCCGGCGCGACCCGGCTGCGCCTGCTGATGCGGCAGGTCGTTCCCCTGACGCGAGAGAGCGTCGAGGCGGCCCTCCGGGAATACCGCACCGGCCTGGTCGGGTTCCTCAATGTGCTCACCGCCCAGGACGCCGCCTACCGTGCCGAGCTCGAGGCGGCCGAAGTCGCGGCCCGCTATCAGAGCAATCTCGTCATCCTCGAGCAACTGCTCGCCCCGGAGGAAGGCCCATGACCACGCCGATCGCAGTTCGCGCCCGCGTCGTCGCGACCTTGGTCACGGCGCTGCTGGGATGCCATCGGGCCAAGCAACCAGAGGAAGCGCAACCTGGCATGGAGGGCATGCCGGGCATGGAGGGGATGGCCATGCCGACCGACTCGGGGGTCCGGCTCGACCGCTCGGCCGCCGCCCGGCTCGGCATCAGCTTCGCCCGCGCGGCGGAACGGCCGGTGCGGGGAGCGCTCCGCTTCGCCGGGTCGCTCGACTACGCGGAACCCCGTCGAGTTTATGTCAACGCGCGGGTGAATGGCTGGGTGGAGCGGCTCGACGCCGACTACGTCGGCAAGCCGGTGCGGGCCGGTGATCCGCTCCTGGCCCTCTACTCTCCCGAGCTCGTCAGTGCGCAGGAAGAGTACCTCGCGGCACGGCGGCTGGGCGACTCCACCCTGTTGGCGGCCGCCCGCCGGCGGCTCGTCCTCTGGGACATTCCGCAGGCTGAAATCGCCGAACTGGACCAGCGCGACGAAGCCCGGCGCACTCTGACCCTGCGGGCCCCGAGGAGCGGGGAAATCGCCGACAAGATGGTGCTCGAGGGCCAGGCGGTACGGGCCGGGGACAATCTCTTCCTGATCGCCGACCGAAGCGTGCTCTGGGTGGACGTGGCCATATTCGAGATGGACGCGCCGGTCGTCCGGGTCGGTTCCCGGGTTACCATCAGCCTTGCCGCCCTTCCCGGGCGCCGCTACCCGGGCCGGGTCACCTTCATCCAGCCGAGCGTGGAGCAGCGGACCCGCACCCTCACGGCCCGGGTCGAAGTCGCCAACCGGGATGGACAGCTCCGCCCCGGCATGTATGCCACGGTCGAAGTCTCCGCCGGGGCCGGTGTGGCCCTGGCGGTTCCGCTCACCGCGGTGCTGCCCACCGGCACCCGCAACATCGTCTTCGTCAATCGGGGTGACGGAACCTTCGGGCCGCGGGAAGTGGTCGTGGGCGCGCGGGGCGATTCGCTCATCGAGATCCGCCGGGGCCTCACGGCAGGCGACGAAGTGGTGGCGTCGGCGACGTACCTGCTCGACTCCGAATCCAACCTGGCCGCCGCCATGCAGGGCCTCATGCTCCAAATGGGCATGGGGCTCAACATGGGCGGCATGCAGGGGATGCCACCGGATAGCGGAAGGCGGACCCGGCCATGATTGCCAGGCTGATCGCGTGGTCGCTCTCCCGGCGCGGGCTCATCGCGGCCTTTGCCCTGGGCCTGCTCGTGGCGGGAACCCTGTATGTGCGATCCATGCCGGTGGATGCCATTCCGGATCTCTCCGACGTCCAGGTGATTGTCTACACCGACTATCCCGGCCAGGCGCCCCAGGTCATCGAGGACCAGGTCACCTACCCCCTGGTCACCGCCCTGCTCGGGGTCCCGAAGGTAAAGGTGGTGCGAGGGCAGTCCATGTTCAGCACTTCGTTCGTGTACGTGATCTTTGAGGAAGGGACCGACCTCTACTGGGCGCGTTCCCGAGTGCTGGAGCGGCTCAACACCGTTCAATCGCGTTTGCCGGCCGCCGCCAGCACCGAGCTGGGTCCCGATGCCACCGGGGTCGGCTGGGTCTATCAGTACGCGGTGCTCGGACCGGGTTACTCCCCGGCCCAGCTCCGCTCGATTCAGGACTTCCAGATCCGCTACACGCTGCAGGGACTGCCGGGCGTCGCGGAGGTAGCGAGCATCGGCGGCCAGGTGCGCCAGTATCAGGTCCTGCTCGATCCGATCCGGCTCCAGTCCTTCGGGCTGACGGCGCGGCGGATCACCGAAGCGATTCGGGGCGCCAACCGTGACGTCGGCGCTCGCACCCTGGAGCTTTCGGGAAGCGACTTCGCGATCCGCGGCCTGGGCTATTTCCGCGGGGTCAGCGACATCGCGGACGTTTCGGTGGGGACCGGGGCCGGCGGCCGGCCGGTTCGGGTCGGCGACGTGGCCGACGTCACCATCGGCTCCGATCTCCGGGTCGGCATCGCCGAGTGGAATGGCCAGGGCGAGGCGGTCGGCGGGGTCGTGGTCATGCGGGTCGGGGCCAACGCACTCGCGGTGGTCCAGCGGGTGAAAACGAAACTCGCGGAGCTCGGCCCCTCCCTCCCGCAGGGCGTGGAGGTCGTCACCGCCTACGATCGCACCGATCTGATTCGCCGTTCCATCGGGACGCTGTTCCGGACCCTGGTGGAGGAGTCGGTCATCGTGGCCCTGGTATGCCTGGTCTTCCTGCTCCACGCCCGGAGCGCGCTGGTGGCCATCGTGACCCTGCCGCTCGGGATCCTGGTCGCGCTGGCGCTGGTCCGCTGGATGGGGATCAACGCCAACATCATGTCGCTCGGTGGGATCGCCATCGCGATCGGCGCGATGATCGATGCGGCCATTGTGCTGATCGAGAACCTGCACAAGCACATCGAGCTGGAACCCGAGCGCCCGCACTGGGAGAGAGTCCTGGCCGCCTCCACGGAGGTGGGGCCCGCCCTCTTCATGTCGCTGCTCATCATCACCCTGTCCTTTCTCCCGGTGTTCACGCTGGAGGACCAGGAAGGCCGGCTGTTCCGGCCGCTCGCGCTCACCAAGACCTTCGCGATGGCGGCCGCGGCGCTGCTCTCGGTCACCCTGGTGCCGGTGCTGATGGGATTCTTCATCACAGGCCGGATCCGGCCGGAATCTGCCAACCCGATCAACCGCTGGACCGGAAAGCTCTATCGGCCGGTGCTGCGCTGGGCGCTGCGGAACCGGCTGCCGGTGCTGGGGGGAGCCTTCGCGCTGCTGGCCGTGACCATGCTGCCGTTGCGCCGGTTGGGAAGCGAGTTCATGCCGCCGCTTCGGGAAGGAAGTTTGATGTACATGCCCAACACGCTGCCGGGGGTATCGCTAACCCAGCAGCGCCGCCTCCTCCAGCTCGAGGACAGCATCATTATGAGCTTTCCGGAAGTCGCATCGGTCTGGGGCAAGGCGGGCCGGGCCAATAGCGCGACCGACTGGGCTCCGATCTCCATGGTGGAAACGATCGTGAACCTCAAGCCGATCGAGAAATGGCGGCCGGGAATGACGGAGGACCGGCTCATCGCCGAATTGGACCGGGCGCTCCGGATCACGGGGGCCGCCAACAGCTGGACCATGCCGATCAAGAACCGGACCGACATGCTCTCGACCGGAGTGCGCACCACGCTCGGGATCAAGATCTTCGGTCCCGACCTCGAGACGATTCAGCGGATTGGGCGCGACATCGAGGAAACCCTGGCTCCGCTCCGGGGGACGGCGAGCATCTATGCCGAGCGCTCCTTCGGGGGCCGCTACCTCGACATCCGGCCCGACGCGGAGGCGCTGGCCCGGTATGGTCTGACCACCGGCGACGTGCAGGAGGTGCTGGCGATGGCGCTGGGAGGCGAAGCGGTCACGACCACGGTCGAGGGCCGGGAGCGCTATCCGGTTCAGGTCCGCTATGCCCGGGACTTCCGGGAAAGCGGGGATGCGATTGGGCGGCTGCTGGTCAGTGGGGCGGAGGGGGCCCAGGTGCCCCTCGGGCAGGTGGCGAGCATAGCGTTCGCCCCGGGCGCTCCGATGATCCGCAGCGAGAACGGCCAGCTCAACGACCTGGTCTCGATCGATGTTCGCGGGCGCGATGAGGGCAGCTATGTGGAGGAGGCCCGACGACTGGTCGCCGAGCGGGTCGTGCTGCCGCCGGGATACCGGCTGGAGTGGAGCGGCCAGTACGAGGCGCTGAAGAGGGTCACGTCGCGTCTCCTGGTGGTGGTGCCGCTGACCATCGCGGTCATCGTTCTCCTCCTGTACCTGACCTTCGGGACCCTGGCGGAGACCGCGATCGTCCTGCTGAGCCTGCCCTTCGCGCTGATCGGCGGGGTGTGGATGATGTGGCTTTTCGACTATCACTTCTCCGTGGCGGTGGCGGTTGGCTTCATCGCGCTCGCGGGAGTGGCGGCGGAGACCGGGGTCGTCATGCTGCTGTATCTCGACCAGGCCTGGGAGAGGATCGCGGGCCGGGGCATGAGGCCGGGGTTCGGCGAATTGTTCCAGGCCGTCGAGGCCGGCGCGGTGAACCGACTCCGGCCCAAGCTCATGACCGTGGCGGCCATCATGCTCGGGCTGCTGCCCGCCCTCTGGGCCCGGGGGGCCGGTGCCGAGGTGATGCAGCGGATCGCGGCCCCGATGGTGGGCGGCATGGTGAGTTCCACCGGGCTGACTCTGCTGGTCATCCCCCTCCTGTATTTCTCTTGGCGGCGGCGGCAGCTCCCGGCCCCGCCGCCCGCGCTCCGGGGCGAGTAGCGCCCGTGGAGGCCGGCCTGTCAACAGAGGCGCTCCTCGCGAGAATCTCTTTGCGTAAGGCGACTCAGAGGCCGCCTCGACGGCCCTCGCCCTTGCGCAACCCAACGCCCAGGAGTCCTCGATGATCCGCCGGTTGGCTTTCACCGCTTCGTTCTTCCTGGCCAGTGCCCTGCCGGCGCTGGCCCAATCCCACCCGGCTCACCCGGGGCAGCCCCACCCCCATGGGCCAGGGCACCGGCCACCCGACCCCGCCCACCATGCGGCCATGCACGCGCTACTGCACGGGACGTGGCAGGGCAGCATTCGCTCCCTTCGGGGCGGATCCGGCAGCCTGCAAATGTCAGTCACCCCCGACAGTCTGCGAAAGCTTATCATCAAGCTGAGCGCCGTACGACCCATTCAGGCCGGGGCAGCTCGTGACGTGGTAATGGATGGGGCCACCCTGCACTGGATCCAGGACCTGTCCGGGCAATCGTGCCATGCGAACGCGGTTCTCAGCGCCGCCACGCCTGCGGTTCCCGAAACATTGGATGGGAGAATCGCGTGCGAAGACGGCGAGTTCACCTTTACTCTGCGCAAGGCGGCTGAATGACGCAGGGTCCGGCTGGGCCGGCTCCGCCGCGTGAGCCTTGACGGGAGCCCCGACGCGAACCTGGTCGCGGCAACGGCGCGAGGCGACGATGCCGCGTTCGCGGTGCTGGTGCGGCGCCACATCCGATCGGCCACTTTGCTTGCCGCTCAGCTCCTCGGGGATGCCGACGAAGCGGAGGACATCGTCCAGGACGCCTTCACGGTGGTGCACCGGCAGGCGCGCCGCTTCGATGCTGAGCGTCTCTTTGCCCCCTGGCTCTTCGCGATCGTCCGGCGGCTCGCTGCCAACCGGAGGGCACGCGACGTCCGGCGGGCACGGCTGCTCCGCTGGTGGAG
>Ga0187893_10007523_pt1 | contig 17785 bp, 3 predicted proteins | sample MA1701074metaG_FD_139574 | JGI IMG/M metagenome (GOLD analysis project Ga0187893, IMG submission 139574) | White microbial mat communities from a basaltic lava cave in the Kipuka Kanohina Cave System on the Island of Hawaii, USA - MA170107-4 metaG ... | reverse complement strand
GCGAGCGAGAACGTCTCGGTGATCTCCGCCTGGATGACGGTGCCCGAGGGCAAGGGGACGGGCGAGAATACGGTCAGGCTTCCCTGGGCGATTCCCCCGGAAGGCGGAAGCACCGCGGGCTCGACGAGGCTTTCCGTCGTGACCGATGCGGGAAGGATCTGGACGTCCACGCCTTCGAGGATCTCGCCCAGAGCGGGGACGGAGAGATCCGGGTCCGGTACGACCACCGCGTAGGAGCCGGCCTCGGGGAGCGCGAAGTCGAGAGGGCCTTCGAGCGAGAGCATCACCCACTCGTGGAGGGAGAACCGGTACTGAGCGACGTAAGCGTCGTCCGGAACTGGAACCGTCGCCGGGCCCGTTACCTGGAGCGCGGAGAGCGGTGACCATCCGAGCGGGAGGAGAGCCGGAAGCCCCTGAGGCGAGATCTCGGTGCGGTCGCCTGTAAGGGGCGTGAGCCTCGCATCGACCGGCACCGTGCCGACGTCCGAGAGCACCGACGTACGGCGCTCGACGGGAGTCATTCCCGCCTTCTCTATGTGGATCACGACGTCGGCATCGCCCGTGGGAAGCGAGTACTGCCCGCGCGCGTCGGTCGAGACCGTTCGCGCGCCGAGAGTCACGGAGGCTGCTTCGACGGGAAGACTCGTGGTGTCGTCGAGGACCTGGCCCACGATGACGCCGTCCTCGATGACGATGACTCCTCGGCTCGTCGTCGCGCGGTTTCCTGCGGTGTCGGTCGCTTCCGCGCTCACGACCACGGTGTCGCCGGGCCGGGCGCCATCCGGAAGCTCGAGATCGATATCGAACGGCGGTCCAGCGAAGACTCCGCGGGTCTCCCCGTTCACCCGAAGGACGACCTCGGAGAGCGCGAGGTTATCGCTCGCGACGGCCGTGACCTTCCCCGGAGTGATTCCCGAGATCGTCTCGGGAGCGAGAAGGCTGAGCGTAGGCGGCATCGCGTCCTGGGTGACGACGACCGTCGCCTCGCTGCTGCGGCCCGCGCCATCCGTGGCGACCGCCCGTATCGAGTTGTCTCCGTCCGAGAGAGCGACCGTGGCGAAGAAGCCTCCGCTGGTCAGCGTCGCGGGGATGCCGTTCACGGTGACGGAGAGCGCGCCTTCCGCGGTACCGGTGACGTCGATCGATGCCTCCCGCGTGAGAAAACCCGGCGCCGGGCTCGTGATGGCGACAAGCGGCGGGGTGACGTCGAGAACGGCGTTCACCGTCGAAGCCGTCGAGTTCCCCGCGGCATCGGTCGCGACGACGTTGAAGGCCTGCGAGCCCTCTGCGAGGAGATCGAACGCGACCTGCCAGGCGTCGCCGATGCGGATCGCGGGGACCCCGTTGACGACGACTCCGACGTCGGTCGCGTCACGAACAGTCCCTTGAACGAGGACGGGAAGGCTTCCAAGGACCTCGCCTTCGGAAGGGCTCACGATCTGAAGGAGCGGCGCCTGGGTATCCAGAACCACACCGAGAGAAACGCTCGAACGGTTTCCTGCCGCGTCGGTCGCGACGATCTCGAGGGGATTGGACCCCTCGGTGAGCGGAGCTTGGAGAGGAAAGCCGGGACCCGCGGGGGCTCCATTCAAATTGAGAGAGACGGGGCTCGCGTCCGTCACCTCGCCCTGGATCGAGATCGGATTCTCCTTCGTCACCGCGCCATCGAGAGGCGAGGTCACGTCGAGGACGGGAGCGGTCGAATCGACGGTGACGGCGACCTCGGCGGTTCCCGGGTTCCCCGCGGCGTCCCGCGCCGTCGCGACGATCGCGAGAGGGCCGTCGGCCGCCGAAAGCGACGCGGTGAACGCTCCGTTCTCGACCATCACCGGCTGTCCGTTGACGTCGACGAGGACCACGGGGGCGGTGTCGGCGACGGTTCCGGTGACGGTGACGGGAGAAGGAAGGATGGCGCCCCCCACCGGTGACGTCAGGGTGACGAAGGGAGGCTCGGCGTCGAAGAAGACAGTGACCGCCGCTTCGCCGGTGTTCCCGGCGGCATCCGTCGCCACCACGCGAAGGACGCTCGAGGGGGCGCTCACGGGAACCGCGGCCGCGGTGAAGTTCGTGCCGTTCACCAGGGCATCGATCGCGTCGACGCGGACAGTGACGGGAGAGTCGTCGAAGACGCCTCCGGTGACGTCGATGCTTCCGGCCATGGTGTAGGTGTCCGCCGTCGGCGAGAGGATGGTGAGCTCAGGCGCACGGGTGTCGAGAGTGACGGCGGCGTTCGCCGCTGCCTGTCGCCCGCCGCGATCCGTCGCCGTCACCGTGAGCGAGTTCGTGCCTTCCGTCAGCGGGAACGAGCAGGTAAACCGCTCGGCATTCCGTTCAACCGAAGGACAGTCCACGACCGCCGTCGGATCCCGATCGCGCATGGTTCCCGTCACGACGAGAGGCGTGGCCGTAACATAGGGCGCCGTCCGGTCGAGCGTAAGGACGGGCGGCTCGAGATCCACGGTGAAACCGTGCGCGACCGGGCCCGCCGAGATCTGATGGACTCCGTCGGGCACCGAGAGAGCTCCCTCGAGAACGCGAGCCGATAAAGACAGCTCCGAGGTGCGATCGACCCCGTCGATGAGGACGGCGACTCCCGCTCCGGTGAAAGTGACCCTCACCGGGACTTCGGCTGTGGTGAAGAACGCGCCGTCGGCGGGACTCTCGATCGCGACCGAAGGCGGAACCACGGTGCCTGCCCGCCAGATCTCGAAGATCGAAAGGTCTCCTCCCGCCGCGAACCCCGCTCCCGCGCTCTGGTGCACCTCGAGATAACCCGAGGTCACGAGGAGAGTGGGGGAGTCCGTCTCGGGCACGAAGTTCACGGACGCCGCCGGGGGAGCGTGCTTGTCGCTGAACCCGACGCGGTAGAACTGGTTCTGCGGGTTCTCGAGATTCTGCACCAGATTCGCGAAGCTCCCCGCGCTTCCGTCGCGCACCCGCACCGTAGTCTTGTGGTCTTTGTATCGGGCGTCGCCTCCTGCGGCGACGAACCGGTACTCGCCCGGAGGAACGTCGACACGAAACACAATCGAAGCTCCGCCGGGCTTCGCCCCGATGAACTGATCGTAGATTTCGTCTTCCGCCGGGAGAACGCCGCGGTTGTTCGGCGAGGTATCGAGCCCCGAGACGTCGATGTAGCCGTATCCGCGAGAGGCGTCGTAGAGGAAGTTCAAACCCTCCTGAACGACTTTGGTGTAGTGAGATCGCGTGTAGGAGTCGGCGCCGAACGCGAAAGCGGCGACGAAGTCCGGCGGAGGTACGACGGGCGCCGCCTGCCAGATCTCGAGAAGGCAGAGGTCGCCTCCGGCCGCGGCGCCTTCTCCGGCGATCTGGTGAATCTCCAGAAAGCCTTTCGTGATCTCGATGACGGGAGACGTCGATAGGGGAAGGAAGTTGACGGCGTTCGTAGATGGAGGCGCCTTCCCCTCGAAGCCGATCCGGTAGAACTCGTTCAGCGGGTTCGAGAGCCCGTCGACGAGGGTGTAGATCTTCCCGTCGGAGCCGTCGCGCGCGAGGATCGTCGTCTCGTGGTTCTCGAACTCGACGTCCCCTCCGGCGAGGACCAGCCGGTAGTATCCCATCGGCAGATTCACGCGAAAGCGTATCTTCGCTCCCCCGGGCTTCGCCCCGATGAACTGGTCGTAGAGCTCGGCATCGCCCGAGAGAAACCCGCGGTTGTTGGGAGAGGTGTCGAGACCGCTGATGTCGCTGTAGCCGAATCCCTGAGGGGCGCTGTAGAGGAAGTTCGCGCCCCCCTGCACGATCTTCGTGTAGTAGGAGCGCGTGTAGGAGTCCGCGCCGAAGGCGAAGGCGCGAACGAGCCCCTCCGGAGACGCAGGTGCGGGAGCGGGCTCCTCGACGAGCCAGAGCTCGATGAGGTTCAGGTCGCCCCCGGCGTTGATTCCCGTCCCCGTGCCCGCGATCTGCCGGATCTCGACGAAGCCGCTCGTGACGGTGAGAGTGGGAGAACCGATGAGGGGCGCGAAGAGCGCGCTTTCCGACGGCGGGAGATTCCCGCCGAACCCTACCCGCCAGAACTCGCGATTCAGGTTCCGGAAATTCTGGACGAGGCTCACGCTCGCGCCGCTTCCTCCGTCGCGCACCCGGACCGTCGTGAGGTGGTCCCCGTACTTCGGATCGCCCCCGGCGGCGACGAAGCGGTAGGTGCCGTTGGGAACGTCGGCGCGGAAGACGATGTCGGCGCCCGCCGGCTTCGCGGAGGTGAGCTGGTCGTAGATCTCGCCCGGGCCCGAGAACACCCCGCGGTTATTGGGGGTGTCGTCGAGGCCGGCGACGTCGGTGTAGCCGTAGCCGCGCGAGGACGCGTAGAGGAAGTTCGCGCCCCCCTGGACGACCTTGGTGTAAGGCGCTCGCGTGAAGGAGTCGGCGCCGAAAGCATAGGCCGCGACGCGCCGAGGAAGACTCGGAAGGGTCGGCTCGGGCGCCGCGGCGAGAGATTCCTCGAACGCCCGCGCGAGCGCGAGGAGCGGAGGCTCTACGTAGAAATATGGAACCAGATTCGGAGCGGGCGAGGCGAACACCGTCGTGGGCGGCGCGGCCCCGATCAGGCTCGTGACCGCCATCACCCACGCGAGGGGAAGCGCGACCGCCTTTCGCCAGAAGCTCGTCTTCATGGTGATGTGACCGAGATCAGGTGCACGCCTCCGATCAGGCTGCGATTGCCGATGAGCGTGCCGTCGTTTGCGGCCGGGGCCAGCTGGATGCGCACCTGCCCGACGGAGGCGCCCGCGGTCGAGTACGTCACGGTGACGCTTCCCCCGTTTACGGTGTAGGCGCGGAACTGCGGGCCGGCGTTGGACGGAGCGCCGTCGAGGAGGGTACCCCCCTTGGAGACGTTGCAGACCGTTCCGGAGAGGAACGTGCCGCAGTCGGCCGCGGTGGCGAGCACGATCGTCCCGTCGGGAAGGGTGTTTCCCAGGCCGTCGCGGATTCCCGCGAAGGTGATCCTGGCTTTACCTGTGGGGCCCCCCGTGAGCTTGAGGCTCGTCGGGCCGTTCGAGGTGGCCGCCGTCGCTCCCCATAGATGGACCTCTCCGCTCGCGAGGGCCTGTGGCGAAACCACGTTTCCCGAGCCGTCGGCAACGACGACCGAGACGCGTGCGATCCTCATCTGGGTGATTCCCGCCACCTGTCCCTCGGAGGAATAGACCGCCTTCACTTCACCCCCGCTCACCGTGAAGAGGCGGAAGCGCGGGTCGCCGTTCGCCGCCTCACCGTCGCCGGGAGAGGTCCCCGCCGGGAGAATCGATCCTCCGACCGAGGCGATACAGGCGCCCGTCGTGGTCCGCGCGGCGCAGTCATCGGCCGTAAGCGCGACCTGTGTCCCATCGGCAAGGGATGCGAGGCGCACGGTGATCGAAGAGAGGGTCGCGTTTCCGGACGCGAAGACACCCAAAGGAGCCGCCTCCACTCGATCCACCCCCGGGCGCACGAGCTCAACCTCGACGGCGGCCAGCGCTTCGTTCGGAGCCACGGCCGCTCCCGAGGGAAGGATGGCGAGGACCTGGGCGATGGCGGTCCTGGTTCCGGAGGTCACGTTGACGCCGGAGGTCGAAATCTCCGCCACGATCTGACCTCCTCGAACCGTGAACGCCCCGTATCCCAGCGGGAGGCTCGGAAGCATCTCTTCCCCGATGACGGTCGCGGCCACGTCGGGGGTGACGCAGACGCTCCCCACGCGAGCGGCGCAGGAGGAAGCACTCACTGCGAGAAAAGTCCCGTCGGGAACGGGGGCGCCCAAAGCATCCCGGAGGTTCGATACCGTAATGACCGAGCGCCGGTCGGCGCCGTCCGCTTCGACCACCGGCGGATTCGCCGCCGCCAACCCCGACGTCGTTCCCGGGAGCTTCACCGGAACCACCCCCAGTACCTCCCGATTGACGAGATTGTTCGAGGCTCCGGCTATGAGGAGAACGACGTTCGCCTCCTGGATTCTTCCGACGGGAGACGCCACGTTCTCGACTCCGAGCATCGGAGTTACGCGGCCCTCTTCGATGGAGAAGATTCGATACTGGCCTGCGCCGGGAATCTGGCCGTTGGTTATCCGGGCTCCGGGGACCGAGGGAATGCCGACGCCATTGAGAGTGCCCTCAAAACTCAGAGCGGAAGCGAGGACGCTGGCCCAATCGGGAAGCGGGTTTCCGAAAGCGTCGAGGATCGGGGAAAAGAGGATGGTCGACGTTTGCATGCTTCCGTCCGCGAGGAGCGCGGTCGGGTTGGCAATCCCCACGGCGTGCGCCGGGGCGAGGAGGGGGAGCTCTCTCACCCCGATCCCCGCCTGGTTCACGCGCCTTCCATCGGCGTCCGCCATCGCCACCTGGATCCGCGCGAGTTTCACCCCTCCGGGAATCGCGGTTACGTCTCGCGCCTCATAGGTGGCGTTCACCGCGCCGCCCGAAAGAGCGAAGACTCTGAAGGCCGCTCCCTCGAGGCCCACGGCGCCGTCGGTGATGAGCCCGCCATCGGACAAGATGCAGGCGCCCGCGCGATCCCGCGTCGCGCAGGGGGCCGCCGACAGAATGAGGGTCGCGTCGCCGGGAACGAGGTTCGCCCGCGAGTCGTGAACGTGCCGGACCCGCACCTGGACCGGCGGCTCGGTTGCGACGATGGGAACGGATGACGGGGAGAGATCGATCTCCGCCCCCGCCGCGCCCACGAGAGGAATTCGGGCGGTGCCCAGGGTGTTCTGGCTCGCGAGAGCGCCCGTCGCGGTCGCGGGAAGCGCCTGGAGAGTCGCGAGCCGCACGTCGCCCGGCACGACGAAGGACGGGGGGGTCTCGTACTCGCCCGCGATTGACCCTCCCTGGGTCTCGAAATAGGGGAAAGACTGCCCGGACGGAAACCCTAAGCCTCCCAAGATGGTGCCGCCGAACGAATCGATGCAGACGCTGGCAATCCGTCCGGCGCAGGGGGCCGCGGAGACGATCACCTTCGTTCCATCGGGAACGAGGAAGCCGAATGGGTCTCGCAGCTCCATCCGGAAGCTTCGCTTTCGAAGCCGCTTGTCCGCGTAGAGCGAGACGGAGTCCAAGGCGAAGAGCGCGCGGTCCGAGACGGAGCGAAGGTTCAGGTCGAGGGTCCCGATCGCCTCGTTTCCGAGGACGTTTCCCATCTCGTCCGCGGCGAGGACCTGCACCACGGCCTGGGCTCCGGCGACGGCCGAAGGCACGACGACGTCGGAGGCATAGGAGAGGACCACCGAGCCGTCGTTGACCGGGAACACCCGGAAGGCGGCATTGTTCCCCGCAATCTCGCCGTCCAAAATCCGGCCGCCCGCGGAGCGGATCGCGCTTCCGAACGGATCGACGGTGGCCATGTCCGAGACCGCAACGGCGATCTTCGCGCCGTCTGGCACGGGCGTCCCTTCGACGTCCCGGATGTTCTCGAGCGTGAGGAGCGTCGTTCCCTGGACTCCCGGCGGAACGACGACGGTCTCGGGGCTCGCGGAGATCCGCACCGAGTGGGGGACCCCGCGCTCGTCGGCCTCCGGGACCACGGTAACCTTTCCGACGAGCCGCGCCCCGTCGAGGAACACGAGGGTGACGGTGTAGGTATCGCCCTCGACCACGAAGCCCTCGTCGGCGGCGATGAGGGTGAGGCTCGCGCTCTCGGTGACGTCGAACGAGACCTCGAAATCGACGTCGTTGAGGAACGCCTCCGCGACCCCCGGTGCGACTCCCAAGACCGCCCCCGCGGAAGCCCGGGTCGAGTGCAGCATCCTGTTCGGGGAACCCTCGAGATCGATGTAGTCGAGAGTGCGGGTGACTCCATCACCGAGGGTGAGCGTCAACGTGAAGACTGCGTCGAGCTCTCCGTCTGGCGCGAGAGCCGAAAGGCCGACGCGATCGGCCACGACTCCCTCGAACCTCAGGCGCGCCGCGTCTTCGGAGGGGGGGAGCGTGGGAAGGCTCCTCACGAGGGTCGTCGTCGGCGCGCTGCGGTTGCCGACGTCGTCTTCCGCCGTGAGCGACACCACGTCGCCGACGGAGGCGGCGAGGCTCAAAGTAAAGGACCCGTCGACCATGGCACTCGTCGTGGCGGATGCGCCGGTGTCGAGATTCGAAGCGGCGACCAGGGCCTTCCCTTCGACCGCGCCCGAAAGGCCGTGCACCAGGCTCGCCCCCGCCGCCGGAGGCTCGGCGAAAACCAGGTCCGGGTCGGGCGGCGAGGGCGGCGTGCGGTCGATGACGATGATCCGCGAAGCGGAGCCGGTATCCGCGAGCCCGAAGGCGGTAGCGAGGATCGGCTGCGGACCCTCGGAGACGCCCGTGACGTCGAGCGTCGCCTGGTAAGGGGCCGTGGGATCGACGATCTCGAGCCCTCCGATCTCGAACTTCACTCTTTCGACGGCTTCCGACACGATGACCCGGACGTCGACGGAGTCGCGAACGCGGAGGTTCGCGGTGGGCGCCAGGAAGGTGACGGTGATCGCGCGGTTGTCGACTTTCACCGGAACCGCGGCGCTTTCGGGCCCGGCGTTTCCGGCGCGATCGACGGCGCGCGCCGTCAGAAGCGCGTCGCCCTCGAGGAGGAGAGACGTGTCGAAATCTTTCTCGAAGCTGGGGGCGAGAAGCGATGTGAAGAGCGAGCCGTTCGAGCGGAGATCGATGCGGGCGACCCCCGAGGGCACGTCCGAGGCCGCGGCCCGGAAGCGGACGACGCCGACGAGGGTGGCGCCCGCGGCCGGGCTCGCGATCTCGGCCGTCGACGGCGCCGTCACGTCGACGGAAAAGCTTCCGGAGAGTCCGCCCCGGTTCAGGGCGCGGTCCGCGATCGAGGCCGAGACCGGATGCTCGCCCTCCGAAAGGTCGCTCGGTGGAGTGAAGAGGATGCGGTCTCCCTGGACGACGGCGGGAACGGGATTGCCATCGAGCGTCATCGCCGCCGTCGAAGGAGCGATGCCGCTCGCGTTATCGGTAACGCTCACCTGGATGCCCGGCCGCGGATTCGAGATCCAGGAGCTCGCGAGAGGGCTCAGGAGGCCGAGGACCGGCGCCACGGTGTCGTGGCTGGCGATGCGGGCGACGGTTGCCGGGATCGTTTGCCGATTGCCGATCTCGTCGACGGCTCCATTCACCACGAGCTGGTAGAGCGCGTCGTCGGCGAGAGGAGCGTCGGGAGTGAACCGGGCCTCGGTCGCGGAGAAACGCTCCGACGCTCCCGCCACGCTCCCGCGGGGGCCGACGAGGGAGAGAAGGCTCGTGAAATCGGTGGCGTCTCCGAGCGGCTCGTCGAAAAAGACGATGAAGATCTGGGACGCGGGAACCTCGAACGCCCCGTCGGCAGGCGTGGTCGCGACCGCCTTCGGAGGCGAGACGTCGACGGTGCGGAACGTGCTGGTGAACGGTGTCACCGGCCGTCGTCCGAAAATGTCGACGAGCTCGGTCGAAACCTCGACGGTCAAGGTTCTCGAGTCCGGGAGCACGCCGGTGAGCGTTGCGCTCAGGCCGTCCGCAGCGAGCGCCGGAGCGAGCGAGAGCCCGGAAACGCGGAAGGCGCCGCTCAACGCGGCGACGGGATCGCTGAACGTGACCCGAACGACCTGGCTCGTGGGAACTTCGATGGCGCCGTCGGGAGGGTCGACTTCGAGGACTCGAACGGGAGAGTCGTCGAGGTCGATGACGATGCCGTCGAGGATCTGGCCTTCGAAATCGATCTCGAGATCGTTCTCGAACCCGACGCCGCCGCTGAACGGATCCTCGACGCGGATGTCGAAGCTCCCGAGCGGGATCCCCTCCGCCTCGAACGAGCCGTCTCGAGCCTGGACCGACGGAGCGCCGCGGCCGGAGGCGAGTAAGAAGATCACCGTGGCTCCCGCGGCCGGGGCGCCATCCGCGCGGCGCACGAGGCCGCGGACGGTTCCCGTGGGCTCGATCGCTACCGGAAGATCGAGCGTCGCCCCCGGGAGAACCAGCCCGCTCGCGGTCCCGAAGAGCTTCGGAGGCCCCGCCACCTCGAGAGTCGCGGTCACCGGCCCCGCGAGAACTTCCGGGAGGAAAAGGGTCCCGCCGTCTCCGAGAGTGAAGACGAACACGTACGGGAAATCTCCCGTTCCGCGGAGAGTGAGTCGGCCCGCTCCGGGCACCTGAGCTCGGATGGCCCCCACGCCGTTGAGAGGAATGGTGACGTCGACGACACCGCCCGCGGGAAGGTCCGCGACCTTCCGCCCTCGATCGATGCTTCCGAGAACGGTGGCGTCCAGGATCGCGAGGCCCGCGGGCACTCGCTCGAACCGGAACGAGCCGTCGAGAGGGTCGGTGGTCGTCGAGAGACCGGAGAGCGTGACGATCGAGGGAGGCGCCGCGTCGTCCGAAAGCGCCCGCGTCACCCGCCCGATGACCGTCGCCGAATCCCGAAGGGCGACGTCGAGAACGAGAGTCGAGCCGTCTCCTACAAGAGTCGCCTCGTCGGTCCCCGCGAGGAATCCGTTTGCGAGACTCGCGGTCGCGACGATGCGCCCCTCGGGGACCCCTTCGATGAAGTAGAAGCCGAAGTCGTCGGCCGCGGTCGCGGCGCGGAACGAGCCGGAGACGAGCTCCACTTGGGCCGCGGCCTGCGGAAGCCCGTCCGCCCGAATCGTTCCTTCGACGCGGCCGAGCCCCAGGGCGGAAACGTCGAGGACGAGGGTCTCGTCCTGCGCCCGAAGCTCTCCCGTCGCGAATCCGTGGCGCGCGGTGAGAGGGTCCTGAGCTTCGAGCCGGAAGGGCCCGATGGGCACGTAGTCGAAGAGGAAGCTTCCGACCACGCCCGAGCCCTCGGTCGTGGCTCGGCCCACCACCTCGTTTCCCGAGAGCAAGGTCACGACACCGAAGGGAATCGGATCACCCCCGTTGATGCCGGGCATGAGGAAGCGGCCTTTCACGGTACCGACGGCGTTGAGCCTCACCTCGACGTCGATTTCGGCGCCATCGCCGGGAAGGACGGAGGGGACGCGCCCGCCGTCCCGGCCGAAGACGTCCTTCGCCTCGACGCTGAAGGGACCCTCGAAGACGTTCGAGAACGTCGCGACCCCCTGGCTCGAGGGAGCGAGAACGGCGTCGTACGCATTCAGCGGGAACTCGGATTCACTGAGCTTCACGTATGCCGTCTCCACGGGAGCGCCGGCCGCATCCAGGACCCGAACGCGGACCGCGCCGCGGCCCTTGAGACGGAAATCGTGCGCGGCATCCTCACCGACACGCAGGAAGAGCTGCTCGCGGGCGACGAAGCCGGTGACGGGATCCCTCACCGTGAAGGTGTACATGCCCTGCGGGAAAATGGGGCGGAACTCGTAGGTGCCGTCGTCCCGGGTGCGAACGCTGACCTCGGGAAGCGGTCCCACGGCGCTGACCTCGACGCCTCCTCCCGCCGGAGTAATTCCGTCGGGGAGGAATACCGTCCCCGTCACCCGACCCGCGGTCGAGTCCACGAGGACGAGCCGGAAATCGACGGGAGTCGCCGGGGTGAGAGTCGCGGTGGCGCCGACGTTGGTATCCGCGAACGGATGGCTCGCGGTCGCGCTCACCTGGCCGAAGTTGACGTTCGTGAACTCGAAGAGGCCGTTCGCGTCCGTCCTTCCGCGATGGGAGATGCCGCGCCGGAGCTCGCAGGCGTCCCGATCGAAAATCTGAGAGGTGAGAGTGACGTCGGAGCCGGGCGCGGGCTCGACGCCTCCCGGGAGCAGCACCTTCCCCGTCACCGTTCCGAGGCCCGCGAAGCGCAGGACGCCGCTCCCGACGTCTTTGTCTTTCTCGATCCGGGCGGAGCCGGTGGCCACGTCGATGAAGCCCGCGCCCACGAGGACCGCCTTCGCGAAGTGGGTTCCCGGGGGAAGGTCGGTGAACGTGGCGACGCCTTCGCTCGTGGTCAAGGCCGAAGCGCAGCCGCAGAGGTTGTCGCAGAGGCCGAGGAGCCCCACCTTCTGGCGCGGCACGCGCGTCCCGTTCTGATCGAGAACGGTGAGCTCGATCGACCCGAGCCCGGAAAGGGTGATGATGACGTTCTCGACGATCTGACCGGGGGAGGCGATGAGGACCGAGGCCTGCCCTTGTCTCTTTCCGTCGGCCGTGATCGCAAGCACCGACTGTATCTCTCCCGGCCTCACCGAAACCCCCGGAATCCCGAAGGAGCCGTCGGCCGCGGCGACGACCTGGCGCGCGCCCACGGAGACGATCGCCCCCGAGGCTCCGCTGCCGTCGGGGAGTACGACGCGGCCCTCGACCGTCCCGAGCTCCGCGGGAGGGGCGATGACGATGACCAGGTTCTCGAGGCGATCCTGGCCCGGGGTCGAAGCACCGTGGAGGGACGCGCGCGCTTCGGCGTCGAGGGCGGCGGTGAGCTCGAAGTTTCCGAAAGGCAGATCCTCGAGAACGTAGCTGCCATCGGCGGCGGAGCGCGTCACTCCCACGGGAAGCGGTTGGACGTTCGGGGGGACCTCGAGGGCATAGACCACCTGCGCTCCTGCGACAGGCGTCGTCTGTCCGTTCTCGAGCTTCGAGACCGTCCCCCGCACACGGACCCTTCCGGGATCGAGGACGACGTCCACGACCGCCGTCGTACCTGCGCGGGCGATGCGGCCGGAGTTGAGGCCGATGGCGATGCCTCGGGCCGCTTTTACGCTCACCGGCCCCACGACGATGTCGTGAACGACGTACCTTCCGTCGCCGTCGGTCTCATCGACGCCGCCGCTCTGAGCGGAGGTCTGGCTCGTCACCACCACCTTCGCTCCGGGAGCGGGCGAGCCGTTCTCGAAAACCCGTCCCGTCACCGACCCGCGGCCAAAGAGCGCGAGGTCGAGCCGGATGCGCTCTCCCGGCGCGCGGACGAAGCCGGTGACGTCGCGAAGCTCCCCGGATCGCAGGTCGCGATAGAGGATTCGGAACGGGCTTCCGCAGGGGTCGCGGCGCACGTAGCGAAGCTCGTACGTTGCGTCGGACTCGAGCGGCACCTCGGCGAAGACCAGCTCCTCCCGGAAGACGCAATCCGCCCCCGAGCGGAAGTTCGCATAGGAGATGGATCCCCCCGAGGCCGGCCTTCCTCCCGCCTCGAAAACGCGGCCGGTCACGATCGCCCCCGGGTCGGCGAGAAGGGACGAGAAAGGGACCCTCCCGGTGCGATCGGCGCCGCGGAGGTCTTCGATCTCGAGCGATTCGAGTGTGGTCGACTCGTAAGGGCCTTCGGGCCGGTCGAGCGTCAGGAAAACGACTCGCCCCGAGAGCTGGCGCTTCGCGCCCCGGATGGAGTTGTCCGGAATCCGATAGCGATCGCGGTCGGAGGCGGAGGCTTCTTCCACGACCCGGTCGAAAAGCGCGGCCGCGTGGAAGCCGAAGGCGCTCGCGCCCTCGAAGACTTCCGGACCGATCAGGGTCGCGGAGAGAAGCTCGGGCCCTTCGGAGGAGAGGCTCTCCGTGGCCAGAGGCGAGACGGTCTCGTAGACTCCGTCGCCGTCGGAATCGGTCTCGATCGCGAGCTCCTCGGGCCGGAAGAGATCGACGACGAGACGGGCCGCGTCCCCTGATTCGAGCTCGAGGAGCCCGCTTCCGCGCACGAACGTTCCGTCGCCGCGCGGAAGGGTCACGGAGATCCGCGTCGAGATCGCTTGCGCGGCTGAAAGGCTGAAGATGTAAGGGGAGGAGGTCGGCTGCGGGATCATGCCGAAGAGACCCTCATCGTTCGAGAGCAGCAACGATCCTTCGGGAGCTTCCACTTCGACGGAGCTCGATTCGAGGGCGAACGTGAGAAAGTCGGGTCCGGATGCCGCGAGGCGCGCGGTCGCGCGCTCGTACTCGGTCGCGCCGCCCGCGTCGGCCATGGCGTCTTCGAGGGCGAGCGCGAGCGTCTCTCCGAACGCCCGTCCCGCGGCCATGGTGTGGAGAACGTTCTGGAATCCTTGGTCGGGAGGAGATCCCCCGTAGAAATCGAACAGGAGTCCGCGGACCGCCGAGTCGTGGTTTTCACCGAGCTGGACTCTCAGCCCCGCTTCGGCGAGAAGGAGAGCCTTCTCGATGACGACGCTCGTCCGAATGCGCTGAATTCCCGGGGCGAGCGTTCCCGAAGGGGCTTTGGCGATGCTCCAGGCCTGACCGAGGACCCGCATCCCTGCGCGGACGATCGAGGCGTCGAGAGCGTCGACGGAGCCTGGAAGCACGAGCGTATCCGGCGAAAGGGGAACGCCGTCCGCGACGCCGAGCGTGAAGTGCACGCTTCCGTCGACGGCCGACTCCCCGTCGAACCGCAAGTAGCTCGCGACGACCTGTCCCGTTCGCAGGGACTTGAAGTCGTAGACGAGCGTTGCCATTTCTCCGGGCTGAAGGGTATCGATGCGGTGCGTCGCGGGCGCTCCGGGAGCGAGCTCGAGGCCGCTCAACGCATGGTCGTCGAAAGAGACGTCGATGCGATTCGCGATGCCCGGGCCGATGTTGTGGACGGTGACGAAGAGCTCGAACTCCTCATCGGCTCGAACCACGGAGGGCACGGCGAACGTGAGATCGAAAAACGGCTTCCGAACCAGGACCCCTCCCGTCGCGCGGCCCGAGAGAGCGACGTCGCCGCCCGCGAGCCCCTCGAGAACGGCGTCGATGTCGAAAGCGAGCGTATGGAATCCCTCTTTTTCGCCGCGGACCAGGAACTCCGCTTGACCTTGTTCACCGGCGTTCAGGAACCCGTCTCCGCCCTCTCCGAGAATCGGGAGGGTCGTCGCCTGGACTCCCGTCGTGAGCTCGGGAAGCGAAAGCGACCCGTCCCCGGGGAGGTGGATTTCGGCCCGGACGTCGCGCACCACGAGACGCGCACCCGCGGGCGCACCGTTGGCGACGAAGAGCTGCGCCGAGAAGAATTGCTTGAGGAATCCCACGTCCCCGGGGATCACGAGGACGCTCGGAATCCGCACCGGTTCGGGGTCTTGTCCTGGAAGATCGATCTCGGGCGGCTCGCCTCCGTCCGCGGTCTCGAGCATCACGGGCACGACGGTGGGAAGGGGCGGCAGGTCGACGTCCACTCCCGTGCGCCGGGGATCGAGGGGCGGCGAGAGCGGCTGGGGAACGGGAAGCCCCTCGCGGTCGAAAGCCACGGGGAAGCTGATGTTCACCCGCTTCGATTCGAGCGTCATCGCGAGCGTGAACTCGAAGCCGACGACGTCGTCGCCGTCGAAGACGACGCCTCTCTCGACGAGCTCGTCGAGGGTGAGAGGTCTCGTGGTGACCGAGGTCACGAGCACCTGCTCGATGACGTCCACGACGACGCGCGCGGGCGAAGCATCGAGGACGGATTTCCCTTCGACCAGGATGCGGACGTTCGAGAGGCTGTAGTCTCCCGCGATCTCGAGAGCCGGAAGGGGCAGGAGGAAGCTAGAGGGCGCGCTGCGGACGGTCAGGGCTCGGGGGAGGGCCGGTCCCGCGATCTCCCCTTCGATGAGGAACGGGCCTTCGAAGAACCGGTTGGCCTCGCTCTCGGTCAGCTCCTCTCCGCCCGCGCGAACGACGACTCGCACTCCGGCTGGAGTGTTCTTGGGCACGACGGGATTCGGAGGATCGATCTCGGCCGAAAGGCCCGAGTAGAGGAGCTTCATCGACCCGATCTTGCGGACGATGCGATCCGTTCTTCCCGGAGAGGCCGGAGGCGCACTGCTCGCGACGGTCGACGAGACCACGAGCGCGAGAGCCGCGAACCGGATCACGGTCAGCGGTGGAGCCTTGCGAATGAAAGCGACGGCGCCACGACCCCCTCCTCGAAAGAATGGTTGTGAAAGACGAGAGGTTGCCGCGCGGCAGGTTGGGGGCCGCCCGCGATTGCGATCGCCCCGGATTCTAGGAAAATTCCCGCTTGGATGTCAACACGGAAACTTTCAGGTAAATTTACGGCCACAAGGAGGGGCTCATGGGAGCAAAAAGCTTCAAGAACTGCCAGTCTTGCGGGATGCCGTTGAGCCGGGACGAGCGCGGGGGAGGGACGAACGCCGACGGCTCGAAGAGCTCGATGTACTGCTCTCACTGCTACCAGGGCGGGCGTTTCACGCTTCCCGACGTCACCGCCTCCGAGATGCAGGAGCGGGTGAAGGGGAAGCTGAAGGAAGCGGGGTTTCCGGGGTTTCTCGCCGGTCTTTTCTCGCGAAAGGTCCCGAAGCTCGAGCGCTGGAGGTAGGGCATGAAAGGTATTGGTCATCCTGCACTCAGCGCCCTGGTCGTCGCGGTCACGACGAGCTGCAGCCCCAAGCCGGCCCGAGACCTGTCGCAGATCGACATGGTGCTTCGACGGGCGGTCGAGGATGGCGACGTTGCCGGGGTTGTCGCGATGGCCGCGTCAGCGCCTTCACCACGAGAGAAGGCCTCTCGAACGACATCGTCTTCTCGATCCTCGAGGACCGGGAAGGAAGCCTTTGGATCGGGACGGACGACGGGCTCAACCGACTGGACCGGGCAAGTCGAAGCGATGCCAACGAAAAAGACAAAGAAGAAAATGGGACGACCCCCGGTCCCATAGGCGGAGCAGAAACGTCATTTCGTCGCATTCAAGCTGGACGACAGCCAGTTCGTGGCCCTAGAGAGCAAGGCCAAGTTCTTGGGGCTGTCGAAGTCCGACGCGATCCGGGAGGCCATCAGGCGGTTCGTCGATAGTTAGGGACGCGTTTTCGACCGGAGGAGGCCGAGAAACGACATTGGTGGCGGGGTACGATGCTGGTTTTTGTCGATGAGTCCGGTGACACCGGCATGTCCGGGAAGCCCGGTCAGAGCGACCATTTTGTCGTCGCTCTCGTTCGCTGCGAGGATGATGACGAAGGCGCGCGCGCAGACGCGCGTATCGACGAGCTGCGACTGGAGCTTCGCCTTCATGCTCGTTTCGAGTTCCATTTTCACAGTACGAAACCCGACCTTAGACAACGCTTTCTCGAAGCGACACTTCCGTTCGACTGGGGGTTTCTCGCTTTCGTGATGAACAAGCGCGCGCTCAGGAGCAGTGCGTCTCGCGCCGGCGACACGCTCTATAACCGCACGGCGCAGTACGTCTTCGAGAATGCGAGCCCATACCTCGACAACGCGAAGGTCGTCATCGACAAACGGGCTCCGACCGATTCCGCAAAGAACTCTCTCGATACCTGAAGTCGAGCCTGAACGCTCCGCCCGGACAGCGGCCAAAGATCAAGAAGATCAAGCCGGCTGTCTCCGAGCGAAACAACTTGGTCGAGCTCGCGGATATGGTTCCGGAAGCATCTATCGATCGATGCTCGCCGGAAAGAGCGACCGCCTGCGCTATCTGGGAATCATCGAGGGGAAGGCCCTCGAACAGGTGCGGGTATGGCCTTAAACGCGTAGAGCCCTAAAGAAGAATGGCCCGCCACCTAGCCTTTTCAGGCAAGCCGCCAATGGCGACGGTTCGATGGTTCGGGCCGCTTCCACCCATAGTCTAGCTACTATCCGCGCGCGCGGTCAATCGTTCGCGCTCATCAGAATGTCCTCTGATGCGGTGCCAGCGGGACCCAACGAACCGGTGGCGGTTCGGCTCTGTCAACCTCAGCACGCCCCGAGGCTACATGGGCTTCTCCTGCCACTCCCGCCGCAACTGGAACGCGCGACGAATCACCCGCTCCTTCAGCTCGAGGCCGTCCGGCGATTCTTCGTGCTCTGCCGGACCGATCGGATCGATTCCCCGATGGGGATGTTTTCCCGATACGAACGGCTTGGCTCTGGGCCGCGCCAGCAACGGCAACGCGTACGTGTTTACTGCGAATGGTGGCACGAACGATGTGTCGGTGATCGATCTCACCCGCGCTTTGGATGGGGATGGGCGAGCG
>Ga0187893_10007522_pt1 | contig 17786 bp, 12 predicted proteins | sample MA1701074metaG_FD_139574 | JGI IMG/M metagenome (GOLD analysis project Ga0187893, IMG submission 139574) | White microbial mat communities from a basaltic lava cave in the Kipuka Kanohina Cave System on the Island of Hawaii, USA - MA170107-4 metaG ... | reverse complement strand
CACGGTGCAGAGCTTGTTCACCACTTCTCGGACCTCGTCTGATACGTCGATCTCACCATCCAGACACGTGCGACAGGGGCCTCATCGATCCCGCCACAGCCCCCCGCGATGGTAGCACAACCTCCGTAGCTTCAAAAGCGATTTTGAGTCAAGACCGCGCTCGAGTCAAATCCCTTGATATCGTTGAATCTTGCGAGGCGACGGCCAGTTGCCCATCCTGGGCCTGATTGGTTTGAGTGAGGGGGCTATGAGCGGTGGTATGCACAATCTCAGGCACACTCCGCCTCAGAGACTGAGGGTTGCCGACTACGGCCGGACGGTGCATACTGAGGCGTGAAAACGCACCCGGGGGTCACGCGCTTCACTTCCTTGGATCGTCTGTTCACCGGGGTGAATCAGGTCTCGTGCGTAGACAGAAAGAAATGGTTGAGGATGACCGTTAGTTTTCCTATCCGCTCGCGAGCACTAGTCGAGTTATTCGGGATGAAAGTGGAATGAATATGCAGCACACGCCAGGCGTTGATTCGCTAGTTTATATGCGTCAGAGCGCATCTATCCTGTTCGTCTCGCTGCTGGTGCGTTCGACGACGGCGTGCGTCCCGGGGATGACGTCGTTTCATCGCCCGACCCCCCACTGAGGGCCGGGTGGTCCGCGGCCAATGCCCGGCTGTGCGCCCGTTAATTCTGTTTGGCCCAAACGGCGTCATCTTAGGCACCAAGGCTTGCTATTCTTTGTTTGAAGGATCAGGTCTCGGTGGTACTCATATTAGAAGCTCCAGAAGGGAAGGGTGTATACCATTTGGACGGAGCCGTTGAGATTTCAGTTGCTGAGGGCTCAACCGCGAGGGGCGAGTTCTCCGGACATACCTGGGAATCGCACTTCCGAACTCGCAGGATTCAACCAGACGCAGCTGTGATAAGCAGGACGACGAGCATGCTCCTGAAGCAAACCACATTATACGGCGCTACCGAGCCGCTTACTATGTCTTCAGGGCGGCTGTCTCGGTGCCCCAGTTGGACTCGTTCTCTGTGAATTGCCCAAATTTTCAGTGCACGGCGCTGAAGCCGAGCTTCCGGTGGTCAAGTTCATCCGGGACACCGAGGTCATCGTGGCTTCATTCAACTGCTGGCGCTGCACCCAGTGCGCTCGTCGTTATTGGAGCGGAAGTTGCGGGACGTGCTATAATCTGAGCCGCACGGAGGCACGGCGCGACGGGTTCGGTATGGGTGCTAGACGGTGGCTGTAAGTGGGACGTTGAACCCGAGGGGGTACTCCCCCGCAATCGAGTTTCGTAAGGGATGCCCCATCTAGCGTACCGTAACATCGATGACCCCCGCCCCCGAGGCTGGATCTGCCGGGAAAAGGTCCGGTGCGGGGACCCCTCCTGCTACTGTTCAAGCGGCCGCACGCACGACCCCTACTACTACCTCGACGTTCGGGTCTTCGATCTTGAGCGTGGGACATGGTGCCGGCGCAAGCTCTACGTCGAAGCGCGCCGGTTTGGGGCTACCCGCCGTGCGATCCGTAGGGCCAAGACCCTGGTCCGCCGGCAGCATGAAGCCATGCGGGCGACCCAGGGAGGTCGCCTACGCCCACCAGGGGGAGGCAGAGGCCGGGACCTGGGTCGTCCGGGGTCAACCGCTTCCAGGATGAGGGCAAGCCCCAACCCTTGCAGCTGTACCGGACCGATCCTGAGGCCGAGCACACTCAGGTCAAGAGCCTGGAGATCCTCAGGCGGGAGCGGGATAACCAAGCCGCCCCCATCGCGCTCAAGCGACTGCGCGACGTCGCACTGGGCGAGGACGACCTCTTCCCCGCGATCCTTCAAGCCGTCAAGGTCTACGCTCCGAGGGGAGATCTGCGGCGTGCTTCGAGTGGTGTTCGGCGACTATAAAGCCCCGATGGGTCTGTAGGCCCGTGCACCCAGTTCTCGCATCCTATGCCGACCAGTAGGTTCGCTCTGAAGTACCTCGCCAAGGTCGCGGCGGGTGTGCCGCGGGATCTCGCGAACACGGCGGTCGTGTCGCGAATCAGGCCGCTCCGGCCCACCGTACTCATCTATAACTGCACGTTCGTCTGCGACGCGCGGTGCGAAATGTGCGGCAACTGGAAGCACGGGGATCGCAAGCGCGACATGACGCTCGACCAACTCGACGGCGTCATGAACCACAGGTTCTGGGGCGCGGTCGAGTACCTGAACATCTCGGGGGGCGAGCCCACGACGCGAAACGATCTGCCGGAGATGGTCGAGCTGTTCCACCGCCGACTGCCGCGCATGCGCAAGATCGGCATCAATACGACGGGCCTGACGCCCCGCCGCGCCATCCCGCATCTGACGCGGATCGTGAAGTTCGCGGCCGAGCGCGGCCTGCTGTTGAGCGCGCGCGTCTCGCTCGACGGCATCGGCGACATCCACAATCAGGTGCGGCACGTCGAACGGGGGTTCGACAGGGCGTGTCAGACGATCACCGCCATGCAGGAGCTGGCCGCGAAGCACCCGAATTTCCAGTTCGGGCTGGCCGCCACGATCTATTCCGCCAACCTCGAAGACGCCGGCAATATCCTGGCGTGGGCCCGCGCCAAGGATCTGGACATCGTGTTCAACATGTTGCGATTCACCGACGCCATGCTGAACAACACCGAGCTCCACGACACGATCAGGTTCCGCAAGCGCGAGGAAGAGTTCATGCGCGCCTTCTTTCTCGATCGCGTGCGGGAAGATTCAGTGCTCAGCGGCCAGTCGTTCCTGTACCTGCACTATGCGGACATGATTGCGAACGGGTACATCAGGACGATGCCGTGCCCGTTCCAGACGCAGGGTCTGCTGCTCAATCCGGACGGCAAGCTGTACTACTGTGAAAACTCTCGGGCAATCGGCAACGTGCTCGACGAGCTGGCCGAAACGCTTTACCACCGGGCCGGCAACCTCGCGCACCGCGAAGACATCAAGCGGAGTGTCTGCCCCACCTGCCTCAGCCCGTGCCAGGTCAATGTCGGCGCCATGAAGCAGTTCGTGCCCTACGCGAGATTCCTGATGCGCGCCTACCGGATGAAACGCGATCCCACCCGGCATCTCGAGATCATTCCCGCAACTCAGTGAGCACTGGCCGCACTCCTCGCGTCCTCGTCGCGTGGGGACTGACGGCGTGGCTGTTCTTGCGGAGCGGCCCTTCGGCCGTGCTGCAGGCGTCGGCTCGTGCGGATCTCAGGCTAACCGCCGACGAACCTGGCCGTGCCGTCGTCGAATTCGAAACGGCCAGCCGCCATGCCGATCCGCTCGATCTGCGACCGTTACAACATCGTGAGTGAGGGGGATCTGAGAGACGCCGCCCGAAAGCTCACGGGCACAATTCCGGGCACAATGGCTCTTGTGGTGGGCACTGGTCAACCAAGACGAGATGATCGGAGGTGCAGGTTATGATGTGGTGCCGGGGGCGGGAGTCGAACCCGAACAGGCCGCGAGGCCCGCAGGATTTTCGGGCGCCAAGGCGCCCTGTTCGGACCCGCGATAGACTCCTCGGCACCGCTCCAAGAGATGGGGGGGTAGGTCTTCGGCAGGTCGGCGACCGGCAGGGGAGTTGGAGGTGAAGGTCACTGGCTGAGGAGCATCACGCCTCGCACCCGATCGATCTCGACTTTGAATCGACCGAGGAAGCTGAGGCCGAGGAGGCCGCCCACGTCCGAAGTGAGTCCCGGGACATCGTGGACGATCGCCTGCACGCCTCTGGCCTCGGCCCCGCCCACCCGGAGCAGATCCACCAGGATGAGCGGCGCCTCGATCTGTCCGGAGGCGGTGTACACGCTGACCATCTCGGCCGCTCGACTGGATCTGAGTCCGAGGCGGTCGGCAAGGGCATTGCTCAACACGCACCATGTCGCCCCGGTGTCTACGAGGAAGAGCGTCTCGGCCTGTCCGTTCACGTCTCCCCGAACCAGAATGGCCGAGCTGTGCTGTATGATCGGGACGGCGATGGCGGTGGGCGCTGACGGGAGGGGCGCAGGGGTGGCCAGAACGATCCGGACCGGGTTCAGGCGGCCAGGCTGCACGAAGACTAGGCGGGACTCGCTCGAAAATCCCTCCTTGGTCACGGTCAGGCGGTAGTATCCCTTTGGGACGTCACGAAACGCGAACCGGCCGCCCGCATCCGTGTGGACACCTCCGATCCCTTCGAGCGCCACCATCGCGCCATCCACCGAGACGTCGTTACTCGCGATGACCTCGCCCGTCAGTATCCCGGCCGTTTCCGCGGCGGCCCTCCGGTCAAGGCTCCCTGTGAGGGACGCAAGTCCGAGGGCAGCCGCCAGGAGCACTCCCTGAAGCAAACCCCGCCGCATCAACAAATGGCTGATGGACGAGCCCTGCTCGCGCGGAGGGCGGCGGAGATGACGAAGAGGGAGCCGGTGACGAGGATGACATCGTCGGGGTCGGTTATAGCCCTGGCCAGGGTGATCGCCTCCTCCACATCGTCCAGGATCTCCAGCTTGGGGCAGAACCGTTCGGCCTCGACCAGCCCCCGCGGGTCGGCGGCGCGGTCGCTTTCCGGGCGGGTCAGGATGATCTGTTTCGAGAGGGGCCCCAGTTCCTGAAGCATCGAGATCCAGTCTTTATCCTGGAGGACACCGAAGACCAGGGTCAGGCGGCCGGCAAGCCGCTGGTCTTCCAGGAAAATCCGGAGGGCCCTGGCACCGGCAGGGTTGTGCGCGGCATCCAAAATGATGAGCGGGCGGCCCGGCAGGCATTGCAATCGGCCCGGCCATCGCGTCCGTCGCAGCCCCTCCCGGATCGCATCCTCCGGGATCACGGCGCCCCGGTCGCGGAGGAGCCGTGCCGCCGCGATCGCCGTGACGGCGTTGACCACCTGATGGCGGCCGAGGAGGTGGATCGCGAACTCGCCGTTGGCGTGCCCGGCCTGGGAGAGGAGAAATCGTTGCCCGGTCCGGTCGGCGTCGCAGAGCTGCCAGTCGCACGAGTCGTGGACGTCGAGGAGCGGCGCGCTCCGAGCCCGACAAGCCTCGGCGATGGTGGCGAGGGCCTCCGGGGCATCGGTCGCGGTGACTGCGTGGCCCCCGGCCTTCACGATCCCCGCCTTCTCCAAGGCGATGGCAGTCAGCGTCTTGCCGAGGTGGTCCTGATGCTCAAGCGCGATGTTGGTGATGACCGCCACTTGCGGATCGAGTACGTTCGTGGCATCGAACCGTCCGCCCAGCCCGACCTCGACGACCGCATAGTCCACCCTCGATCTCAAGAAGTGCCAGAAGGTGAGGGCGGTCGTGACCTCGAAGAAGGTGGGGTGGGAGCCGGGGCGAGCCGTGAGGGGCGACGCGCCGGCTGCGGGGAAGCAATCCGCGACGATGCCACGCAGCTCAGCGGTGAGGTGGGCGACCTCGGCCTTCCTGATGTCCTGACCATCGATCCGGATCCGTTCCGTGAATTCGAGGAGATGCGGGGAGGTATAGAGCCCGACCCTGTAGCCGGCGGCCTGCATGATCGACGCCAGAAACGCGGCGGTCGAACCCTTTCCGTTCGTCCCGCCAATCAGGATCGACGTGAACCGGCGGTGCGGGTCGCCGAGCGCCGCGAGGAGCCGCCGGATATTCTCGAGGCCAAGCTTGACGCCGAATCGTTGCAGCCCGTACAGGTAGGTGATCGCCTCGGAGTAGGTCATGGGGAACCTGCGCCTCCGGCGATGGCCTCGCGGTCGCGTGCGTGACGGGACGCCCCATCGGGATGCGATGCGAACGGATGGACTGGAATTCCTGTATCGTGTCTCTGGTGAGCCAAGGCGCGAGGCGGGGTGAAGCCGATCAACCCCGGCCGTCTGCGAAGAAGGCCAGCAGCCTGGTGAGCAGCTCGCGGAGTTTCCTGCGATCGACGATGAGGTCCACGAATCCATGCTCCTGGAGGAACTCGGCCCGCTGAAACCCGGGCGGCAACTCCTGACGGATCGTGTCCTGGATGACCCTCGGGCCGGCGAAGCCGATGAGGGCTTTCGGCTCGGCGATGTTGATGTCGCCCAGCATGGCATAGCTGGCGGTGACGCCGCCGGTCGTCGGGTCTGCGAGGAACGAGATGTACGGGACGCCCGCCCGCCCCAGACGCGCCAGGGCCGCGCTGGTCTTGGCCATCTGCATCAGCGACAGGACCCCCTCCTGCATCCTGGCGCCGCCCGTGCAGGAGACCAGGATCATCGGCCTGCGGGACGCCAGGGCATGATCGATCGCTCGGGCGATCCGCTCCCCGACGACGGATGCCATGCTTCCACCCATGAAGAAGAACTCCATGATCCCGATGACCACCGGGTGACCTCCGATGGTGGCGGTGCCGGTCAGCACGGCATCCTCCAGCCCGGTCGCTTTCTTCGCCGCGTGCAGGCGCTCGGGATACCCCTTGGAATCCTTGAACCCGAGAGGATCGAGCGGTCGAAGCCGGGCATCGGTCTCCTGAAAGCTGTCGCGGTCCACCAGCAGCTCGAGCCACTGCCGGGACCCGATGCGGAAATGGTGCTGGCACCTGGGGCAGACGGAGCTGTTTCGCTCCACATCGGACTTGTAGACGATCTCCTTGCAGCCTTCGCACTTGATACACAGTCCCTTCGGGACCTCGATCTTGCGCTCACCGACTCTGGCGGACGGACCAGGTTTCGTCATGCTCTGTCTCTCCCCAAATCGACCCGGTGAACGTTACACCGATCTCCCCGATCTGTCAAGGCGATCGCCAGCCACCCCGATCACGATTGCCATGGCAGCGTCGGAGCCCGAGCCATCAAACCATCGATTGAATCGAGGCATCGCCGTGGCTGGTGTGCTTTCTTTGTACAGCCAACGGGAGTATCCGAGCAGCACGACCGCAAGGTTGAACAACCTTGGCGTGATCTACACCGCAAAGAAGGGGGTCACCGTCGCCATGATGAACGCCGTAGCTAACAGCCCTGAGACCTCGGCAGGCGCCCGCGCGTGCAGGAACAGGTATCCAGCCACCACATTAGGCCGAGGAAAAGCGCATGAAGGACGACGAAGCCACTCGTTACCAGGGCTGTGACGAACGGTGCCGCGAAGAGATCGGATCGCACGTTCACGCTAACACTCGCGCGCCGAGGAACGACAAGTCGGCTTCGAGCACGCCGCGACGATTGGTGGCATGCGACACCTCGTGCAAGAGCGTGTACAGTCGCTCCATCTTCCGTACAAAGGTCCCGATATCGTAGCCACGGGAGGTCTGCCGCGCCGCCAGTGCGAGGCGAGCTCGTTCGGCCGGGCGGTCCATCAGCCAAATGGTGCGTTCGGCCAGCGCCTTGGCATTGCGTTTCGGCACGATCAGCGCATCCTGCCCGTCGGTCAGCACGTCAAGGAAGCCATCCGCGTCAGTCGCTACGATAGCTCGACCGGCCGCCATCGTCTCAAAGAGGGTGAGCGGCGTGCCTTCCCACAGCGATGGGAACACGCTCAGATCGAAGGTCGAGAGCGCACGCGCCACATCGCGCACGAAACCGGCGAACAGGACCCGATCGCCCAACTGCAGCGACCTGGCTTGTGCTTCGAGAGCCGGCCGCAGCGGACCCTCTCCGATCACACAAAACCGGGCTTGGTGGCGCTCGGCGATCACCTGGGCCGCCGCCTCGAGCAGGTACGAGTTCCCCTTGGAATCATGCAGGCGCGTAACGGTTCCGATGACGAAGTCATCGGCGCCCAGGCCAAGCGCCCGTCGTGCAGCGGCGACTTCCGGCGCCGGGCGGACACGGCTGAACTCATCCAGCGGGGCCCCGAGGTAGACGACCTTCACTATCTCTGGTGACATGAGGCGTGCGCGCGTGAGGAACTCGGCGGTGCTCCGGGATACGGCAATCGCCAGATCAGTGTACGGTTCGAGGAGCCTGTCGGCGACCTTCTGGAACCACGGCGTGTCGGTGAGGTTGGCATGCTCGTGGAGGATCACCGGAATGCGCCGAACGGCGGCTGCCATGCGGCCGAACGTGGTCGCGCCGTAGCCATGCAGATGCAGGATGTCGATTTGTTTGCGGTCGATGACCTTGAGGAGCGCGTGCAGCGTCCACGGGTCAAATTTGGATTTGCGCAGGTAGGTGATGTCGATGCCCAGGGTGTCAAGAGTGTCCTCGGAGAGGTCCTTCCTGCGGAGACTCACGAGCGAGACGCTGAACTGGGTCGAATCGAACCGCGGAATCATCCAGGCGAACAGTCGCTTCACGCCGTGCATGCGGGAACCTTCCCACCCCAGATGGTCGCAGACGTGAAGGACGTTGAGCCTGCGTCGGCTCATGCCTGTGCCCCGACAATCCGCGCCGGCACCACGACCGCGATGGCCCGATCGGGGACATTCTCAGTCTTGACACTACCGGGATCTGCGTCAGCCATTGCGGATCGTCCAGGCGACATAACAGCAGGCATGGCTCGCCACGGTTACGGCGCCCGCGCGCAACAATCCTGCACAGCGCTTCGTGAGCTCTGTTCGTCGCTTACTGGGCGTAAGACACACTCAGTAGAGGCTCAAAGATAGCCGTTATCGCGATACCACTCTGCAGTCTTCCGTAGGCCCGTCCTAAGGTCCACACGGGGGGAGAATCCCAGCTCTCTCACTGCCCTTGATATGTCAAAGGCACGGCTCTTCCTGAAGAAGTCCACGCGACGGCGATAGAGGGGCGGCTGGAGCCCGAATGGAATGCACACCAGCTCACAGAGATGGGCCGCGGCATACACTGGCCAAACCGGCACCCGCCTCCTGGACACGCCAACGCCTAGCGCCTCGGCGATCAGCGAGACCAACCCATGCAGGGCCACAAACTCCCTTCCTGCGAGGATGTAGATGCGTCCAGCGGCCCCGTCTTTGCTTCCACATAGCAGCAACCCGTCGATCAGATCATCGATGTAGATGAGGTGATACAGCACCTCCCCGGTCCCAATCATCCAAAACCAACCCTGCTGAATGGCGCTGAACAGCTTCAGAAGTCGAGAATCCCTGGGTCCGTAGATGCCCGAGGGCCGGACGATTGTCACGCCCATCTCACTCTCTTGCATGTAGGCGAGCGCCACCTTTTCTCCTTCCATTTTCGATTCCTGATAGTGGTCGCCCGGTCGATATGGCGCGTCTTCATTCGCGGGGGGACGCTCGATGTCGCCATGGACCCCGACGGTGCTGCAATGGATGAATCTCCGGACCCCCTGTCGATCTGCTCCCCGTAACAGGTTTTCAGTTCCCCTGACGTTCACATCCCAGAATGCGCGTCGGGACACCGCTTCCTGTCTGAAGAGCGCCGCGAGATGAAACACGGTTTCTACATCCGCCGTCGCCCTGAGAGCGGTGTCAGAATCCACGATATCTCCACGGATAACCTCAACCCCCAATTCATGCAGAAAGGTCACGTCTCGCTCTGACCTCACGATCGTTCGCACCCGGTGCCCCTCGATGACCAGTCGCTCACAGAGATGACTCCCCGTTAGGCCCGTTCCGCCTGTCACCAGGATTCGACCGGCCGGCATCTATCTTGCGCCCGAGTGATGACCCGAGCCGATCGCAGGCGGTCTACGGCGCGACCTCGACCGCAACGCCTCTCTTGTCAACTGAGCGACCTCTGCTGCCGCATCTCGGGGTCTCCAGGCCTTTCTCTGATCGCCAGAAGCGAGACGGGCGCTCCGAAGCACTGCACGAGCCCCAGTCTTCGACACAAACCCTCCATCTTCACTGAGAGCATGGGCCGATCAAGCCAGCGATGAAAGGTCATAGGCAGAAAAAAGCTCCTCTTCAGCATGACAAGCCGGAAACTCTGACGCCGTAACTCACGGGTGACACGTCTGATGAGGAAAACCTTCGGCAGGTCGATGTCCGCGCGAAAGAAACTCCAGCACTGCATGAACAAGGACGTGACCCCGGCGAGGCTTCGCCACGGCGTGAAGTCTACCACGATGGCACCCCGTGTCACTCTGCAAAGCTCGGCGATCGCTTTTCTCCAGTCGGCGAGGTGCATCAGGAGCCGTGAGGCGACGACGCACTCGAACGTCTCGTTCCCGAAGCACAGGTCATGGACATCACACACAACAGGCGTCAAGTCCAGGCCTTCTTGGTCTGCGCTCTCCCGAGCAAACCTGAGCATCTCCGGAGACACATCGAGGGAGATGACTTGTCGGGAATGCCGCATCAGCGGGAGAGACAGCTTTCCAGTGCCGGCGCCGACATCGAGCACCCAGCCGTGAGCACCCTCGACCATCGACAAGAACACGGCTATCTCGTGATCGCGCAGGTATCGGCCGAACGCGCCCCCGAATCTCTCCTCGTCGTACCGTTCGGCATGCCATTCTCGACCAGTGCGCCTCCGTTCACGCACACGCGCGCTCCAGGACGTACGCCGCCTTCACCTCATTCACCTCTTCATCGATCGTCTTCTTGTCCCAACCCAGCTCCGCTGACATGATGGCGGCACAGGTTGCCAGCAGGGCATCCCCGGGATTGCCCAGGGTGCCGAGTTCGGTCCGCCGGAACACCACATCGGACAGTTTTTGAGCCATCTCGTCGCGAACGCCGTGGAGCACCTCCGCCCTGAGCACCTCTGAACCTTCGCCAATGCGTTCCAGCCCATGCGGCCCGTTGGCAGCGTGCCGTACCACATCAGGATATGCAGATCCGTAGTTGAGGACCAAGTGTCGCATGCTCTGTTCGGTCAGTCCACGTGGTGGCCTCGCGGAGACCTTGAGGAGGAATGAATCGAACGGCTCATTCAGTCCCCCGTGAACGGGATCGTGAGCGGAGGTGCTGATCGGCGGCCGGTAGCCAAGGGCTCCGAACACTTCATCGACGACCATTTCAGACATGTTCCTGGCGGCGGTAGCCTTCACGCCGACAACCGAGAGCAGGCCTTCCACACCGGCGTCCGTACGGTGATTCAGGATTCGCCCGGTCCTCATCAGCTTCACAGTGTCCCGTTCCCCTCGGCGTGTCGTGGACGGCACCAAGCCGCCATGGAAGAATTGAATGTCATCGTCCCCCACGGCCATAGCGGGGCAGCGCGTGTTGATCGTGTCAACGAATTCCCGGACATCCCGTTCGCGTATCCTAAATGTATCCGGACCGCCGGAGTACGGGAGATGCGCCGTCCCGATCAATGAGTGATCGCGCCAGGGGGTGACGAACAGAAGCCTGGAGCGGCCGCCACCGACACCAACGGCGTATTGCGGCCAGCGTCGATTCACGATGACGTTTATCGCCTTTGTAACGGGAATCGGATGACTCGGGGGGCGTCCGGTCAACCGATCGAGTACCTGATCGACCCAAGGCCCAGCCGCGTTCACGACGGTTCTGGACTTGATGTCGAACTCCTCGCCGGTCAAGACGTCCCTGGCCCGGACGCCTGTGACGCGGCCGCGATACACGAGAAGTCCGGTTGCCTCCACGTAATTCGCGACGACGGCGCCCTTCCGTGCGGCCGATTTGAGACACGCGAGGAGGAGCCGCTCCGAGTTGTACACCTGGCCGTCATAGAACATTGCCGCCCCGGTCAGGTTTCGGGCATCCAGTTCGGGGACGAGTCGCAGGCACTCCTCTCTCGACATGACGCGACCCCTCGGTATGGGCGTGGGGGGGTCGTCCGGCCGATTTCGATCGAACGCCATGACATGGTAGGCTAGCAGCGCCAGTGACATCATGGTCTGTGACCTTATGGAATCTTGATAGGTAGGGATGAGCACGGGAAGCGGGCGCACGAGATGAGGCGCGATGCGCATCCACGCTTTTAGTTCTCGGACTGACTCCCTTATCCTGATGACGTCACCATGCCGCAGGTATCTGAATCCGCCATGGATGATCCTGAGCGTGTTGGATGACGTAGCGTGCCCGAAATCTGCCTTTTCGACAAGAGCGACCGAGAGGCCGCGCAGTGTTGCATCCCGGGCGACGCACGCCCCGTAGATCCCCCCCCCGATGATGCATAGGTCGAATAGGTGATCCGAAATGCGACCGAGGTCTCTCTTCATCTTCCGAGAACCATGTTCTATTTCGTGGCCCTGGCGATCATGTGCCATCCGAACCGTTGGACGAGCGGCCGGGGGATGGCGTTGAAAAGGTCCACAAACAGCGAGTTGTAGAGCAGCCCCTTCAGGCCCCGGTGGAGCCGGGTCCGAACCGGAAACCGTTCAATGATGATTCGGCTCTGCTCGAATACCTGTAGCATCCCCTTGAATTCGGCCGGCGTGTGGGTATGGAAGGCTGGCGCATCCTGATGCTCCAGCTTCACCCTCATGCACTTCGACAGGAGGTACAGCCAGGAATGTCTGTTGAAGACCTGCAAGATGGCCTCACCCCCGGGCTTCAGCACACGGTAGATCTCATGGATCATCCTCCGGATGTCCCCCGTATACGGCATGACGCCGTGAGCATACACCGCATCGAACTCGTCGGCGCGGAACCCCAAGTGTTCTCCGTCCATGATTCGCAAGGTTGGCTTCAGTCCATGGAATTGGAAATTTCTTTGGGCAAGCCGAATAGCCCGATCACTCAGGTCGATCCCCGTGACGTCCGCGCCTGCCCGCGCAAAGCGTATCAGGTCGAGTCCGACGCCACATCCCACCTCGAGAAGGCGCTTGTCGCGATACCCTGAGAAATCCACGACGCGCGGGAGATACCGTTGCTTCTCGAGCCGGTATCGCTCCAGGTCCTTGAAGAAACCGTCTGATCCGACCGGGTGTGTCGCGACATTGAGGTCATGAACATGCTCGTTCCAGTACTCACGTATGTCCTTCGTCAATGGTGTGCCGGCCTGCGCGTCCATATCGGTCGGGCGCCATCCCTAACAGCGCGAAGCCAGGGAGTCCAGGAGCGATCGGGTCTGCTCGATGAAGTGCTCGATGCTGTACCTTTCTTGCGCCACCTGTCTCGCGCGACATCCGATCGCCTCAGCCAAGATCGGATCGTGCAACAATCGCAGGATACCATGCGCAAATGAGGCAGCAGTGGCCTCGGTGAGGATGGCGGTGTCCGGGGTCAATATCTGTGTGTGCGCCAGGATGTTCGTCGCGACGATCGGTTTACCGGATTTCAGGTACGAGTAGAGTTTCAGAGGCGTGTTGGCGCCGCCGGTTCGTGGTGAAACGAGGACCGTGGCCAATCGGATAAACGCCGACATCTCGCTCGCGGGGCGCCTTTCGATGACGCAAAAATGGGGCGATAGTCCGCGCGCCGTCACCCTGCTGCGATATGTACGGACGTGGTTGCCTGCTCCGCCCACCACGAGGAACAGGACGTCCTGTCGCATTCGGACCACATGTTCGGCGCTGCCGATCAATAGGTCGATACCCTGGTACGACTCCAATGTCCCGGTATAGAGGACAACCTTCCTGTCAGCCATTGAATGGACGGCCCGCAGCCTCTCTAGTGCCTCCTCTGACACAGGCGCGGCGTCGTCCTCGCCAATCACATTCTCGATCATGACGTGGCGACCGCTGGCACTGACCTTCTTCACGTGTTCATGCAACGCGGGGCAGATGGTGATCGAGCCGTTGCATGAGACGATCACCCGGCGCTCGAGCCACTCGAACAGACGGATCAATGGAGTGACACGAGCATACCCGAAGTTCCTCAACTGCTCGGGAAGCGACGAATGCATGTCATAGAGATGAGGGATTCCAAAGCGTTTAGCAAGCAGAAGGCCAAATACGCTCGCCTCTTCATGGGTATGCAGGAGATCGTACCGCTTCCGGCGCAGCGCACGAACGGCCTTGGCGAAGAGGAGGAGGTCCAGGATCAGCTTCCGCAACGACGGACCTATAGGCACATCCCGTACAAAGGGAACAGTGGCGGTTCGAGAGATCGACAGACCCGGGATCATCACGTTCTCTCCGAGGTGATAGGTGAGCAGGTCCACCTCATGCCCAAGATGGGATAAGGCCCGAAGTCTCCCCAGTACGCTGAATGGGGTGCCCCGCGGCTCAAAGAAAGGCTGCGGCGCGATCATGAGGATCTTCATCGATGTCCAGAAGTCACCGCAGCAGCGGTTCCTCTCCGCATGTCCCAGCAATCCGATATCGATAGGGCATTATCTCGCCGGCGATCCCTCGCGTGCGAACCCACCACCTAGTGCGATCGCCGGACCAGATCACTGGATCATTCGCTGCCCGGTCTCGAAAACGCCCCCAGGGGGTCAACTCTGACACCCATCGATGCCGACGGCACGACTCAAGCATCTAGTGAGGGCTGAATAGAATCCGGGAGGATGTCGATGCGCGTCCGGTTGCCGGCGTATTGAAGGACAAGCCGTGACTCTGTTCCCTTTCACGATCTGGACATGTGCAGAGACCTCCTGTACACTCGGAACGCCGCATGGGCCGGGGTCGCACTGCCCACCGGGAGGTGTCGGCTTCTCATGAGAGGTGCCTGCCCGGCTCCCAGAACGACGACATCCAGCTCCGAATGGCGCGCGCGGATTATCAGTGCACATGACAGTTGTGTCAAGATGTCTGACGTGTGTGGTTGGAGACCCGATGTGTCGTGGTCCATGGCGCACTTCATGCTCACGTGAGATGTACCAGCACCCTCACCAGAACAATGACGTGCCCAGTCGATGATCCTTCTGCACTCGTGCCACTCACGAGAACCGATTCCCGCCACCAGGTCCCGCTCGGGGCCGAATCACAATCACGCGCTCACCCCGGGGTAAACCCGGGATGAGGGTCATGGGCCTCCCAACGTGACGTGATCACCTGGCTGGCCGAACCTTACACCATACACAGAACATGCAATACCTTTACTACTCTATTCTTTTCGCCTGCCTCTTCGTTTACCTTGGGCTTGGGCTGTGCCTGATCGCATGCCCGAAGGAGTTGAGAAAATACGCGATATTCCTGTGCCCCATGGTCGGTTACAGCTACCTCACGCTGGTTGGGTGGTACTGCTATTGGCTCGAGCTTGGAGGAACCGACGCCTACGCATGGATTGTCGCCGTACCTCCCGCTGCCTTGCTGGGACTCGCGCTTCTGAATCGCCACCGGGGACCCGTTTGGAAGGAGATGCTCCTCCAGCGTGAACTACTCGCCCCCCTTGTCGTTGCTTGCACCGGTTTTCTCATCGTATCGATGCCTTTTCTCAAGAATGCCGATGGGTTGACCTCGATGTCCGCCGGAAACAATGATATCGCGCATTCTGCCGGAGTATCCAGATACCTGAAGGAGTTCACCCGCTCTGATCGCGTCGGGTTCCTTGGACAGTCTTCCGTCTACAAGGCCGCTACGGACAGGGGAGGAAAGTTCGGCAGCAGGCTCTCGGTGGCATTTGCCGGTTCGCTGTTCTCCTTGGAGCCATATCAACTCCAGAGCTTGAGCCTTCAGGTGTTCTTCTTTTTCAGCATCCTCCTGTTCTACGCGATCGCTCGGGAATCGTTTCGATACGATCGTCGGGGCGCACTCGGGATAACGGCTCTCTACGGCTTGAGTCCACTGATGTACCTTACCATCTACCACGGCTACCAGGGGCAAATCATCGGAACCGCATTGGCGCTTTGCATTCTCCTGCTCAATATTCAGGCCATCAACACGTGTCAGACGTGGTTGGACTATATGAAGTACGTTCCATTCGCGGTGCTGTTCACGTGGGGCGTGAGCACGACCTATTCGCACATGGTCTTGGTCATCTACGCGCCCATTGCCATGTACCTGCTCGTGTTGGGCTTTCAGCGAGGCGCACGGCCTGCCGGCATTCGGTGGACACTCTTTGCCGCATTCACGCTGATCATCATGTGCGTGGTGTCACCCAGCAAATCGAGGCTGGTGGTATCCAACCTCTACAGCACGGCACTCGTCCATGCGGGATGGTTTATACCGTGGATGTCACCCGATACGGTATTCGGTCTGCGTATCATGGAGAACCTCTATCTCCTGTCGCCTACGGGCCTCATGCGATACTTGTTGTCGATTCCGCCTGTCCTCGTTCTCCTGTTCGGACTTCGGAAAGCCCATAGCGATGATCGCAACGTATTCATCCTTGCTGGATCATCCATCCTCTTTATTGTCATCGGGTATGCTGTCCTGGCTTTTCTCGGCAGGGTCGATGGCGCCTGGGGCGGCTACAAGAGCTACAAACTGTTGTCATTCTTTCTGCCTCTAGGCTTGCTGGCATCTCTGACCCTCTTCCGCAACATGGAGCGTCCTTCGACAGGTCTGACTCGGAGCGTCGTGCCTGTGGCGCTCGGCGTCCTTATCGGCTGCAACGTGTTCTCCGCCTACAAGGTCAGCGCGCAGATGTCGAGGACGCACCGGTCGGTGAGCAGGGACCTGGCCGATTTGAAGAAAGTTGAGAACCTCCCGGCAGTTGAGTCGATCAATATTATTGGACCAGATTGGTGGGACACCCTCTGGCAGGCTCAGTTTCTGATGAGGAAGAACCTGTACTTCGAGATCAGCACCTATTATCCTGCAACGGCACTAGCGGGTCAGTGGGACCTGAGGCGTGTGAGTGCCACCGGAGGCGACATACTGCGTCTCGTGGACTTCGAGGATACCGGGAGAATCGCCGTGAATCCCACGTACGTATTGGTGAAGGTCGGAGCATCGGGGGCGCTGAGAGCGAGGCTCGGAAAAGGGTGGCATGATTCGGAGGTTACCCATCGTTGGACAGGGAATGGATCCGATACGTCGACGGTACTACTGCAGTCCCCAACTGACGGACTTGCGATTGATCTCCACGCCAGCTATTTCCCGCACGATCCGAACAACCGCATCTCCATCTACCTGAATGGTAAGAAAATGGCTGACTGTCCTAACAATCATTCGTGCCTGGTGAAGAGTGTCATCCTGCGCACGGGACAGAACACCTTGGAGTTTAGAACCGCTATTCCGCCTGCGCCTCCAGGAACCGCGGATACGCGGCGTCTCGGCTATGGATTCACTGCAATTGAGATTACCCCAGTCAAACCCAACAGTCGTGGCCGCGTCCAGCGTCCAAGCACCCTGTCTTAGATCACTGCCTCAATTGTCCGGATTGACGGTCCTGGTGTCCGTGAGTGGTAATGTCGCACTCCACCCACCGCGTCGCACGGGTTAGGCCGGAAGGTTCACAAGGCGTTGAACCTGTTGCTCCAGCGAAACGGGAGCGATGGTTATGCCGCGACACGACTCAATATCCCGTGAATGCCCAGCAACATCCACCGGACCTGTCAAGCGAAAATCGGATTGTTGTTGGACGTCTCAACTGGTCGCATGGGGTGAAGCCGAACTGGTGGCACGATTGTTGCTCTAGGGGCTTCCGCTAAGCGAGAAGTGTCTGCGCCGCGCGAACCAACCCGAAGAGGTGAGAGTGACATGGGCGAGCGGAGGGGAAATCAAGTTGAGATTCTGTCGAGTGGATGTTAGGCTGCAAAGCGAGGTGCGACCCGAGTTCCAACGCCGAGGTGCTCTCCTCATGATCGACAGACAGCTCGAGCAGATCGATCGCCTCCAGGCGAACATCGAGCAGGTCCTCTTCGGCAAGCCGGAACCGATACGGCTGGCGATCGTCGCGTTGCTGGCCCGGGGGCACCTGCTGATCGAGGACATCCCGGGGGTTGGGAAGACCACGCTCGCGCAGGCCCTGGCCCGATCGCTGGGAGGCAGCTTCCAGCGGATCCAGTTCACCAGCGATCTGCTCCCCTCCGATATCCTCGGCGTGTCGATTTACGATTCCCGTCAGGGGGAATTCGAGTTCAAGCGCGGCCCGCTCTTCGCCAATATCATCCTCGCGGACGAGATCAACCGCACCACGCCGAAGACCCAGTCGAGCCTCCTGGAGGCGATGAACGACTTTCAAGTGTCCGTCGAT
>Ga0187893_10007521_pt1 | contig 17787 bp, 17 predicted proteins | sample MA1701074metaG_FD_139574 | JGI IMG/M metagenome (GOLD analysis project Ga0187893, IMG submission 139574) | White microbial mat communities from a basaltic lava cave in the Kipuka Kanohina Cave System on the Island of Hawaii, USA - MA170107-4 metaG ... | reverse complement strand
GGCCACACCCCCGCCGCGGTCGCGCGAGACTTCCTGGCGGGAGCGGGGACGCAAGAGCGGGGACGTTCTTCAAAACGTTAAAACGGTCAATGACCGACTCGCGTTTTTTAACGTTTTGAAGAACGTCCCCGCTGAAGCTCGGCGAGCTGGTCGCGGTAGCGGGAACGCAACGCGTTCGCCTCGGCGCGGGTGAAGCCGAGCTCCTCCGCCACGTTCGCGATCTCGCGGCTCTCGGCAGTCGAGATGGTGCCGTCCGCCGCCGTCACCGCGTAGAGGCAGGCGAGCAGCCGGCCGCGCTGCTCGGGCGTCGAGGTCTTCCGGAACTCGCGCGTCACCACGTAGTTCTCGGTGCCGCCCAGCAGCCTGGCCTGCGACTTCGCAATCTCCACCACGAGGTCCGCCTCGTCGGGCGAGAGGCCGGCCAGGTCGCGCACGGCGCGGCGCATCGCATCCGCCTCTTCGGGCGCCGTCTCGAGGTCGGCGTGCGCGACGCGCGCGAGCACGTACGCGAAGCCGGCCAGCAGTCGCGCGGTCTCCCCCGGCAGGCGCTCGAGCTTGGCCGCGATCTCGCGGACGCTCCGCGTCTCTCCGCCGGCGGCGGGAGCCTCCTTCGCGCCGATCCCGAGGAAGCGCAGCAGCGACACGCGGCCCCGCCCTAGAGGTCGAGCCCGTAGAGGGCGCGGGCATTGTCGCAGAGCATCTTCTTCACCTGCACCTTCGGAATGCTGCGGAACACGCGCTCGATCACCGTCCGCGTGTTCGGCCAGTCGCAGCCGGTGTGCGGGTAGTCGGTCGAGTACATCACGTGATCGAGGTTCAGCCGGTGGCGGAGCTCCATGCCGACCGTGTCGATCATGAACGTGGCCCAGAAGTTCCGGTGGAAGAGCACGCTCGGCATCGCCTTCATTTGCTCCACCGCCTTCGTGAAGAAGCGGTAGCGCAGGAACATGTCGTCGATCTGTTCGAGCAGCGTCGGGATCCAGCCGATGTTCGCCTCGACGAGCACGCACTTCACGCCCGGGTGACGCTCGAAGATGTCGGCGAAGAGGAGCGTGGAGACGACCGGCAGCGTGGACGAGCCCGCCTTGCTCGCGCCCGCGCGGCCGAGGAACGCGAGCGACTGCATGTCGATCGTCTTCCCACTCGCGCCGGCCGGCTGGAAGCTCCCGATGTGGACGGCGACCGGCGCGCCCGTCTGCTCCGCGAGCGCCCAGAACGGGGCGTCGTCGGGCGAGGGGTCGATGCTCCCGTTGGGGAACGCGGAGATCACGGCGCCCTTGTGGCCGCGCGCGAGCGCCCACTCGAGCTCGTCGATCGAGTCCTTGAGGCCGGTGGTCGGGAGGATCGCCTGCGGGATCAGCCGCCCGCCCGAGCCCTCGCAGAACTCGAGCAGCCACTCGTTGTAGGCGCGCACGCAGACGCGCTGGAGCTCGCGCTCCTCGGCGTAGAGCGCCGCGCCGGAGAGGGTCACGCTCGGATAGAGCACCTGCGCGGCGATGCCGTCGATGTCGAGGTCCTCGAGCCGCGCCTTCGTCTCGAAGCTCCCCGGGCGGATCTCGTCGTAGCGGAGGCCCGAGGGCTTGAACTCGAGGAAGCTCCGGCCGGCGGTCGCGGTGAGCCCGAGCGGGCGCAGGCGCTTGCCGTCGTCGAAGGACCAGACGTCGCCGTGTTCGGTGGAGAGCACCTTCGGCGCGCGCTCGCGCCACTTCGCCGGCACGCGCTTCTGCCAGAGGTCGGGCGGCTCGTTCACGTGCGCGTCGGCGTCGATGATCGGGTAGTCGATCGAGGCGGCGTCGTAGAAGAGGTCGGTCTTGTCGGGGGACATGGTGGGCTCCTGGCGCGGCGAGCGTAGCTCGCGGGAGGCTCGGTCGCGGGCGTGCCGTGGCTCGGCTACCGATTCGCCCGCGGATGCGAGGAGGGGACGCGATGCGCCGCTCGCGGACGATCGACTGGCTGCTGCTCGCGAGCCTGCTCTCCGGCTACGCCGCAATCCAGGTCGCCGCGCTCCGCAACTACCTCCCCCATGCGGGCCGCTGGTTCGCCTACTCGGTCACGGGAGCACAGGGATCCGACGGTTACCCCATCGTCGATCGCCTGAACGTGCCGGGCATCCCGCTGCGCGTCGGGGACAGCCTGCGGTCCGCGGGGGGCATCGACCTGCGCGGGCTCTCGCGCGCCGAGGTCTACCGCGCGCAGACGCCGCTCCTGGGCGGGGAGCCTTACCCGGTGGAGGTCGAGCGCGGCGGCGAGCGTCTCGAGGTCCGCGTGGCGCCCGCGCGCCGCGAGGGTTGGGAAAGCCGGTTCTTCGGGCTCGCGCCGGTTCTGCTTGCGGCGATCTTCCTCCTCGTCAGAGCTCCGCACTGGCACCTCGCGCGGCGCTTCCTCGCGGCGGTCGTCGCGATCGGGGCCTATCCACCCGCCGACATGGGACAGCTCACGTGGGTGCTCGTGGTGGTGCTCCCGGCGGGCATGGCGCTCATGCTCTGGTCCGCCCTCGAGGGCACGGAGGCCGCGCGCCCGCTCCGACCCTGGCAGCACGCGCTGCCGTGGGTGATGGGCTCGCTGCACGCCGTGATCGTTGCCGTCTACTTCCTCGGCACCGTGCCGGCTGGGCTCTGGCCCTATCGAGCGATGTGGAGCATGACAGGCATCGCCATGCTCGGCTCGCTCGCGGCGCTGATCCGGGTCCATCTGCGCTCGGGTGCGCTCGAGCGGCGGCAGCTGCGCTGGCTCTTCTACTCCTTCTTCGTCGCCTTCCTACCCTATTCGATCTTCAGCGCGGCCGTCGCGCTCGGGCTGGAGCTCGAGTTCGCCCGCTGGGACGCCGTCGCAGGCACGTTCTTCCAGGCGATTCCGCTCGGCATCGTCGTCTCCGTCGTCGGCTACCACTGGCTCGACATCGACCGCCTGATCAGCGCCACCGCCGCGCTCACGCTGCTGGCCATAGTGGGGGTCGGCGCCGCCGCGCTGCTGGTGCCGCGGCTCGCCGCCGCCGCGAACGGTGCGCTCGGGGTCGATCCCGCGGCGGGACAGGTCGCGTTCTCGATGGCGCTCGCGGCGCTCGGCGTGCCGGCGTACCGCGGGCTCCGGCCCCGGCTCGACCGCCTCCTCTTCGCGGAGCAGTACGCGCTCGGCGAGCGCTTCACCAAGCTGCGCGCGGAGCTCTCCGACTGCCGCGGCGTCGAGGAGCTGGTGCGGCGCGCGGGGGAGGGGATCGACGCGCTGCTGCACCCTGAGTCGCTCGCGACCTACGGCCGCGCGGGCGACGCCTTCGCGCCGCTCTTCGTGCGCGGGGGCAAGGCGCCGACCGCCTTCGACGGCACGGGCACGCTCGTCTCGGTGCTCGAGGCGAAGGGCGAGCCGCTCTTCGCGCGGGCGAAGGGGATCGGGCCCTTCGAGCGCGCCGCGCTCGAGACGCTCGGCGCCGAGGTCGTGGTGCCCGTGCTGGGCGGCGACGGGCGCCTCGTGGCCTTCACCTGCCTCGCCGGGAAGCGCTCCGGCGACATCTACACCGCGACCGACCTCGAGCGGCTCGCCTCGCTCGCCGAGCGTTCGGCCGACGTGCTGGCGCGCCTCGACGCCGACGCGGTCGCGCGCGACGCGCGGGAGCTCCAGTCCGCGCTCCGCCGCTTCGTGCCCGGTGCCGTAGCGGAGAAGGTCGTGCGTGGCGAGGCGCTCGCACCCGGCGAGCGCGAGGTGACGGTGCTGTTCGTGGACATTCGCGGCTACACGGGCCTCGCCGAAAGGCTCCGTCCCGAGGACGTGTTCGCGACGCTCAACGAGCACACGGAGCGTGTGTCGCGGATCGTGCAAGAGAACGGCGGGACGGTCGTCGAGTTCAACGGCGACGGCATGATGGTCGTGTTCGGGGCGCCGGAGCCGCTGCCGCGGAAGGAGCTCCACGCCGTCGAGGCCGCCCGCCGCATCGTGGACTCGATGCCGGCCCCGCTCTCGGTCGGCGTCGGCGTCGCGACGGGGAGCGCGTTCGTGGGCAGCATCCGCGCCGCGGACCGCTTCATCTGGACCGCGGTAGGGAGCACCACGAACCTGGCCTCGCGCCTCCAGAGCCTGACGCGCGAGCTCGGCGCCGCGATCGCGATCGATGCGCCCACGCGCGAGGCCGCGGGCTACGTGTGCGGCGACTTCGTGCGCCACGCCGACCTCGCGATCCGCGGCCGCACGGGGCGCTTCGACGTCTTCGCGCTACCGCTCGCTCAGCGCGAATAGACCTCTCGCGCGTCCCACGCCTGCTTGCCCGCGGCGACCCACGGGCGGGGCTCGGGATGCGCTTCGGGCACGGGCTCGAGCTGCCACTCGTTCGCGTAGGCGCGCCGGACCGAGGCGCTCGTGTTCGGCCCGGAGCTGTGGAGCATGCGGCAGTGGTGGAAGATGGCACCGCCGGCCGGGACCGGGACCGCCACGGCGCGGGTTTCGTCCACGTCATCGGTGACGAGCCCGTGGACGCTGGGGTCGTCCCCGACGTGCCGGTGGACGCGGACGCCGCCGCGGTGCGAGCCGGGCACGAAGCGGAGGCAGCCGCTCTCGGGAGTCGCCGGGTCGAGCGTCAGCCAGCAGCCGAGCGCGCGGTAGCGGAAGGCCGGGTCCCAGTACGCCTCGTCCTGGTGCCACGGCAGCGCGGCGCCGACCCGCGCGGGCTTCCGGATCATGTGGCCCCAGCCGCGGAGCGCGTCGGGATCGACACCGAGGAGTGTCGCGGCGAACGCGCGCCCGTTCCGCCAGAAGGCGGTCTCGCGCAGCTCGGGGACGCGGAGCTCGGGCACGAGGAGCTGGGGCAGGAGGTCCTCGCCCGGCGCATCGTAGCGGCGCGCGAGGTCGAAGTAGCCGCCGCGGAAGGCGCCGCGGCGCTCCGCGAAGAGCCAGTCGTAGAGCTCGGCCAGCCAGGCGAGCTCCTCGTCCGGCGCGATGCGCGGCACGGCCGCGAAGCCCTGCTCGTGGAAGGCCGCGACGCAGGCCGCGTCGGGCGCGAGGGCGAGCTCGACGCGTGGCCGGCGCGCGGCGAGCGCCTCGAGCTCCGGCGGACGCGGCTCAGGCATCGCGCCCGGCGCGCGGGCGCGCGAGCAGCTCGATCAGCGAGTCGACCGAGGGAGCGCGGCCCGCCGGCTGATAGCTGTAGAGGAGCGTGCGGCGGTCGGCGCCGGAGCGGTTCGGCTGCGAGCGGTGCACGAGCAGGGAGCCGAACCAGACGACGCTCCCCGCCGGCACCTCGAGCGTGACGAGCTCGCGCGCGTCGATCGCGTCGGGCTTCATCTCGAACTTTCCGAAGCCGGCCTTGGCGCCGCCCTCGCGCGGCCCCGCCGCGTGGCTCCCCGGCAGCACCTCGAGCCCGCCGTTCCCGCCGTGGGCGTCGTCGAGGAAGACGACGGCGGTCGCGATCTCGGCCGCGTTCTCGGAGTTCGCGACCCAGTAGGGATAGTCCTGGTGGAGCACGATGGGGCCGCCGACCCGCGCGCGCTTCACGTTGAGCTTTTCGGTGAAGAGCTCGACCTCGTCGAAGCCCAGCAGGTCGCGGATCGGGTCGGCGAAGCGCGCGTCCTCGCCCCAGGCGCGGAGCTCGGCGTCGAAGTGCGCGAAGGGCTCGATCCCCATTACCACGTCGGGGTGCTCGGGCTCCCACTTCAAGACGGTGGCGAGCTCGGGATCGACCTGGAACACGTAGCTGCCGGCCGGGACGCGCGGCGTCGCGAGCGGGCGCGCCACGAGCCGCGCCACCAGCGCCTCGCAGCTCTTCTGGAGCCGCTCGAGGTCGCCGCCCGCGATCACGCGCTCGCGAACGAGGTAGCCGTCGCGCGCGAGGCTGCGGGCCTCCTCGGGGCTCAGGCGATGCGAGCTCATCGCCGCCCGAACATAGCGGGGACGTTCTTCAAAACGTCAAAACGTCATGGGTCGAGGCGCGTTCTAACGTTTTGAAGAACGTCCCCGCCTGCTAGCCGCCCGAGGTCGGGTCCTCGGCCTCGGGGCCGGGCGGGGTGTCGTCGTCGAGCGCGTCGAGGAAGCCCGCCGGCAGCGTCACGCGTTGGGTGCCGCCGTGCTTCCCGCGCGGCACGCGCATGGCCTCGGGTGGGTAGGGCGTCCCGGGGTCCAGCTCGCCCAGGATCGCGTCGAGCTCGGCGAGCGTGGCCACCTGGAGCAGGCGCTGGCGCAGCCGCGCGCTCCCGGGGAAGGCCTTCGTGTACCACGCCGCGTGCTTCCGGAAGGCGCGGAGCGCCGGGCCCTCGCCCTGGAAGCCGGCGAGGAGCCGCGCGTGCTCGCGCATGATCTCCGCGACCGCGCCGAGCCGCGGCGGATCCTCGGGCTCGCGCCCGGCGAAGACGTCCGCGAGGTCGCGGAACAGCCACGGGCGCCCGAGGCAGCCGCGCCCCACCACCACGCCGTCGCAGCCGGTCGCGCGCAGCATGCGGAGCGCGTCGTGCGCCTCGAACACATCGCCGTTTCCCAGCACGGGGATGGTTCGCACTGCCTCCTTGAGCCGCGCGATGGCCTCCCAGTCGGCGGCGCCGTCGTAGAGCTGCGCGGCCGTGCGCGCGTGGAGCGCGACCGCGGCGCAGCCCTCGCCCTCGCCGATCCGGCCGGCCTCGAGGAACGTGACGAGGCTCGCGTCGATGCCGATGCGGAACTTGAGGGTGACCGGGACGTGGCCCGCGTGCGCGACCGCGGCGCGCACGATGTTCGCGAGGAGACGCGGCTTCGCCGGGATCGCGGCCCCGCCGCCGCGCCGCGTGACCTTCCGCACCGGACAGCCGAAGTTGAGGTCGATGTGATCGACGTGGTCGACGCCGACGAGCCGCGCCACGGCCTCGCCCACGAACTTCGGATCGACGCCGTAGAGCTGGAGGCTCCGCGGCACCTCGTCGGGTGCGAAGCTCGCGAGCCGCTCTGTCTTCGCGTCGCCCTCCACGAGCGCGCGCGCGGTGATCATCTCGCTCACGTAGAGGCCCGCGCCGAAGCGGCGGCAGAGCGTGCGGAAGGGCGCGTTCGTGACGCCCGCCATCGGCGCGAGCACGACCGGCGGATCGACGGCGAGCGGGCCGATCGCGAGCGGCGCGAACTCGCCCGGGCGGGCGAGCGGCACGTCGCGGTTCAGCGCGCTCCGGTAGCGCTCCTGCACCTAGCAAGCGCCGCGAAGCGGCGTGCGCAGCGAGGCCAGGCCGAGCGGAGCCATCAGAGCGGCCGCGTGACGAGGCGATCGATGGCGTGGACGGGCGCCGCGTCACCCGCCATCAGGTGCTGGATCGCCGCGTAGACGCGCTGCTGCTGGCGCACGCGCGAGAGCCCCGCGAACGCCGCCGAGGCGACCTCGAGCGCGAAGTGCCCGGGGCTCCCGATCTCGACCGTGACCTCGGCGTCGGGGAGCGCCGCGCGCACCGCCTTCGCGAGGTCGTCGGCGAGCGCCTCCGGCTCGGGGGGCGGGGTGGAGAGGATGCGGAGGGCCATGGGTCTGCCGGCTCCTAGGAGTTCAGCAGCACGAGATCGGCGAGGATGTTGAGCGCCTCCTCGAGGTGCGGGGTCGGGACCTCCTTATCGCGCTCGGCGACCTCGTCCGCTTGCTTGCCGCCGTTCTTGACCTTCTCCTGCTCCTGTTCGGCGAGGAGCTCCGAGAGCCGCACCACGCCGTCGTCCTTGGCGCGCTTCTGGACCTCGACCACGATCTCCTGGAACATCGCGTTCTTCGCGACCCGCTCGTGGGAGCGCCGCGCCAGCTCGGTCACGAGCGGCGAGTTCACCGCCCGCCAGCGCGTGCCGTCACCGTCGCCGTTCGCCGCCGTGCTCACGAAGGGCTCGATGCCCGCGACCTGGAGCGAGTGCGGCTGGGTGCGCTCGCCGACCAGGTCCTCGGTGAGGAGCGAGGGGAGCGTCACGTCCGCGGCGACGCCCTCGTGCTGCGTGGAGGCGCCGCCCGGGCGGAAGAAGAGCCCCGTCGTGATCTTGAGCGCGCCGAGCCCGGTGCGGAGCGGGATCAGGCTCTGCACCGTGCCCTTGCCGAAGGTGTGCGCGTCGCCGACCAGCACCGCGCGCTGGTAGTCCTGCATCGCGCCCGCGAGGATCTCGGAGGCCGAGGCGCTGACTCGCGACATCAGCACGACGAGCGGCCCGTGCCACACCACGTCGCCGTCGGGATCCTCGAGCACGCGGGTGCGCTCCTCGCTGCTCTGCACCGCGACGATGCCGCCGCGCCGCACGAAGAAGCCCGAGATGCGCACGGCGTCGTCGAGGAGCCCACCGCCGTTGCGCGACAGATCGAGCAGCACGCCCTGCGCCTTCTCGCGCTTCGCCTGCTCGAGCAGCCGGCGGACGTCGCGCGAGCCCTGGCGCTTGGTGGGATCGCCGTCGCCGTCGCCGTAGAACGAGGGCAGCTCGAGCACCGCGAGCTTCAGCTGCTTCGCGTCCGCTTTCTTCGTCTCGAAGCGCAGCTTCGCCGCCTGCTCCTCGAGGTTGATCTTGTCGCGCAGGATCGCGACCTGGAAGCGCTCGACCTTGTCGCCCTCGCGGAGCACGGTCAGGTGAACGCGCGTGCCCTTCTTGCCCCGGATCAGGCGCACCACGTCGCGTAGCGGCAGGTCGACGATGTCCACCGGGTCCTCGCCGTCCTCGGCCACGGCGATGATGCGATCCTGCGGGCGGAGCGCCGTGATGCGGTCCGCGGCGCCGCCCGGGATGATCTGCTCCACCACGGCGTAGCCGTCGCGATCCGAGAGCGCGACGCCGATCCCCTCGAGCGACAGCTCCATCTGGATCTGGAAGTCGTCGAGCGCGTCCTGCGTGAGGTAGGAGGAGTGCGGGTCGAGCGCGTTCGCGAGCGCATCGAGGTAGCCGCCGTAGAGGTCCTCGCGGTCGAGCTCGGTGATCCGCCGCGTGCGGAGCTCGTAGCGGTGCACGATCCGCTCGCGCGCCTCGGGGAGCGTCTCCCCGCTCGCGAGGAAGTTCGAGGCCTGGAAGTGGACGAGCGCGCGCAGCCAGGCGTCGCGCTGCTCGACGGTCTTCGGCCAGCCGCGCTTCTCGGGGTCGAGCACGATCTCGGCGGTGGTGTCCACCTGGTAGCCGTCGCCCACCATGCGGCGCACGTAGGCTTCCTGCGCCCGCGTGCGGGAGATCGCGTCCTCGTGGATCGCGCGGAGCTTCCCGCACTCGCCCGAGCGCACCTCGAGGAAGGCGTCCTCGAGCCGCTGGGCGAGGCGCTGCTCCTCGGCCTCCAGATAGAGCAGGCGCTGGGGGTCGAGCCGCTCCACGTAGGTCGAGACGGCTCGCGCCCGCACCTCCGGCGTCATCATGTGGATGCGGATGTGCTTCTGGAGGAGGAGGGTCGAGAGCTCGCGGAGGTCGCCGCAGGTGAGGGCGGCCTCTGCCGGCGAGGCGAAGCCTGCACCGGTCAGGAGGAGCGCCGCGAGGAGAGAGCGCCGGAAGCACGGCCCGCCGACCATCACGGGCGGAGGATAATCAACCGCCCGCGGGGTCGCGAAGTGAGGCGAAGGGCGGGAGCCGGAGCGCCTCGAGCTGGGCCTGGTCGTGCTCCACCACGAGCTCGAAGCCGAGGTCCTGCTCGAGGTGGCGGAGCCAGCGCCGGACGCGGCCGAGCCGCGCGTCCCACTCCGGCACGACGAGCGCGCGATAGGCCGGGGGCTTTCCCACGTCGAGCCGGATGCCGGCGACGTGGTTCGCGACGTCGCCCGTGAAGGCGAGGCGCCGGGGCGGGCCCTCCCCGCGCAGGACCGCGAGCACGACCTGGCTGCCGGGCGTGTGGCCCGCGGCGTCCGCCACGGCGACCCCGCCGAAGCCCGGGAGCTTTGCTAGCGGCGCCTCGGGGAGGCGCTGCCTTGCCACGCAGCCGGCCTGCTCGAGCAGGCGCTGGCCCGGGCGGGTGGTGTGGTTCACGAGCTCGGCCTGGGCGGGGGTCTGGGGCACGCTGAGCGCCGCCCCGCCCCGCGCCGCGCAGAGCGCGAGCACCCCCTCCACGTGGTCTGTATGGAGATGGGAGAAGAGCACGGCGCCAACCCGGGCGGCCGCCGGCCCGAGCGCGGCAGCCGCGCCGCCGTGGAACACGGCCGGCTCAGCGCCCCCGAGCCATTCGAGGGGACGGCCGAAGGCGAGGGCGGCCTCCCGTTCCATCCCGAGGTCCACGAGCAGGATCCGCCCGTCTGGCCAGGCGAGCGCGAACGAGGGGTGGCTCATCACGTAGGGCGCCGCGGGCTCGGGGTCGAGCGCGGGGTCGAGCACCTGGCTCCGCGGGAGGGCCTGGCTCGCGGTGAGCTGCCAAGCCACGCGGCCGGGCGGATCCGGGTCCTCCGCGAGGGCCAGCACCTCGGCGTCGGCCGGGAGCGGTGGATCCCGGCGGCGGATCTCGACGTGCGCCAGCGCGAGCACGGCGCCGAGCGCCGCGAGGCCGAGCCCGAGGAGAGCGGCGAGCGCGAGGAGCAATCGCCGCACGCCCTACACCTTCTCCGTGCCCTCGAAGGCGAGGACGTCGGGCCGGCACACGAAGCGCACGGGGGGGAGCGTGAGCGTGGCGCTCACCACGGACGCCGAGACGGGGTGGTAGGGGTCGAGGTGGCGGTCGCCCCACGCCTCGGGGTGGAACGAGAGGAGCCGGGGCCGGAGGCGCTCCGCCCGCGTGATCTCGTACTCCGGCTCGACCTGCACGAGCCGGACCCCGCGCGGCGTGTCCGCCAGGTTGAGCGTCACCGAGTAGTGTACGTCGGCGGGGAGGAGGGGCTCCGGGTCGAGGCCCTCGAGCGCGAGGATGGTCTGGCCGCCGCGCGCCACCTCGAGCCAGGCGGCGTCGTAGGCGCGGCGCAGCAGCACCTCGCCGGCGCGCGCCGGGAAGCCGAAGTCGGCGGCGAGCGCGTCCGCTGCGTCGCGGTTGTCGCAGACGGCGCCGGTCACGAAGCCGCGCGGGCGGAGGCCGCTCCGGGCCTGCGCGCGCACCTGCGCGAGCGCGAACGGGCCCCAGGGCGACTCCGGGCAGCGCCAGGCGAGAATCACGCAGAGCGCGGGGTTCGTGGGGTGGAGGCCCGGTGGGACCACCGCCTCGCGCGCCGAGACCGGCATCTCGAACATGGCCTGGAGGACCTCGGCGCCCGGCAGGCGCACCGGCCCCGCGCCGAAGCCCGCGAGGCGCGGCCGCTCGGCGGCGAGGTCCTCGACGCGCGCGCTCCCGAGGATCACGCGGGGCCCCCGCCCCTGACTCCGCTTGCGGCGCGCGCGGGTGCGTCCTTCTCGAAGTGCGGCAGCACCTCGCGGGCGAAGAGCCGGAGGCTCGCGAGCACCTCCGCCTGCGGGATCGTCTCCATCCCGTTCAGGATGAAGTTGATCCCGTCCACGCCGATCGCCTCCCAGCGGCGGATCGCCTCCGTGATGCGCTTCGGGTCGCCTACGCAGATGCCGTCGGGAACGCCGAAGGGATCCGCGGGGTTCCCGCCGCCCGTGCCCGTGGGCGCGAGGTTCGCGAGCGACTGGTAGGCGCGCGTCGGGAAGGCCTCGCGCGTCCAGAGCAGGTGGGAGTTCGCGAGGCCGAACATGCCCACCATGCGCATGCCGGTGCGAGCGGCCTCCTTCGCGTCCTCGTGGCAGTAGAGGAAGTTGAGCGTCGTCACCTGGTCGTTCACGGCGCTCGAGACGGGATTGCAGCTCTGGATGCGGCGGTGGTACTCGCGGGTGCGGCGCTCCTGCTCGCCGTAGCTCGCGGCCGCGACGCCGAGGCAGCCGATGCCGCGGTCGGCGGCGTCGAGCTCGGTGCCGGGGCTCGTGACCGTGACCCAGAGCGGCGGGTGCGGCTGCTGGATCGGCTTCGGCAGCACGTTCCGCTCGGGCATCCGGAAGGCGCGGCCCTGCCAGCGCGTGTGTCCGTGCGCGAAGAGCTGCGGGAGCGCCCGCACGTACTCGTCCCACGCCTTCTTCGTGTCGTCGGGGTTCGCGCCGAAGCCGCCGAGCTCGGTCCAGGTCGAGGAGCGCGCGGTCCCGAGCTCGAGCCTGCCGTTCGAGAGGATGTCGAGTGTGGCAGCTCGTTCCGCGACCCGGATCGGGTGGTTCATCTCGGGCACGCACACCACTGCGCCGTGGCCGACGCGGATGCGCTCGGTCTGCATCGCGACCGCGGTGAGCACCAGCTCGGGCGCGGAGCAGTGCGAGTACTCCTCCAGGAAGTGGTGCTCGACGGCCCACACCCAGTCGAAGCCGAGCTGGTCGGCGAGTCGGGCCTGCGCGAGGGCGTGATCGAAGACACGTTTCTCGATGCCGTCGGTGAAGGGTCGCGGCACCGACATCTCGAAGAAGATCCCGAACTTCACGGAGCGCGAGCCTAGCAGCCTGTGACGCCGGCTACGGAGCGATCGCTCGCAGTCTCCGAAGGTTCGGACGTGAGGGGGTCGTGATGCTCGAGCCGCGCGCGCAGCGGATCTTCGCTCTCGCTCTTCTGGCCGCGAGCTGCTGCGCGCCGCCGGCGTTCGCCCAGGGAACGCCGCCCGGCCTCAAGGTCGCGTTCACCGGCGACCAGAGCCTGGGCGAGGACGCGGAGCGGGTGCTCCGGCTCGTTCTCGACGAGGGCGCCGAGGCCCTCTTCGTCCAGGGCGACTTCGACTACGAGGACGACCCGGCCGCGTGGGAGGCGATGCTGAGCCGCGTCCTCGGCCCCGACTTCCCCGTGATCGCGCTCGTCGGGAACCACGACGAGCTGCGCTGGTACGGCGCGGGCGGCTACCAGGAGCTCCTCGCGGCACGCATGCAGCGAGCGGGCGTGGCGTGGACCGGCGAGCTCGGGGTGCAGGCGACGATCGACTACAAGGGCCTGTTCGTGGTGCAGACCGCACCGGACGTCTTCGACGGCTACGACCACGCCGCGTTCATCCAGAGCTCGCTCGCCGCCGATGCCTCGATCTGGTCGATCTCCGCGTGGCACAAGCTGATGACCGAGATGCAGGTGGGCGGGAAGGGCGACGAGACGGGCTTCGAGGTCTACGAGGCGTCGCGGCGCGGGGGCGCGATCATCGCGACCGCGCACGAGCACTCGTACTCGCGCACCCACCTGCTCTCGAACATGGAGCAGCGCACCGTCGCGAGCACCGCGGAGCCGCTCGTGCTCGCCGCGGACGCGCCCGCGACCCCCGCCGACGAGGGCCGGAGCTTCGCGTTCGTGTCGGGCCTCGGCGGGAGCAGCATCCGCGACCAGGAGCGGAGCGGCGCCTGGTGGGCGTCGATCTACACCTCGACGCAGGGCGCCGACGATGGCGCGCTCTTCGCCACCTTCCACGTGGACGGCGATCCGCGGCTCGCGGACTTCTACTTCAAGGACGTGAGCGGGGTGGTGGCGGACGAGTTCCGGGTCACGAGCACGCTCGGCGCCGCCGCCCCCGGGGCGACGCCGACGCCCACGCCGCGGCCGACTCCGACGCCGACGCCGACGCGGACCCCGACGCCCGTGCCGACGGCAACGGCGACCGTGCTCCCGACACCGACCGCGAGCGCGCTCCCCACGCCGACCGCGACCGCCACGCCGGCGCCGACGGCCGCGGCCACGCCGAGCGCCACGCCCGTCCCCGGCGTCGCAGCCTGCGCCGACGGCATCGACAACGACGCGGACGGTCGGATCGACCACCCGACCGACAGAGGCTGCGAGTCGGCGGCCGACGTCTACGAGCAGAAGGGCAAGGCGTGGAAGCTCCGGCTCCGCGAGCTGGCCCGCGAGCGCGGCATCTCGAAGAAGCGCCTGCGCCGCGAGCTCCGCGGCACGCCGGAGGAGGAGCAGCTCTTCGAGCTCGGCATGCCCCGGCCGCGTTGACGCGGCCCGGATCGGCCGGGGTATGCTGGCGCCGTGAGCTGGCTCCCCGCGAGCGGCCCCGGCCGCGACGACTTCGAGCGCGTGTTCGCGCTCCGGCCCAACCTGTTCGAGGCCTGGCGCGAGTTCGCCTCGCTCTTCTTCGAGAAGCGGCTCGTCGATCCCGTCGTGCTCGAGCTCTGTCGCCTCCGGATCGCGCAGCTCCACGGAGCAAGGCACCCGCTCTCGCTGCGGACGCCCGAGGCGCGCGCCGCGGGCCTCGACGAGGCGAAGCTCGCGGCGCTCGATGCCTGGTGGCGGAGCCCCGGCTTCAGCGAGCTCGAGCGCTCGTGCCTGCGCTTCGCCGAGCAGTTCGTGACCGACGCCTCTGGCCTCAGCGACGACGAGGCGCGCCCCGTCGTGGCCGCGCTCGGCGACGCCGGCACGGTCGCCTTCGTCGAGGCGCTCGCCGTCTTCGACGGCTTCGGGCGCTTCTGCCGGATGCTCGACGTCGAGCCCGCCGGAGCCGGCGCATGAGCCGCCCGCGCGTGAAGCCGCCGCAGCAGCGCGGCAGCGACCCGATCTCGGCGAGCGCGCTCGCCCACCAGCCCGAGACGCTTCGCGCCTTCCTGAAGCTCTACGGGACGCTCTGGAGTCACGGCGTCCTCGACCAGGCGACGAAGGAGCTCGCGCGGATCCGGAACGCGCGTACTGTGAACTGCGCGATCTGCAAGAGCATTCGCTTCGAGGGCGCGCGGAAGGAGGGCCTCTCGGAGGCGCTCGTCGACGAGATCCGCGACGGCTACGAGACGAGCGCGCTCTCGCCGCGCCAGAAGGCGGTGCTCCGCTTCACGGACACCTTCCTCTCGGCCGAGCCCGAGGTGGACGAGGCGCAGCGGCGCGAGCTGCTCGCGCACTTCACGCCCGCCGAGCTGGTCGAGCTCACGGCGGGGCTCGCCCTGTTCATGGGCTTCTCGAAGATCGCCGTCGCGCTCGGCGGCATGCCGGAGAGCCTCCCGGTGACGGTGCAGCCGACGCCGGACTGGCCGAGCGCGGGAGACTGAGGTGTCGGTCCGCCCGCTCGAGAGCGAGTCGGCCGAGTACCGGAAGCTCCGCGCCGAGCTGCTCGCGGCCGAGATCGCGCTCAAGGACCAGATCGAGCGGGTGGCGGCGCTGCGCCGGGCGCTGCCCGCCGACACGGTGGTGGCGGACCAGCGCTTCGAGGAGATCCGCGACGGCGTGCGCGCGCCGGTGCTGCTATCCGAGCTGTTCGAGCGTCCTGATCACACGCTCGTGCTGATGCACTTCATGTACGGCAAGCAGCAGGAGAAGCCGTGCCCGATGTGCACGCTCTGGGCCGACGGCTACGACGGCATCGTGCCGCACCTGCGCCAGCGCGTGAGCTTCGCGGTGCTCGTGGCCGGTGATGCCGGCGCCTTCGCCGCGTACGCGCGCTCGCGCGGCTGGCGGCACCTGCGTGTCGTCGGCGCGGCCGCGTCCGATCTCAAGCGGCAGCTCGGCTTCGAGGACGCGAGCGGCGCCCAGTGGCCCGGTGCCTCCGTCTTCCGCCGCAACGCCGACGGGACGCTCGTCCACACCTACTCGGTGAGCGCCGACTTCGCGCCCGGCCACTACCGGGGCATGGACCTGCTCTCCCCGTTCTGGAGCTTCCTCGACCTCACGCCCGAGGGCCGCGGCGACTTCATGCCGAGGCGGAGCTACGAGTGAGGCGCCTGCTCGCGCTGGGAAGCCTGTTCGCTGTATGCGTCGCGTGCTCACCCGCGATGCGCGAGGCACGGCCGCCAGCGACCCTCGTCGGCGAGCACGGCTTGTCGTGGCCCGTGGCGTGCACGCCCGGCGCAACCTGTACGAGCCTCGGCCTTCCGGACGTGAACGGCGACGGCAAGGCCTTCGACTGCACGGACTCGAACTACGCCGGACACGAGGGCGTCGACATCGCGACGAAGACCGGCACCGCCGTGTACGCGGCGGCGGCCGGCGAGGTCCTCTGGGTCTTCGACGGCAAGTACGACGCCTGCCCCGATCTCGACGAAGAAGATTGCGCGGAGCCGAAGCGGAAGCTGCAGCCGGGGAGCACCGAGGGCTACCTGGCATGCACACCGCTCGGGCCGTACTGCCGCGATGGTCGTGGCTCCTGCTTCTGGTGCTTCGCGGGCGGCAACGTGGCGGTGATCCGACACCGCGGGACGCCGGGAGTCTTCGCGACTCGCTACGACCACTTGAGGCGTGGCTCGATCTCGGTGCGACCCGGTGACGAGGTGGAACGCGGCCAGAAGATCGCCGAGGTTGCCTCCGCCGGACGCTCCACCGCACCCCATCTGCACTTCGAGGTCTGGGGGGCGACCTACTACAGTCCCGTCGACCCCTGGTCGGGCGAGTGCAGCACACCCACGAGGCCGAGCTTGTGGCGCGACACGCCGCCGTGGGGCAGTCGCTAGGGGCCGACCTCGGTTTCTCTAGCTGCCATCACCTCTCGGGGGGTGCCAGGGATCCTTCCGACGCGGGCTGCGCGGCCAGCGTGCTCCGCATCCGCTCGTAGGCGAGGTTCGCCTCGAGCTCCGTGAACTTCGGATCATCGAGCATCCGCAGGAGCTTCCGCGTCCGGCCGAAGGTCGGTCCCGCAGCGCGATCGGGAGTGATCCGTGCCGCGTCGGCAGCCAGCCGAACTCGAGCATCGCATCGCGCAGCGACTCGTCGCGGAGGATGCGCTGGCGGAGCCTGGTGGTGCGTACGGAGACCGGGTCCCCGATGCTGGCCGCGGCCAGCGCGTTGCGCAGCGAATGCAAGTGGATGATCTCGTCGAGCATCGCGGGCTCGACGGGCTCGCGCCCGCAGAGGCCCGAGCGGGCGTAGCGGAGGGCGAAGTCGGTGCCTGCGCTCCAGCGCAAGACGAAGTCGAAGAGGGTCGGTTCGGGAGCCTCGGTCGGAAAGGGCCAGACCTCGGCGCCGCGGTAGATCCCCAGGTCGATGGCCTCGCGGGTCGCCTGCTCCAGGCGCTCGCGAGTCACCGCCTCGCCGGCCGCGAGATCGTCGCCACAGAAGAGCTTGCGCCCGGGGAAGGCCACCGATGCCGGCGCCGTGCTCGGCGTCGCCCGGGTGGGTCGCGTTCCAAGCGGCCGCGAGCGCCGCGCTCCGGATGCTCATCCGGTCCTCCCTTCCTGGGCCGTGGGTCGCGACTAGTAGCGATAGTGATCGCTCTTGTACGGCCCGTCGGCGGAGATGCCGAGGTACTCGGCTTGGGCCGGCGTGAGACGCGTGAGCTTCACGCCGAGGTGGTCGAGGTGGAGCCGCGCGACCTCCTCGTCGAGGTGCTTCGACAGCACGTAGACCTTCTTCTCGTAGCGCTTCGCCTTCTCGACCAGGTCGAGCTGCGCGAGCACCTGGTTCGTGAACGAGGCCGACATCACGAAGCTCGGGTGCCCGGTCGCGCAGCCGAGGTTCAGGAGCCGCCCCTCGGCCAGCACCAGGATGCTCTTCCCGTTCGGGAACACCCACTCGTCGTACTGCGGCTTGATCGGGATGCGCTGGATGCCGGGCACGGCCTTGAGGCCGGCCATGTCGATCTCGTTGTCGAAGTGGCCGATGTTGCCGACGATGGCCTTGTCCTTCATGCGCGCCATGTCCTCGGCGGCGATCACGTGCGCGTTGCCGGTGGCGGTGATGAAGAGGTCCGCCTCCTCGAGCACCTCGTCGAGCGTGGTGACCTGGTAGCCCTCCATGGCGGCCTGGAGCGCGCAGATCGGGTCGATCTCCGTGATGATCACGCGGCAGCCCTGGCCGCGGAGCGCCTGGGCGCAGCCCTTGCCGACCTCGCCGAAGCCGCACACCACCGCGACCTTCCCGCCGAGCATCACGTCGGTCGCGCGCATCAGACCGTCGGGGAGCGAGTGCCGGCAGCCGTAGATGTTGTCGAACTTCGACTTCGTGACGGAGTCGTTCACGTTGATCGCGGGGAAGAGGAGCGTTCCCCCCTTCTCCATCTGGTAGAGGCGGTGGACGCCCGT
>Ga0187893_10007519_pt1 | contig 17789 bp, 11 predicted proteins | sample MA1701074metaG_FD_139574 | JGI IMG/M metagenome (GOLD analysis project Ga0187893, IMG submission 139574) | White microbial mat communities from a basaltic lava cave in the Kipuka Kanohina Cave System on the Island of Hawaii, USA - MA170107-4 metaG ... | reverse complement strand
TCTTCGACGGCGAGCGCGCGGACCGCCGCCCGGCCGGACGCGTCTCCGGCATGCGTCACGTGGCGCTCGGCGACGGCACCGTCCGCTTCGACCGCGCGGGCGTCGCGCTCGACCTCGGCGGCATCGGCAAGGGATACGCGCTCGACCGCGCGGCGGCGATCCTCCGCGAGCGCGGCGTGACGGACGCGCTGCTTCACGGCGGCGCGAGCACGATCGTCGCGATCGGCGCGTGGCCCATCGGGCTCGCCGACCCGCGCGACCCGGAGCGGCGGCTCGGCACGATCGAGCTTTGCGACCAGGCGCTCTCGGCCTCGAGCGGCCTCGGCAAGTTTTTCATGGAGCGCGGCCGGGAGTACGGACACATCCTCGACCCGCGGACCGGCGCCCCCGCGCGCGGCACCGACGCCGCGTGGTCGATCACAAGAAGCGCCGCCGATGCCGACGCGCTCTCGACCGCGTTCGCGGTGACGGGCGCGGAAGCCACGCGCGCCTTCTGCGCGCGCGAGCCGTGGGTGGAGGCGGTCGTTCTCCCTTCGCGCGGACGCATCATGACGACCGGCCGCCCCGTCGAGCCGTCCGCGCGCCACGCGTTCGGTCGTCGCGACTTCCTGAAAGGCGCCGCCGCCGCGGCCGCGTTCGCCGTCGGGAGCGGGGCCGTCGCGCAGGATCCTCCGCCCGCGAAGCCGAAGACCCTCAAGCTCGCCGTCGTGGGCACCGGCGAGCAGGGCCGGCTTCTCCTCTCGCAGCTCGCCCGCATGTCCGACGTGAAGGTCGTCGCGCTCTGCGACGTCTACAAGCCGAACCTGACGAAGGGGCTCGAGATCGCGGGGCGCATCGAGTCGTATGAAGACGCGAAGCAGCTCCTCGCCGAGGAGGAGCTCGACGCGCTCGTCGTGGCGACGCCGCCCTGCGCGCACGCCGCCGTCGCCGTCCCCGCGCTCGAGGCGGGCCTCCACGTCTTCATCGAGAGCCCGCTCGCTCATGCCGTCGACGACGCGCGCGCGATCGTCCGCGCGGCGGCCAAGTCGAAGAAGCTCGTGCACGTCGGCCACCATCGCCGCTGCGGCAAGCTCTACACGCACGCGCTCAAGCACATCAAGGCGAGCGCCGCGGGGAACCTCCGCCTCCTCCGCGCGCAGTGGCACCGGAAGACGAGCTGGCGCCTCGCCGTCACCGACAAGAAGTTCTCGGGCCCGCTCAACTGGCGGCTCTACAGGAAGTACTCGAACGGCCTTCTGGACGAGTTCGCGTCGCACGCGGTCGACCTCGCGAACTGGTACCTCGGCGCGGCGCCCGTGGCCGTCGCCGGCTTCGGGAGCGTGCAGGACTGGAAGGACGGGCGCGACCTGCCGGACACGGTCAACGTCACGTTCGAGTACCCGGGCGGCGTGCTCCTCGCGTTCAGCGCGAGCCTCGGAAGTTCGTATCTCGACGAGCACGAGCTCGTCATGGGCACGAACGCGTCGATCCTCCTCACCGGCCAGCAGAAGGGCCTCCTCTTCAAGGAGCCCGACGCCGTCGAGTTCGGCTGGGAGCACTTCGCGAAGAAGGAGATGCTCGGCGCCGCGCGCGGCATCCTGCTCGACGCCGAGGCGACGAAGTACAAGACGCACGAGGACGCCGAGAAGATCGGCCCCGACGCGGGCAAGGCGGACTACCACGCGGAGCTCGCCGCGTTTCTCGACTCCGTGCGCAAGGGCACACCCCCGCCGTGCGACGCGATGGCCGGCCTCAGGGCCGCGATCCCGTGCATCGCCGCGATGGAGGCCATCCGCGAACGCAAGGTTGTGACGCTCGGACCGGACGCTTACGAGGTGAAGGAATGAAGCTCGTCGCGCTCGCGCTGCTCCTGCTCCAGGATCCGCAGGAGATCGAAAAGCTCGCGAAGAACGTGACCGACTATCCGGCGAAGTTCAGACTCGCGAAGATCGGACGCCCGGCGCTCGACGCGCTCTTCGCGCAGATCGACTCGAAGGACGACGTCTTCGCGTTCGAGACGAAAAGCGCCATCCGCTGGATCGCGATCTACGCATCGCAGAAGCCGGAGGAGCACGCCGCGACCGCCGAGGCGCTCGCGCGTTTCGTCGCGAAAGAGCGTCCGGCCGTCGCCCGCGCGTACGCGGCCGAAATGTTCGGCGAGCTCGGCGCGAAGGAGGGCGTGAAGACGCTCGCCGCGCTCATGGACGACGACGTCACACGGGACGCGGCGCTCGAGGCGCTCGCGCAGATCCGCGACGCGTCGGCGGGCGAGGCGCTCAAGGCGCGGCTCTCGTCGGGGCCGGAGTTGAAGCGCAGGGTCGTGCGCGCGATCGGGCGACGCCGCGATCCGTCGCTCACTCCCGCGCTCGCAGAGGCGCTCAAGGACGTCCCCGATGCGGCCGCGGACGCGCTGGCCGAGAGCGGCGACCCGAAGGCCGCCGACGCGCTCGTCGAGGCGAAGCGCATCGACGCGCTCCTCAAGCTGGCGTCGACGAGTCGCGTGTCCTGCGCGGCGCTCGCGCGCGCCTACAAGCAGGCGGACGATGCGAAGCGCCCGGCGCTCCTGCTCGCGCTTGGCCGGACGGGCGACCGCGAAGCGCTCGACGTGCTGCGCACCGCCGCCCAGTCGTCGCTCACGGACGTCCACGTCGCGGCCCTCCGCGGCCTTCTCGCGGTCGCCGACGTGACCGGCGATCCCGCGCTCTACGAAGAAGCGCTCGCGCAGGCGACCGACGCACCGACGCTGTCGCGCGGGCTGGCAGGCGCGGGCCGGCTCGGCACGAAGGCGCCCGTCCCCGCGATCGCGAAAGCGCTTGCGCATGCGGATGCGGATGTCGTTCGTGCAGCGGCGGCGGCGCTGCGCGACCTGCCCGGCGAGGCGGCGACAAAGGCGCTCGTCGACGCGCTCTCGGGACCGGCGCGCGATCTCGCGATCGACGCGCTTGGGGCGCGCCGCAGCGCGGAGGCGGTGACGGCCCTCTGCGCGATCGCGGAAAAGGGCGAGATCGCCGCGGTGAAGGCGCTCGGGAAGATCGGCGACCCCGCGGGCGCGGACACGCTCGCGACGATCGTCGACAAGTCCGATCCGCCGCTGCGGACGGCCGCGATCGAGGCGCTCCTCGCGATCGCCGACGCGTCGCGCCGCTCCGCGCTCTACGTGCGCGTGCTCGAGCTCGGCGGCCCCGCGTACCAGGCGCGGGCGCTCGCCGGTCTCGCGCTCGTGCCCGACATGTCGGCGCTTCCGGCCGTCGAGGCCGCGCTCAGGGGAGCGGAGGGCGAGTTGAAGGACGCGGGGCTGAAATGCCTCGTCGCGATCGCGGAGGCGCATCCGAAACGCGACGAGGCGCGCAAGCTCCTGCGCCGCGCGTTCGACGAGGGACTCGCGGGCGTGGAGGACAAGCTGCGCGCGCTCGGCGAGCGCGTGGAGATCGTCGCGCGCGACGGCCGCATCGAGGACTGGTGGGTCGTCGGCCCGTTCGCCGCGCCGGACGAGGCGATGTGGGCGGAGTCGCTCCCGCCGGAGAAGAACCCGGACCCGTCGAAGGCGGTCGAGCACGGAGGAAGCGCGCACGCGTGGCGGACGCTGCGCGGCGGCGGCGAGAACGGCGTCGTGAACCTCGACGCGGCGCTCAAGCCGAACGAGGACGTCGTCGCGTACGCGTTCGCGGAGGTCGTCGTCCGCAAGGAGCGCGCGGCGGTGCTCAAGTGCGGGAGCGACGACGGGATCATCGTCTGGGTGAACGGCGAGAAGGTGCACGAGGTGCTGAAGCCGCGCGGCCTCAAGGTCGACGAGGACACGGTGAAGCTCCGCCTCAGGGAGGGAGCCAACGCGATCCTCGTGAAGGTGTGCGAGAAGGGCGGCGGGTGGGAGTTCCACGCGCGGCTCGAGGACGAGGAAGGCCGGCCGCTCAAGTTCAAGGTGAGGTGACATGAAACACGCCCTGGCGGTGGTCATGTTCGCGGGATTCGCGTGGGCGTGCGGGCAGGAGCCGCCTTCGCCGACACCGGTGTCGCCGGAAGGGCTTGCGGGCTCCGGCGCCCAGGACCGCCCGGGCTACACCGACACGCCGCAACTTCCGAACAGCAAGTGGCGCGTGCACGACTCCGCGCGCCCGTACCCGGCCGTCGTGACGCCGGGCGAAGCCTCCGCGCCGCCGTCGGACGCGGTCGTCCTCTTCGACGGCAAGGACCTGTCGAAGTGGAAGGGCGAGTGGAAGGTGGAGAACGGCTACGTGGAGGTCGTTCGCGGGAAGGGCGACCTCACGTCGAAGGACGAGTTCGGCGACTGCCAGCTGCACGTCGAGTGGAACGTGCCGCAGGCGAAGGGCCAGGGCGGAGGCAACAGCGGCGTCTTCCTCATGGGCCGCTACGAGGTGCAGGTCCTCGACAGCTTCGAGAACGCGACCTACGCCGACGGACAGGCCGCCGCGATCTACGGACAGTACCCGCCGCTGGTGAACGCGTCGCGCAGATCGCGCGAATGGCAGTCGTTCGACGTCGTTTTCATCGCGCCGCGCTGGAAGGACGGCAAGGTCGAGTCGCCCGCGCGGCTGACCGTGATTCACAACGGCGTCGTTGTGCACCACGCGGCGGAGGTGATCGGCCAGACGGCGCACCGCGCGGTGGCGAAGTACGTCGAGCACGGGCCGACGGGACCGATCCGTCTCCAGGACCACGGCGACCCGGTGCGCTACCGCAACATCTGGGTGCGGGCGCTCAAGGGGTACGACTAACCAGCCGCGCGCACGCCAGATTCATGAGCGCGTGCGTGAACTTCACGGGACGCAAAAACCGACGCCCGCCCCGCGAGCGCCACCCGCCCGAGCGTGACGGTCTTGAAGTTCGCCCACCCGCCCGTCGACGACACGGAGCCGGCGATCGACTTCTCGCCGACGCGCACGACGAACTCTCCGCCCGCGCCCGGCGCGACCGCGCAGGTCAGCACCCCTCGTACTCGCCCGCCGCGTCGACGAACCACTCGATGTAGTCGTCGGCCGACGTCCAGAAGCCCGCGTTGCCGCGCGGATGCTGGTACTCGACGCGGATCGTTCCGCCGTGGAGCTTCGCGTCCGCAGCCCAGAGTTCGATTGCGCCGTCGGCGCCCGCCGAATCGGCCCTCCGTCCGCCGTCCGCTCCGCGCGCATCCCGTAGCGGGCGTCCTTCCACCACGCGAGCCGGTCCGGCCCGGCGCGGGGAACGGCCGTCGCGCACCCGGCCAGCGCCAGCAGGAGGACGGCCCTGCGTCGCATGCCTCCATTAGACACCGGCCGCGATTCGCCGCGGTTTAGTGTCCTATTACGGCACAGATGGGCGGTACGATTCCGCGTCGACACACCGGCCGGGCGTCGATGTGGAGGCGGAGGAGGCGCATGAACCTGGCACCCGAGAAGCACCCCGAACGCCGCCAGAACCGCGAGGCGGAGGCGCACCTGCTCATGATGATGGAGCTCTGGCTCAACAGGCGCGCCGTCGGCGGCACCGACGCCGAGGCGCTCGCGTTCGACACGCTCGTCCAGGTGCTCGACGCGGGGATCGCCGCGAAGGGCTGGACGGTCGTCCAGCGCTTCGCGTTCTCGCGCCTGCAGAAGCGGCGCATCGACTTCCTCCGGGTCGCCGGCCGGCGCAGGCGGCACGAGCGGCTCGCGCCGCACCCGTCCGCGGCGGCCGCGCCCTTCGACGCGGCGGCGCGCGCGGAGCGGCTCGCCCGGATCGGGCTCCTCTTCGCGGAGCTGAGCGACGACCTCCGCGTCCTCGCGTCGCTCCACGACGAGCCGGAGAAGGCCGTCGCGATGAAACTCGGACTGACGATCAAGGGCGTGCGCGCCGCGCGCGTCCGCCTCAAGCGCGCGCTCATTCGAGCGGCGGCGAAACTGCGCCTCGACGTCCCGGCGCTCCTCGAGGAGTGAACCATGAAAGACTTCCTGCGACTCGCCGCGTCCGCCGACCTCCCGACGCCGGAGGGCGTCGAGCGCGAGATCGACGACGCGATCGCGCGCGGCGAACTCACGCGCGAACAGATCGAACGCGTCCGCGACAAGTGGATCTGCCGCCTCGGCGGACGGCTCACCGCGGGCCGCTACCTCGCGCGCTGGATGGCCGCCCGCGGAATCGACGCCGCCCGGCTCTCGCGCGAATGGACCTGCGACGTGGCGCCGCTCCTCGCCGCCGCCGACGAGGTCGACGCCGCCTCCTGCGCCTCCGTCGCGCTCCGCGTCGCGTCGCGCGCGAACGCCCCGTACCGACCGCTCGTTCAGGCGCTGGCCGCCGCGATCGCCGAGCACGGCTTCGAGACGGCCGCCCCCGTCCGCAACGCCGCCCGGAGGACGCCCCGTGAATAACGACGAGGCCGACTTCCTCATCGCCGAAGCCGAAGTGTCCGCGTTCCTCGACCGCGTGCCCGGCGACGTGCGCGCCGACCTCGCGCGCCTGCCGCGCGATCTCGACAGCATCCTCGCGTGCGCGATCGGCAGCGTATCCACCCACCGCCTGCGCGGCCTGACGCTCGCGCGCGTCGCGTCGATCCTCCGCGAGTTCGGCCAGCCCGACCTCGCCGCCGCCGTCCCCGACGAGCCGTCGCCGCTCGGCGGGTACGTCGTCGCCCGCGGCCCGCGCGCGTTCGTCTTCGTCGAGAGCGCGCGCACGCTCTACTACGAGCGCTTCACGCTCGCCCACGAGGCGGGCCACCTCTGGCACGAGTGGCTGAAGCCGGGCGCCGACGCCTGCGCGCTCGTCGACGCCCCCGACTGGTACCGCGCCGCCGTCGACGGCGAAGCGCGGGAGCGCGAGGCCGCCGCCAACGCCTTCGCCGCGGAACTCCTCATGCCGCGCCGCGAGGTGCGCCGCCTCGCCGAGCGCGAACTCGGCGCCGATCCGTCGGTCGACCGCTGCCTCGTCGCGCTCGAGGAGCGCTTCCGCGCCAGCCACACCGCGCTGGCCCTCCAGCTCGCGAAGACGGGCTTCATCCGCTGGAGCGAGTTCCGCCGCGTGCGCGCGCGCGACACCGCGCTCGCGAAGATGCGCGTCGAGTACGACTGCGCCTGATTTCCCGTCGACACATTCCTCCGCCGTCGATCAGGCGGCGGTGAGCAACCCACAGGAGGCTTCCCGATGCCGCGACTCTTCTTCCCGTCCGTCCTCGCCCTGGCGTGCGCCGCGTGCCTGACGCCGCCGCCCGACCGTCACGACGCGCGCGACGCGTGCGTCTCCGACATCCCCGACGGCGCGCTCCTCGTCGAGCGCGACTCGCGCCTGCGCGTGCGCGGCGCGACGCACGTCCACGTGCGCCACCGCGGCGGCGAGACGATCGTGCCGGGCGGCGAGATCGACCTCGCGCGCTTCGACGCGCCGGAATCGCTCGCGATGCCGGGCCTCGTGCTGCGACTCTCGCAGGCGCCGGTCGCGACCGTTCTCGTCCAGCCGCTCGGCCGCTCCGACCTGCTGCTGACGATTCCCGATCCGCCGCCCGACCTGCATCTCCGCTGTCGCCCCGACGACGCGGCCGTCGTTCCGCGACTGCGCATCGACGTGATCGACCCGCGCGGACACGTGCGGCGGTCGGTCGGCGCGTGGCCGGGAGGCGACGGCCCGTTCACGCTGCGCACGCGCGACCGCGAGCTCGTCACGTTCGCCGGACCGCCGCGCCTCGCCGTCCGCTCCGCCGGTCCCGCCTCCGCCGGCCGCGTGCGGCTCGAGGCGCGGCTCCTCGCGGAGCGCGGCCCGGCGCAGCTCGTCGTCGAGAACCGCGTGATCGACATCGGGCGCGATCCCGTGGTCTTCGACGCTCCGTCCCCGGCCGCCGTCCGCCTCGTCGCGGAACCCGTGCGACTCGACGTCGCGCCCGCGCCGCGCGGCGTGCCGAGGCTTCCGGCGCGCATCGACTTCCCCGACGGCTCGTCCGCGTCTCTCGTCGCGCGTCTCCCGCCGCCCCGCGAGGAGCGCGTCGTCCGCCTGCGCTGCGAGCGCGCGACGTGCGGACGGCTCCACGACGTCACGATCGCGGCCGTCGAAGCGGAAGTCGCGCGCCTCGAGCCGGACGCCGCCGACGTGACGCTCTTCGGCCGCGACGTCGTCGCGCCGTGCGGCGTGAAGACCGCCGTCGGCGTGCTCCGCGTCGCGCGCTGGACGAGCGACGCGCGGCTCGAGCTCCGCTGGTCGCGCGCGAGCGTGCTCCTCGACGCCGGCGTCGCCGCTCCGCGCGCGGCGGACCCCGTCGAGAGCCCGCTCGCCGATCCGTCGTTCCGTCTTCGCACGGCGCCGGGCGGCCGCGCGACGCCGCCGGGCGCGGACCTCACGGCGGAGTGGGCGGTCGTCGCCGCGCCGAAGCCGGAGGTGCACCGGTGATGGCCGCGATCGTTCTCGCGCTCGCCCTGCAGGACCCGGAGGTCGAGCTGCGCGCGCGCTTCCTCGCGGGCTACGACACGAACCTCCTCGGCGTCTCGCGCGACGCCGAGCTCGTCGACGACGCGCCGCGCGAGAGCCTGGTCGCGGGCGTCGACGCGGTCGCCCGGGTGTCCGTCGGGGCGCTCTCCGCGGAGCTCGCGAACGCCTCGCGCGTGTTCGCCGCCGAGCCCGCGCTCTCGTTCACCGATGCGACCTTCGCGCTGGCGGCCCGCGCGTCCGTCGACGACGTCGATCTCCGCGTCCGCGCGTCCCTGAGCGACGCCCACCTCGCGGGCGACGGCCACTTCCGCACGCTGCGCGCGTTCGAGCCGTCGATCGAGTGGCGCGAGTTCGCCGCGTGGGCGGCGATCGGAAGCGTCGACTACTACGGCGACCAGGAGCGAGACGGCTCGTGGCGCGCGGCCGGCCTCGGCGCGCGCTTCGAGCTCGACGCGTGGACGCTGCGACTCGACTTCCGCTTCCTGGACGCGCGGGGCGAGGACGGCCGCCGCGAGTGGGCGCCCGGCCTCACGCTCACGGCGCCGGACGTGCTCGGCGTGGTGCCGTCGCTCTCGCTCGCCTGCACGGTCGCCGGGTACGAGTCGTCGCGCGAGGACCGCCGCCTCTCGGTCACGCTTTCGCTCGCGCACGAAACCGGACTGCGGCTCGGCGTCCGCTTCGAGGACGCGCGCTCGAACCGCGACGCGTTCACGTTCACGCGGTGGCAGGCGCAGGTCGAGTGCGAGTTCCTGGTCGCGCGATTCTAGCCGGACGGCACGCGCACGAAGACGCACCCGAACCGCCAGTGGCCCGGCCTGTCCTGGCCTTTCGACCACACGACGCGCCCGTGGATCCTCCGCGCCTTGCACGCCTCGGAGTCGGGCAGCGAGATGTCCAGGATCGCCCCCGCCGGGTAGTCCTTGAGCGCGGTGATGACCACGCCGTTCGGCTTGATGTCGAGCAGGTGCCCCGCGCGCGGCTCCAGGTCCTTGTGCACGCCCTCCGTCACGCAGCGGTACTCGACCCGGATGCGCTGCGACCACCCGCGGCCCTCCGACCCGGGGTCCGCGAGATCCGACGTCGTCGCGCACGCCGCCTTCGCGTCGCCCGCCTTCTCCGACGGCGCGCGCACGAACGCGACGCTCGCGCGGTACAGGCCGGGCTCGTCGCGCAGGCCGCGCACGCTGACGACCTTCGCGTGCACCTTCTTCTTCTCCGACAGTTCGACCTCGAGGATCGCCCCGATCGGGAAATCGCGCTTCACCTTGAGGCTCGCGCCGGTCTGCGACATGTCGACGAGCTGCCCGACCTGGTCGTTGCGATCCAGCACGATCCCGCCCGTCTGAACGCAGCGATAGCGCAGGAGCTGTTTGACGGGCCGGCGCGGGTAGCGCCGCCGCTCGGTCGTTTCTCCCACCGCGGACACCCTACACGATTCTGTTGTACAAACCCAGAACTCCCCTCTCCGTGTAGACACCCTCCGCGCCGCCCGGCGTCCGGGAATTCCGCGTACAATCAGGGCGTGGACGCAGACGATCTGACGCGCCGCCCCGGGGAGTCGGCCGACGGAATCCGGACGTCCGGCACGCACGACGCGGCCGACGCGGAGCGGCGTTTCGGCAAGTACCGGCGCGGGCGACTGCTCGGCCAGGGCGGCATGGGCGCCGTGTACCTCGCGTACGACATGGAGCTGCGCCGCAACGTCGCGCTCAAGTTCCTGCTCGGCGGCGCGCCCGAGGACGTCGAGCGCTTCCTGCGCGAGGCGCGCCTGGCCGCCAAGCTGCGGCACCCCGGGATCGCCGCCGTCTACGACGTCGTGCGCTCGCCGGAGCCGCACATCGCGATGGAGTACATCGACGGTCGCACCGCCGACCGCGTGAAGCCGCTCCCGCTGCGCCGGGCGCTGGAGATCGTCCGCGACGCCGCCACCGCCGTCCATCACGCGCACGCCGAGAACGTGATCCACCGCGACCTCAAACCGTCGAACCTCATGGTCGACGCGCAGGGGCGCGTCTTCGTCATGGACTTCGGCCTCGCGCGCTCGACGCAGGCCTCCAGCCGCCTGTCCGCCAGCGGCTCGCTCGTCGGCACCCCGGCGTACATGCCCCCGGAGCAGGCGCAGGGACGCGCGGACGTCGACGCGCGCGCCGACGTCTACGCGCTCGGCGCCACGCTCTACCACCTGGTGACCGGCCGGCCGCCGTTCCAGGGCGACGCGATGATCGACGTCGTGGTGCGCGTCGTCACCGAGGAGCCGCCGGCGCCGCGGTCGGTCAACCGCGCGGTGCCGCCCGACGTCGAGACGATCATCCTCAAGGCGATGGACAAGGAGCGCGACCGGCGCTACCGCTCCGCCGCCACGTTCGCGGACGACATCCGCCGCGTGCTCGAAGGCGAGCCCATCAGCGCGCGGCCCGCGTCGCTCATCTACCGGATCCGCAAGCGGCTGACGAAGAACCGCGCGGCCGCGGCGCTGGCGGCCGCGATGCTCGTGCTGCTCGCCGCCGGCGCGACGCTCGTCGTCGCGCTCACGCGCCGCCATCGGACGGAGGCGACGGACCTCGAGCGCACGCTGGCGGTCGCCAACGCGTTCTGGGCCGCGGAGCTGCGCCTGCGCGACTCCATCGCGTGGGCCGAGGACGAGGGCGACGTGGCGCCGGAACCGGCGATCGCCGCGCGGCGAGCCGCGTTCGAGCGGGCCGCCGCGGCCGTCGACGCGGAGCACCCCGGCAACGCGGTCACCCCCTGCTACCGCGCGTGGATGCTCTGCCTCACGGGCGGCGGAGACGAGGGACGCGCGGCGTTCGACCGCGCGATCGCCGGCGCCCCCGATCCCGCCATCCCGCGGCTCTGGCGGGCGCGGTGGCTCGCCACGAGTTTTCTGCGCACGCTGGAGCTCGGCGGAACCTTCGAGGAGACGTCGGGCCTGACGCGCATGCGCGTGCACGCGAGCCCCGCGCCGGGACAGAAGGAGACCCTCGCGGCCCTTCAGGAGGACGTGCGCGCCGCGGCCGGCGCCGCGATCTGGACGCGGTTGCGCGAGGGGCGGCGGCTCGGCGACCTGGCGCGCGCGCTGGCGGAGTTCACCGACGGACGCACCGCGGAGGCGCAGACCCTGCTCGAGGATCTCTCGTCCGATCTCGTGTGCGGCCGCGACGCGCGCCGCCTGCTGGGCGTCTGCCGCTACCTTCGCGAGGACTTCGCCGGGGCCGCCGCGGCCTTCGAGTCCTTCGCCGCGGAGCATCCCCGCAGCCACGCCATGCTCCTCCTCGCGGGCGCGGCGCGCTTCGGCGAAGCCGTCGCCTCGGACGACGCGCCGGCGGGAATGCGCCGCGCGATCGATCTCATGTCCCGCGTCGTCGACGCCTTCCCGCAGCTGGTCCGGCCGCTCCTCGCGCGCGGCCTGTACCGCCGCCACCTGGCGCACCGGATGGCGCGGCGCGGCGAGGACGCCCGCGACGTCCTTCGCGCCGCCTGCGGCGACTTCGCGCGCGCTCTCTCCGCGGGACGGATCGTCGACGCGGCCCACGTGATGAACGCCGTGCGCGTCGCGAAGACCGCGCCGCCCGACGCCGGACTGGCGCTCATGCGCACGATCGTGGAAGCCTGCGATCGCGCGCTCGCCGCGCACCCGGGCGATCCGCACCACCTCCTGGCGCGCGGCATCGCCCGACGGCGGCTCGCGGCCCGGGAGCGCCTGACGGGGGCGGACGTCCAGGCCCTGCTGAAGGAGGCCATCGCCGACGTCACGCCGGCGGCCGAGCGCGAGGGCAACCTGGACGCGTTGCTCGAACGGGCGCGCTGCCGCGCGGAGGCGGGCGACCCCGACGGCGCGGCGCGCGACGTGGAAGAGGCGCTGCTGCGCCGGCCCGGACACGTCGAGGCGCTCGGCGTCCGTTTCGACCTGCTGCTCGACGCCGCCGATGCCGACCGGCGCGCCGGTCGCGACGCGCGCATCGCGCTGGCCCGGGCTGCGGCGGGGGCGGAGGAGCTCATCCGCCGCGACGCGGCGGACTCGATCGGCTGGCGGGCCCTCGCCCGCGCGCTCCACGCGCGCGCCCTGTGGACCCAGGACCAGGGAGGCGACGCCGCGGACGACTACCGTCGGGCGATCGAGGCGGCCACGCGCGCCGTCGAGAACGCGCCGCGGGACTTCGCGTGCGTCGGCCAGCGCGCCAACCTCCTTCGCGACCGCGTGCTCTGGCGCCTGCGGCGCGGCGAGGCCACGGCGGAGGACGTGGCGGAAGCCATGGCCGACCTCGACCGCGCCGCGGATGCCGGGAGCGAGTCCGCCACGCCGTTCACGAGCCGCGCGGAGTTCCACTACGGCCTCGCGCGGAACGCGGTGTCGCGCGGCCGCGACCCGTCCGATCACCTGAAGCGCGCGCTCGCGGACTACGCGAAGGCGCTCGGAGTCAGCCCCGCGGACGGGTCCGCGCTCGACGGGCGTTCGGCCGTGCTTCTCGAGCTCGGCGGCGTCGAGCAGTCGCGCGGCCGCGACCCGGCGCCGTACTGGAGCGAGGCGCTCGAGTGCTACGCGGCCCGGCTGCGCGTCGCGCCGGCCGCGGAGCCGCTGATGAACCGCGCGTACGTGCGGAGGCTGTTCGCGGAGCGCGAGAAGGATCCGCGCGGCCTGATCCGGCAGGCGATCGAGGACCTGGATCACGCGCTCAAGCTCGCCCCGCGCCACTTCACCGGGATGGAGATGCTCGCCGAGGCGTGGCAGGAGCTGGCGGAGGCGGAGCTGCGGCGCGGAGGCGTGCCGCGGAAGGAGCACGACCGCGCCGTCCAGGCGGCGACCGATCTCATCGTCGCGTACCCGAAGGTTCCGAAGGCGTGGCGCCAGCGCGCGGACGCCTACCGGGGCATCGCGCGCGGGTTCGAGCACCTCGGGCAGGACGGGCGCGAGATGCTCGCCGCCGCGATCGAGGATCTCGACCGGGCGCACGCGCTCGTCCCTCGCGACCGCGTGACGCTCGTCATGCGCGGCGCGATGCACTTCGAGAGAGCGCGCCTGGAGCAGCGCCGCGGCGGCGCGGCGCGGCCGTCCTTCGAGAAGGCCGCGTCGGACTATCGCGCGCTCATCGCGCTCGAGCCCGACGCCTGGTCGCACCACCACGACCTGGGCGTGGCCCTGGAGGACCTGGGCGACGTGAACGGCGCGATCGCCGCGCTGGAGCGGGCGCTCGCGCTCAAGGCCGACGACGCGGACTCGCGCGAACGGCTGGAACGCCTGCGGAGGAAGTGACCGTCACTCCCACCAGAGCCTGCCGCGCTTCTTCGCCCGCGGCGCGACCTCGTCCATCGTGCGCGCGTCGTACAGCCGGCCGTTCAGCATCGTGAAGCGGATCGCCTCGCTGTCGCGGATGTTCGCGAGCGGGTTCTTCTCGCAGACGACGAGGTCCGCGAGCTTGCCGGCCTCGATCGACCCGAGGTCGCGGTCGAGCCCGAGGTAGCGCGCGCCGTCGAGCGTCCCCGCGCGGAGCGCCTCGAGCGGCGTGAGCCCGCCCTGCACGAACATCCAGAGCTCCCAGTGCGCCGCGAGCCCCTCGCGCTGCCCGTGCGCGCCGAGCTGGAGCTTCACGCCCGCGTCGAGGAGCCGCTTGCAGTCGCGCGCCACCGCGAAGTGGTTGTACTCCTCGTCGGGCAGCGTCATGCGGCGGCGCGAGCGCGCGTCGATCGCCTCGCGCGGGACGAACGCGAGCAGCCGCGCGTTCTCCCACACGTTCGTCCTGTCGTACCAGTAGTTCTCGCCCATCACGCCGCCGTACGCGACGCCCATCGTCGGCGTGTAGCCGGTGCCGCTGCGGCTCCAGAGCTGGAGCACGTCGTTGTAGACGCGCGCGATCGGCAGCGCGTGCTCGACCCCCGTGTGGCCGTCGACGACCATCGTCATGTTGTGCTGGAAGAGCGCGCCGCCCTCCGGCACCACCATCATGCCGAGCTCGCGCGCGGCGGCGATCACCTGCTGGCGCTGGTCGCGACGCGGCTGGTTGTAGCTCTTCACGCTGAAGGCGCCCGCCGCCTTCATCCGCCGGAGGTGCGCGCGCGCGTCGTCGATCGAGTCGATCTCCGCCTTGAAGCTCCCGGCCGCGCCGTACAGGATCGTGCCGGTCGAGAACGTGCGCGGCGCGACGATGAGGCCCGCGCGCTGCATCTCGCTCGCCGCGAAGATGCTCGCCGTGTCGTGCGACGGGTCGTGCGCGGTCGTCACGCCGAACGCGAGCCCCGCGTAGTGCGACCAGTTCCGCTGCGGGATGACGCCGTCGTGCCCCTGCGGCCCGTGGTAGTGGACGTCGACGAGTCCCGGGTAGATCGTGCAGCCTGAGACATCGATCACCTTGGCGCCCGCGGGCGCTTCGACCGCCCCCACCTCCTTGATGCGGTTCCCCTCGACGATGACGGTGCCCTTCTCGATCACCTCATCGCCCTTCAGGGTGATGATCCGCGCGTTCGTCAGCGCGATCGCTCCGCCCGGAGCATCGGCGTCCGCCGGAAAGCTCACGTTGAGCGTCGCCGTCACGTCGGCGTCCACCGCGCGCGTGAAGAGGTCCGGCCCGAGCGCCCAGTGAAGCTTCGCCGAGTCGCCCGACCAGTGGAGGTACTCGCCCGCGTCCGCCGACACCCGCTTCACCGGCAGCGCCTTCGACTTCGGACCGAGCTCCATCTCGCGGCCCGTCTTCGCGAGCGGCACGACGTACGCGTTGAACCGCTCCGTGAACGCGAGCCAGCGCTCGTCGGGCGACACCTGGAACTCGGTGGCCGCCTCGGAGACGACGTGCGTCCGCTCCTGCGCGCCCGTGAGCGCGATGCTGACGAGCGCGCGCTTGTCCTGGTCGCGGAACGAGAGGAGATACACGCGGTCGCTCGACGCGCCGAAGTGCGGCCGCACGCCGCTCTTCGTGACGCGCGCGGCCTCTCCCCCCTCCGCGGGCACGACGTAGACGCCCGGATCGCTCGACCAGTGCGGGCTCACGATCCCGCCGCCGGCGATCTTTCGATAGACGACGCGCGTGCCGTCGGGCGTGAAGACCGGCTCGACGTAGTGGCCCGGCTTCTTCGTGATCGCCCGCCCTTCGCCGCCGCGCGCGGAGACGACGCACACCGCGCCAAGCTCGTCGTCGCTCCAGCGCACGTAGACGATCGACCGCCCGTCGCGCGACCACGACGGGTGGAACTCGAAGCGCTCGTCGCTCGTCAGCCGCTTCGGCGTCCCGTCCGGCAGCGCGCGCACGTACAGGCGACCGAGCGCGGAGTAGACGACGGCGTCGCCCGCCGGCGACACCGACACCCAGCGCAGCATCTTCACGTCGAACCGCGGCGGCGCGACCTCGATCGGCACGCGCAGCGCGCGCGTCACCTTGCGCGTCGTGCGGACGCGGAACGGAATGTCCGCGACCGCGCCGTCGACTCCCACGCGCTTGATCTTCCCGCCGGCCCAGACGACGATCGACCGGCTGTCGGGCGTCCACGCCATCGTCGCGTAGACGCCGTGGATCGCCCAGATCTCCTGGAGGTCGCGGTCGAGACCGTCGAAGAGCGCGCGCTCGACGCCGCTCTCGAGGTCGCGCACCATGAGCACGCTCCGGGCGCGGATGCGCCGCACGAACGCGAGCGACCGGCCGTCGGGCGACGGCGTGGGCCGGCACGCGCCGCCGGGGCCGCCCGCGACGGTCTCGACGTCCCCCGTCTCCCGGTCGAGGCGGAAGATCGTGTAGATCCCCTTGTTCGAGTCCTTGTTGTATTCGAACGTGTCGCCCGGCGTCGCGTCCTGCGAGTAATAGAGGAAGCGGCCGTCGGGCGAGAACGCGGGCTCGCCGACGTCCTTCTGCTCGTTCGGCTTCTTCGTCATCTGCACGCCTTCGCCGCCCGTGCGGTGGTAGAGCCACATCTCGCCCGACCCGAGCGAGCGGCGCGACGTGAAGTGCTTGCGCGCGGCGATGAACAGGCCGTCGGGCGACCACGCGGGGCTGTTGAGGAGGCGGAAGCTCTCGCTCGTGACGGCGGTCGCGTTCGAGCCGTCGCGCGCCATGATCCAGAGGTTGTCGCCCGCGCCGCGATCGCTCGTGAACGCGATGGAAGCGCCGTCGGGCGAGTAGCGCGGCTGCATGTCCCACGCGACGCCGCTCGTGAGCGCGCGCGCGTCGCCGCCCGTGATCGGGAGCGCGTAGAGGTCGCCGAGCAGATCGAAGGCGATCTCGTCGCCCTTCGGGCTGACGTCGAGATTCATCCACGTGCCCTCGTCGACGTCGATGGGCACGTCGTCGGAGGGGCCGGGCGGGTTGTTGACGTCCCACTTCTTCTCGTCCGGGTTCGGCGCGACGGGCGCGGGCGTCACGACGGGCGCAGCGGTCGGCCTCGGCGGCGCCGGCGGCGCGGCGCACGACCCGAGCGCGACGAGGACAAGCGCGAAACGCTTCATGGGCCTTCCCTCCCGGCCGACAGACTAACTACACTGGCGCGCCATGTCGACGCTCGCGGACCACTGGACGCTCGATCCCGCCGTCACGTTCCTCAACCACGGCTCGTTCGGCGCGTGCCCGAAGGGGGTGCAGGAGGAGCAGGCGCGCCTGCGGTCGCGACTCGAGCGTCAGCCCGTCCACTTCATGATGCGCGATCTTCCCGGCCTCCTGGAGGCGGCGCGCGCGGAGCTCGGACGGTTCGTCGGCGCCGATCCCGACGATCTCGCGTTCGTCCGCAACGCCACGAGCGCGGTGAACGCGGTCGTGCGGTCCCTCGAGTGGAGACCGGACGACGAGATCCTGACGACGAATCACGCGTACAACGCGTGCGTGAACGCGCTGCGCGTGACGAAGGCGACGGTCGTCGTGGCGGAGGTTCCGTTCCCGCTCTCGTCGGAGGCCCAGATCATCGACGCCATCGCCGCCCGGGTCACGCCCCGCACGCGGCTCGTTCTCCTCGATCACATCACCAGTCCGACCGCGCTCGTCTTCCCCGTCGCCCGCCTCGTCGCCGAGATGAGCCGGCGCGGCATCGACACGCTGGTCGACGGCGCGCACGCGCCCGGCATGGTGGCGCTCGACCTGCGCGCGCTCGGCGCCGCGTACTACACGGGCAACTGTCACAAGTGGCTCTGCGCGCCGAAGGGCGCCGCGTTCCTCCATGTGCGCCGCGACCGCCAGGACCGCGTCCGTCCCGGCACGATCAGCCACGGCGCGAACGCCGCGCTTGAGGGCCGCACGCGTTTCCGGGTCGAGTTCGACTGGACCGGCACGGACGACCCCACGCCCGCGCTCTGCATTCCGACGGCCATCCGGTTCCTCGAGGCGCTCCTCCCGGGCGGCTGGCCGGAGCTGATGCAGCGCAACCGCCGGCTCGCGCTCGAGGCGCGCGGGATCCTGTGCGAGGCGCTCGCCGTGCCGCCGCCCGCCCCCGACGCGATGCTCGGCGCGATGGCGGCGGTCCCGCTT
>Ga0187893_10007518_pt1 | contig 17794 bp, 18 predicted proteins | sample MA1701074metaG_FD_139574 | JGI IMG/M metagenome (GOLD analysis project Ga0187893, IMG submission 139574) | White microbial mat communities from a basaltic lava cave in the Kipuka Kanohina Cave System on the Island of Hawaii, USA - MA170107-4 metaG ... | reverse complement strand
GGACGGCTGCCGCCTGCTACGGCGCCCAGTGCGTGTACAATCAACGGGTGCGCACGATCACCCGGGGCGCCGTCGGCGGACCGCCCACGCTCGAGGCCCCGCCGAATGAAACCCTGGTAAGTCCCGCATCCGCGGGGTTCAGATGGGGCAGCGTGCCGGGCGCCCTGTCGTACAAGCTCTGCGTCTCCCGGCCCGGCGTCGCCTGCGGAACGGCCGATTCCCAGGTCTGGTCGGTGACGGGGCTCACCGCGACCAGGACGATCCCGCCGCCGCTGTCGCGAGTCGAGCGGCTCCACTGGACTGTCGCGGCATGCCGCGACGCCGCGTGCACTTACCAGACGCAGGTCCGCTCGATCCTCATGGCCGGCGGCCCCGTCACCTTGAAGGTCAAAGCGGGCGTTCAGGACGGGCAGGTCTTTCAGGCCGGAGGTATCAGCCGCTTTCTGGCTCACGGCGACCCGCTGGAGTCGCGCGTCTGCCTCGGCACTCCCGACCAGCCGGCCCGCTACGGCTCGGCGACGACAGACCGGGAAGGCCGGGTGAGCTTCCATCTCATTCCCCTCGTACCGTTCACCGCCACCAGTTCCGCCTACGGCAAAAACCTCGACGGGTGTCATGTTCCCGGGTTCCGGCCCTACGTGGAGTTCTGCCCCCCCGAGCTCGCCAGGGGACCCTACAATAACTCGACCCTGACGCTCGATCTCAATCCGGCTCACCCCAACAGGTCGCTCATGAGAGTCGAGGATGGGGCGCTCGTCCTGGTGCACTGGACGAACCGGAGCCAGACCCGAGAGCCGGCCTGCGGCCCGGTGCTGGAGCCTCGCCTGCGCTGAGGTCCGCAACAGGCGAGGCGGCGGCCGCGGCACGGTGCGGAGCTTGCGCGCCATCCGGCAATCTGGCAGAATAGGGCTACGATGGCTACGACGCTCCTCGATAAGGTGTGGGACGCCCACACGGTCCGTACCCTCCCCTCCGGCCAGACGCAGCTCTTCTTCGGCCTGCACCTGATCCACGAGGTCACGAGCCCGCAGGCCTTTCAGATGCTGCGGGAGGCCGGGCTGCGCGTCCGCTTCCCGGACCGGACCGTCGCGACGATCGACCACATCGTGCCCACCGCCTCTCAGGTCCGGCCGTTTCGTGACGCGCTGGCCGAGGAGATGACGGCCCACCTGGTCCGCAACTGCAAAGAGTTCGGCATTCCCCTCTTCGACCTGGACAGCGGCCGGCAGGGGATCGTCCATGTCATCGGGCCAGAGCTGGGGCTCAGCCAGCCGGGGATGACGATCGCCTGCGGCGACAGCCACACCTCCACCCACGGAGCTTTGGGCGCCCTTGCGTTCGGCATCGGCACCAGCCAGGTGCGTGATGTGTTGGCCACTCAGTGCCTGGCGATGACCAAGCCGAAGCTCCGGCAGATACGTGTGGAAGGCACGCTCGCCCGCGGCGTCTACGCGAAGGATGTGATCCTCACCGTCATCCAGCAACTTGGGGTGAAGGGCGGCGTCGGCTACGCGTACGAGTACGCCGGGACCGCGGTCGAGGCGATGACGATGGAGGAGCGCCTGACCATCTGCAACATGAGTATCGAGGGGGGGGCGCGCGTCGGCTATGTCAACCCCGATACGACGACGTTCGCCTACCTCAGGGGCCGTCCCTTGGCACCGAAGGGCGAGGCCTTCGACCGCGCCGTGGCCTGGTGGACGAGCATGTCCACGGAGGCCGGTGCGACGTTCGACGACCTGTTTCGTCTGGACGCGGAGGCGATCGAGCCGGTCGTCACCTGGGGAATCAATCCCGGCCAGTCGGTAGGGGTAGGACAGCGTATTCCGGATCCAAGCGACGCGCCGCAGGCAGAGCGCCCGGCCTGGGCTGAAGCGCTCGCATTCATGTCGTTCCAGCCTGGGCGGCCGATAGCCGGGACCCCGATCGACGTCGCGTTCATCGGCTCCTGCACCAACGCCCGGCTCTCAGACCTGAGAGCCGCCGCCGAGGTCGCGCGCGGCCGCAAGGTCGCCAACGGGGTCCGCGCCCTCGTTGTTCCCGGGTCGCAGGCGGTCGCAAAGGCGGCCGAGGATGAGGGGCTGCACGAGGTGTTTCTGGAGGCAGGGTTCGAGTGGCGCAAGGCCGGCTGCTCCCTCTGCCTCGGAATGAACGAGGATAAGCTGACCGGCCGGGAGATCTGCGCGTCATCCAGCAACCGGAACTTCAAGGGGCGCCAGGGGAGCCCGACGGGGCGCACGCTGCTCATGAGCCCGGCCATGGTGGCCGCAGCGGCCGTCGCGGGCGAGGTCACCGACATCCGGCGGATGCTGCGATGAGCCAGCATGATGTGCGGCGGCAGATCGTCGGTCGCGGCATCCCACTTCATGGGCACGACATCGACACCGACCGGATCATGCCCGCGCGATACCTGAAGAGCGTGACGTTCGAGGGGCTCGAACATCACATCTTCAAGGACGACCGGCAGCAGGCGCCCGACCACCCGTTCAATCAGCCTCACTATCGCGGCGCGACGATCCTTGTCGTGGGCCGAAACTTCGGCTCGGGCTCGTCGAGGGAACACGCCCCGGAAGGACTCCGTCGGTGGGGCATCCAGGGGATCGTGGGGGAGTCGTTCGCGGAGATCTTTTTCGGAAACTGCACCGCCCTCGGCCTGCCCTGCCTGGCCGTATCTGCGGACGATGCGGCGTGGCTACGAGAAGCGGTGGCCCGTCAGCCGGGACAGGAGATGCTGCTCCACGTCGAGGATCGGTCGGTACGCGTCGGTGAACGAACCCTCCAGGCCCACATCCCGGACTATGCGCGGCATCAACTCCTGACGGGCACCTGGAACACGATGGGCGTCCTCCTCGAGGCAGGAGACGACATCGAGCGACTGGCCAAGAGCCTCCCCTACGTCACCGGCCACTGAGACAAACGCTCCGCATCCTCGTACACCGCCATCGCGAGCGACTGCGAGGAGCGAAGCAAACCCGTCGGGATGGCCACGCACCCTTCGGGTGCTCGCAACGATGCCTCCATCAATGCGATGCCGGAGCTTCCTGACATCGTCGTCTATATCGAATCACTCGAGGCGCGCATTGCCGGCCACCCGATCGAGCGAGTCCGTCTCGCGAGTCCCTTCGTCCTGCGATCTGTCGATCCCCCCGTCGAGGAGTCTTACGGCAGGACGGTGATTGCGCTCCGCCGCCTCGGAAAGCGGATCGTCCTCGTTCTTCAGGACGAGGTGTTCGTCATTCTTCATCTGATGATCGCCGGCCGTCTCCACTGGAGGCGCGCCGGATCGAAGATCCCAAGGCGGCTGGGCCTGGCCGCCTTCGATTTTCCGTCCGGCACGCTCCTCCTGACAGAAGCCGGCTCGAAGCGACGCGCGTCGCTTCCCATCGCCCGAGGCGAGACCGCGCTCCGTGGCTTCGACCCGGGTGGGCTCGAGGTGCTGGAAACGACGCTCCCGGCCTTTCGCGCGGCCCTCACGCGGCGAAACCACACGCTGAAGCGGGCGCTGACCGATCCCCGGATCCTCAGCGGGATCGGAAACGCCTATTCCGATGAGATCCTCCACAGGTCACGCCTGTCTCCGCTGAGGCTCACCCAGCAGCTTTCCGACCCCCGTATTTGCTACACTGTTTCAGGCTGCCCGCGTTACCCTGCTCGAGTGGACCGACCGCCTACGACGCCAGACGGGGAGCGATTTCCCCGAGAAGGTGACCGCGTTCCGCGACGAGATGGCCGTCCATGGGCGCTACCGCAGGCCTTGTCCCGACTGCGGATCACCGGTCCAGAGGATCGTGTACGCCGAGAACGAGACGAATTACTGCGCCGGATGCCAGACGGGCGGTAGGCTGCTTGCCGATCGGGCGGTGTCCCGCCTGCTGCGAGAGGACTGGCCCCAAACCCTCGATGAGCTTGAGGCGGTCCGTGTCGGCACCACCTGACCTCCACACCTGTAGCATACAACCGGCTGGACGACAGCGTCCGCCAGGGATGGGCATGAATGGACGCCTACCTGCGTGATATCCCGAAGGCGGAACTCCACATGCACCTCGAAGGCTCCCTCGAGCCGGAGCTGATGTTCGAACTCGCCCGGCGCAACGGCGTCAGCCTCCCCTACCCGTCAGTGGAGGCGGTGCGTCAGGCGTATGTCTTCAGCAACCTGCAATCGTTCCTCGACATCTACTACGCCGGCTGTCGTGTCCTGTTGCATGAGCAGGACTTCTATGATCTGACCTGGGCCTATCTGACGCGCGCGGCCGCGCAAGGCGTCCGCCACGCGGAGGTCTTCTTCGACCCGCAAACCCATACCGATCGCGGCGTGCCATTCGAGACCGTAGTCACCGGCATCCGGCGCGCCTTGCTGGACGGGCAGCAGAAGCTGGGCGTCTCTACGGGGCTCATCCTCTGTTTCCTGCGTCACCTCAGTGCCGACGCCGCGATGAAGACCCTCGAACAGGCGCTGCTGTACCAGGATTGGATCGTGGCGGTGGGCCTCGACTCCTCAGAGGTGGGCTATCCGCCCGAGCGGTTCCGCGCCGTCTTCGACAGGGCGCGCGACGAAGGGTTCCTCGCGGTCGCCCACGCCGGGGAAGAAGGTCCGCCGGAATACATCTGGCAGGCGCTCGATCTCCTCAAGGCATTGCGAATCGATCATGGAGTCCGATGCATCGAGGACGCCCGGCTCATACAACGACTTGCCGCGGAACAGGTGCCCTTGACTGTCTGTCCGCTCTCCAACGTGAAGTTGGGGGTGTTCCCGTCCCTGGCTCAACACAACCTCAAGAAACTCCTCGACCTCGGGCTGTGCGTGACCGTAAATTCTGACGACCCGGCGTATTTCGGCGGCTACATAGCACGGAACCTTGAGGGTGCGCAGGCGGCGCTCAATCTCAGCCGGGACGACGTTTACCGGTTCGCAAGAAATTCCTTCCAGGCGTCGTTCCTCAGTCCCGAGGAAAAACGCGGCTTCATCCGGGAGTTAGATGAGTACATCGAGCGACACGGATAGTCAGCGGCAGGACCGGCCTGGTCGGCGAGAAGAGCGGACGATGTTGACTCGTTGGGGCCTGTTCGGGGCGGCTGTCGCCATAGGCATCCTCGTCACGGGGAGCTGCGCGCCGCTCTCGAGAACGGCGCGCTCCTTCGACAGGATCAACCATCTGATCGTCATCGTCCAGGAGAACTGGAGCTTCGACGGCCTCTACGGACACTTCCCCGGAGCGAACGGCATCGCCAACGCGGGAGCGACCATCCGCCAGGTGGACAGGAATGGTCGGCCCTATGAGACCCTCCCCGCGGTCATCGATAACACGAAAACGCGCCACGTTATTGACGGGCGAGTCCCGCCTGACCTGCCGGTCAGGCCGTTTGACCTCTCACGATACATTCCGCCCGACCAGAAGACCGGCGTCCCGGTGCATCTCTTCTACACCCAACAGGCGCAGATTAACGGCGGCAAGATGGACAAGTTTGTAGCGTGGAGCACTACCGGGGGACTGGTGATGAGCTATTACGACGCCACGGACCTGCCGGTCGGCAAGCTCGCCCTGCACTACACCCTGGCCGACAACTTCTTTCACGCGGCCTTTGGAGGCTCGTTCTTGAACCATTTCTGGTTGATCTGCGCCTGCACGCCGGTCTGGCCAAATGCCCCCGCGGACCTGATCGCGACCTTCGAAGCGCCAGGATACGTCGTGAAGGATAATACGGTGACATTCGATGGGTACGTCGTCAACACGGCCTATTCCATTAATCAGCCGCACCCGGCCGGGATCACCGACCCCGCCAGGTTGGTACCCTCGCAGACATTGCCGACGATCGGTGATCGCCTCAGGGAGAAGGGAATCTCGTGGGCCTGGTACGCGCAGGGCTGGGACGATGCGATCGCCGGGCGACCGGACCCGACGTTCGCGTTCCACCACCAACCGTTCGCCTACTTCGCCAACTATGCGGATGGGACGACGGCCAAGGCCGCTCACCTGAAAGACGAGAGAGACTTTCTGAAGGCCTTGACCACCAACACGCTGCCCGCTGTGTCGTTCATCGTCCTGCTCGATTCCGACAGCGAGCATCCCGGACTTGGCAGCGTGCTCGCGGGTCAGGAACACGTCGCGAGGCTGGTGAAGGCGGTTCAGGCAAGCCCCTATTGGGCCGACTCCGCGATCATCATTACGTACGACGAGAACGGCGGGCGATGGGATCACGTCCCCCCACCGGTCGTCGATCGCTGGGGTCCCGGCACGCGCGTCCCGACCATTCTCATCTCCCCGTATGCCAAGAGAGGATTCGTCGATCACACGCAATACGACACGACCTCGATCCTCAAGTTCATCGAGACACGTTGGGACCTGGCGCCCCTGGGGACACGCGACGCCGCCGCGAACAATCTCACCAACGCCTTCGACTTTTCACAGGTTCCGCGGCGAGACCGATGACCCCGTGACCCTTGCCTCGTCAAACGGTCGGACGGCAGCGCAGCCGACGGCACAGGGGGTCCCCCTGCCGCCCGGCAAGGACATCGGGCTCGTCGTCAGCCGCTGTATCATCTGCCAGAGTCCCGAGATGGTTGCCCAGCAGCCCTGATGGCCATCATCGACCTTCACGTCCACCTGCCGCTGCCGGAATGGCTCGAGGGCTGCCTCGGTCCCTACCTCGAGTCGGCCGAGCGGTACTTCCACAGGAAGGCGACGGCGCGTCCGATCGAGGAGCTCGCCGCGGAGTACGAGAGGCTCGACATGGTCGGCGTCCTCCTCGGTTGGGACGCCGAGACCCTCACCGGACGGCCACCTCTTCCCAACGAGCTGGTCGCCGGGATCGTCAGGCGCTTCCCGGACCGCTTCGTCGGCTTCGGCTCGGTCGATCCGCATAGGCCCGACGCCACAGAGCTGGTGCGGCGCCTGCCCGACGTCGGTCTGATCGGACTGAAGCTCCACCCCACCATGCAGGGCTTCGACCCGGCGAGCGACGCCGCGATGCGCGTCTTCGAGTCCGCCGCTGAGGCGCGCCTTGCGGTCATCACCCACGCGGGAACGAGCGGCCTCGGCGCGGGACGCCCCGGGGGGCAGGGCTTGCGTATCGATTTCGCACGGCCGATCCTGCTCGACCGGGCGGCCGCCGCCTTTCCCGAGGTGCCGATCGTACTGGCGCATGTCGGCTGGCCCTGGCACCTCGAGGCGCTGGCGATGGCGCTCCACAAGGCGAATGTCCTCATCGACATCTCCGGGTGGCGCTACCGCTATCTGCCTCCGGAGGTATTGCGGGACATGAAAGGCCGGCTGTCCGACCAGTTCCTCTTCGGGACCGACGTCCCGATGTTCTCACCTTCGGACCTGCTGGAGGAATTCGCCGCTCTCCAGCTCCCCGAGGAAGTCGCCGCGAAGATCCTCTGGCACAATGCGAACCGACTTCTCGGCCTCAAGTCCTGATCTCAAGCCATGGACCCGCCCTCTCGAAACCGGTCCGATATCGCCGGCCATCCCGAAGGCAAGCCGACGTATCGGCTGGGCCTCGGGTTGTCCCTTGTCGCGGCCTCGCTCGCAGTCAGCCTTTCAGCGGCCTGGGATCTGGCGGGACCAAAAGGAGTTCTCCCGGCACCACTCCTCTCGGCAGTCATCTGGATAGGCCTGGCTAGCGCGGGATTCCTATCTCTGATCGTCGGGGCATCCGCGACGTCGAGGCGGTGGGAGCAGCGGATTCAGAAGCTGGGCCGTCGGGGTGGCAGCGCGGTCTTGCTCGTCGGACTCGGCTCCGGTCTGCTGGTCATAGCGTTTGGCTGGAGCGGCGTGGCCTATCTCACGTTCAGGCCCTGGAGATCATCCGTCATGAGTGCGGGTATGGCGCTGCTGGCTGGAGGAATGGGAGTCGCGGTAATGGTCACGGAGCAGGTGCCCGTGCGAGCAGCCTTGACGCTGGGAGCGCTGATCGCCGGAGCCTCTGGAGCACTGCTTCCTTCTCACTTCCTGCTCTCCGTGACCGTCCCGTTGGCGCTCCTGGTCATCTTTCAGGCATGGACGAGCGCGCCTCCAACGGTCAACACGCAGGAGTGGTAAATGAAAACCGTCAGACACGCGCAGGCCTTGGTAGAGGCCTGAGGTCAGGAATTGACGGCGAGCGTGGACTTTTCTGGGACAAGCACCTCGACGCGAAGCGTGAATTTCCGTGTCTCGCCAGGTCGCAACCCCCCGACACCCACCATGCGTCTGGTCAGCATCTCACCACGTTCATCATGAACCTCGACCAGCACCGAGTATTCCCAGGGCGCCTCGGTGCCCGGATGGCGGATCGTGCCGTCCACGCTGAGCGGACAGACCGTCGCGCCAAAGGACCGCTCCAGTGTGAGCGCATCGAGCCGGAGGTGCCGCTGACAGGCCGGGCAGATTATGGCACTGCGGAGAATGCGCTCCCCGCAGTGGGGACAGTTCCAGGCCTCACCGGTTAGATTCTGAGTGCTCACCGCACGTGCTCGGGGCCGCCCCCACTCGACAAGGCGTCCTCGATCTCCCCCTCCTTCCAACCGAACTCGACCTTGCCGCGCATCTTCGAGCCCGCCGCGACCGTGAGGCTTCCCGCCTTGAGATCGCCGATCAGAGTGCCCGACTCCTTGAACTCGACCCGCGATGTGGACACGATCTGCCCCCTCACCTCTCCCCCGACGAGGACGGTCTCGGCGTTCACCTCCCCCTCGATCGAGGCGCCCGGCTCGATCATCAGCTCACCCTTGACGTTGACGTTCCCTTTGAATCTGCCCGCTACCCGGATATTACCGTTCCCTTCGATCTTGCCCTCGATCGTCAGGCCCGCGGCCAGGATCGACTCAGAGGGTTTCGGCTGGGTCATCGCCATCGACCGTTCCTCCATTCGCCGCACCGGTCCGGGGGACGATCCCGCCACGCGCTCCGGCGGCGACTCGACTCCCGGCTGTGGTTTCACAACGGGCTCATCCTTCTTGGACGGCTGTGCGAACAGTGCCATGTCTCATGCCTCCTTGGGCCAGGGGTCGGGAACCCGGTGCGCGGGCCGCTTTCGCGGGTTTGCCGCCACGAGTGCCCTCCCGATTTGAAGTATCCGCGCAACGGACGGTATATCGCAGCAGCGGTGCGCAGACTTTCCTGTCTGTAGACACTAATCGGTGACGGCGACGAAGTCAAGTTTGAACTGCTCTTTTGCTTGACAGATGATGAAAGGAAGCTATGCTGAGGACACGATCTCAGCGCACGGGGCCCACACGCCACCAGACTCCAGGACCTGCCCGGATGTCTCACAAAACAGGAGCGAAACGTGAAGCACGTTGAGCCGCAGGTGTTCCTCCTCGCCCGGCCCGCGATCAACGAGCAGGGGCTCGCCGCGTACCTACAGGCAGTCGGCGCGCACGGGTGGGCCACCGACGCCCCATCGGCCGCCGAGAAACTGATCGAGGTGGCTGGCCGCTCCTGTTACCGCTCCTTCGAGCCCGGCCTCAACCCGAATGTCACGAGGGTCAGGGAGGGGAGCAAGAGTTACTTAGAGAACATCCTCAAGGTCAAGCACGGAAGTGTCATTGAACACGCGAACTGGACCTTCGCCTTCTTCAACGTCAGTCGGATTCTCACTCACGAAGTTGTGAGGCATCGGGCCGGGACGGCCATCAGCCAGGAGAGCCTCCGCTTCGTTCGGCTGACCGAGATCCCGATCTGGCTGCCGCCCGAGATCCGGGAGAACCCCGAGGCGCTCGCGATCTTCGAGGAGGTCGTGGAGACGAGTGAGAAGGCTCAACAGCGACTGGCAGAGGTCCTGGAGATCGAGGGGCGGCCGTTTCACGAGAAGAAGGTCCTCACCTCCGCCATGCGGCGCGTCGCCCCGGACGGGGTCGCCACGACCCTTATCTGGACCGCGAACGCGCGGACGCTCAGGTGGGTCATCGAGGCGAGGACCGAGCCGGGGGCCGAGGTGGAGATCCGCCTGGTCTTCGGGAAAGTGGCCGAGTTCATGACGCGGGAAGCCCCCAACCTTTTCGGCGACTTCAAGCCGATCCCCCTCCCCGACGGCACCTCCCAGTGGCAGCCCGAGCACAGCAAGGTCTGATCGGCTGATCTCAGCGTGAGGTAACGGCAGATCGCGAAAAGCCGCGTCATCGTTCTTGGAGATCCGGGCGCCGATCAGGCCCCCTTCGTGTTCAGGAAAAACGACCGGGTAGCCTGGCGGCAGCCCGATGGGTCGCCGGATGTCGAGCTGTCCGGCGTGATCGTTGAAGGGATCTGTGAGTACCTGGCAGCCGGTGGCGTCTACCGAAATCGATACGTCGTGCAACGATTCGACGGAACGAAGTTCGCCGCCGGCGACTTCGACCTCATCAAGCTAGCGGACGCACACGACAGCACATCTGGGACCGCACGCGGAATGAAACTCACGTCCGGCGGCATTGACATGCACTATACGATCGAGGGGAACGGTCCCGTCGTGACCATGAGCCACGCCCTCGGGTGCAACCTCTCCATATGGGATGAGCAGGCCAGGGCGCTCAGCACCCGTTACCGCGTCCTCCGGTACGACACGCGAGGCCACGGCCAGACGACCGTCACGCCGGGCCCCTACTCGCTTGAAATGTTGGCGGAAGACCTCCACACGCTCCTGCACGGCCTGGGAATTGCGGAGACGCATTTCGTCGGGATCTCGATGGGCGGGATGATCGGGCAGCTCTTCGCGCTCAAGCACCCCCAGATGCTACGAAGCCTGGTGCTGTGCGATACGACCAGCCACTACCCGGGCGATGTCCGGCCGGCCTGGGAGGAGCGGATCCTGACCGTCCTGGCGAGAGGCATGGAGCCACTGGTCGAGCCTACGCTCCAGCGCTGGTTCACCACACCCTTCCGAAAACAGCGACCGGATTTGATGGATCGGGTGCGCGCGATGCTCCGCAGCACGCCGCCCAAGGGCTACATCGGCTGTTGCCATGCCATCCCGACGATCCACACGATCGACCGTCTCCGCGAGATCCGTTGCCCCACGCTCGTGATCGTGGGCGAGGAGGACAAGGGCACACCGGTCGAGATGGCGCGCGAAATCCACGCCGCCGTCTCCGGCTCCGAGTTTGCCGTCATCCCCTCCGCGTCCCACCTCTCGAACTTGGAACAGCCCGAGGAGTTCAACCGGATCCTGCTCGGTTTCCTCGATAAGGTCTCGAGATGACCCGACACGCCTACCCATCAGATGTCCCGGAGACTCCGCCCGTCCCGGAGCCGACCTACGCCGAGCGCGCCCGCACCCTTGTCTATCTGGGCCGCGTCGGCATGCTCTCCACCCTGTCGCGCAAGCACCCGGGACACCCCTTTGGCTCCGTGATGCCATACGCGCTGGACGCGCAGGGCCGGCCGCTCTTCCTGATCAGCACGATGGCGATGCACACCCAGAACCTCCAAGCCGACACGCGGGCGAGCCTGCTCGTCACCCAGCCGGGATGGGAGGGTGATCCGCTTGCGGCGGCGCGCATCATGCTGATGGGAGAGACTTCCCGTTTCGCAGGCCCGGAGGCTGTCGTTGCTCGGAAGGCCTACCTGGCCCAACACCCGAACGCCGCCTACTGGGTGGACTTCGAGGACTTCGGCTTCTACCGATTGGAGGTCGCGGACATCTATTTCGTCGGAGGCTTCGCGGCGATGGACTGGGTCTCGGCCAAGGACTACCTCGACGCGCAGCCGGACCCGCTCGCCGACGCCGCCGCAGGCATCATCGAGCACATGAACAGGGACCACGCCGCCGCCCTCGTCACGCTCGCGCGCGCCTTCGGCGGCGCCGAGGCCAATGAAGCGACGATGGTCTCCGTGGACCGCCTCGGCTTCAAGCTCCGCGTCAGAGCTGGTTCACGCCTCTCCGGCGCCCGCATCTCCTTTCCCCGAGAGGTCACGACCAGCGAGGAGTGCCGCGCCGTCTTCATCGAGATGCTCCACGCCGCTCGCTAGCGCGTCTCTTGATAGTCCTCATGAGTCAAGTCACGACTCACGCTCCTTCGCCTTCTCCGCCATCAGAGCCTTCAGTAGCTTGCTTTCGGTACCAGCCAGTTGAGGCCGCAAGCCGGGCAAGGCGTTAACCCACGCCAGAGCCTCCTGGCGAACAGCCTGCCAAGCGCCACGCGTCACCCGAAGCACCTGAACGCGCTGATCCCGCTTGAGATCATCGGTCCACGGAAGGGGAGCTTGCAAGACTGTGCCGAGGAGTGGGGCGCCGCTATTGAGCGCCTGCAGTATGGCGTCACGGAACGCGGCCGAGCCGAGCTCCATCTTGCCGATCTCGTCCACGACCACCAATTGTTCAGCCTGCATCGCTCGTCGGAGGGCCGACACTCCTATTCGCTCTAGCGACTCGAGATCGACCCCATAGCGCCCAACTCGATATGGTGAGGCGAACCGGACGTGCGCGAGGAGGCCCCGCTCGCCCTCCAGCGTGACAATCTCGAACCCTACCCTTCTGCTCCCCTCCCGAAGTTCAGTCGTGTAAAACCCCCCGGCCCTGGCTCCCAACGGCGTGACGATCTCCTGGAGGAGCGTGGTCTTCCCACTGCCTGGTGGGCCGGTCACGAAAAGCGCCTGAGAAGGGCTTGGCTTCCTGTCCGGTTTCATGTCGATAGCTCGAGAACCTGGCGATCGCCTCCTGTAGGCACCATCTCACCCAAGTCCCAACGTGTCAAGCACTCGTGGACCTTCTCAGGCACTTTCACCTTGACGGGAAGACAAGAGAAGGATATCAAGCAGTAGTCCGAGCGGACGATGATCACATTCAAGCGGATCAATAAGTGTTTTGGGGCGTCGCACGTCCTGCGGGACGTGGACCTCGAGGTACGCGCTGGGCAGGTCGTGGTTGTGTGCGGCCCTAGCGGGTCGGGGAAGAGCACGCTGCTGAGATGCATCAACAAGCTCGAGTCGAATGACCAAGGGGAGATCCTCGTTGATGGGATGTCGCTGAATGATCCGGCTACGAACCTCTCCGATCTTCGGGCAGAGGTCGGGATGGTCTTCCAGCAGTTCAACCTCTACCCGCACATGACGGCGCTGCAGAACATCATGCTCGCTCCGATGAAGGTCCGCAAGCTGTCCCGGGAGGAGGCCGAGCGGATCGCGCGGGAGCTGCTCGCCAAGGTCGGTATTCCCGAGAAGGCCGATCACTATCCGGCGCAGCTTTCCGGGGGACAGCAGCAGCGCGTGGCGATCGCGCGGGCGCTGGCCATGCAGCCCAAGATCATGCTCTTTGACGAGCCGACCTCGGCCCTGGACCCGGAGATGATCAGCGAGGTCCTCGACGTCATGATCGCGCTGGCCAAGGAAGGGATGACCATGATCGTGGTGACGCACGAGATGGGGTTTGCCAAGAGAGTGGCGCACCGGATCATCTTCATGGACGAGGGGCGGATCGTCGAGGAGGGGAGGCCGGAGGAGTTCTTTGCGAGCCCGAAGGAGGAGCGGACGAGAGCGTTTTTGAACAAGATCCTGGTACACTAAGGCCGGGATTGCTTCGGTCACTTCGTTCCCTTGCAATGACAGTGCGCGATATCGTTCCCTCACACCGCACGGCCAAAGGATGACAATGATGCTGAGAGACGGCAAGGGTCTAGCTCGACCAGTCGGGACTGCCACACTCGCGGCGATCGCCCTCGCTCTGTGGGGCACCGGGGCGTCGGCCGAGACGACAACGGAGAAGATCACACGGACCGCGGTGTTCACTGTTGGGACCCGAACCGCCTCGCCCCCGTTTGCCTATCTCGACAAGCAGAATGAGTGGGTCGGCTTCTCCGTCGATCTGGCCAGGCTGGTCCACAAGGCCCTGGAGAGGAAGCTGAACAGGTCGATCAAGCTCGAGCTGAAGGAGAGCACGCCCGCCACACGGATCCCGATGCTCACCGGCGGGGCCGTCGATCTGATCGCCGAAACGATGACCGACACCCGTGCCCGCCGGGAGAGCATCGATTTCAGCCTGACATTTTTCGTGACCGGGGCCCAGTTCCTGGTCAGGGACGGAAGCTCGATTCGCGGCATTCAGGACATCGCCGGCAGGCGGGTCGGGGCGCAACAGGGCGCGACGAACGAGCGGATCATACGGGAGCGGGTCCCGCAGGCCAAGCTCGTTGTCTTTCCGGACCAGGCGGCCGCCTTCGCCGCTCTGCGCCAGGACCGCATCGACGCCTACACCAACGACGGCATCCAGCTCGCCGGGCTGAAGGCCAAGGCGCCTTACCCGGATGCCTGGAAGATCGTAGGGGACCTCTACAGCTATGAACCCTACGCGATGGCGATGCGGAAGAACGACTCCGATTTCCGCGCGGTCGTGAACAGGACCCTGATGGAGGCGATCGAAGGGGGCGAGTACTTCAGGCTGTACGACAAGTGGTTCGGACCTAAAGGTGAGGTCCCCTACTCCATGAGCGACAAGATCCGATCCTTCCTGATGATGCAGGTGGTCCCGAAGTAGGAACCGCCATTTTAAGTCAGATTGCTTCGCTGCACTCGCAATGACAAACCCACGTCAGGCAGGGGTTTCCTGAGCAATGGCCTACCGGTTCGACTGGAGCGTCCTCTGCACGGGGGAGAACGGGCGATGGCTGCTCCAGGGGATCTGGACCACGCTCCGGCTGTCCGCCATAGGCTGGATCTTCGCCTGTGCCCTCGGCGTTCTGGCCGGCGCACTCCGGACCGTTCCAGTCCGCCCACTGAGGGCCCTGGCGGCCTGTTACGTCGAGTTCTTCAGGAACGTCCCGCTCCTGGTCTGGCTCTTCTTCTGGTACTTCGGTGCCCCGCAAGCGCTCCCTCGCGCCGCGCATACTTGGCTGAACCTGCACGGACCGGAGTTCTGGTCGGCGGTCGTCGCGTTGAGCGTCTACCACGGGGCCCGGATGGCGGAGGTGATCCGGGCGGGCATCCAGTCGGTCCCAAGGCCGCTGCTGGAGGCCGCGTTAGCCTCGGGCCTTTCGGTGGGACAGGCCTATCGCTTCGTCATTATCCCGGTCACCTTGCGCCTGATCGTCCCGACCGCGACCAATGAGGCATTGAGTCTCCTGAAGAACTCCTCACTGGCCCTCACGATCGGCGTGGCGGAGTTGACCTTCATGACCCGGCAGGTCGAGACGTACTCGGGCAGGGCGTTCGAGGCACTCACCGCGGGCACGCTGATCTACCTGATCCTGTGCCTCGGTGTCGCGTCGCTCATGGCCCAGGTGGAACGGTACGCCCGCATCCCCGGCCTGATCGCACGCGTCGGGGGAACCGAGCCGTGAGCTTCGACTTGGCGGTCATCGTCGCCAACTGGAAGTTCCTGCTCCTTCAGGGACTGATCGGGGTCGGACAGTTCGGCGGGGGGACGCTCCGCCTGGCGATCCCCGCCATGGTGCTTGGCTTTGCGCTGGGGGTCATCGTCGGGTTGTGTCGGCTGGCGCAGAGCCGATGGGTCCACTATCCGGCAATGCTGTATGTCGAGTTCTTTCGAGGGGTTCCGTTGGTCATGGTAATCTTTTGGTTCTGGTTTCTGATGCCTCAGCTCACCGGCCACCGGCTACCGGACTACACCACCGCCCTCGCCGCCTTCACCGTGTTCGAGGCGGCCTATATCGGGGAGATCGTCCGCGCCGGTGTCCAAGCGATTCGGCGTGGGCAGGTCGATGCGGCGGTCGCCACAGGCTTATCCTATCGACAGATGATGGTTCACGTGATCCTCCCGCAGGCGATCCGGAACGTGATCCCCTCGCTAGTCACGCAATTCATCGTCCTCTTCAAAGATACGTCCCTCGCGTCGATCATCGGCATGATGGATCTGACCAAGGCTGCCCAGATCGTCAGCCAGCGCGAGATCCGTCCCCTCGAAATGTATCTCTTCATCGCGGTCGTCTACTGGCTCTGCGCCTACGGCATGTCCCGGTTGAGCCGCCGACTCGAATCCCCGAGTGTCCCTCGCAGGAGCAAGATGATTTGAATTTTGGCTTGACACGAAGAGGAAATCGCCATAAGGCTATCCGCAAGTGTCGTGGGGCCGGACACAATCCGCAAGTATCGGCTCTCGGAGTTCTCCGTGGAACCAACTCAGCGCATCGGAGAGTACCTGATCCAGCGGTTGCACGATCTCGGGGTGCGGCACGTCTTCGGCGTCCCCGGGGATTATGTGCTGGGGTTCTTCGACCAACTGGTGCATAGCGACCTGGAAGTCATCAACACGTGCGATGAGCAGAGCGCGGGCTTTGCGGCCGATGCGTACGCCCGGCTCCGGGGGGCGGGGGCAGTCTGCGTCACCTACTGTGTCGGGGGCTTGAAGGTCGCGAATCCCACCGCCCAGGCGTTCGCCGAGAAGGTGCCTCTCGTCGTGATCAGCGGCGCGCCCGGCATGAAGGAGCGGGTCAAGAACCCCCTGCTCCATCACAAGGCCAAGGACTTCGACTCGCAACTCAGGGTCTTTGAGCAACTCACGGTCGCCTCGACGGTGTTGGGCGATCCGGAGACAGCCTGTCGAGAGATCGATCGGGTCCTGACCACGATGCTGCGTTGCAAGCGCCCCGTCTACATCGAGCTGCCCCGCGACATGATCTCCGCGGCGGCCGACCCGCCTCCAAAAGCCCCGGAGCTCCTTCACACGAGCGATGCCGAACCCTTGCGAGAGGCCCTTCGAGAAGCGGTGGACATGATCAACGCTTCGCTGAAGCCCGTCATCCTCGCGGGCGTGGAGCTTCACCGGTTCGGCTTGCAGCGGGCGCTTGTTCAGCTCGTCGAGAAGACCAACATTCCGGTTGCAGCCACACTCCTGAGCAAGTCGGTGATCGCCGAGCGCCACCCGCTCTACCTGGGAGTCTACGAGGGGGGCATGGGCTTCCAGGACGTCCGCGACTACGTCGAGTCCAGCGACTGCCTGATCCTGCTCGGCGCATTCTTGAGCGATATCGACCTTGCCATCTACACCGCGCACCTCGATCTGGGGCGTTCGATCACGGTCACGAGCGAGAAGGCCTCAATCCGGCACCACAACTATGAAGAGGTGCGTCTGCATGATTTCGTGCAGGGCCTGATCGACGCGCACATCACGCGGCGGGAACCGGGCGAGATCCCCCGACCGAAACCACCCGTTCCCTTCTCGGCGGTGCCCGGGGAAAAGATAACGGTCCGGCGCCTGTTCCAGCGGCTGAACGCCTTCATCGACGACGACACCGTCGTCATCGCCGAGCCCGGAGACGCCCTGTTCGGCGGCGCCGACCTCTTCATCCATGGCAGCACCGAGTTCGTCTCCCCGGCGTACTATCTGTCGATGGGGTATGCGGTCCCCGCCAGCCTGGGCGTCCAACTGGCGAATCCAACGCTGCGCCCGCTCGTGCTCATCGGGGATGGCGCGTTTCAGATGACCGGGATGGAGCTGGCCACGATCGCCCGATTCCAATTGAACCCGATCGTCATCGTCCTCAACAATCGCGGCTATGGGACGGAGCGTCCGATGCTCGAGGGACCCTTCAATGACGTTCACGTCTGGCGGTACAGTCGCATCCCGGAGGTACTCGGCGCCGGGAGAGGTTTCGACATTGAAACCGAAGAGCAGCTCGACGAGGCGCTTCGCCTGTCCAGAGAATCCACGCAAGACTTCTGCATCCTCGACGTTCATCTGGACCCGCACGACAACTCGCCGGCATTGCAGCGCTTGACCGCCGCGCTCGGAAAACGAGTGAAGTAGCCGCATTCAGGGGCTTGCACCCATGACGAAGGCGCCCGCGACCTATAGAACCGGGGCCCTGTTTCTCGCGGCAGGACTGGCGGTGGCTTGGCACGTCTCGATGGAGCCGTTGCCGATCGCGGATGCGATGAGCCCTTCG
>Ga0187893_10007517_pt1 | contig 17794 bp, 14 predicted proteins | sample MA1701074metaG_FD_139574 | JGI IMG/M metagenome (GOLD analysis project Ga0187893, IMG submission 139574) | White microbial mat communities from a basaltic lava cave in the Kipuka Kanohina Cave System on the Island of Hawaii, USA - MA170107-4 metaG ... | reverse complement strand
TTGGGCGAGCGTTTGGTGATGGGCACCGCTCATCGACGCCAAACCCACCGAAATGTTCAGGCCTTCACCAAAAACTTCACCCGCCGGTGCAGCACTTCAGGCAATGGCTAAGGTTTGGGGAGGGCATGGCGCTGGGCGAGGAGCGCGGCTGTGTCAAAGACCAGCCGCAGCGGAGACACAAGGTGTAGATGCCGGGAGGAATAGCGGCGCCAACGGTCGTTTCAACCTGCCGCGGCTGGTGCTCCGCACACAGCCGCGCGCCGCCGACCTTTTACCGAAACGGCGGGGCTGGACGCGCTCGCCGGCTGCCTAGTCGAAGGCGTGGCCCGCGCAACAAAGGACATTCTTCACTTTGTGGCGCACGAGTTCCTTCACCTTGGCGCGGGCCGGCCCGAGGTACTTGCGGGGATCGAACTCTTTGGGATTATCGACAAATACTTTTCGGATCGCCGCAGTCATGGCCAGGCGCAGGTCGGTGTCGATGTTCACCTTCGTGCAACCCGTGCGGCGGGCGACTTCGATGTCGGCTTCCGGCACGCCGGCGGTGTCCGTGCCAAGCTTCCCGCCGTATTTGTTGATCTCTTCCGCGAGGTCCTTCGGCACGCTGGAAGCGCCGTGAAGCACGAGAGGATAATCGCCCAGGCCCGCGTCCATGAGCGCCTTCTTGATGGCCTTCAAACGTTCGAGATCGAGATGTTGCTCGCCCTTGAATTTGTAAGCGCCGTGGGAATTGCCGATGGCGACGGCCAGCGAATCCACGCCGGATTGCTTGACGAACTCGACCGCCTCTTCGGGATGCGTGTAGCAACCGCCCTTGGAATACGAGCCGCCTTCCTCACCATCGTCGTGCTGCGCGCCGACCAACATGCCGAGTTCGCCCTCCACCACACAATCATGTTTGTGGGCGTATTCGACGACCTTGCGGCACGTCTCGACGTTCTTCGCGAACGGATCGTGGCTGGCGTCGATCATCACGCTGGTAAAGCCCTCATCAATGCACTCCTTGCAGAGGTCGAAGGAGTCTCCATGATCGAGGTGAATGGCGATAGGAATGTTGGTAAGGCTGACGGCGGCTTCGATGAGCTTTTTCAGATAAACCGGATTGGCGTATTGCCGGGCGCCTTTGGAAATTTGGAGCATCACCGGAGCTTTCTCTTCTTCGCAGGCTTCGACGATGGCTTGGAGGAGCTCCATGTTGTTCACGTTGAACGCGCCCAGCGCGTATTTGCCTTTCAAGGCTTTGGCAAAGAGGTCTCGGGTGTGTGTCAGTGGCATAGTATCGTGTTCGTTCTGGGGCCGCGGCCCGGGACAGGGCTGCAAGCAGCCGCCGATATTAGGAACCGAAAGCGAAAAGGAAACAAAAAATCCGGGCAAAAATCGCGCGCCAAAGCCCTTTGACGCTCAACTGGCTGGATCGCCCGCCAGCTTGCGGTAGAGCGTGGCGAGGCTGATGCCCAGGAGTTCGGCGGCCTTCTCTTTGTTACCGCCGGTGTAGGTCAGCGTGCGATTCAGATAATTCAATTCCTGTTCGCGCAAGAAATCCTTCAACGGCTCGAGGGCCACGCTGCCCGTGGCCACGGCGCTGGGCGGCGGCTTGGTGCCAGCGGCGGCTGGCAACGGGAACGGCGCCCCGTCCGCTGCATCCTCCGCCATGAAGAAGGTCGTCTCGTCGCGCCCGCCGGGAGGCACCCGTGCCGTTTCCGGCGCGGTGGCCTGGACTGCGGGCGGGAGATCGGCCACGCGCACGAGGTCCGCTTCGCACAAGGTGCAGGCGCGTTCCAGAATGTTCTCCAGCTCGCGGACGTTGCCGGGCCACGAATGGGCGTTCAGCGTTTCCACGGCGCGACGCGTGATCTGAATGGGATGGCCGTTGCGCGGGCTGAACTTGTTTCTCAGAAAATTCGCGACCAGCAACGGGATGTCCTCCCGGCGTTCGCGGAGCGTCGGCAATTGAATCGGGATGACGTTGAGCCGGTAGTAGAGATCTTCGCGGAAGTGGCCTTCCTTCATCTTCTTTTCCAACGGCTCATTGGTGGCGGCGAGCACCCGCACGTTCACGTAGACGGGAGTGTTGTCGCCGACGCGCCGCACTTCGCGGTCCTGCAGGACACGCAGCAACCGGCTTTGCAGCGCGGCGGGCATGGAGCCAATCTCGTCGAGGAAGATCGTTCCACCGTCAGCCTCCTGGAACAGACCCTTCTTGTCGGTGAGCGCGCCGGTGAACGCGCCCTTGCGATGGCCAAACAGTTCCGATTCCAGCAGGTTCTCCGGCAGCGCGGCGCAATTGATGGGAATGAACGGCGCAAACTGCCGCCGGCTGTTGAAGTGCAGCGCGCGCGCGACCAGTTCCTTACCCGTGCCGCTCTCGCCCAGGATGAGCACCGTGCTGTCCGTCTCGGCCACACGCTCGATCAGGCGGAAGACCTCCTGCATTTTGGGCGACGCGCCAACGATCCGGCTGAACTGGTATTTCTCGCGCAGTTGTTTCTTGAGGTAATGGTTCTCGGCAACCGCATGATTGTAGGAAAGCGCGCGTTGGGCGCACAGCTTGAAGGTGTCCAGCTTGAAAGGCTTCTCCAAATAGTCGTAGGCGCCCTGCTTCATGGCTTCGACGGCCGTCTCAACGGAGCCGAACGCGGTGACCACGATGACGACGGCGGGTGGGTTGAGCGAGCGGGCCTTGCGCAGGATGTCCAGTCCCTGCGTGCGCGACTTTTCGAGATTGAGATCGGTGACAACCAGTTCGGGATGCTGCTCCTCCAGCGCCTCGAAGGCGGCGTTGCCGTTGCTGAACGGGAGCACCTCATGGCCTTCGGAACGGAGCAACTCAGTCACCATCTGCACCATGGTTGCCTCATCGTCGATCACGAGGATTCTGGCCATGCACGTGATTTAAGGCCAAGGCACGACGGGGAGCAAGACGGAGTTTGGGGCCGGTTCCTCAAACTCCGTGCGTTGTCAACGAACCAACCGAATCGTCACTTCCACCGGCGCATGCAGCGGCGGAAGGTTGTTGGTCCGGACGAGCCAGTTGTCGTCGTCCTCGCGGCCGGGGCGGGGATTGTTGATCAAGGCATCGGCGTCGGTGATGAGCGAGATGATGGAACCGTCGAGTTGCGCGGCGAAGCCGTCTTCGCGCAGGCGCGAGCCGGTATAGATCCAATTGCCGCGTCGGGCGGGGCCGTTCGCCTTTCGGTCGTGAACGAACTCTTCGGCGTGGAATTGCCGCGCCTTTCCTTCCGTGCTCCAACTCAAGTCGATCTCCAACTTGTCGCCCGGCAGCGGTTGGGCGGGGTCTTCCGGCAGAGTGTTGGTGCCGGCTCCTTTGGCCCCCAGCAGCAGGAAGGCGAGTTGAATATGATACGGCTCGGCGGTTGTGCGGAGCAGGCTTTCGTGGGTTTTGCCAGTGGCGGTCACCACCACATATTCGATGTTGCCCTCGCGCAAATTCATTGAGGCCGGAAAGCTCACGGTCCGTTTGTCTTTGTCAAAACGGACCTCCCCCAATTCAAAGAGGCCGGGGCGAATCTGTTTCACCGGCGCGTTGGCAACACTGCCGGCGAGACGAGAGGGCGAGGATCTTTCTGCCGGAACTTCCGCCGCCCGGAGGCCCAAACAGCCCAGCATGAAAAAAACAATCCATCCGCCCGCGCCAGCCAAACGCGGGGCAATCGGATGATTCAGGCATCGGAGGAACACTTTTCGGGAAACCAACGGAAAAAGCGCGAGCGTGTCAAGGAGCCAGACCGCCGGCTGGGCCTTCAGCAAATGACCTGCTTTGCGTCTGTCACGCTCAACGCAGCATGATTTCAGTTTGATTTTGGAGGTGCGGGCTGGGCAGATTCCCGTCCGTGCATCGCCCGGAAGGCCCCGGCCGGAAGCCGGCGGTTGGGTTGAAACGTTGTTTATGAGCAAAAAACCACTCACCGCGAGTGAATTGACCGAACTGATCGCCGGCCTCAACCGGCTGGCCCGTAATCTGTGGTGGACCTGGAACCAGGAATCGCAGGAGATCTTCCAGGAACTGTCGCCTCGCGGCTGGCAAAACCTCTACCACAACGCCGTCGCGATTCTGCACGAGGTTTCAGACTACGAATTGCGGGTGCATCTCCAAAACCCGGACTTCTCGGAGCGCGTGCGTCGGGTCCTCAACGCCTTCGATGCTTATCTCAAGGACACCAATACGTGGGGCGCTGCGAACGCGCCGGCCCTCGCGAACAATCCCGTCGCCTATTTCACCGCCGAATTTGGTTTCCACGAAACACTGCCCATCGCCGCGGGCGGCCTGGGCATCCTGGCGGGCGATCACGCCAAGTCCGCCAGCGACCTGGGCATCGGTTTTGTCGGCATCAGCCTGTTCTATCGCGAAGGTTACTTCCAGCAGACCATCAACCAGGACAACTGGCAGGTGGACTACTACACGCTGCTTAATCCGAAGAATCTTCCCATCGAGCCGGTGCTCGACAAAAACGGCGAGCCGATCGTGTGCGCCGTCGAAATGGGCATCAGCCAGGTCCGGTTCAAGGCCTGGCGCGTGAACGTGGGCCGCTGCCCGGCCTATTTGCTCGATACCAACCTGCCCGAAAACGAACAGCACTATCGCGACCTCACCTTGCGCGTGTACGGCGGTGACAGCACCACGCGCATCCTCCAGGAAGTCTTGCTTGGCATTGGCGGGGTGCGCCTGATGCGCGCGCTCGGCGTCCAGCCCTCCGTGTTCCACATGAATGAAGGCCATGCCGCCTTCCTGGCGTTGGAACTCATCCGCGAGAAGCTGACCGCCGGCAAGAGCCTTGCGGACGCGCTGGCCGCCACGAAGCAGCAGTGCATATTCACCACGCACACGCCAGTCGAAGCCGGGCATGATCGTTTCACCGCCAGCCTGATGGACTATGCGTTCAAGAAGTATTTCGCCCAGCTCAAGCTTTCGCTCGACGAGGTCATGGCCCTCGGTCGCGTGGACCCGAAGAACGCCAACGAGCCGTTTTGCATGACGGTGCTCGCGCTCAAGGCCGCGCGCTCGGCCAACGGTGTCAGTGAACTGCACGGGCGGGTCAGCCGTCACATGTGGAAAAGCCTTTGGCCCGGCCTGTCGGAAGACCAGGTGCCGATTGGCCACATCACCAACGGCATTCATTTGCTCGGCTGGATGAAAGGCCCGGTCCGCCGTTTCTGGCGGCGCAAACTGACCAGCGCGCCGACGAACCCGCCGCCCGCCGGCGATACCACCAGTTTCTGGGCGCGCAGGGCCGCCGCCTGGGAGAGCGACATCAACAACCCAGCCTTCTGGGCCAGGATGGCCGATCCGACCTTCATCTCCGACGAGGAAATCTGGGCGCTGCGCTACAGACTGCGCCGCGAACTGATCGAGTTCGCGCGCCGCCGCCTGCTCATCCAGGGACGCAGTCTCACGCAAGGAGACTTCATTGCATTCGATCAACTGCTCAACCCGGACGCGCTCACCATCGGCTTCGCGCGGCGGTTCGCCACCTACAAACGCGCCCCGCTCATCTTCCAGCAGTTCGAGAACATCGTGAAGCTGGTGCATGACAAGCAGCGCCCCGTTCAATTCGTTTTTGCCGGCAAAGCGCATCCGCGCGACGACGACGGCAAACGCTACATCCAGCAGATTATCCACCTCAGCAGATACTCCGAGCTGAAGGGCCACCTGGTCTTCATCGAGAACTATGATGTCCACGTCGCGCGCACGATGGTTTCGGGTTGCGACGTGTGGCTGAACAACCCGCGCCGTCCGCTCGAAGCCAGCGGCACCAGCGGCCAGAAAGCCGGCTGCCACGGTTGTCTCAATCTCAGCATCCTCGACGGCTGGTGGCGCGAGGGCTACGACGCCACCAACGGTTTTGCCATCGGCGACGATTCGCATCCAGCCAGCATCGAAGAGCAGGACCGCCGCGACAGCGCCAACCTTTACCAGGCGCTCACCGAAAAAGTGCTTCCTCTTTTCTACAACCGCGACGACACCGGCATTCCGCGCCAGTGGCTGCAAATGGTCCGCCGGGCGATGGTCACGCTTGTGCCGCAGTTCAACACCTGGCGGATGGTGCAGGATTACACGAACAAGTACTACGTCGTGAAGTAGGCCGGAGGCAGCACAAACTTTGGGCTTTGAACTTAGCTTTCGGCTTCTTTCCCTTGTAACAGTTTTCTTCGCACGGCAGTCTGTTTCTCTACATGCAAACTGACGTGCCTCCCCTCGCGGGTTTCGATCACCAGCCGCGCACGCGACTTGTCTTTGGCGCCAATACCGTGGATCGAGTGGGCGAACTGGCCGTCGAATTGGGCGCCCGACGTGTGCTGGTGGTCACCGACGCCGGCATCGTCACCGCCGGACACGCCCAACGCGTCGAGCGTTCGCTGCAAGCCGCCGGGTTGGGCGTGGTGATTTACGACCAGGCGCGGGAGAACCCGACCACCCGGGACGTGACCCAGTGCGTGGCCGTCGCGAAGCAGGCGGGCATTGACACGTTCGTGGGTGTGGGCGGGGGCAGTTCGATGGACACGGCGAAGGGCTGCAATTTCATCCTCACCAATGGCGGGCAAATGAAGGACTACTGGGGCGTCGGCAAGGCCACCAAACCCATGCTGCCGCTCATCGCCATTCCAACCACCGCTGGCACTGGGAGCGAATGTCAAAGCGCCGCGCTCATCGCCGACGAGCAAACTCATCAGAAGATGGCCTGTCTCGATCCGAAGGTGGCCGCCCGCGTCGCCATCCTCGATCCGGCGCTGACGATCTCGCAACCGCCGCGCATCACTGCCTGCACTGGCATTGATGCCATCGCACACGCGGTGGAGACGGCGGTGACAAAGAAACGCAATCCGCTTTCGCTGATGTATTCGCACGAAGCGTTCAAGCTCACGGTCACGAGCCTTGAGCGCGTGCTGAGTCATCCGCTGGATCTGGAGGCTCGCGGACGCATGTTGCTCGGCGCGGCTTTCGCCGGCACGGCCATCGAGAACAGCATGTTGGGCGCGGCCCACTCCGCGGCCAATCCGCTCACCGCGCATTTCAACGTCATCCACGGACAAGCGGTCGGCATGATGCTGCCCCACGTCGTCCGTTTTAATTCGGCCGATCCTGCGGCGCTGCGCGCCTATGCCGAACTGGCCTCCGCGCCGGAGATCGCTTGCGTGAGCGACGGCCTGAAGTCGGCCTGCGACGCGCTCGTGGTCCGTCTGGAGGCGCTGCTGAACAAAGCAGGAATGCCGCGCTCGCTCGTTGATTGTGGCGTGCAGCGCTCCATGATCCCGACACTGTCCCAGGAAGCCGCGCAACAATGGACCGCGGCATTCAACCCCCGCAAAATCACCGCCGAAGATTTCGTCCGTCTCTACGAAGCCGCGTTCGAGCCGCGAGACTAAACCAACGATGCAGTTGCGGAGTGCGGCCGTCCCCGACCGCAGCAAGGTGGATTCGGCGAAAGCGCTCGATTTCAGTGCAAGGGTTGAAGTCACCCTTTGGTGTGTTAACCAGCGGGTGAACCAATCTTTCATGAAGACCATCGTCCTCGGGTGCTTGGTCGTTGCTGCGCCCGAGGACGGGCGCACTCGCGTCTGCATCGTTCCGGCTAAGCCCTCAGTCCAAAGTCCGAAGTTAGTGATTTGGACTGACGACTATCTTACCCGCCAGGTCAGCGCCAACCCCACCAAAGCGAAGAACGCGTTCGGCGACCATGCCGCGATCCATGGCAGGACGTAGCCACCGGTGCCGAGGGCCAGGGCGAGTTGGAGCAGCACAAAGTAGATGAAGCAAATCAGAATGCTGCTGGCCACACCCACCGCGACATTGCGCCGCCCCGTGGCGGCGCCGAAAGGAAGGGCAATCAACACCACGACAAAGCAAGTCCACGGCGCAGCCAGGCGTCCGTGCAGTTTGGTGTCCAGCATCGTACGTTTCCTTCTGTCCTCGGGGTTCAGTCGTTTGTATTCGAGAATCTCGCGAATCGATAGTTGCGCTTTGCGCACGGATCTGAAGTTGTTCAGCTTGTTGATTTTGAGCTGGCTCTTGAATTGTTCCGGTGTTTCGACGAACACGGGCATCGACAGGAGTTCCCTCTCACCCTGTACGGGCAGCGCTCCTCGCACGGCAGAATACTCCAGCACCTTGACGTTGGTGAACGTCCAGACGTGTTGCCAGTAGTGTGCTCTCTCGGCGAAGATTTCCAGCCGCGTGCCATCGGGCGGCAGCCACGTCACAACCGGACCAATCATCTCCCCGGTGGCCAGATTGTAGGATTCGACGAGCCACCAGCGGCGATCCCTGTCGCCGTCCTGCGAATGGTAGAAGCCGGCATTGGGTTCCCAATCCTTCCGCGCCGCGCTGCTTTGGCTCTTTTGATGGCGGTTCAGGATTTCCTCGGCGGCGTCCACGTTTTGCGGCGCCCACAGCTCGTTGACGGCAAAGACGCCGAGACTCAACAGCAAGCCAAGTCCGAGATACGGCATCGACAGTCGCAGCAAACTCACGCCCGCCGCGCGCATGGCGGTCAGTTCGTGGTGGCGCGCGTGGTTGGTCAGCGCATAAAGCAAGGCCAGCAGGAAGGCGATGGGCACCACCAGTACCAGCATTTCCGGTGTCCGCACGAGATAGTATTCCGCCACCTCAACCGGTTTGAGCCGCCACTTTTGGAAGTCGGAAAGCTGGGCAAAGAGGTCGGTGAATATCAGGAAGATGAGAAACCCGATCAGGCAGTAACTGAACGGAACGAGCAACTCGCGCAGCAAATAGCGGTCGAGCAATCGCATTGACGCGGCAGGCTAATGGATGGCTGCGGCCTGAAGCAAGCTACCGCACGCTGCCCTGCGCAGAGCCGGTCCGATCGGATCGGTAAAATTGATTTTAATCGGACCTGGACAAAAAGCTTGCGCCCTCCCCCGCCGCGACCTAAAAGCTTCTCCTAGATTCAGCCATAACCCGCACGGTCCACGCGTGCTTGGCATGGGACGGCCGCCAGCCACGCGCTCGTGCAAGAACAGAAAGGCGACCATGTCTGAACGACACGACTCATCCGGCGCGGCGAGCGTCTCGCGGCGCGGATTTCTCAAGGGCGTCGGCGCCGGCACTGCGGCCACGGCGCTGCTTTCCCCGGTGGCGTTGCGCGAAGCTCAAGCAGCGGCGAACGGCGGCGTCCTTGGCCCGGACGAAATCCCCATCACCCTCAGAATTAATGGACGCAACCGTCAGTTGAGGGTCGAGCCGCGCGTCACCTTGCTCGACGCGCTGCGAAACCGGCTCGATGTGACCGGGCCGAAGAAGGTTTGCGACCGCGGAACTTGCGGCGCCTGCACGGTGCTGGTGGATGGCCAGCCAGCTTATTCCTGCTCGATGCTCGCGGTCGAAGCCGAGGGCCGCGCCATCACGACGGTCGAGGGCCTCGGCACACCCGAAAGGATGAACGCGGTGCAAAAGGCATTCGTGAAGCATGACGCGCAGCAATGCGGCTTCTGCACGCCGGGCTTTGTCACGGCGGCCACCGCGTTTGTACGCAAGAATCCAAATGCGTCGCCGGACGAGATTTGCAAGGGACTCGGCGGCAATCTCTGCCGCTGCGGCACCTACGCCGGCATGTTGCTGGCGGTGGCCGACGCCGCGAAAGGGAGGGTGTGATATGGCAAAAGTAGATTGGCCCGCCGCAGAACAGCGCTCGATCATCGGCAAGCGCATTGACCGAGCCGACGGCTCCGTGAAAGCCACCGGCGCGGCGAAGTATTCTTTCGACATCAACCGCCCGGCCATGCTGTGGGCGAAGGTCCTTTCCTCGCCGCACGCGCGCGCCGAGGTGGTGAGCATTGACACCGCGGCCGCCGAGAAGATGCCCGGCGTGAAGGGGGTCTGGAAAGACGACGCAATTGTTGGCAAGGAAGTTCTCTACGTCGGCCAAATTGTGGCCGCTATCGCCGCCGAGACGGAGGAAGCCGCCACCGAGGCAATTCACCACGTCAAAGTTGAGTACAAGCCCCTCCAGCATCAGGTGCGCGATGCTGACCCGGCGCTGTTCCAAGGCGATCCTGCCAAGAGAGAAAACGGCAATGTGGACGAGGCGCTCGGCAAGGCGGATCTGGTCCATACTGGCTACTACGGCGTCCCGGTCATCACGCATTGTTGCCTCGAACCGCACGGGCAGGTCGCCGAGCTTCGCGACGGCGAATTGTACGTCTGGCCCTCCACGCAGTCGGTGTTCGGTTACGGAGATCGTGGTTTGGCGGATGCCGCAGGGGTGCCGCAGAACAAAATCCACGTCGATTGCCAATACATGGGCGCGGGCTTCGGGTCGAAGTTCAATCCCGGAAAATGGGGCGTCATCAGTGCCGCTTTGGCCAAGACCAGTGGCCGTCCCGTCAAGCTCATGCTGGACCGCGATCTGGAACTCGCCATCGCGGGGAATCGTCCGTCCGGTTTCGCGAAGATAAAGGTTGGCGCGACCAAAGACGGCAACATCACGGCATTCGACTGCGAAGTGTGGGGCACGGCCGGCATGAGCGGCGGCCCGCCTGATCTCATGCCTTATGTGTTCGACAAGATGCCCGACCAGCGCAGAACGGTGAAGCGCATCGCGACCAATCGCGGCCCTTCGGCTGCGTGGCGCGCGCCCCGCCATCCTCAGAATTGTTACCTGACAATGTCTGCTTTGGCCGACACCGCGGCGGCTTTGAAGATGGATGAACTGGAGTTCTTCCTGAAGAACATCGAGTTGACCAAACGCCCCGAATTCGACGCGCCCAAGGTTTATACTGAAGAACTCAAGCTCGCGGCGGAGATGATCGGCTGGAAGAACAAAGCCCACCTGCGCGGCGCGGGTGGGCCCGGACCCGTCAAGAGCGGCTTGGGTCTCTCGCTGCACACCTGGGGCGGCCAGGGCCACGGCTCCGAGTGCGACGTGACCATCAGCCCTGATGGTTCCGTGGAAGCGAAAATCGCCACGCAGGATCTCGGCGTCGGCACGCGGACGTGCATCGCCATGGTGGTGGCCGAAACTCTTGGCCTTCCGCATGAAGTGGTAAAGGTGCAAATCGGCAAGAACGAATTCCCACGCTCCGGCGGTTCCGGCGGCAGCACCACCATTGGCGGCATCTCGGTGTCTTCACGCCGCGCGGCCACAGACGCGTTGAACGAGGTCCTGGCCAAGGTCGCCCCGCGTTTGGGCGCTGAACCTGACGCACTCGAAGCGAAGGAAGGTGTCATCCGCGTCGCCGCCGATCCGAAAAAGAAGATCACTTGGAAAAACGCCTGCGGGATGCTCGGCGTGACCGCCGTCACCAAACGCGGCGTCAACGTGCCCGGCGACAGCGCGAAGGCGAATCTGACCAGCGCAGGCGTCGGCGGTGTGCAAATGGCCGATGTTTCGGTCGATGTCGAAACCGGCGTCGTCACCTTGAACGAATTGGTCGCCGTGCAGGATTGCGGCCTGGTCATCAACGTCAAGCTGGCCGAGAGCCAGGTCTTTGGCGGGATGATCATGGGCATCACTTCGGCGCTTTACGAAGAGGCGGTCTATGATGCAAAGACGGGCCGGATGCTCAACGCGGACATGGAGTTCTACCGGCTGGCCGGCATCAAGGACGTTGGGAAGCTCAAAGTCCACATGATGACCACGCCCGATTACGAGAAACGTGGCGTGATCGGGCTCGGTGAGCCGCCGGTCATCTCCCCAGCCGCAGCCATCGGCAACGCCGTGGCCAACGCCTGCGGCGTCCGCGTGCCCAACCTGCCGCTCACCCCGGACCGGGTGCTCGCGGCGCTTTCCCAGAAAGGAGGGGTGGTCTGATGAAATCATTCGAATACGCAGCCCCGAAGACCTTGAAGGATGCGCTCGCCCTTTTGAACGACACGTGGGGCGGCACTGAAGTCCTCGCGGGCGGCACGGACCTGGTCACTTCGCTCAAGCAACGCATCACTCAACCGACGCGCGTGGTGAGCCTGAAGAACATCAAGGAATTGAAAGGCATTAAGTCAAAGCGCGGCGGTGTAGCCATTGGCGCCACGGCTACGCTGGCAGAACTCGTCGAGAACAAAGACGTGCAGAAAAACTTCCCTTCATTGATAACCGCGGCTGAGGGTATCGGCAGTCCGCAGATTCTGGCCGTCGGCACCGTGGGCGGTGACCTCTGCCAGCGCCCGCGCTGCTGGTATTACCGCAATGGCTACGGTCTCTTTGGCGGACAGGGCGGTACCTCGCTGGTGCGCGAAGGCGACAACCGCTATCACGCCATCTTCGGGAACAATGGCCCCGCGTTATTCGTCAACCCGTCCAGCCTCGGTCCGGCCTTGGTGGCGCTAGGAGCCGAGATGGCTCTGGCCGGGCCGAACGCCGCGACACGCACCGTCTCCGCCAGCCAGTTTTTCCGCGCGCCGAAGAGCGAGGCAGACCGCGAAACCGCGCTCCAGCCCAACGAAATTCTCACCGAGATCTTTGTCCCTGTGAATGGGCTGAAAAACGCGACCTACGAAGTGCGTCACCGTCACGGCTTTGACTGGCCCTACGCGACCGCAAGCGTCGCCTTCGCTCTGAATGGCGGGGCGGTTTCGGATGCCCGCGTGGTGCTCGGCCACGTTGCGCCCGTGCCGTGGAATTCGGCTGGCGCTGGCCGGGCGTTGAACAACAGCCCCGTCAGCGAGGCGGTTGCCACCAAGTGCGGTGAAGCCGCAGCCGAGGGCGCAAAACCCCTCAGTGGAAACGCTTACAAAGTTCAACTGGTCAAGACCGCCGTGAAGCGGGCCGTGCTCGCGGCGGTGGCCGCATGATTGGAGGACGATTATGGAAACTCCCGAAACCGCTCTTAAGACTGCACAGCTTCCCTGCCGCCATCTGCGGTGCAAGGAAATGTTCTACGGAGGCTCGGAGGAAGACGACTATGCCGGAGGCGCTTACTGGTGCAGCCTCACCCAGGAAACCATGGGCCCGGACGGCGTGCCGTGTGGCAAAAAGGAATGTTGCGCGAACCGGACGTGTTACGTAACGTGAGATTCGTTAATGCTTAAAAAAGCTGAATCGTTGAAGGGACTGGATTCACCTTAACGATTCAACGAAATTAACGAACGATAACGTATGAAAACAAGACTGACTCTCGCAATTATCGCGCTGGCGGCTGTCACCAGCTTCGCCGGCTCCATCACCGCGCCGCGTATCTCCGGCAATTATCTCGAAGTGCGCTCGTGCGACGTTTACACCGGTCCCTGCTTCGCCAACGCGGAGATGGGCCTCGATGGCAAGGAAGGCATGCTGGTCTGGTCCATCCGGGAAGGCACATGGAACGGCGTGGGCTTGGACGGCCTGAGCGTCATGGCCGTGATCCGCGCTGATGGCACGCTCGGCGATTTGAATTACCAGCCACGCGCCGGCAAGGCGGTACTCATCGTTGATGCCAAGGCCGACTCACAACAAGAAAACGCGTTGAAAGATTTCGCTACAAAGATGGCCGGCAAACTGATCAAGGAAGTCACCGCCGTCAAAGTCGCCAGCATGGACGTGCAGATGGGCCACTGTAAGGCCGGCTCCTGCGCCAAAATCAAAGCGGGCAATCTGGTGCAGATCTCCACGCGCTGCTTCGGCGACAACGATCATGTTTGCGGCAACGAGGATCGGTTCTACCCACCGTTGACGAACGTGGACGGTGCATTGCCGGCTTTTACAGAACTGGCATCGTTCGCAGGACGCGAACTGAATCTGACCTGGCAAATGACCGACAAACGCAGCGCCTACCTCGGCACCTTCGCCCGATAACCAACTTCAAACCACGCGCAGGCCGGAAACAGTTGCGTTTCCGGCCTGCGCTTTTATTTTCAGCGGTGACGACCATGAACACATTCGACCTGAAACCCGAAGAAGATCCGCACAAGGGGGCGACCAGTTCCTTGGACTGCGGGGACATGTCCCCGCTTTGGCTGCACGCGGCGATTTTCCATCGACGTCGAGAAAACCACCGTGCAGCCAAAGCGGCGGCATGCCGCCGCAGTCCATATCCCTTAGGTGAACGCCCCAACCCGATTTTGGAATTCGGGCTGAAACTTCTGCTCTTTGCCCTCGCCATGGTGTTGAGCACTGCCACCGCCTGCGCGGCCAGCTTGACGCTCAAGGTGGTGGACAAGGAACCGCCGACGGAATTGGACCCGTCCATCACAGCGAAACTACAGAAAAGCGCCGTTCAATTGCTGGATGGCGACAAGCCGGTGTTCGAATTCTGGTTCGCTGCTGAACTTAACTTGACCGCCAAGCCAGCTTCTCCCGACAACGCGCTCGATGCCCTGAAGCAGGCGACCTTGCTTGGTGTGGTATCAATCTCCAAAGCCCTGCAGGATTACCGCGAAGACACGTTGCCGGCCAAGGTGCAGACCATGCGCTTTGCCCTGCAGCCTCAGGATGGCAATCATCTCGGCACCGCGGAGTTTTTGTATTTCGCCGTGCTTGTCCCTGCCAAACTCGACACGAAGCCTGACGGCATCGCGGATTATAAGGCGCTGGTCAAAGCCAGCAGCAAGGAAACTTCCACCGATCACCCCGTGATCCTCAGTTTGCGCCCGGCCTCGTCAACTGAGGGTGAATTTCCCAAGCTCAACGAACCCGCGCCCGAGCACAAAAGCGTGCGCGTGAAAATCCCGGCGAAGTTCGGCGCTGAGAAAACTGCGGTCGTATTTGAAGTCGTTTACGAGGGCAAGGGGCACAAGTAGCCGACCAGAGCATCCGCGCCTGTAGCGCAGAGTTGCACTCTGCTGTATCGCCGATTTGTAATCGGCAAACGGTTGGACTGTTCCTAGGCGTCAGTCCGGTTGGACGTTCTGCGGGTTGCAAACCCGCGATACAGCAGATTGAAAATCTGCGCTACATCATGCCGCCGACTTGCCAACGAGCGTGACGGTCTACTCGCCAAACTCCAGCACGCCAAACTTCTCCGGCGTGTGAAACGAACCTTTGAGGACAGGACTCCATGCCAGATAGGCGTTGTTCGCTTTGTCGCAACGGTAGAGGTTCAGCCGCCAGCGGGTGCCCGGCACAGGCTTTGCGGAAGCCAGCAGTTCGAGGGGCATGCGCCACTCGACGGTCCAGACCTTGCGCCGCTTGTCCACGTTCACGGCGGATTGTGCGCGCCCGTCCCAGGCAAAGTCTTTGGCTGGCAGGTTGAGGAGCACGTCGAGCCGTTCATTCGTTGGTGCGACCTCATACTCGGCATAGCGGTTGATGTTCTTCCAATCGCTGCCCACAAAGACTTCCACCACATCGCGATCCCACAGACCCAGCCGCTCGCGGTCGGCACTGGGCGTGTCGAACACCGTAAGTTTGGTGAACGGACACTCCCAGCCGAAGTAGATGAACTGATCCGAATACAGCACGCGCACTGAAGTCGCCAGTTCGGGCCGGGCATCGTATTTCAGGGAGCCGTACTCCACGCGGGCTGGCATCGCCTTCTGCCACACCGTGTCATTCAATTCGCCATCGAGTTCAAAGTCTTTGTCCATGCGCGCGGCCTTCACGACCGGCGGTGGCAGCGAACGCGCCAACAGCTTGCGGGCGTTGTCGAAGTAAATCTTGCGCAGCACCGGAGCAGGGAGGCCAATGGAACTAATCGTCCAGTCGCCCTGAATCGGCGTCATGTGCTCCCAGTTCCTGTCCCAGGTTTCCAGCCAGCGCCACTCCTTCTCGTAGAAGATTTCAGCGTCCCGGTCAGTGGGCCGCTCCGCGTCGCCGCTGGAGCCGAGGATCAGTTTGTCGTACACTTGGAAATCCGTGGCGAAAACAATTCGGTCCTGATGTTTCACGAACAGCTTGTGAACCTTCTTCGGGTCATGGCGTCCGACTTCTGGGATGCGCGCGGCCAAATCGGCCATCATGTTCGGATTGCGGTCGAGCGCCTGATCCACCCAGTCGATGTCCTCCGGGTTGTTCGCGAAGTGGACGCACACGAAGGTGGTACCGCGATGTTTGGCGATGACGCGGTCGAGCGCGTTCACGATGTCCATGCGCGGCGGGTAGATATTTGTGTCGCCGAACCACCAGGGCCGATGGTCCTTCAGTTCCTTCCACCGCTCGTTCTTGTTGTCGAACGGCAGCCAGAATGCCTTCGGGTCACCAACATGGATGGAAACCGGCATGCCGAGTTCACCACAGCGCCGCCAGACCGAATCAAGCTTCGGGTCATCGACCTTGATGAGTTTGCCCTGGCCATCTCGCAAGTTAAGGCCGAGCCGCTTGAACTCCTTCAGTCCCGCCGCGCCCAGCCGGTGCGCCTCCTCCACTTGTTTTGCGGCGCGTTCGGAGAAGTCCGGCTGGTCCCAGCCTTTGTAGTCGAGGTTGAAGTAGTGCAGGAAGCGCCCGGGAAACAACGCATCGGCCAGTTGCTTGTTCCGTTCGAAAGCGGAGAGCGTATCGTTCGTTCTGCGTGTCACCGTACCGCCACTCAAGTTCACGCCGATGCCCACCCCCACCGCATCCATTATCTTCACCGCGCGCGTCAGGTGCTGCGTCGTGTAGTTGATGTGCTGGTGCAGGTCGATGGTGCGGTGCTCGGCCCGCCATTGCGCGGTTTGCTGGCGAACGGAGGCGACACTGGCCGCGTCGGCTGATTGCGCAAAGGATAACAAGGTGAAGATAGCGAGACCTGAAAGAGAAATGTGGCGCTGCATGGCTGGGCTTGTTTGCACGAAGACTAGTAGGCGACCTCTTGGGCGGCAAACAAAGTTTTCATGAGACTGAATCTCAAACCAGTTCAACCACGGATGGACACGAATAAACACGGATAAGATATTGCGCAGCGTGCCCTCTAGCCGAGCGGCTAGGCTTGTTGTCGAGCAGAATCCGTGTTCATCTGTGTCCATCCGTGGTTAATGAATCGCGGACGATCTGCACTAGTGAACTTACGATGAACAGAAACCTGTTTCGTGCGACGGTCGTAATAATCCTTTGTTTACTGACGAGCGGCTGTATCAGCCCAAAACGCGAAGCCGGGATGGCGGAATTGACGAGGGCCTCCGACGGGGCACGCACGCTCCGTGCCGGCTGGGTTTATGATCGCCAGAGCCACGTTGCTGCGAATCGGGCAGGGCGAAACTGCTGGGGAATCTATCTGCGGGAGATTCTGGACGAACTCGGGCTGAGGGCTGACGAACTGACTCCCGCCGCGCTGACTGACGCCAGTCGATTGTCACGTTATGCTACGATCTTTCTTGAGGGTTCCGTCTCGGGCAAACTGGCCGGTCCACAGCAGGCAGCCCTTGCCAAATGGGTCGAGGGTGGCGGGACGCTCATCGCCTCCGCTGTTGAAGACCTCGACGAGCTTTCCGGCAACCACGCGGTCGGTCGCCTGCCGCAGCCCGAGGGCGAGTTCAGTTGCGCCGCCACGTTCGCGTTTCAGCCGCACCCAATCACGCGCGAAATTCATCCTCCGCTGCAACCAAGCCAGCGGCTGCTGGCGTTCTCCGAGATTCGTTTGGTTCAACCGAAGTCCTCCATCGAACTCGCCCGGCTTTACGATTCGGCGGGTCGCGATACGGGCTGCGCCGCCGTGACCGAGCGACACGCCGGCCAGGGGCGTGTCTTCTCGTTCGCATTCAGCGTCGCGCAAACGATGTGGGTGTTGCATCAAGGCCGTCCGGTGGACCGCGATCACGACGGCGACAAATACCTGCGGCGGTCCGATGCCATAGTGATTCGCCCGCATTCGATTGAAGTCGGTTATGCCGATGAATTGCTCTTCCTGCTCCAAAACATGGTTGGCACACAAGCGCACCCGTTCGTGCATCAACTCCCGCCCACGCCAGAGGGCGAGATCCCGGACGCACTGT
>Ga0187893_10007516_pt1 | contig 17796 bp, 10 predicted proteins | sample MA1701074metaG_FD_139574 | JGI IMG/M metagenome (GOLD analysis project Ga0187893, IMG submission 139574) | White microbial mat communities from a basaltic lava cave in the Kipuka Kanohina Cave System on the Island of Hawaii, USA - MA170107-4 metaG ... | reverse complement strand
CCGACTCCCGACTCCCAATCCTCCGACCTTTGACCTCGCCTTTCACCCTCTCCTTGCGCGACTTCACCGATGTCCGCGCTCGCATCGCTCCGCACATCAAGCACACGCCGCTGTTAGGCTCGCGGCAGCTGAGCGAGCTGACAGGCTATGACGTTAGGCTCAAAGCAGAAATGTTTCAACGCGTCGGCTCATACAAGATCCGCGGGCCGCTCAATAAGTTCTCGCTCATGCCTGAAGAGCAGAAACGCCGCGGCGTCGTCTGTTCGTCAGCGGGGAATCACGCGCAGGGCGTCGCGCTCGCGGCAAAGATCCACGGCATTCGAGCCGTCGTCTGCATGGCGGCGAATGCTACACGATCCAAAGTCGAAGCGACGAAAGGATACGGCGCCGAAGTTGTGCTGCACGGCAACATCTGGGACGAGGCAAACGAGAAAGCGAAGGAGCTGGTGCGCACCGAAGGGCTCACATACGTGCATCCATTCGACGACGAACAGCTCATCGCCGGGCAGGGCACACTCGGCCTCGAGATCGTACAAGATTGGCCTAACGTGGACGTTGTCGTCGTTCCGATCGGCGGTGGCGGTCTCATCTCCGGCGTGTCCATGGCCGTGAAGTCGCACAATCCGAAGATTCGTGTCATCGGCGTGGAGTCGTCGGACGGGCCCGCGATGCAGCAGAGCGTCGCGTCGGGTAAGCTCGAGACGATCGACTGCCGCACGATTATCGACGGCCTGCGCGTGAAGCGCTGCGGTGAGATCACATTCTCGGTCGTGCAGCGTTTCGTCGATGAGATCGTCGCGCTCCCCGATCGGGACATCTTCGACGCGATGATCTGGGTGATGGAGCGTTGCAAGCTCGTTGTCGAAGGCGCCGCGGCGGCGCCGGTCGCCGCGCTGCTTCACGGGCTCATCAAGGTCCCGGCGGGATCTCGCGTCGCGGTCGTTCTCTCGGGCGGTAATGTGAATCTCGACCAGCTGCGCGGCCTGTCTTGGAACTGAAAAGAAAGGCACATTTCTGACACATCCAAACCGTGCATAGCACGAATACTTCAGGTATACCGAAACCTTTCAGGAGCGATTACATGCGTCGTCCTATCGCATTCACGCTTGCCGCGGTCGCCCTGCTCGCGCCGAGCGCCACCCGCGTCGCCGCGCAGTCGGACAAACTCGTCGCCGACCTGATGGCCGACGTAGATGAAGTCGAGAAGAAGCTCGTCGGCCTCGCCAAGAAGATGCCCGCCGACAAGTTCGATTGGCGGCCGGGGACTGGCGTCCGTTCGTTCGCCGAAGTCGTGATGCACGTCGCTGCTGACAACTATTTCATCCCGGCGATGGTCGGCGTTGCGGCCGATGCCTCGACGGGGATCAAGGGCGAGGATTACAAGACCGCCGTCGCATATGAACAGCGTAAGCTCGCGCGCGACGCGGCAATCGCGGAGATGGAGAAGTCGTTCGCGCACCTCAAGAAGGCCTTGCAGAACACTTCGACCGCTCGTCTCTCCGAGAGCATCAACATGTTCGGGCAGACATCTACTGTGCAGAAGACGTGGATTCTCGCGGCGACACATCTGCACGAGCATCTGGGTCAGATGATCGCCTATGCGCGAACGAGCGGCGTCGTGCCGCCGTGGAGTCAGTAGGGCGCAAATGCCGCTGTCCCGTCCCCTTGTGCACCCTTCCCCTCTGCGCGATCACGCTCCTCGCTAGCGCCGGTGGGATGGACCTCGGCGCGCAAGGCGTTACAACGGCGGCGATAGAGGGAAACGTGCGCTACGAGAGTTCCGATGCAGCCGACGGTGCCCTCGTGCGCGTTGTCAATCGCGGTACGGGGTACACGCTCGAGACCGTGGTCCGCGGAGGACGATTCTTGCTGCACGGGCTCGAGATCGGCGGACCCTACTCGGTCTACGTGCGACATCTTGGCTACCGCCAGGAGGTGCGCGATGGTCTCTTCCTCACGCTCGGGCAGCGCCTAACGCTTGACTTCGCGCTCGTCCCGATCGTCAGTTCTCTCGATACTATTCGCGTGGTTCGAGGCGCGCACGCCGCGCTGTCGCGCGCGGCTCCCGGGATCGGCGCGACGATCTCGGGAACGATGTTACAGCGCCTCCCAACACGTAATCGCGATCTCTACGATTTCGTACAGCTCATTCCCCAAGTGTCGGCACGCTCGGGAATTTCGGGCGGCGGCGTTAACCCGCGGCTCAATAGCTTTCTGCTCGATGGAGTGAGCGAGCGCGCGTTGCAAGGGAACAACGCGGCGGGCGCCGCGTCCGGGGGCAAGGCCATCTCGATCGAAGCAGTCAAAGAGTATCAGGTGCTGCTCTCTCCATACGATGCGCGCTACGGCGACTTCGCCGGCGCTCTGGTGAACGCGGTGACGCGGAGCGGTACCAACGAAGTGCGCGGCACGGGTTTCATCTATGCGCGAAACGAAAAACTGGCGCGAAACACTGCGTTCCTGCGCAGCGCGCCGTACGAGCGCACGCAGTTTGGCTTCGCTGTCGGCGGTCCGATCGTGCGAGATCGTGCGCATTTCTTCCTGGCCCCAGAGTTCCAACGCCTAACGGCTCCGGCAATCGGACCGTACATCGGACAGAGTGCTTCGAGCGCCATTCCAGTGCCGGTGTCGGCGGCTGACGCAGGTCGCTTCAGCGACATTCTCGAGAGCTACCGCCTCGAAGCGGGATCGCCGGGCGCGGTTGAGGTTGGGAACCCGCTTGTCAACGTCTTCGGGCGTATCGACGGACTCATCCCGGGTTGGCAAAGCCGCCTCGTGCTTCGGTACAACTACGGCCGCGTGCAAGACATCCGGTTCTCGAGGGATTCGTCAGCTGTGTTTCCTATGTCCAGTTACGGCTTGACACAGACACTCACCAAGCACGCGACAGCGGTGCAGCTCTACACGACTCTTCCAAGTGGTGGTATGAACGAGCTGACGATCGGCTACACATCGACGCCCTCGATCTGGACACCTAACGTGCGGCAGCCGGTCCTCCTCGTGTCGGTGCCGCGCTCGACCGGCGCAGGCAGCGCGTTCCTGCGAGCCGGGAGCAACGAGAATGCGCATGGGATCAGCCTGCAACAGGCGAGCTTCGAAATCGCTGACAACCTCACGGTTGCTTTCGGCGCGTCGCACCAAGTGGCGTTAGGCGCGCGAGCGGAGTTCTTTCGCATCAGACGCGGCGGCGTGATTGGGGCGTACGGCTCGTGGAGTTTCTCGAGTCTCGATTCCCTTGCGAGGGAGGAGGCCGAGAGTTTCCGTCTGGTCAAGGACTTGGGCGGCGCAGCGGCGCCGCTTGCCGGTGTGCAGTACGCGCTTTACGCAAATGACGAGTGGCAGCTGCGCGATAACGTTTCGTTGACTTTCGGGCTGCGCGCGGACGTCGTCGCACTTGGCGACCCGCCTCCGTACAACGCGACGATCGATACAGTCATCGGTCGCAATACAAGTGTTGTTCCGCCCGCGCGTGTGCACTGGTCGCCAAGACTCGGCTTTAGCTGGGATATGAATGGGGACGGCCGTTCCCAGCTTCGCGGTGGAACGGGGATCTTCGTCGGCCGCCCGCCGCTCGGGTGGCTGCACGGCGCGATCTACAACTACGGAAGCGGAATCGTCACGCTGTCATGTGGCACTCGGCCGACCGACGCTGGCCGAGCGCCACGATTCGTCGCCGACTATCGAGACCAGCCTAACGCCTGCGCGAACGGGAGCAGTGTGAGCAGCGCCCCCGTCAACCTCCTCGCCAAAAACCTACGACTAGCCGAGACCTTGAGGGCATCGCTCGCGTACGACCGATTGCTGCCGTGGAACGTCGTCGCGACGGTCGAAGGTTTGTACACGAGGAATCTCTCGGACTTCCTGTTCGTCAACCTCAACCTCGCAGGCCCGCGCGGCGTGGACCGCAACGGGCGAGTGATGTATGGCACTGTGAACCCGGCTGGCCGCGCGACGCCGGCGCCCGTCTCGACGAGCTTCTCGGATGTCATCGATCTTCGGAACCAATCATCAAACCACGCGCTCCAGCTCAGCGGGCGGCTTGAGAAGCGATTCTCCGATCGCATCGCGGCAATGGCGTCTTACGCGCACTCGCGCTCGCGAGATGTCCAAACGCCGCTGTCCGGATTCCAGGCGAACGCGAACTGGCAAACGGGGCGCGTATTGTCAGGAAGTCACGACCAGATCGCGAGCGGAATCTCATCGCTTGATCTCCCGCACCGTGTCGTGTTGACCGGAATCTTTACGGCGCCGTGGCAACGATGGGCGACCGATTTTGCTGTGTACTACGTGGGCGAATCAGGCTCGCCGTTTACTTACCTCGCGTCAGCGGGACCAGGGCGCGGGGATCTCAACGCCGACGGTACCAACGCGAATGATCCGATTTACGTCCCGAGGAATGCGCTGGACGCTTCGGAGATTCTCTTTGCGGGCACGCCGGCAGACATCGCGGCGCAGCAGACGGCGTTCGAGCGTCTCATCGGGCGCACAGCGTGTCTGCGAAAGCAGCGCGGCCGGATCCTCGAACGGAACAGCTGCCGAGCCCCGGCGGTGCACGTCACGAATGCGTCCGTTAGACAGTCGCTGCCGACGGTAGGCAGGCACGCGCTCACGCTACAGCTCGAGATCTTCAACGTGCTGAACCTGCTCAACAAGGAGTGGGGTCACCTGCAGGTGCCTAACGCGAGCCTCCTGGAACAGGTCGCGCAAACACCCGGCGTGCCGCCGCAGTCACAGCCGGTGTTCCGCTTCGACGCAATGAGGCGAAGGTTCGACTCGCAGAACATCGAATCCAGCTACCAAATCCAGCTCGCGCTGCGGTACAGCTTCTGACTTTGCCGCGGAGCGGTCGTTACGGTCGCCGCCCTTGAAGTTTCTCGAGGCGCGCAAGCTCCGATCGAATGTGTTCAACTTCCCTGCGCATCGCCGGCTCCGGCGTCGAGCGCAGTGTGAGGTAGTGCCGATACGCTCGAATGGCACCTTGGCGGTCGCCGGTTAAGGCGGCGAGCCGTCCCTCTTCCCGCAGGCTGCTGGAGAGATACTCCGGCGGAAAATACCAGCGAGCGCGTCGAACTCCCTTGAGTGCCCCGAGCGCGTCACCCGCCCGCTCGCGCAGTCGTGCGAGGACCAGGTTGGCGTAATGAGTTGACTCGCAGCACCCCTGTAGCGCGAGCGAGTCGACACGATTCATCAAAGCCGGAGCATCTGGCCGACGCGCGACTGAGGCCAAAAGTGCATCGAGCAGAACGACTCGGCTTCCGAACCACGAATCTTTCACGGCGGCGCGTCGCAACAGGTCGACTGCGCGCGAGACCTGAACGGTGTCACCGCGCCAGAGCCGCCACTGAGCAGCGACGAATAGGTCGCCCAGCACCGGCACTGACTGAATCGCGGGGTCGGCGCTGAGCACCGCCGCAGCACTTTCTTCGATCTGCCGCGCTGCTGGCGCACCAATTCCAGTCACATCCCAAAAAAGGTCGTACAGAACGCGAAATCGCCTGTTGCGGTACGCAGTTTCCTGGACATCCAAAATTGTGTCTAGGAGCTGGGTGAATTCGCGGGGACGCCCACGGTTCAGCGCGAGGGTCTGCGCCATCACGATCGCTCTCGCGCGATCGACCCTGCTTCCGGAGCGGCGCAGGAGAGCTGCCACAGCGCTATCTGCGTCGTCTAATGCAATGCCCGCGACTTGGCTCACCCACTGGATGCGAGCCAGGCTTTGCGTGCTGATTGACGCGAAGCGCGCGCGCAGCGAACGGATGGCTGCGCTGTCGTCGGACACCGTGCCAATTCGCCAGCGTATGTAATCGGCGATCTCACCCGAAGGATTGCTCGCCAAGTAGCGCGCACCACGCCGTCTAGCCTCAAGCACATTGCCCGCGAACGCTGCGATCTCGAGGAGCCCGGTGACAGGTGGTAGGAAGGCCGAGTCGAGCGCTATCGCTCGCTCGAAGGCCGCCGCGGCTCTAGCATGTGCGTCGCTCAACCCAAGGCTTGGCCCCTGATAAAGAAGCACATAGCCCAGTTGGTACCAGGAATCAGCCCGGTTTGGTGCTGACTGAACCAAATGGTCCCACCCTCTGAGCTGCTCCAAAGCCGAGCTACTTAGCGGATATCGCGTGCCGCGAACTGTCGTTAGGTACGCGCGGTCGCGCCCACTGAGCGATTGCTGTTGCGTTCCCGCGACCTCGATTCCGCGTCGCCACGCGCTGTCCACCTCCGCGTACCACCCTTGATCCACCGCAGCCTGCTCGACTGGGCGTAGCTTGAATGACGAGCCTGCAGCGGAGGCTAGTTCCAACGCCGCCAGTCCGAACGTGGAGTCGAGCGCCAACGCACGCATATGGTGAGCGGCAGCTGCGTCGAAATCCCCGCGGCGATACGCGGCGCGGCCCGAGAGGTAAGCGTGGATAGCCGGCAGCGTCGTGCGGGTGAGTGCGGCGATTCGATCTTCCTGTTCACCTGCTTCATCGGCGAGTAACGCAGCGGCAAGCCGATCGACTAGCCACGGCACGCTGTCCACGCTGCCGCTAACACTCCGGTGCGAGCGCACATTTCCTTCGCTCACCGAGAGCAACGTGCCGTTGAGAACGAGCCGATTGTTACCGGAGCGCACTGCCTCGCCGATGAGTGCCTGACCGGCGCCTAACGCGAGAGCGACGCGAAGCGCTGCATCCTTGCTCACTTCTGCGCCACTTCCTCCCACCGTCCGGCGCCACGCATTAATCGTCGATCGGGAGTCGACGCTAGCGGGCCCGCCATCCCTGGTCAGCTTGGCCGCCAGAAGATCGACCATCCCCTCGCGCAAGTAAGCGAGCGGGGAATCAGCTGCTGCTACGCGGAACGGAAGAACGACCACTCGATTCGGATCCGGACGTGGCCGGTCGCTCTCGGCGGCCGTGCTCACGCGACGAACCCAGACGCCCGCTAGGACAAGCGGAATGACGAGCACCAACGCAGCGATGACGCGCGTTAGAGGCGACCATCTGTTGGCCCACCGTCGAGCCAGCGTCCGGTATGTTGACGGGGCCAAACCCGGCGACGGGCTGACTACCGCCGCCTCCGCGTTAGGCGGTTCGGTGCGGAGTCCCCGGTAGCCTTCCGGTGGTGAGATCGATCTCACTGCTTCGGCCGCAGGCATCGCGCGCAGGTCCTCAACGAACGCCGCGATGGTGGGATCGGGAGTGCTTTGCAGCTCTTGCTGAAGAAGCATCTCGTAGACGCGCGCGTGCTGAAGAGCGCCGGCGCGGTCGCCTGACTCCGCGAGTGAGCGCATGAGACCAAGCGCCCCGCGCGCGCTCAGCGGATCAAGAGCCGCCCTCTTACGCCACCAATCCACCGCGCGATCGGGTTCCTGTTGGCCTTGAGCATCCGTCGCGAGCTTCTCGAGCAGTGACGCTTGTTGCTCTGCCAGCCTACCTCGCTCCGTGGCAACCCAACGCTCGAACTCGGGGGAGTCGCTCAGGAAAAAGCCGTCGAGGAAGGGACCACCATACACCTTCGCCGCGTCCTCTACCGCCCCCCGCTCGAGCGACTGCTCTCGTGCTTCGATGTCCGACAGCACTACCTCGGGATTGAGACGCATCGGATTGCCGTCTAGAAAGACCGACTCGCCCACCTCGCGGCGCAGTCCGTAAACGAGCTGTTCTAATGAATGTCGGGCGCTATCGGGTTGGCCTTCTGGCCACAAATACCCGAGAAGCTTGTCCCGCGACACGCCACGACCTCGGCTAACGGCAACCACGGCCAAGAGAGCGAGACGCCGGTGCTGGGTCGCGACGATGGACCGGTTGTCGCGGGTCAGCGCCAGCCCGCCGAACATAACGAGTCGCAACGTCACGGGTTGCCGAATGAGCAAAAAGTGAAGGCCAAATGAGCTGGCGCAGCTACGCTACCCGGCACACGAGGCGGAAGCAAGAAGCCGGACGCCCCGCAGCGCTAGCCGGCGCACCCCGGCCGAATCAATCGTCGAACCGGTCCATAGGAGCTGCCAATGTCTCGTACCCCCACCATGCTAGTCGCACTGACCACCGCGTCTCTCAGCGTTGCCGCTTGCAACGATTCGGTCGCGCCTAACGGGTCCACCGCACACATCCCTCGACTCAACATGGCCATCGAGAACTCCTCGGATTGGTCGCCGCCACAGAATCTCGGGCCCGTGCTCAACATCTCCGGCTTCAACACGCGAAACGCAGCGATTTCGAGGAACGGAAAGAGTCTTTACTTCGGCTCCGACCGACCTGGCGGCGCTGGCGCGCTCGATATCTACGTCTCGCACCGCCGGAACCCGAACGCGCCTTGGGGGCCCCCAACGAACTTGGGGCTCGTCATCAACACCGGCCTGGTGGACAACAACCCGTATCCGACGCCGGATGGCCATCATCTGTATTTCACCAGCAGTCGCCCCGGGGGATCTGGTGGCCCCGACCTCTGGGTGACACACCGCGATGATGTGCATGACGACGCGGGATGGAAGCAGCCCACAAATCTAGGTTCCACGATCAACACACCGTTCCAGGACAGCGGACCGGTGTACTTCGTCGACCCCGCGACCGGCGGCGCGATGATCTTCTTCTCTAGCACTCGCCCGGGCGGTCAAGGAAGCGCGGACTTCTACATGAGTACCCTCGGAAGTGACGGCGCTTGGGGACCCGGAGTAATCATCCCCGAGCTGAACACTCCGTTCGATGACAACAAGCTCGCAGTCCGTGCGGACGGACTCGAACTATTCCTGTCTTCGAACCGTCCAGGCGGCGGCCAAGATGCTATGGGCTTCAACATCTGGGTCTCCACCCGAGCTACAACGCAGGACGCGTGGGCGCTGCCGGTTCTAGCCGTCGAATCGGCGGGGCTGCCGGCGATCTCCACCAATGGGAAGGAACTCTACATGGTAGCCCGACAGCCCGGCAGCGGCATCGGCGGTGTGCCATTCAAGAACGACCTCTACCTAAGCACCAGGCGAGGGGCACCGTAGGCCCGCCCGCGACACTGTTTGAATTCCTCAGGAGGATCGCATGTCGCATCACTTGACTATGTGTGTTGCACTGGTAACGGCGGCAGCAGCGATTGGGTGCAGCGACACACAATCGCCAGTCGGTCCGCAGCCATCGAGCCGACCCGCTGCGCTGGTAATCGTAAGCGGCGAGGACCAGACAGGTACCGTTGCGTCGACGCTTGCCGACCGCCTGGCTGTGCGCATCACGGACGCGCGCTCCAAGCCGGTCAGGAACGCCGCCGTTCACTTTCGAGTTCTCGAAGGCGGTGGATCGATCGGTCGGGTGAATCGCTATCTGACGGACTCGGCGGGCATCGCCGGCGTCTACTGGTCGCTCGGAATATCCACTACGGTCCCACAACTCGTCGAAGCGCGGCTAGCACCTGAGGCTTCGCCGCCGCTGGTTGCGACTTTTCGCGCGAGCGCGCGTCCAGCACACGCCGCCGCCATCGAGTTTTTGACGGAGTTTACGCCGGATACGCTCAGCGCGGCGTCGTTCAGCGATACGGTGCGATTGCGGGTCACCGATGCCTATGGCAATCGGGTCCCCGAGGCACACGTGGCCTGGTCGGCGCCTAACGGGGGATCGCTCGAGGCTGACTCCACCGCAACCGACAGCGAGGGCACGTCGACGAACCGGTGGACGTTGCTTTCGGTCTCCGGCGCATTACTGACGTCAGGCGCGTACTCGCTTACTGCAACGCTGCTCGGCACCTTCTCCGATCCGCCTGTAGCGGTCTTACTGCGGCGAGTGGGAGACCCCCGCCTAACGGCTTCGTCTATCGCGCTCGGTGCTTGGCACAGCTGTGCGATCGCAGCAACCGGGGGCACCTGGTGCTGGGGACTGAACACCGGCGGGCAGCTCGGTGACGGCACGCGGACATCGAGACGGTTTGCGCATGCCGTGGCGAGCGACCAGACGTTTAGAATGATCGCGGCGGGCGCAGAGCACACATGCGCGCTCAACTCCGCGGGACAAGCGTTCTGTTGGGGCAAGAATGGTTATGGGCAGCTTGGCGACGGCACACGCATCGCGCGCGACACACCCGTGCTCACGGCTGGTGGACGCACCTTCGCCTCGCTCGCCGCAAGTTCCGAGCACACATGCGGAGTAACGGACGACGGCAGCGCTTACTGCTGGGGCGCAAACACGGTCGGCCAGTTAGGCGATGGGACGGCGGAACAACGTTTGTCCCCCACGGCCGTGGCGACCTCTATGAAGTTCGAATCGTTAGTCGCCGGACTTCATCACACATGCGGTGTGAACACCATAGGCGAAACGATGTGCTGGGGATCGAACGAGCAGCTACAACTCGGTGCGTACACTCGAACACTCCCGCTGTGTAACGGGCAAAATCAGTGGAGGTGTAGCACGATTCCCGTGACGCTCCGGGATCGCTACGTGGAGCTCGCCGCTAACCAGGGAGGAACGTGCGGTCTCACCGCCCAAGGGGCGCTTGTGTGCTGGGGCTGGGGCCTTACCGAGACGCCGGTGTTGAGCACAGAGCGTTTCGGGCACCTCACTGGTGGATCGGACCACATGTGCGGGATCACTAATGGACATAGCGCGTTCTGCTGGGCCATCCACTCCGGCGACGACTACTACGGCGACTACGGGACGTATATCACTGAGCCCGAGCGCGTTTCCGGGTCATTCATCGCTCTTCGCATCGGTACCGATCATTTCTGTGGCATCACGGCCGGAGGTGGCGACACCGCGCAATGCTGGGGCAGCAACCACTGGGGTCAGTTGGGTGACGGGTCGATCGCGTCGCGTCGTGGCCCGACCTCCGTGCTCCGGGCGGGGCGCCCGTGAACGCGCCGCTATTGTCCCGGCCCAGATGCAGTATGCTGCCATTAGCGCCTAACGAGCAGCTGATACTGGCGACGCTGATCGTCGCGCTGTGCGGCGCATGCAAAGACGATTCGGCAACGGCCCCACGCCCGGCAGTGCCCGTCGTGACTACTGTCGACGTGCAGGTGAATCCCCTCAACGCGTTGTCGCTAGTCGTGAGGTTCGAGGCGTCGCACGCCGACTCGGCGCGCGCAGTGTACCGGAAGAAAGATGGGACCGTGGGCGCGACACCCTACGTTTCAGCCCGCGCGGCGACTTCCGATATGCTGGGACGCATTGTGGCGCTCGGCCTCGAGCCGTCGACGGAGTACTTCGTCTCCGTAGAAGTGCGGGCCGCAAGCACGACTGTGCAATCGGACACGCTGAGGGCGAGCACAGGCGCGCTCCCCGACGCGCTGCGTTCGCTGCGTTTCGCCGATTCGGACGAGCCGATGGGCGCGCCGAGTGGGTACTTGCTCGTGGTGCCCTTCGTCCCGCAATGGGGTGATCGACTCGCGTACATCGTCGTATTCGACCGCACCGGCCGCCTCGTCTGGTATCGCGAGTTCATTAATCAGGGATGGGCTGTTGAGGCGAAGCAGCAGGCGAACGGCCACATCACAGTATTTCTGGGCCGCTCGTACGGGTGGCAGCCCGACGCCGGAAGGTACGTGGAGGTCGCGCCCGACGGCGAGATCGTAGGGACGTTCGCATCACGCGCGGTGCCCTACACCGATCCGCACGATCTGCTGCTGACCTTTGACGATATGGGGTGGACTGTTGCGCACCTCCTCGGATACTCACTCCGAGGCGTCGACCTCAGCTCGTTAGGCGGGCCTAACGATACGACCCTCGCCGTACACGTGATTGAGCGGCAGGAGGCGGGCGCGACGCGACTAGTGTGGGATGCCGGCGATCACTACTCGGCGCTGGACTGGCCCAGCTCGCCGCCGCGACCCAGCGACCTGGTGCATCCCAGCTCGCTCGACATCGACAATGACGGCAACTATTACGTATCGCTTCAGGGGATCAACGAGATTGTGAAGATCGACGGTCACACCGGGCGGACGTTGTGGCGGTTCGGCGGCCGGCGCAACGAGTTCACGATTCTCGATGATAGGCTACATGGCTTTCGCGGACAACATTCAGTGCGTGTGCTCAAGCACGGCGACCTCTTGCTATTCGACAATCGGCGCGGGGAGTCTCCGGGGGCTGCGCGGGTCGTCCAGTACGCACTCGACACGCAGCGCATGACGGCTCGAATGGTCTGGACATATGCACCGTCGCCGTCCATCGCGAGCCCGATTATGGGATCTGTGCAGCGGCTCGCGAGCGGAAATACGGTCGTCGGATTCTCGGTGGCTGGACGCATCATCGAGGTGGACGCGCGAGCACGCGTGTTGTGGGACGCAGAGCTGACGAGGGAGCCGGACGGCACGCCGACGCAGTTCTATCGTGCGCTCCGCATCGCATCGCTGTATGGCTATGCGCGGCCGTGATTTGCTCGCCATTGGTGCTTGTTAGGCACGCACGAGGTGCACAGCGGGCAATCGAGAGTTCCGGCGACCCTATGTAGAAGCGCGCTGGGCACACTGCGGTAGCGGCCAAAACGAGGATGAACAGCAGGAGGGTCACGAGGGCGCGGTTTCTCGAGGGTGCGACACAACGGAGGTTCGGGTCCTCGCCCCATCAAGTCCGCGATGTGCATGGCACCCTAGCAAACGAGGCCGTAGCTTTGCGCCGATGCTTCGCACCAATCTCGGCGAAGGCCGCGCTCGCCTAACGCTGCCGGTGAGCACAATGGCGAGTGGCTTCGAGCTAGGGCTGACAGTATTGACGCTCGACGGCGCGCAGCCGGGTCCGCGCGTCGGGATCTGCGCCATGATCCACGGCGACGAGATCGAGGGGCTCCTGATTCTGCGCGAGCTCTGGCGCACGATCGATGCAAAAGCGCTGAGCGGGTCGCTCTGGTTGCTTCCGGTCGCGAATCCGCTCGCGATGGAAGCGATCACGCGCAACACGCCCGTCGACATGCTCGACATGAACCGTCTCTTCCCGGGCCAGCCGGCTGGTTGGCTCAGCGAGCAGCAGGCGCATGTCATCTCACACGGCTTCATCGACGAGATCGATGCGCTGATCGACATTCACGCCGGCGGGACGTTCCCCTGGGTCGACTACTGCTATGTCGTGAATGACGAGGCATGGTCGCGAGCGTTCGGCTCTGAGCTTTTGTACCAGCCTGCAACGAGCTATCCGGGAACGACGGCGACGTACGCAGTCTCGCGCGGCATCCCGATCAACGTCGTGGAAATCGGCGGCGGCTACCAGGATCAGGCCGTACACGTAGCTAACGGCGTTCGCGGCCTAACGAATTCGCTGCGCTTGAAGGGGCTTCTCGCCGGCGAATGCGAACGCCGAGCGGGTCAGGTGTTGATGCGCGACATGACCGTAATGCGACCTCGATTCGGCGGCTTGTGCGTGCCGCGCAAGAGGTTGGAACCGGCTGTTCAGTTTCAAGGCCGGCAGCAGCTCGCCGACATCGTGAGTCCGTACACGTTCGAGACGCTGGAGACGATGGTCGCGCCGTACGAACGCAACATCGTCGTGCTCGCGCGGAACTATATGACACGCATCCATCCCGGCGACTACGGCTTCATGATCGGAAACGCAGCGACGGCCACGACGTACGCGGACTAGGTCCAGGTGTTGCGCCACCTAACGAGTGTACTTGTCGCGGCCACGCTCGCTACGGGCAGCGTGCCGGCGCAGCCGCGCGTCCGCGTGGAGCAAGCAGACGTCTCGATGTACGTCATTGGCGCCGTAGCCAGGGTGAGCGCGCGCTACACGTTCGCCGGTAATCCCGGCGCGATGAGCTTCGAGTATCTCGAGCAACCCTGCACCATCGTTGGGCCTGTGCAGCTGGAGTCTGACGGTAAAGCGGTTCCGTATACTGCGGAGAGAACCGGCCCCTGGGTCCGTTTGCATGACACGAGCGCCGTGGATCCCGGGCGCACTTCGTTACGCTATCAGTTCAGGTACGACGTGAAGCTAGCTGCGACGGACGTCAGCGTCCCTATCGTCGTGCCCACGAGCGCATTAGTGGGGACCCGGCGAGGCGAGCCGATCGCAACCATTCATGCGACGCTGCCGCCCAGCGCGCGAGTGATATTCCCGCGCATGGCGTTCACAACGTTTACGCGCAGCTGGTCGGCGCGCATGGCGGCGCTGCCATCAGCTGCACGCTTCGCCGGACCAGGGATGCCTAACGAAAAGTGCTGGCTGGAACCCAAGAACAGCGGCGGACTGGCGCGCATCTTCTGGGCGCTCGTCGCAACGCTCGCGCTCTGGGTGCCGCTCTATATGTGGTGGGCGAATCGCCAGCGACCAGCGGCATGACATCCACGCAAGTCACGGCGTTTTACGTCTGCGTGGCAGCGTACGTCGCCGTCGTCTGTCTCATCGGCCTGCGCCACTATCGCAAAACCACGAGCGAAGAAGGTTTTCTCGTCGCGGGTCGCAGCTTGGGACCGATCGTCGGCGGCGCGACGCTCATGGCGAACCAGGTGAGCGCGGGCGCCACGATCGGCATGGTCGGCTTCCATTACTTCTCTGGCATCAGCTACGCGTGGACCTGGCCACTGGTCTGGATCGGCTGGCTCGTTTGCGCGCTCTTCGTCGCACCGAAAATGCGCGGCCTCGCGGGCGTGACCCTTCCCGATTACTTCGCGGCGCGCTACGACAGCCGAGCGGCGCGAGGCATCGCGGCGGTGTTCATCCTTGTGGCGTACACAGTCATGCTCTCGGCGCAGTATCAAGCCGGTGGCCTGCTCTTCACGCTCGTGGGCGGGATGTCATACACCAAGGCCGTCCTGCTGGTCGCCGCCATAACGACTGTTTACACCTTCTTGGGCGGCATGTACAGCAACGCGTACGTCGGCGTGCTCAAAGCCGTGATGCTGCTCGGTTGCTATATGCTTGCGGTCCCCTTCTTGATCCGTCACATCGGTGGCATCGACGCGTTAGGGAACGCCTTGCACGCGCTGGACCCGCGGCTCACGGGAAACTGGTTCGGCGTTAGGCAGCTCCTCGCGATCTCCCTGGCGATCGGCCTCGGCCTCGCCTGTGCGCCTTACGAGATCTCCGCAATTTATTCGATGCAAAACCGACAAATCGTACGTCAAGCAATTGGCTATTCATTCCTCTTTCAGTCTTTCATCGCGATCGGTGTGTTGATATTCGGGCTCGCGATGCGAGTGGCCGTGCCGCATCTGCCCGATCCGGATCTCGCCACGCCCATGCTCGGCATGAGCATCCTCCCCGCCGGGATCGGCCTGCTCGTCCTGATGGCGGCGGTTGTCACGTTCACGCGTACGGGCGGCGCCATTCTGCTCACCGTCGCATCGGCAATGTCGCACGACCTCTACGCCAAGCTGATGGTGCCTAACGCGAGCGAGCGGGCGAAGGTTTTGGCGGGGCGCATCGCCGTCGTCACATTCAGCGTAATTCCTGTAATGCTCGCGCTGCGTCAGCTCAGCCTCGTCAACTGGATCGTCATCTACGCCGCGAAGCTGCTCGTGAGCTTTCTCTTCGTACCCGTTGTGCTCGGCCTCAACTGGAAACGTGCCACGCGCGCTGGAGCGCTTGCTGCGATGATCGGAGGACTCGTCACGTGTCTCGTCTGGCTCGCGAAGCGCCAGCCATACGTGCTCGGGCTCGACGCAGCGGAAGCCGGTGTACTTGTGAGCGCCGCGCTCTTCTTCGGTGTCAGCATGATTACGAAACCGGTTGCCGAGGAGAACTTGCGCACGTTCTTTCCACGCGCGCTTTCTTGACCGACCTCCGACCTCCGACCTCCGACCTCCGACCTCGTGCCGTCGATTGATCCCATTCCCCGCGCCCTCGTCCCCGTCGACTCGGCCGCCGCAGATGCACTCGGCGCGCCTAACTACGATGAGTTTCAGAGCGACCGCGAGGTGTGGGAGCTGATCCAGGCAAATCCCGCGTCGGTACTGCGCGCCACAATGCCGCACTGTGACGCCCCGACGTTCGAAGGAATTGGCGAGGACGATTCGGACGAGGCGCTCGCTCACGCGAAGCAAGTGATGGCACAGATCGTCGCGGACTCGCGCACGCGCGAGGTGCGTGATCTGCTTTGGGTTTACGAGCTGACAAGTCCCGAGCGACCGCAAATCCGCCAGATCGGCCTCGGTGGAATGGCGCGCACTGCGGAAATCCGGACACCCCAAAACCCGCAAGGGACGATCATCCGCAATGAAGGGATCCGCGAACCCAAGGCGCGCGGCCGAGCGCGTCTTACTCAGGCGACGCACGCTGATATGGGCACTGTGAATCTCGCTGTGGACGATGCGAGCGGCGCGCTCGACGCCGCGCTGATCGCACACGCGGACGCCAACTCTCCGAGTTTCGTGACCACGGACGAAGGCGGTAGCAAGCATCGCGTGTGGCTCGCGCAGGATGCTGCGGCTCGTGGACGTCTGCGCGATCTTCTCATGCGTGAGCCGCGCGCGTACGTTGCGGACGGGAATCATCGCAGCGCCGCGGCCGCAATGCTTGGCTACGAACACTTCCTCACGGTCTTCTTTCCGGCGGCGACGATGACGATCGCGCCGTACAATCGCCTCATGGCGAACGACGTTCCCGCGTTAGGCGATGTGCGGAGCCAGCTGGGCAAATCGTTCGACGTCCAGCAGCTGACTCCCGAGCCATACCAGCCTGAGCGCACTCACGAGATCGGGTTCTATGACGCTACGACGTGGTGGCGACTCAAGCCGCGCGCGGGAACGTTCGATCCCGCCGACGCTGCTCAGGACATCGACGCGGACATCGTGCAGCGCAAGCTCTTCGCGGATGTCTTTGGTATTCACGACGCGCGCGATGATCGCCTAACGTTTGTCGGCGCGAATCACGACGAGCGCTGGCTGCAGAGCGAAGTGGACACGGGGCGCTTCCGCTATGCGGTGACGCTTCCCGCCGTGACGATGCGCCAGTTCATCGACGTCTGTCTGCAGGATCGCCTCATGCCGCCCAAGTCGACCTGGTTTGTCCCGAAGATCAGGAGTGGGCTGGTCATGGCTCTTCTCGGCTGAGCTCTTTGGAGTGGCGGCAATCGGGAGCTGAACTGCTTCACCGCTACACGCGAACGAGCGCGGACGTTCTTCAATTCAAAAGTTCCTCGGTGTGTGTCCGCGTTCGTCCGCGGTGAAGGCTTTTGATCTGTCAGAACAGGCGATCAATCGGGTTAACCTCGCAAATCCCACTCCTCCCCCAATATCGTCGGCGGCGCGCCCCTGTCGCGCTCAAGCCCGGCGGGTATACTCGCGGACGTGACAGCCCCGCCCGGCTCCCCCGCTTCCCCTCCTTCCGCGACGCACCTTGCGGTGCGCAACCTCGAGGTCGTGTACTCGGATGTCATTCTCGCGCTGCGCGGCGTGAGCCTCGAGGTGCCGACCGGTGGAATCGTCGCGTTGCTCGGCGCCAACGGGGCGGGGAAGACCACGCTGCTGCGCGCGATCACCGGTCTCTTGCCCGTTCATCGTGGCGTGATCACAAAGGGCAGCGTATCACTGGACGGCGCCGAGATCCACAAGAAGGATGCAGCGGCGATCGTTAGGCTCGGGTTGGCCCAGGTCATGGAAGGCCGCCGGCCGTTCGTCGAGTTGAGCGTGGAGGACAACCTGCGCGCTGGAGGCTTCACGTGCAGTAGCGGCGCCGAGGTGGCCGCGGCGTTCGATCGTGTGTACGCGCTGTTCCCAACACTCGCCGAGCGGCGCCAGCAAACGGCCGGCTATCTCTCCGGCGGCGAGCAACAGATGCTCGCGATCGGACGCGCGCTGATGACGTCGCCGCGCTTGCTGATCCTCGATGAGCCCTCGTTAGGCCTTGCCCCGCGCATCGTCGCGCAAATCCGCGAGATCATCGTCGCGATCAACGCCGGCGGGACGAGCGTGCT
>Ga0187893_10007515_pt1 | contig 17797 bp, 17 predicted proteins | sample MA1701074metaG_FD_139574 | JGI IMG/M metagenome (GOLD analysis project Ga0187893, IMG submission 139574) | White microbial mat communities from a basaltic lava cave in the Kipuka Kanohina Cave System on the Island of Hawaii, USA - MA170107-4 metaG ... | reverse complement strand
TTGGGCCTGTCGGCGCGGGCCCACGACCGGATCCTCAAGGTGGCCCGAACCATCGCCGACCTGGAGGGCCACGATCAGATCCGGACCGACCACCTGGCTGAGGCGATCCAGTACAGGACACTGGATCGCCGCGCGGCCCCGTGACTATTGGGGGACCCCCGGCCTCCCTCAGCGCGCTCCTCCATCCGGTCTATTTCGTCCCGGAGACGATGCAGGTCAGCCAGCTCCTGAAGGAGCTGCAGCGGCGGCGGATGGCGATGGCGATCGTGGTGGACGAGCACGGGGGCGTGGATGGGCTGGTGACCATCGAGGATCTCATCGAGGAGATCGTCGGGGAGATCCACGACGAGTACGACACCGCCGCGAGGCCGGTGGAGGGGCTGAAGGACGGATCGCTGATCATCGATGCGTCGCTGAGCATCAAGGACCTGCAGAACGAGCACGGCTTGCCGTTTCCCGAGTCCCCGGAGTACGACACGCTGGCGGGCTTCATGCTGACCCAGCTTCAGCGGATGCCGAAGGGTGGCGACATCATCAAGTTTCAGGGGATGAAGCTGACGGTGGTCGATATGGAAGGCCGACGGATCGCCCGGATCAAAGTCGAGGGTCGTGGGAAATAGGATTTCCAGATGGAGCATCTGACCAGGGTCCTGTTCGATATCTTCCTGATCTTCGCCTCGGCCAAGCTGCTGGGCGAGCTCTTCGAGCGGTTCCGGCAGCCGGCCGTTGTGGGCGAGGTCCTGGCCGGCCTGCTGCTTGGTCCCTACCTCCTCGGCATCGTCCCCCATTCCCCCATCTATGAAGGGATCGCCGAGATCGGGGTAATCTTCCTCCTGTTCACCGTTGGTCTCGAAACGAAGCCCAGCGATATTATGACAGTGGGAGTCGTCGCGTCGAAGGTGGGGCTTCTCGGGATCCTCCTGCCGTTCGTGCTGGGATTCGGACTTATCGCCTACCTTGGCCACCCAACGCTTGAAGCCCTGTTCATCGGCACCGCGCTAGTCGCTACCTCGGTTGGGATCACTGCTCGGGTCCTGGGAGACATGGGGCTGATCCAGGAGATCGAGAGTCGGATCATCCTGGGCGCTGCGGTCATCGACGACATCATCGGAATGATCTTGCTCGCCGTCGTGAGCAGCTTGGGCGAGGGCGCGCTTTCGTGGGTCAGAATCACCCTGGTGGCCGTTGAAGCGATCGGGTTCACACTCTTTTTGGGCCTGGTCGGGAGCCGGGTCATTAACCGATACGGAAGATGGATCGAGAGGTTCAAAACCCCCCAGGCCCCCCTGGTGTTCAGCATTCTCATCTGCCTAGGTCTCTCCGCCCTCTCCAGCGCGATCGGTATGGCCGCCATCATCGGGGCCTTCATGGCCGGCATGGTCCTGGCCGAATTCAGCGAGGAGTATCACCTGGTGGAGAAGGCCGAGGCGATCTACGCCTTCCTGGTGCCGTTCTTCTTCTTCGTGATGGGTAGCCACATCAACGTTGCTGTGATAGGTAGCGCGGAGATCATCTGGTTGGCTCTGGTGATCACAGTTCTGGCGGTGGTGGGGAAGCTGGTAGGTTGCGGGATCGGGGCCCTCTCTCTGGGTCGATCGGGCGCGCTGATCGTCGGGGTTGGGATGGTCCCGAGGGGTGAAGTGGGGATCATCGTGGCGATGCTGGGCCTGAGGCTTCATGCCATCCCGGACAGCATGTACGCCCTGGTGATCTTCATGTCCGTTGTGACCACGCTCGCAGTCCCCCCGGTGCTCCGGTTGCTCTTCAGAGACCGATTGCGAGCGCGAAAACAGGCGATCGTCGAGACATAAAGACCGGAGGTGACGTGATGGCGCTCAGGCAGATTCAAGTGACCGTTCCAAAAGATAAGGACGCCGAAATCTTCGAATGGGCGAAGGACCTACAACTGGCCAACATCATATTCTTCAAGGGCGGCGGGGGTGAAGAATCAGACAGCCTCTTCATCACAACAAGGAGCGGTTCCACCGAACCAATCCTCGAGAGCCTCAAGAAGCGGTTCGGCTTCAAGCGGCCGGAGGATGGGATCGTCACCATCCTTCCGGTCGAGGCCACGATCCCAGTGGTGGCGGAACGGGAGCTGCTGGATCGAGTGACGGTCGAGGAACTCGAAGAGCAGGTCCGCAGAGGCGCCAGGCTGGATATCAACTACTTACTCCTGGCGGCGCTTTCCGCGATCGTGGCCACGATGGGCCTCCTGGGCAACAGCACTGCCGTCGTCATCGGGGCCATGATCATCGCGCCATTTCTGGGGCCGGTGATCGCCACGAGCTATGGAATCCTCACTGCCGATCTCAGTCTGCTCAGGCGAGGCGTTCAGGGCGAGATCGCCGGGATCGGAGCAGCAATTGCCCTGGCTTTTCTCATGGCTTCTTTGATCCCGCCTCTTGGAGCAGCAGAGGAGATCGTGCAACGCGCTCACCCAACCGTGCTCGACCTCGTGGTGGCATTCTGCTCCGGTGTGGCTGGCACCTTATCCATGACGGCGGGCCTGAGCGCAATCGCGGTCGGGGTAATGATCGCCGTCTCGTTAGTGCCGCCTGCTGCCGTCATCGGCGTGGGGATCGCCTCAGCAGACTGGTCATTAATCAGGGGCGCAGGTCTGCTCCTCATCTCGAACATCTTCGCGATCCACCTTGCCGCCACGCTCACCTTTATGATCAAGAAGGTGAGGGTGACGGGTTGGCGCCGACAACGCGCAGCGAAAATGACGCTCCGATGGGGAATGATTACTTCGGTGGCGACTATCCTCATATTGTCGATCCCCCTGGTCCAAACTACGTGGCTCTCCATCCAGCGACGAGGAAACGAGCGGATCGTCAGGCAGGTCTTGACAAGACACCCAGAACTGGGAGAGATCCGCAGGGTCTCGGTCATCGCTATATCGGGGCGACCGAGATTTGCCGTGGAGTTGTATGCTCAGGAACCTCCATCTCCAGAAATTCTCCGGCTGGTGAAAGACGATCTCCGGCAGCGCCTGGGGGAGGCGCCAGACCTTACACTCACGGTGGTCTCCGCCCGTGTCCTCTGAGGTGACGCGCTTCGGCCGCTCGCCATGGACCGGTTCGCGGCCTCCTCGAGAACCAAACAGAACCTCGTCACGCCCATCCCGGGGAGTGACCAGAGTAGGGGGGCACATATAGTAGGATGATACCAGCATACCAGAACGTGATGGTGACCACCGACTTCTCAGACCTGGGAAACGGCGCGATCCCCCACGCCTATTCCGTGCAGGCGAACCGCGAGGGGACCGTCATCCTGTGTCACATCCTGGAGCCGCCGGCGCTGCCGAACCCTCTCTACGCCCACTATTCACCAGGGGGAGCATCTTCACCAGAAGATCGGGAACGGCTCAGACAGGGCTTGGTTCAGACGCTGGAACAGCTCGTCCCCTTGGAAGTTCGTGAACATGGGAGGATCGTGACCCAAATTCGGGTCATGGAGAGCTTGGCACCAGTCCCCGAGGCAGTTTGTCAGGAGGCGAAGGCGCTCGATGCGGACATTATCGTGATGGCGTCCCATGGCCATTCTGGGCTGGCCCGTCTCTTCCTCGGCTCGGTGGCCGAGCGCGTGTTACGTTCAGCCGACCGGCCGGTCCTTATCGTCCGAAGCGGTTAAAATCGTCCAGCCTCAAGGTAGATGCCCCTCAGGCATCCTGGACGCTTGAAGCCGAACGAGTGCTGAATGGCAAGAACGCATTGACCGGGAGGAGTCTGATGAATCAGCTCTATCTGATAGGCTTTTTGGTTCTCGCCGCGGCCATCGCAATCTTCGCCATCCAGAACTCGGGCGAGGCGGTCGTGAAATTCATCGGCTGGCGGTTTCACAGTTCGCTGGTGGTCATGATCCTGATTTCGACCGCCGTCGGAGTGATCATGGCAGTTTTGTTACGCCTCCCCGGAACATTCCGTCTGAGAACACGACTGAGGGCACAGGCACAGCGAATCGCTGAACTGGAACAATGGCTTCGGGAGGTTGAACCGAAACCCATCGAGCGCCCTGCCCCGAATGTCGGCAATGAATAAGGAACCTCAACCGGGAGACCGCGCAGGTTCCCCGGCGGCCGGGATCATCTCGAGACAGTCTAGGCCTCTCCGATGGGGGCGTCGAATCCAGCGCGCGGCCCTTCGTCTCCTGGCTCGTCTGAAGCTCCCGAAGGCAACCTCTCTGGTCGTCGGTGCAATCCTGGTCGGCGTCGCTACCGGCCTGGGCTCTGTCGCCTTCATCCGGGTTCTCGAGTTTTCCACCCGCCTGTTCTTCGATGGTGGCCGCTGGCTCTTCTCCGGTCCAGGACAATATTATCCTCTTCTCCTTCCAGCCCTCGGGGGCCTGTTGGTCGGGCCGGTGATCTACATCTTTGCCAGAGAAGCAAAGGGGTACGGCGTCCCGGAGGTGATGACGGCACTGATTCTCAAGGGCGGCAGGATCCGAACCCGGGTCGCGCTGGTCAAGATCATCGCCTCCGCATTGACGATCGGCTCGGGGGGATCAGCCGGCCGTGAGGGCCCCCTGATCCAGATCGGATCAAGTGTCGGCTCCTCGATCGGCCAGTTTCTGCGCATGCCGTCCGAGCATGTGCGAACGTTCTTGGCATGTGGCGCGGCCGGGGGGGTGGCGGCCTCGTTCAATGCCCCGATTGCGGGCGCCATGTTTGCCCTTGAGGTACTCCAGGGCCAGTTCACCAGCGAGTTCGGCCTTGTAATTCTCTCGTCGGTTGCAGCCGCCGTTGTTTCAAGGGCTGTGCTTGGGAACTTTCCAGCATTTTCGATCCCCCCGTATGACCTGATCAGTGAAAAGGAGCTGCTGTTTTACCTGATCCTCGGAATTCTGTGTGGGTTGGCCGCCCTGATTTTCGTCAAGACCCTCTATGCTGTCGAGGATCTGTTCGACCGTGTGCAGCTCGCCGAGTTTCTGAAGCCGTCCCTCGGAGGCCTTCTTGTGGGCGGAATAGGCCTCTTCCTTCCCCAGGTCTTAGGGCTGGGACTTCAGACTATGGAGACACTGTTGTTGCTTCAGATACCCTTTACTACCATGGTCGCTTTGATGGCGGCAAAGATCATTGCGACCTCGTTGACCCTGGGATCGGGCGGATCGGGAGGGCTTTTTGGGCCCGCCCTTTTCATCGGTGGGATGCTTGGAGGCGCATTTGGCTATATTGTCCACTATCTCTTTCCGTCATTTACTGCCTTCCATGGAGCCTACGCCCTAGTCGGAATGAGCGCCATGTTCGGCGCAGCGGCGCAGGCGCCGATCACCTCCATCATTATCTTGTTCGAGATGACCAACGACTATCACATCATCCTCCCTCTGATGACCGCCACCGTCATTGCGGTTCTGGTTTACCGAGGCTTCAGTGCGGAGTCGATCTATACGCTGAAGCTCAAGCGACTAGGGATCGATTACCTCACCACTCTCGGGGGCGATCTCATGGCCACGATTACCGTCCGGGAGGTACTGACGCCGCGCGTTGTCTCAATCTACCAGAACGCCACGATCCGACAAATGCTGCGACTGATCGCAAAAACCGGCTACGAATGGTTCCCGGTGTTCGATGGCCACCAGGAGCTGGTGGGCGTAGTGACGTATAAGGACGTAGTCAAGGCGGTTGACGAAGGACGGCTGGAGGAGCAAGTTCTCGACTACGCCACTCGCAATGTGGTTTGCGCCTTTTCCGATGAGAGCCTCCGCGAGGCCTTGATCCGTTTCAACCAAGGCGACCTCGGGCACCTTCCAGTCGTTGACCCCGCCAACCCGAAGCGGTTGCTGGGCATCATTTCCCGACAGCACGTCATTAAGGCCTACGGCCGCGCTCTCGCACGCCGCCGGCCCCGTTCAGGCAAAAGGCGCTAGCCACCCACCGATTTCGATTTCTCTTGACAGCACTCGTTCAGTCCGCGAGAATATGACCGTAGAGTCGAATATGACCAATGAGTCACCACTGCGCGCTATAAGCTATCAGGGAGAGGAGAATGAGGGCCGGGTCGCGGGTACAGCAAAGGATGCTGGCAACGCGGGAAAGACTAGTCAACTGCGCGCTGGCATTATTCGCCAAGAATGGGATCTACCAGACCACCGTGGAGGATATTACGGAATCGGCCGATGTCGGGAAGGGGACCTTCTACGAGCACTTCCCATCCAAGACGGCCATCATTCAACATCTCCTGCACGAGGGGTTTGAAGGTCTCCTTCGGCAATGCCGCAGTGAGGTGGGGTCGGCGGGGACCACCAGGGACGGTGTGAAGCGTTTGCTGCGGGCGCAGTTCGAATTCTTCGAGGAGCGTCGGGATCTGCTGATTCTCTTTCACCAAGTCCGTGGGCTGCTCAAACTTCAACCGGACGAGACGCGTTTGCTGCAAAAGGAGTACAGGGGCTATATTCGCTTCCTCGCTGAGCAGCTTGGCGCCTTGTTGGACGCGAGGCGGCATTCTGACTCGACGCTACGGCAAATGGCCTTCGCTATGGCGGGATTTGTGACCGGCTATCTGTCTTACCTAGTCATTGCTGGCGTGAAAGGGGATGAGATGCGGGACCTCAAAGTTCCATTCCGAATCTTCCTCGAGGGAATCGGAGCGAACGGCCGGTACGAGTGATCAGCGGATCGGGCACACGGTGAGTGGCAGCTAGCTGTACCGTTGCTGACGACGCGAGAGCGGTTCAGAAACACAAGGAAGGAGACAACGAGCATGGAAAACAAAATCAGCAGGACTCTATGGCGAGGGCACCGACGGCGACTGGAAGGACAGATCACGGAGTACGCCGGCATCCTGCAGGCCATTGAGGGTCGTCTGTTGCGGATGCGCGGTCGTCTGAAGCGAAGCGCAGGTGACGCCCAAGTGCAGTTAGCGTCAGCCATAGAACAGTTGGAGTCAGAGTACAGGAAAGTCGCCGAGGGATGGCAGGCTATTCTGAAGGGACTGGATCACACGTTCACGTCTGGTCGTGAGATCGCACGCGAAGCGATCAACCGGGCGGACGCCTCGTTGGCTCAAGGTTCCAGGTTCCTAACCGGCCCGGCAAACGCCCTTCGACGGGCGCGGGTGGAGGCAGCCGCGCTTCGGAAGGGTTTGGAGGTTGGCTTGAGGAGAGGCCGGCGGATGGCCGCCGTGTCGAGCCGCCGCCGTGCGGCACGTTCGAAATCCTAACCGAGTTCCAGCCCGCACGGGAGGCAGGGCTTAAGACGGGCGGAGTGGGATGATCGATCAGAAGACCATAATCGAGTTTTTTATCGCCAGCGGCGTGGCGCTGGGCGCTACCGTCGGGCTCCTCTGGCTGCGCCGGATCGGGGTGCGGGCGCTCAGCAGACTCGTGCACCGGACGGAGGGAAAGCTGGACGAGCTTGCGCTGGCGGCCTTTCGGCTTCCCAGCATGCTCTGGTGTCTGGCGCTTGGTCTGTATGTCGGCCTGCGCATGGTCTCTTCGATGCCGGGGCGGGCCGAAAAGCTCATCGACGGCGGCCTGGCCGTCCTGCTGATCGTCTCGATAACACTGGCGATAGGTCGGTTCTTGGCGGCGGCCATCGCCTCCTATGCCGATCGTCTGCGCCTCGAGATCGCGGTCACTGGGCTTACCACGGCGCTAGTGAAGGGGACGGTTTACCTGTGCGGCGCCCTCGTCCTGCTGAATACCGTGGGGGTATCGATCACCCCGATTCTCACGGCCCTGGGGGTCGGGGGGCTGGCGGTGGCCCTGGCGCTCCAGGGTTCTCTCGCAAACCTGTTCGCCGGGCTCCACATTCTGATAGAGAAGCCGCTTCGCATCGGCGATTATATTAGGCTGGAGTCCGGCCAGGAGGGGTACGTGGCCGACATCGGGTGGCGGACGACCCGGGTCAGGATGTTGCCCAACAATATGATCGTTGTCCCCAACGCCAAGCTGGCCGAGAGCATCGTGACAAACTATTACCTTCCGGAGCAGCGAATGTCGGTCCTGATCCCGATCAGCGTCAGTTACGGGAGCGATCCCGCAAGGGTCGAGGCGATCCTCGTGGAAGAGGCGATCCTGGCTTCGAGCCAGGTGCCTGGATTGCTGGGCGAGCCCGCTCCGTTCGTCCGTTTCATCCCCGGCTTCGGGGAGTCCTCCCTCGACTTCACCTTGATTGTCCAGGTAAGCGAGTTCGTGGATCAGTATCTGGCCCAGCATGAGCTGCGGAAACGGATCTTCGCCCGCTTTCAGAAGGAGGGGGTCGAGATCCCCTTCCCGCAGCGAGTCGTCCATATGCGCGCAGGGACTGTACAGGATCATCACGTCCCTTAAAAAGGAATCGGCAGCGACGAGACAGGAGGCGCGAATGCGGGAACGCGCGGAGGTGCCATTCGAGTTTTCCACCTGCGTTGAACTACGGCAGATGCTGGGGATGAGAGCCGAGACCGAGAAGGAGCTGGTAGGTTTCCTGAAACATGTGTCCCTGGATTCGGTCTATTACCATACCCACGGGGCCTTGCTCCGCCACAGATACAGGGCCGGGATGTATTCAAACGACTTCGCCACTTGGGTCGCGATCCAGGTCCGTGACCGAGTGTTAGGAGAGCAACTGGCGGTGTTGGAGCCCCTCGACTTTGCATCCATCTCGGACTTCCGAGATAAGATCATCTCTGTCGTGGAGGATCACCTGAAGGGCATGACGGTCGTCCCCCGGGTGGTGTACGGGGAACCATTCGACTTCATCGAGTCTCGCGTCGTCGAGGTGCCGACCGGAACCAAGGTCCACACCATGGAGGAGTTTCGGAAGGCCGTGAGCGAGGTGGACGACGGGTCACTATACTTCCACGCACTGCAAGCCCGGGTGCGGCTGGACCGCAGGCGAAATGATTTTTCCGCCTGGCTGGGAGATGCCCTCGACTTGCCGTCCCTCGCAGCAAAGGTCCAGGCCCTTGACCCGTACATTGGGGGCCTGAAACGGGTGCGGGTCCAGATGCTGGCTTTCTGCGACGACGTATTAAGTCAGGGACGGGACCTGTGAAAACCGTGCAACTGGATGACTATGGTGAGGTTGCGCCCAAGGGGACTGTAGAGTTTCTCCGATGCCTCGCGGCGCGCGTGCGGGGCCGGCGCTTCCTACACGTCAATTCCACCCGTCACGGCGGAGGGGTTGCAGAGATCCTTCATCGGCTGGTGCCGATCATGAACGACTTGGGGGTGGATGCTCGCTGGGAGGTGATCAAGGGGGACGCTGCCTTCTACGCGGCCACGAAGGCCTTTCACAACGCCCTGCAGGGGCAGGACCATGCCATTACGAAGGACATGCTTGATGTCTACGCGGCCACCAATAGGGCGAATGCCAGAGGCCTCTCACTGGAGGGGGATCTGGTGCTGATCCACGATCCTCAGCCGGCGCCGCTGATAGAGCACCGCCCTGGCAAGGGGAAGTGGGTGTGGCGCTGTCATATCGATCTTTCAAGTCCGAAGCGCCAGGCTTGGCGGTTTCTCAGAAAGTATGTGGCCAAATATGATGCAGCGGTTTTTTCGCTGCCAAAGTTTGCCCAACGCCTCTCCCTTCCGCAGTTCCTGGTATACCCATCTATAGACCCGCTCAGCGAGAAGAATCGTGACCTCAGCGAGGAAGAACTGAACGAAACGCTGGAGCGCCTTTGTATTCCCAGGGATAAACCGATCCTCCTTCAGGTCTCGCGGTTTGACCGCTTCAAGGACCCCATTGGGGTGATCGCTGCCTATCGGTTGGTGAGGAAGCACAACGACTGTCGGTTGATCCTGGCGGGTGGCGGCGCCGACGACGATCCGGAGGGGGCGGCCGTGCTGGCACAGGTGAGGGAATCCGCCGGTCATGACCCTGATATCCATATCCTGGAGCTCCCGTTCAACGCGCACCTGGAGATTAACGCGTTGCAACGGGCGTCAACAATCGTCCTGCAAAAGTCCCTGCGGGAGGGGTTCGGCCTTACGGTGGCCGAGGCCCTGTGGAAGGGGAAACCTGTCGTGGGGGGCAGCGCCGGCGGGATCACGGTGCAGGTCATCTATGACGTGACCGGCTACACGGTGAACTCGGTGGAAGGCGCGGCGTTCCGTATCCGGTACCTCCTGAACAACCCGGATCTGATCGCCAAAATGGGGGAAGCGGGTCGGGAGTATGTCCGGCGGGAGTTTCTGATCACCCGTCACCTGGCCGATTACCTGACTATGCTGATTATCCTCACACAATGATCCGATAAGGTTACAACGTGGAGAGTGACACTCAGGGAAATCTGGATTCTGTACCGCACCTCCTGGAGTGATCGACGCCTAGGGATGAGAGGAGGGAAACATTCGGATTACCTTGCGGCTTGTGGTCTCCATACTTGTTGTTGTCAGCCTCATTGTGCTGGCGTTTACTCTGGTCCAGGTGCGTCAGGAAAAGGGGAGGCAGGGGATGGACCTGGAGCGCCGGGCGTCGTTACTGGCCGAAAGTCTGGGAGAGACCATCGAGCCTCTAGTGGAGCAGGGACATTCCAAGCGGCTCCAGCGGATCGTCGAGAAGTTTGGCAATCGGGAAAGGCTTGCCGGAGTAGCGGTGTACGATAATAAGAGAACGCTCCTGGCAGTCACCCCGAGTCTAGCCGCACAGCTCTCAATACCTCCCACGATGGTCGTCGAGGCCATTGATTCGAATCAGGAGGGAGGGGGTTTCTCGACGCTGGGTCAGGTGCAAATGTACGTGTTCGTCTTACCGCTCCGCCCCGAGGATCAAGTCATCGGGACCCCCGTGCTCTTCCATGATGCCACCTACATCCAGGATCGCTTGCGGCAGATCTGGCAAAGCAACTTTATTCGACTCTTGGTTCAAGCTGTGTTGATCTCGCTGACAACACTGCTCATTATACGTTGGACTCTTGTTGGGCCCATCGCAAGAATGGCGGACTGGATGAAGCGGCTGCGCAAGGGGGAGGCGGCGGAGCCCTCGTCATTGTACAACCAGGATTTCCTCGGCCCGCTGGCAACCGAACTGACGCACCTGGCCAAGAGCCTTTCGGCAGCGAGGGCCACCGCCGAAGAGGAGGCAAGGCTGAGGCAAGCAGGGGACTCCCTCTGGACTCCTGAACTGCTGAAGGAACATTTGCGGATGAAGCTCCAGGGGAGATCGATCTTCGTCATCTCCAACCGCGAGCCTTACATCCATGTGAAGAGGGGGAAGCAGATTGAATGCGTCGTTCCGGCAAGCGGCTTGGTCACCGCCTTGGAGCCGGTGCTGGCAGCCTGCGAAGGCACTTGGATTGCCCACGGCAGTGGCGACGCCGACAGCTTGGTCGTTGATCCCGAAGGGAAGCTCAGGGGTCCCCCCCGAGCAGCCTCAATACATGCTCAAGAGGGTTTGGCTGACGAAGGAGGAAGAGGAGGGCTACTACTACGGGTTTTCCAATGAGGGGCTGTGGCCCCTCTGCCATATTGCTCACACCCGGCCCGTCTTCCGGGCCGAGGATTGGAGATACTATCAGCTCGTGAACGAAAGGTTTGCGCAGGCGACCCTCGCTGAATTGGAAGGCGTCAGCGAGCCGTGCGTCCTCATCCAGGATTACCACTTCGCCTTACTGCCCAGGTTGATCAAGGAAAGGCGCCCCGATGCGCGCGTGGCCCTCTTTTGGCATATCCCCTGGCCCAATCCCGAGTCGTTCGGCATCTGCCCATGGCAACGCGAGTTGCTCCACGGGATGCTGGGTGCGGATCTGATCGGGTTCCACATCCAGTTCCACTGCAACAATTTCCTGGAGACAGTGGACCGGGCGTTGGAATCACGGATCGACTGGGAATACTTCGTGGTGAGGCGCGGAAATCACAGGACCTCCGTCAAGCCCTTCCCGATCAGCATTGCCTATCCACGCTACCCTTCAACGCCCCCGGTAAGCCAGTCTGGCGGGCAGACCAAAATGGAACTGCTCATGGACCTCGGCGTCCATGTGAAACATCTGGCTGTTGGTGTCGATCGCATCGACTATACCAAGGGGATCCTAGAACGCTTCCGCGGCGTCGAAAGGTTTCTGGAGAAGTATCCCGAATATCAGGGGCAGCTTACCTTCGTGGAGCTCGGAGCGCCCAGCCGCACCCACATCAAACAGTACCAGGACCTGATCTCAGCGGTCGAGGCCGAGTCCGACCGGATAAACTGGCGCTTCCAGACACGAGAATGGAAGCCCATCATTCTCCTGAAGAAACATCATAGCCATGAAGAAATCCGACCGTTCTACAATGCGGCCGACGCCTGCTTGGTGACATCTCTCCATGATGGTATGAACCTCGTTGCAAAGGAGTTCGTCAGCTCGCGTGACGACGAACAAGGCGTCCTGATGCTAAGTCGCTTCACCGGGGCCTCCCGGGAGCTTAGGGACGCCCTCATCGTGAACCCCTATGACACAGAGCAGCTCGCCGAGGCGATCCGCACTGCCTTGGAGATGCCCGCGGAGGAGCAGGGCGTTCGCATGCGACGAATGCGAGACACCGTCAGAGACCGCAACGTGTACCGGTGGGCGGCTGACTTGATTATGGACCTCGTCCAGGTTCCCATTGAGGGCGTGCCTGCTCCGAAGGCCTGACTTGCCACTCCCCATGAAATGGCTTTGGTCCCGATGGCCAGAGGTGGAGGAGCAGATACACAGGAGTGGCCACACCCTCCTCTTTCTGGATTACGACGGCACGCTGGCCCCGATCGCGCCTTCTCCCAAGCAGGCCACTCTACCCCCTGCCACGAAGTCCGTCTTACGATCCCTTTCGCAGAGCTCCAGGGTGACGACCGTCCTGATCAGCGGTCGGTCGCTCCTCGAGTTGAGGCGACTGGTGGGATTGCCCCGCCTCACCTATGTCGGAAATCATGGGCTGGAGATATGGCGAGAGGGGCGTCGGGCGGCCGTGGCGGTTCAGAAGGCATCCCGAGAGGCGATTCGCCTCATCCGGCCTCGTCTGGCCAAGCTGGCCGCGGCTGTCCCCGGAGCCTCTCTCGAGTATAAGGGCCTCTCGGTCAGCCTGCACTGCCGGCTCGTGCCCGGGGACCGGGTGGCGCGCCTCAAGGCTGCATTTCGGCGTGAGGTGCTGCCGTTGGTTCGGCCTCCGGCTCTCACCGTCCTGAACGGGAAGAAGGTCATCGAGATTCGGCCCGGCCTCAACTGGACCAAGGGTCACGCGGTGATGCGATTGATGAAGCGATCGCGCCGTCCATCACTCCTGCCGATCTACATCGGGGATGACCGGACCGATGAGGATGCGTTCGGGGCGCTGACGGAGGGTCTCACCATACGGGTCGGCGCTCATCGGCGGTCGAAGACGCGATATTACGTGAGGGGCGTTCGGGAGGTGCTTCAGTTCCTTGAATGGATCCGGGCCCGATATGCGTGAGGCCGGGGCGCCTCCCTGCTATCTCGCCAGCGGCTTATGAGGGAAGGGGTTGGCCGAAGGATCATCATGTTTTCCATGATATTCATGCCCGTATCATCTATACACTTGCACGTCGCTAGAACTAGACTCTGGCGGGTGCCCTACGTCGGCGAGGGAAGCGGGCGGACGTTGAGAGACCGGGTGAGGGACGGCCGCTCTGAGAGGTCGTAGTCTTGAGCTGTTTGTGGGTGGAGATCTTCGGCTTGACGCTCAAGGGCGCGTAAGAGGCGTGCGAGTCGCTGGCCCTTCGGGACGGTGCGGTCTTTTTGCCAGCGCACGAGCGTCATCTCGCCCACGCTGGCGAATTGCGCGATTTCTTTTTGCGTCAGGCCGCGCTCGCATCTGAGGGACTTGATGCGCTCGCCGAGGGTGCGGGTTGGGAGTCGGGAGATGGTGAGAAGCAATTCGACTCATTGGTTTGCAGGTGCGTTGTGAATTGCGAATGAATGGGTGTCCCTGCGGCTACTTCACCGACCCTCAACGCGAGTGCGCCTGTTCCCCGCCGGACATCCAGCGGTATCGGTCCCGGATCTCGGGCCCTCTACTCGACAGGATCGACCTGCACATCGAGGTGCCGACACTGCGCTACCGCGATCTGGCCTCGGAGGCGTCCGGGGAGCCCTCTGAAGCGGTCCGCATCCGAGTCAAGCAGGCGAGGGCCATCCAGCACGATCGCTTCAAGCGGACCAGGACCTTCTGCAACGCGCAGATGGGCGCGAAACAGATCCGGCGGTACTGCCAGGTCGGGCCAGAGGGGCACCGGCTCCTCGAGAACGCGATCGAGCGGTTGGGCCTGTCGGCGCGGGCCCACGACCGGATCCTCAAGGTGGCCCGAACCATCGCCGACCTGGAGGGCCACGATCAGATCCGGACCGACCACCTGGCTGAGGCGATCCAGTATCGAACTCTGGATCGCCGTGCGGGACGGTAACCCTCAGCCCATCGTCACCGGCTACCATGGCCGGCGCCGCCGTGGCATCTTCTGTGTGGTCGCTTCCACTCGGTACTTCACTTCAGGAGCGCTCGAGACCTCTACCGTGTGGTGCGTCTTCGGCGTGCAACAGCGCGGTGGTAGGCTTTGATCACGTCAAGACGAGAGATGACACCGATCAACCGCGTCGGATCGGTGGGATCCACCACGGGGAGGCGGCCGAGGTCATCCCGGCTGAAGCGGATCAGGACGTCGCGGAGACTCTCATCCGAAAAGGCGAGGACCACCTCGCGCGTGGCGTAGTCGAGAACGCGCGCCTCCAGTAGGCCCTCGTCTACCGCCTTGACGACGTCACGATAGGTAGCGACAGCCAAAAGTCTTTCCGAGCCATCAAGGACCGGAAACCACTCGTGGCCGGTCTTCGCGATCAGCCTCAGTAGCTCCCGGATCGAGGCATCCTGGCCCACGGCGACGACGTGCTGGGTCATTGCCTCTCGTACCCTGATCGCGGCCATGGGATCGCCCTCGCGGGCGGCATGGTAATCGATCCCTGCTTGCTTCAGATTGAGGGTGTACATCGACTCGAGGCTCATGGCCCGGTAGGTCAAGACGGCAATGATGGTGGAGGTCATAAGGGGTAGGATAATGCGGTAATCATTGGTCATCTCGAATAGGATGACGATGGAAGTGATAGGCGCCTGCGCTGCCGCACCGAATGTCGCGCTCATCCCGACTAGCGCATACGCTCCGTAGAAGGCAGTAAAAGAGGGGAAGAGGTAATGGATGACGTAGCCGAATGCCCCCCCGACCACGCCCCCGATATAGAGGGATGGAGCAAAGAGGCCTCCCGACCCGCCCGATCCCAAAGTAAACGAGGTCGCAACGATCTTTCCAGGAATCAACGCGACAAGGAGCGCGAAGGGCATTTGGAGGAGCAGCACGGCTTCCATCGTTCGATTGCCGAGCCCGAGGACTTGTGGTAGGAGAAGGCCGATCCCGCCCACGATTACGCCCCCGACTGATGGCTTCAGAATCTCTGCAAACCGCCAGCGATCAAAGCCCTCCTGGATGGCATACAGTATTTTGACAAATACTAGGCCGGCCAGACCGCACAGGATTCCCAGGAGCAGGTAGAACACCAGTTCCTTTTCGCTGATTAGATCGTAGTGCGGGATCGAGAACGCGGGAAAGTTTCCCAACATGGCCCTGGAGACCACTGCGGCGGCAACTGAGGAAAGCACGACAAGCCCAAACTCGGCGGAAAGCTGACCTTGGAGAACCTCAAGAGCAAACATGGCCCCTGCGATTGGAGCATTGAACGAGGCAGCTACCCCACCGGCCGCGCCGCATGCCAAGAAGGTCCGCACATGCTCGGACGGCATGCGGAGGAACTGGGCGATCGACGAGCCTATGCCTGATCCGATCTGGACCAGTGGCCCCTCCCGGCCGGCCGATCCCCCGGAGCCGATCGTAATAGCAGACGCTATGATCTTGACCACTGCAACCCGCTTTCGGATCCTCCCGCCATGGAGGATCAGCGCGGTCAGAACCTCCGGGACGCCGTACCCCTTCGCCTCCCTGGCGAAGAGACGGATCACGGGCCCGACCATGAGGCCACCGATGGTCGGGAGCAGGAGCACATAGAACCCGCCGAGAGCTGAGAAGACCCATCGGCCGCCCTCGAAGAAGAGCCAGGTGCAAACATCGAGGAGTCGGATCAAGGCGACGGCGCCAAGGCCGGTGGCCGCGCCGACCAAAATGGCGACGATGACCAGTGAAGTTGATCGTGGCAGCTTGAGACGACCAAGCAGGCGTAGAATCTCCCGATGAAGACGGCGTCCCGAGAGCGCTCCCCGACGCAGTTCAGGCGCACCAATGCCCTTCAGTGTTCCCCCTCATTTCTCGGACGGCGCCGTGTGGCGCCAGGCAGGCCGATGAGCTTTCGTCATTGCTCTGGCCATTTCTGTGCCTTTCTCTTACACAGTCGGCGCGACACTCTCCCCGGGCTCTACCTCGACCTCATACTCCTCGTTGGTGATCAGGCCTACGACCCCCTCATGGTCCGTGGGAGGCTCCACGGGGATCCGCACCCGGACCTTCGCCTTGATCTCCGCCCAGACCTCTCGACGGAGAGTCTCGAGATCGAGCGTCGCCGATTCGCCGTCGTCTTCAGCGAGCACAAGGGGAAGGTCCTCCAGTCGCTCCCGCCGGGGGGCGAAGAGATCGAGACGGCAGAGGAGCTCTCCCTTCTGGTTCCCGACGACCGAGATCACGCGGTTGCCCGGAAAGCGCTCGATCGTTTCGAGATCGGTCGGGCTCCAGTAGAGCTCTCCATCGACATGGCTGTGCCACCAGAACTGGAGTGATGACGGGTCGCCTCCGTCGGCCACGAATCCGGACAGGAAGGCAAGGAGCGCCTCGGGGTCCAGTTCTGCGTCGGAGTCTGTGACGCGCTGGGGAAGGGCGAAGACGTCCTGGATCAGGAAGCCGTCGGGGCGTGGGGTCACGTACCCGAGGCCGGCGATCTCGGCGGGGCACAGCCGCAGGAGAAGCTTCAGCCGATGAAAGGCACGGCTAGTGATGAAAATGACTGGGGAACGGGGCCGGTCAAGCTCCACGTGTTCATCCCCTCCGGTCGGTGGGTGCGTGAGGAGCAGACTGTATCACGAAGAATGCCTCGGGCTCAATACCTCCGCTGGCCGCGAAAATCAAACGAGATTTTAGTTTCTTGTCATTTGGGGGGAGACGCGATCCTTCTCCGTTCCGGTGACACGGCAGGCGATTGGGGCTGTAAGTCGCCCCGGGAAGGGTCGAAACTGAATGTAACGCAGGCCCGCCATCAGTTCGCGCTACAGGGGTTTCAATAGTAAAACATGTTTATAAATTTCTCTTGACACGCCTCTCGGGACTCTGGTAGAAAGAACCGGCCTCGCACAGCGTCTTGCAATTGGGGGGGTGGTGGCTGAGAACATCCTAGAAGCAAATCCCCATAAAATCAAATCGAATCACCTGGTCGTCATCTAAGCCAAGGCGCATCTCGCGGGTAGGGAACGGTTTAAGATTTAAGACATTCACTCATCGTTAGGGAGGGGGGAACATGGCGGAAGAGAGGCTTCCAAATCGGGGCTTATTTCCTGTATTAGGGATCCTCATGAACCTCTGCATGGGAAACCTGTACGCCTGGAGCGTCTTCCGGAAGCCGTTGCAGGCGGCGTATGGCTGGACGGCCGCCCAGGCAACCGTGCCGTTCCAACTGTCTATCGCGTTCTTCGCCGTCGCGATGGTCTTGGCTGGTCGCTGGCAGGATAAGGCGGGCCCGAGGACCGTGGCGATGACGGGGGGCATCCTGGTCGGGGCAGGGTTCATCCTGTCTAGCTTCCTAGGCTCTACCTTGACGGGGCTCTACATCAGCTTCGGCGTGATTGCCGGTCTCGGCATCGGCGCCGCCTATGTGACCCCTCTGGCGGTTACCATCAAGTGGTGGCCCGATAAGCG
>Ga0187893_10007514_pt1 | contig 17799 bp, 18 predicted proteins | sample MA1701074metaG_FD_139574 | JGI IMG/M metagenome (GOLD analysis project Ga0187893, IMG submission 139574) | White microbial mat communities from a basaltic lava cave in the Kipuka Kanohina Cave System on the Island of Hawaii, USA - MA170107-4 metaG ... | reverse complement strand
GCTAGTGCGACTTATGTGGCGAAGAAGGTCGCGCTACGTGAGCGACACATCGAGGAGTGTCCAGCTGCCGATGCGCTTTTTGAGCAACTAAGCCAAGTGTTAGTCCCTGTGATCATGGATGACACGATCGAGCTCGACGCTCCATCCTACGAGCTCACCGGAGTGTTTCGCGGGGGAAGCGTCGCCATTCACGTTCGCGGCGCTAAGTCTGCGGAACGACTTAGAGCCACGGTTCGCGACATTGCCAAGGCGTTGCCCTCCTGTAAGTAGGTGATTCGCTGGACTGGGATCCGTACCGAGCGGACCGTTTACTCGATGGCCAGTCGTCCTGGGCCCTGGTGTCGTACTCGTCGAAATCTTGGCCGCTTTCTAACAAAAAAAAGGAGACTAAATCGCCCCTGTGTGTCGGCCGCAGCAGAGTTCCACGCGCGTTCCTGTGTGGCCGGTTGCGAGGTTCGGCACTGTCTCACCTCACGGCTGCTTTGCCGCCGCATCTGTCGTCTTCGCGCGATCCGGAGTATTCCAATCAGGCGGCGTCTGCCCCAGCAGATGCTGCACGAAGAAGTCGTAGCGCTTCCGCTCGCCGTACGCGCCGCCGGGTCCGTGTCCCGCTCCAGGAATCACGAGCAGATCGAACGTCTTGTTCGCCTTGATCAGTGCGTTCACGACCTGCATCGTCGACGATGGATCGACGTTGTTGTCGAGCTCGCCGACGACGAGCAGGACCTTCCCCTGCAGCTTGTGCGCGTGGTCGACGTTGGACGACGCCGCGTACTGCGGGCCGATCGGCCAGCCCATCCACTGCTCGTTCCACCAGATCTTGTCCATCCGGTTGTCGTGGCAGCCGACAGACGACAAGGCGGCCTTGTAGAACTCCGGGTGGAAGAGCAGGGCCCCCATCGAGTTCTGACCGCCGGCCGAGTTGCCGTAGATGCCCACGCGCAAGATGTCGTAGTACGGGTACTTCGCCGCGACCGCCTTGTGCCAGAGAATGCGATCCGGGAAGCCGGCATCGCCGAGGTTGTGCCACGCGACGTCGTGGAAGGCCTTCGACCGGTTCGATGTCCCCATACCGTCGATCTGGACGACAACGAACCCGAGCTCCGCGAGCGTCTGCATCTGCGAGTACGCGGCAAAGGTCTTCGGCGCGAATGAGCCCTGCGGACCGGCGTAGATGTTTTCGACAACCGGATATTTCTTCGCTGGATCAAGATCCTTCGGACGGAAGATGACGCCCCAGATGTCGGTCTTCCCGTCGCGTCCCTCGGCCACGAACACTTCCGGCGGGGCCCAGCCGGCGGCTTTCAGATCACTGATATCACCGCGCTCGAGCTCCATGACGACGGAGGCGTCGCTCGTCCGGCGCAACTCGGACGCGGGCGCACGATCCACCCGCGAGTACGTGTCGACGTAGTACCTCTGATCTGACGAGAACGCAGGGAAGTGGTCGGCGTCCTCTTGCGTCAGCGTCGTGAGACCGCTCCCGTCGAAATTGATCCGGTAGAGATGAAGGAAGTACGGATCCTTGCCCTCGTACATGCCATTCGCGGTGAACCAGATCTGGCGCCTCTCCTCGTCCACCTTTTCGACGCTGCGGACGGCCCAGTCGCCCTTCGTGATCTGATTTTTCACGCGGCCGGTCACGCCGTCGTACAGATAGAGATGATTCCAGCCGTCGCGCTCGGACATCCAGACGACTTCCTTGCCGTCGGCGATGTCGTGGCGGGATCGTTTGCCCGCGCTGCGGCTCGTGCCGGCCTGGTTGTAATAGAAGAACGTCTTCGGCTCTTCGGTGATGACGGCGCGCGCCTTGCCGTTGGCGGCGTCGACTTCGATGACGCGGAACAATTGGTGGCCCCGCTGGTTGTATTCGAATGTCACGGCGCGGCTGTCCTTGCGCCAGACGAGGTCGGAGAGGTTGAAGGGGTTTGAAAACAGGTCGGTCGCGATTCCCGTTTGTTTGGGAGGATCGACGGTGAAGATTGCGGGTTGCTCGAGGTCGAGCACATCACCAGGCTTCGCGTAGAGCATCGTCGAGTTCTTCGGCTGGAGCTGGTCTTCCGGAGACGACTCCACGTAGTGCACGTACCGGTGATAGCCCGGCCGGACGCGGTACGCCGCGATCTTCTTCGAGTCGGGCGACCACTCGATCGACCACGGATCGTAGAAGTTCCCTTCGGATCCGTCGGTGCTCAGCGTGACCAGCTTGCCCCCGCCGGCGGGCCGGACGGCCACGTTGAAGTTGTTGACGATCGCTTCCCATCTGCCGTCGGGTGATTTGCGCGGCTTGAACTCCTCGGTCGCTTCCGGATTCCGGGTCGGGCCGCCGCGGCCGCGACGGAAGTTCGGAACGACCGTTTCAGCCTTCTTGCACTCATAGTCGGCCAGCGTGCACCGCCAGGCCGTGCCCTCGACGTTGAACTCGAGAGCTTTCTCTTCGTCCACGAACCTGATGGTGTTGAAGGGCAGCTTCAACGCGGTGTACTCCTCCTTCGGACGGACGAGTGTGTTCAGGGTCTGCGCAAGGCGTGCGTGGTCGAAGGCCTGGCGCTTCTCCTTCGTCGCGGCGTCGACGAGCATCCACTCGTTTCCGCCCTTGATCCACCGGCGGTAGTAGAACCGGGACGTCTTTTCGATCCACGTCGCCGGCTCCGGGACGTTGACGGTCAGCGCCTGATACTTGTCCCGCAGGCCGATCGCACGTTCGTAATCGGCCTTCGTGACCTGGGCCCGGGCGGGCAGGGACAGCAGGACGCCGGCGATGGCGAGCAGGAGGGTTCGTTTCATGCGCGCGATTCTAGCGCGATAATGTTCCAATGATGCGTCCAGCGGCCTGTTTCGCCGCTTTGCTCCTGATGCAGCCCGGGTCCTCGCTGCTCCTCAAGCCGGATGACCCGGAATGGAGCCGGCCGGCGCCCGAGCAGTTCCGGGTCGATTTCGAGACCAACAAAGGGGGCATCGAGATCGAGGTCTACCGCGAGTGGAGCCCGCTGGGGGCGGACCGCTTTTACAACCTCGCGCGGCTCGGCTACTACGACGGGGCGCGGTTCTTCCGCGTCATCGCCGGCCAGTGGGCGCAGTTCGGCATCAACGGCGACCCGGCCGTCTCGAAAGCCTGGCGGACGCGCGCGCTGCCGGACGAGCCGAGGATGACGTCGAACGTCCGCGGCACGATCGCGTACGCCTTCAAGGATCCGAACGGCCGCACCACTCAGGTCTTCATCAACCTGCGCGACAACTCGGCGACACACGATCCGGAGCCCTTCGTGCCGTTCGGACGCGTGGTGGAGGGGATGGATGTCATCGACCGGCTCAATGCCGAGTACGGCGAGCGCGCCGGCGGCGGCATCCGCCGCGGTCAGCAGGATCCGGTGTTCGCCGGCGGCAACGACTATCTGCGGCGCGAGTTCCCGCGGCTGGACTACATTTACCGGGCGCGGATCGTGGCGAGCCACTAGATCGAAAGTGAGGGACGCCGCATGTCTTCTGACGACCGCAACGTCGAGATCCGGATGGACAAGATTCCGGTGCGCGGCGGCATCGGGGCCGTTCTGACGATCATTGTTCTGCTCGGGGCGATGGTCCTGGAGCTCGAGGGGCTTCGGATCCCGGCCATCGTGGGGCTCGCTGGCGGGGTGCTCATCGGATGCATCCTGATCCTCTGGCGCAGGTGACCGCGTGGAACAGAGCATCGACGCGAGTCCGGATTCGGCAGCTCCGAAAGGCTTCCTGGCCCGCTTGAGCGGGTATGCGGCCGACGGGCTTCGCTATTGGGAACCGCGGCGACTCATTTTCAACAGCGTGCTGGCCTTCGTCGTCCTGGTGCACTTCTTTGCCGCCTGGCCAGCCTCGCGAGATCGGCTGTCTTTCGATCTCATGCTGGGGTTCTTCTTCTTGGCCGTTCTCGCGAACGTCTGCTATTGCGCCGTGTATCTGGTCGATCTCTTCGTCCAGTTCGCCGGCCTGCATCGGCCCTGGCGTGTCGGACGGGTCGTTCTGCTGAGTGTCGGGACGGCCTTCGCCGCTACCATCGCGCACTTCTTCGCGAAAGGATTGTTCGGTGGCTGACGAGGTCATGGCCGAAGAAACCCCGGAGCGTTCCTGGCACTTCAAGCAGCTGCGACGGAGCCTCCAGGCCCTTGCGATCTCGGGCTCCGGTCAGCGAGCACTGTTTCCTGACTTCGTCGTGAAAGCGGACGAGCTCGCCCTCGATTTCGATCACTGGTTCGCCGTCGTCCGGAGCAACTACGCGGGCGACCTGACGCAGGCTCAGGTCGACGCGCTGGCCATGATCGATCGGAAGCTCGCAATCATCTCTCGCGATGGCGCCGAATTCGACGTCGAACTGTGGACGGACGAAGCCCTGACGAGCAGCGAGCACTGGGCGGACATGCGGCGGCTGGCCGCGTCCGCGCTCGAGGCGTTTGGATGGGCCGACGGAACGGCGATAAAGGGGACAGCCACCTTTTTACGCGAATCGTAAAAAGGTGGCTGTCCCCTTTTTCTACAGCGACTTCAAGTACTCGACGAGCTCTTTCTTCCGATCCGCGGTCAGCTTCAGGTTGAAGTGCTTGTCGTAGTGATCGACGACCGCGTCGAGTGTCGCAAAGCGGCCGTCATGGTAGAAGCCGCCCTTCATGCGCGTGAACAGCCCGCGAAGCGGCGTCGTGCGATACCGCTTGTCCGGGGATCGATCCGCCTGGAAGTCGTCGATGCCGATCTCCTCGGCCGTGTGCATCGGCCAGCCCGGCTCGGTGAAGAGCGGCGGCACGTGGCACCGCGCGCACGCCGCCTGGCCCGCGAAGACCCCTTCGCCCCGCTTCGCCGCCTGCGCGTCGAAGCTGCCGGCGGGAGGCGTCGGCGCCGGAATCGCGAGCTGATAAAAGTGCAGCGCGGCCAGCTTCGACGTGATCATGTCCGGGTGGTTGCGGATATTGCCGTGACCGGCCTTCGCCGCGACCGGGAAGCGGCTCTTGTCGTCCAGCCGCGGATCGAAGAAGACGCCCTTGCCGTGCATCTGCGTGTTGGCCACGTAGGCGTTCCAGTGCGACACGCCCCCCCAGCCCGTATACGTGTGGAGGTTGACGCCGGCGAGGCCGAACGCCGCGGGCAGCACCGTCGCCGCCGACTTGCCGTCGGAGCGCATCGCCTTGCCGTCCTGATTCAGCTCGGCGTCGTACCGGCCGGGACCCCAGCTCTTGAGAACTTTGCGGACTCCCTCGGCTTCCACGCCCAGCAGCTTCGTGAAGGGGGACAGATCGGGAGCGAGCGCCACGATCGCGCCGACGTTCAGATCGCGATTGGGCCAGCCGTCCAGACGGCGGCCGATGCCGGGCGCGAACGAATCGTCGACGGTCGAGTGGCAGAGCGCGCACTGGATGCCCATCGATTTGGCCGACCCGTCCGGGTTGAGGAACGCGGTCACGCCGACGACGGCGTTGGCCTTCAGCAGCGCGACGGTCGAGGCCGGGTCGTCCATGTTGACTTTCCCTGCCTTGATTTGCGCCACGAGATCGGGGGGGAGCGCTTCGGCGTCGACCTTCAACCCGACGCTCAGCGCCATCTTGGGGCTGACGCCCGGTCCGACGCCGCCGAGCTTCTCGCCGACGATCGCCTGGTGCAGCTTGAGCTGATCCCCCCAGAACGCCTCGTCTCCGAACGTGTCGTGCCGGAAGATCTTCCGGCCTTCGGCGATCATGCGCTGGGCGTTCTGGTTGATCGTGACGTCGAATCCGGCGGCGCGGCTCGTCGTGGGATCGGTTTTGCCAGTGGTCGGAGTCGGCTGCGACTGGGCTGGCTGACGGAGCATCGCCGTAGACGCGGTGGCGAACGCGAGAATTCCGCCAGCGAGGAGCACCTGCGCACGAGACATGAAAGCCTCCTTGCTGAGTTTGGCCAAGATAACCAAGCCCTATCTGTGGTATTCAGCAAGATGAAGGCCATGGAATCCGCCGACAATCGGGCGTCGCTGGCCAGGGATCTGCAACTAATTAGGTGAGCGCGTAGTAATAGACGACAGGCCGATGCTCAGGAAACACCTGCTCGACTCCACTCGCGGTCGCATCGTGACGCTGCTCCAACATGGCGGCCTGACGGTCGATGAGATCGCGTCCAAGCTCGAGCTCACTGCCAACGGCGTGCGCGCCCACCTCACCGGTATGGAACGCGACGGCGTGGTGGAACGCGCCGGACGGCGGCGCGGCACGACGAGACCATCGTCGGTCTTCGTACTGACGCCCAAGGTAGAGCGATCGCTTTCTGGAGCGTACGTGCCCTTGCTCATCCAGCTCGTGCGGTTGCTGACGAGCAGGCAGCCCGCGGCTCAGGTCGATCGATTCATGCGTCAGGCGGGGAAGGGCCTCGCGGCCGCGCTTACAGACGGCCGGCGGGAATCCGACAGCCTGGGATCTCGAGTTCGCGCTGCAAGCGACCTGATGAACCAAAAGCTGGGCGCCGTTACGCACGTCGAGGAAAACGGCCACATCGTCATGCGTGGCGCGAGCTGCCCGCTGGCGGCGCTGATGGGCACGCACGCGGCCGTGTGCGTCGCGATGGAAAGCTTCGTGGCCGAACTGGTGGGCAACGCGACCGTTCGCGAGCGCTGCGAGCGCGGCGATCGGCCGCGATGTCGTTTCGAGGTGAGCGCCCGCGCTCCGCGCTAGCGCTGCGCCGTCGTCGTTCTCGTGCGGCTCTGTTTCTGCTTGTCGACCATCGCGGCGACGTCAGCCAGCAGCTTCTTCGCGTCGTACACGATCCCATCCTTGATCGTGTACTTGATGCCCCCGATCCACTCCGGGCGGCTCGTCTGGTCGTTCAGCCGAAGCGCGCCGGTCCCGTAGAGCACCTTCAGGTTCTTCAACGGATTCTGATCGATGAGGATCATGTCGGCCAGCAGGCCCGCCCGGACCACGCCCCGGTCGATTGGCTTGCGGGCCGGCTCGGCGAGCGTCAACGCGCCGTTGTAGGTCGCCGCCTGAATCACCTCGAGCGGATGGAAGCCCGCTTCCTGCAGGAGCTCCATCTCGTGGATGTTGCCGAAGCCGTACGTGTTGTAGATGAAGGCGGCGTCGGCGCTGACGGTCACCCGGCCGCCCATCTTCTTGTAATCGGTCAGGAGCTTGAACCAGACCTGGTAGAAGTTGCGCCACGCGATCTCGTCGTCCAGCGTCCAGTAGTACCAGTACGATCCGTGGTTGCTGCGGCTCGGCGAATAGAAGTCCATCAGCGACGGCAGTGAGTACTTGGCGTGCCAGTCGGCGTTCCGCATCCGCATCAGATCGCGGCCCGCCGCGTACGCCGTCATCGTCGGATCGAACACCGTCCCCAGCTTGCGCTGTTCCTGCAGGTATTCCTTCCACTCGGGGCCGCCCGGCGTGTGGATCTTGTCCCACAGCCGCGCGACCTGACCGAAGCGCATCTGCTCGTCGTCGTTGATCTGATCAACCGGCCAGGGCTGGACGACGTAGTCCTTGAGTAGCGCCTCGAAGTGGCCGTAGAAGTGGGTGACCGTGCCAAGGCCCAGCCGCGCCGCGTCGAGCGCGTTCATCTGCGCGACGCCGGTCTGCTGCAGGTGCGCGGTCGAACCGAGGCCGAGCTTCTTCGCCTCGTCCAGCAGCACCGCCATGATCTCGGGCCGGTGCGCGCCGAGCTTCAACCCCTCGACGCCGTTCTGCGCCGCCCACTGGACCCACGCGCGCGCCGCTTCCGGCGTGTCGGGCTGCCCCTTGTCCCAGCCGGCGCCCGGCCGCTGATAGTTGGCGATGCGCGGCGCGACGATCTCGTTGCGGTTGCTGCGCTCGCGCTCTTTGACGATCCAGTCGTTCGCTCCGAGCGGGACGCCGCGCACCGTCGTCACGCCGTGCGCGAGCCAGAGCTTGAAGGGGTACTCGGCGTCCGGATTCTTCGGCGATCCGCCCGCGTGCTCGTGCAACGAGACGAAGCCGGGCATGACATACATCCCCGTGGCGTCGATCTCGTGGTCGGGCTTGTCGGGCGCGCGGTTCGAACGCAGCGGGAGGCCGGGCGTGCCCGCTCCTCGGACCGACTGAATCTTGTTCCCCTCGATGACGATATCGACGGGCCCGAAGGGGGGCGCACCGGTGCCGTCGATCAGGATCGCGCCGCGGATGACGAGCGTCTTGAACGGCCCCTTGCCCTCATCGGCGCCGCGCGCCGGAGCAGGAACGATCGACTCGGCGGGCGGTCCCGGTCGCCGCTGCGGCTGTTGACCGGCGTTCGACGCCGCCAGACCCGTTACGGATGCCACGCACAACAGGAACGCCAGCTTGCGCATAAACCGTCCTCCACCCCACGTGGTACGAGGCTTCAGCCTTGTCCGGGATCCAGACGACCCTGAAGGGTCGTACCACGTAACAGTCCGTGTAATCCGCGTAATCCGTGGCCCGTGATCGGCGTAATCCGTGGCCCGTGACCGCGATCGACGACATCCGCGGCTAAGCTTCAGCCGCGGCCTCGCCCGACTTCCTCTGCTCGGCGAACGCCGACATCAGCATCGTAACCGCGGTGTACACGACGACGACGATGACGAGCCAGCGAACCGCCCCCAACGGCATCTGCCTGACGATGTACGCCGCGATGAGCACGCCAGGAATGCCACCGATCGCAAGACCGAGCGCGGCGCGCACGCTGCAGGACTGCTCGCGGATGAAGCGCAGGCTGCCGACCGGCATCAGAAACGCGCACGACCCCATCATGATCGGGAACGCCGCGCGGGGATTCATGCCGAGCAGGCTGACGAGGATCATGCAGGGCGCATACAGCCCGATTCCGAGCGTCATCAGCGCGCCGAGCATGAAGTTGCCGCCGACGGCGAGCGCGAGCTTCGCGCCGCGCACGCCGAGCGCATCGCTTCCGGGCGGGAACAGCCCGAGCTGCGTCATCAACATCAGCGTCGCCGCGACGAGCAGCGCGCCGCCCATGCCGATCTGCACCTTGCGCTTCGGCCACTTTGCCACGACCCCCGCTCCGAGCCAGGCCCCGGCGACCGCCGCCGCTATCATCGAGAAGAGCGTCAGCACGTCGACCGGGATGACGGCCGTGTAGATGAAGGCCTGCACGATGGTCGGCAGCGTGTGTCCTGCATTGAGCGTTCCGGGAATAATCCGATCGGGAACCATGCGCAACCAGCGGAAGAGCGTCGTGGTCGTCGCAAATGATCCGATCCCGAGCGTGTCGAAGAAGTTGGTGATCGCCCCGACGCCCATCTGCGTCGGCGTCGGGAAGCGCGCATCCGTCGCGGGGCTTGCAGACGCGGAGGCGGGCGTGCGCTTGAGTGCCGCGATGGTGCGGGCGCACGCCGCGACATAGACGGCGGTGAGCACGCCGAGCGCCGCGAGAAGGCCGGTGATCGGGTTCATGTTGGCCTGAAAGCGTATCAGGACTCCCGGCTTATTGCCCCATCAGATTTCCGAATTGGATTTGACCTAAAATGGCCGGTCGATGACCTTCGAGGGCGTCTATTCGGTGCTCCCCACGCCGTTCTCGACCGACGGGGCGGTGGACGAAGCCAGCCTGCGCCGCGTCGTGAAGATGTTCCTGGACGCGGGCGTCAACGGTCTCACCGCGCTCGGCGTCACGGGCGAGGTCGCCCGGCTCGACGATGCCGAGCGCGCGCATGTGCTCGATGTCGTGTTGGACGAAGTTGCCGGCCGGGTTCCCGTCGTCGCCGGCACGACCGCGGATGGCACGCGCACCTGCATCAGCTACAGCCGCCACGCTCGGGTCGCGGGCGCCGCCGCGGTGATGGTCAGCCCGCCGCGCATGGTGAAGCTCAACTCGGATGCCGTCGTCCGGCACTACGCCGCGCTGGCCGAGGCGGTCGATATCGAGATCGTCGTGCAGGACTATCCCCCAATCTCGGGCTACGCGATGGAGCCATGGCTGCTGGCGCGCATCGCGCGCGAGATCCCGAAGGCGCGGACCATCAAACTCGAAGACCCGCCCACGCCGTTCAAGACGTCGCGGATCCTGGAGCAGCTCGGGAGCGACAAGGCGCGTGACGTGAAGGTGCGGATCTTCGGCGGGCTCGGCGGCGTCTTCCTGCTGGAAGAGCTGCTCGCGGGGGCCACGGGTGCGATGACGGGGTTCGCGTTCCCGGAGATCCTCGTCCGGATCGTGTCGCTCTTCACCGCGAGGAAGATCGACGAGGCGGCCGATCTGTTCTACCGGACCGTGCCGCTGATGCGGTTCGAGTTCCAGGAAGGGATCGGCATGGCGATCCGCAAGGAAGTGCTGCACCGGCGGGGAGCCCTCGCGAGCCCGGCCACCCGGCCCCCCGCCGCGCGGCTCGACGATGCGACGCGCCAGGCGCTGGATCGCGTGCTGGAGTGGGTCAAACCGGAAATGCAGGTCGTTACGAGGGGATAGGGCAGACAACGGAGGGTACGGAGATCACGGAGATCAACACGGAGGAACGGAGTAACGGAGACGACACGGAGAATATCGTCCGCGCGCCGGGTCCACGTCCCATGGCGTTGGAAAGGACCCGGCACGCGGACGATTCCCACCGTTCGTCCTCCGTTTCTCCGTGTCTCCGTGGTGGTCTCCGTGGCCGCCGCCCCCTCCGTTGCCAAGCGAGAGGGAGTAGATGGATCTCGGCCTGAAAGGCAAGGTCGCGATGGTCGCGGGCGCGAGCCGCGGGCTCGGGTTCGCCGTCGCGAAGGCGCTCGCGGCCGACGGCGCGTCGGTGTCGATCGCGTCGCGCGACGAGGCGGCGATCTGCGACGCCGCGAAACGGCTGACCGGGTCGGCCGGCGACGTGTTCGCGATGGCGGCGGACGTGAGCGCCGCCGAGGACATCGCGCGTTGGACCGCCGCGACCGAACGGCGCTTCGGCGGAGTCGATCTGCTCTTCACGAACTCCGGCGGTCCGCCTGCCGGTCCGGCGATCGTGTTCGACGATGCCGCGTGGCAGGACGCCGCCGATCTGCTGCTGTTCAGTGTTCTCCGGATGGTCCGCGCCGCCGTGCCCTCGATGAAAACACGCGGGGGGGGCTCCATCCTCGTGTCCACGTCCTCGTCGGTCAAGGAGCCCATTCCCAACCTGGGGCTCTCGACGGTCATGCGCGCGTCGGTCTCGGCGCTCGCCAAGACGCTCGCGCTGGAGCTGGCGCCGGAGAAGATCCGGGTCAACCAGATCATTCCCGGTCGGCTCGACACCGATCGCCTTCGTCAGCTGGATGAAGGGAACGCGAGGAAGGCCGGGATCGCGACCGACGAACAACGGAAGCGCTCGATCGCCTCGATCCCCGCGGGCAGGTACGGCGATCCGGACGAGTTCGGCCGGGCCGCGGCGTTTCTGCTGTCGGACGCCGCCTCGTACATCACGGGCGCGACCCTGCAGATCGACGGTGGATTAATCCGTAGCGTGCTGTAGCGTCCTACTACCAGCTGTCGCGGCGTACGCCGTAGGTTCGCCGTTGCCCGGAGGCTCGACGACTGACGTTCCAGACTTCTCCGCACCGCACGCAGCGCCAGTAGGTCGAGACATCCACGGTCTTGCTGACCGTGGTGAGCTCATGGCCGCCGCACGACGGACAGGCGGTCGGGGTCGCGTCCGCGAGCGCTTCTTGCTGCTTGTTCATAGCGTGGATTTGATCGGCCTGGGCCTGGCGTAGGGCCCCAGGCGCCGTGCCGCCTCGCCGGCACTGAAGCGGGTGTCCATGAGCTGCCCTGCGTGAGCGGCGACGCGCGCCGGGTCCAGCGCGGCGAGCTCACACCAGAGCTTGAGCATCGGCGAGCCGGCGAGAAAAAGCCGTGCGCTGTCATGGTCCGACCTGGATCCGGGCGCCGCGACGATGTCGCGCAGCGCCTGCTCGATCACCCGGACGCTCAGCCGGCGATACCCGTCGCCGGAAGGGATCTGGCCGGTTCCGCGCCACGCGCCGTGCGACGGTCCGCGAGTGTGCATCAGCCGGCCTTTCTTTTCTGCACAGCGCGCTCGGGTCGATGCATCGATGAGACAACCGGCGCGAGACGGCAACGAGCGTTCTGTCGAAGGAAAAAGAGCCGGTGGCGGAAGCGGTGCCGGTCGGCGCGCGCCCAGGGACGGCGCGTCGGAACGCTGGCTGGCTCAGCTCAGGTCAGGGACTCTGCCGCCTACTCTATACCCTTTTCATCACCGTGGCCACACCGGGCGGGCCTGAGAGGCCCGCCCTCCATAGACGCTTCGATACGCCCTGAGCGCTCAGAGCGCGATCAACCCGCCGCGGACTGCGCGCCGGACCGCGTCCGTACGGTTCGCCGCCCCGAGCTTTCCGCAGATCGACGCGACGTGGAACTTCACGGTCTGGTCGCTGATCGCCAGCCGCGTCGCGATCGCCTTGTTCGACAAACCCTGTGCGAGGAGGTCCAGGACCTCCAGCTCGCGGCGCGTAAGTGATTCCACGACCGATTCGCCCGGTTCGCCCCCGTTGGGCGAAGGATCGGGCGCGATCAGCCACGCGTCCGCCTCGAACGCTGCCGCGCGCGCCGCTGCGACCGTCGGCGCCTCGCCGACGACGTCCATGCCGTCAGACAGAAACGCGCGTAAGCGGGCGCGTCCGTCTGCTGAACCGACGAGGACGACGCGCATATGGCCTGATCTTAGGCCGTCATGCGGCGCTCTACGAGAATCTGTTTTCATTGCCGCATGACGGCGGCGCGCAAAGTGGCGCCCGCGAGGGAGCGGCGCGGGGCGTAGGGCCCCGGGAGCGACCGAGCCGGGGTCCGGGGCAGAGCCCCGGCCTAAGAGGCCTGGCGCGTGGCAACCGTTACGCTGACGTTACAAGCCTCGCCGCCGCGCAGCAGCCGAAGGGGAACCGTGCGGCCGACGCGATCCCCGCTCAACAGCTGCAGCAGGTCATCCGGCGAGTCGACGGAGTGTCCGTCGAATTCCAGCAGGACGTCGCCGACGAGCACGCCTGCGGCGTCGGCCGGGCTCCCCGCGGTGACGGCCGTGACGAGCAGTCCGCGCTCATGCGCTGAATCGCCGCGCTGACGAGCGGCCAGGGTCACCGGCTGACCGGCGATCCCGAGAAACCCGCGCTTCGGGCTTCCGTGCTGCAGTACGTCCTGCGCCGTCTTCCAGGCAATCGCCGCCGGGATCACCACGCCCAGGCCGCGAATCGCCGCCGCCGTCGTGACGCCGATGACGCCGCCGGCGGCGCTGACGAACCCGCCGCCGGCGAATCCGTCGTGCATCGGGGCCGTCGTGCGGATGACTTCGTCGATCGCCCGGCCGCGCCCCGTGCGGAGCGGGCCGCCGATGACGGCGACGATACCAGCGCTCGCGGTGAGGGCATTGCTCCACGATCGGGCGACGGCGAGCGCGAGGTGCCCGACGCGCGGTGCCGAGTCGGTACGGGGTGCGGGCTGGAGTCCGAGACCCTTGACGCGCAGCGCGGCGAGACCGGTGGCTGGATCCCAGCCCGCCAGCTCTGCGTCGAACGTGCGGCCGTCGCCCGCGCGCACATGAAGGCCGTCGTCGCGTCCGAGCGCGCGTGCGCTCGTCACGACGGCGTCGGCGGCGAACACGATGCCGCTCACCGGGCGGCGGTGGCCATGAACCTGCACGACACTGGGAGCGACCGAGGCGATCGCGTCCGCCATGGCGTCGGAGAGAGTTGAGAGGGGAGAGGTGCTCATGCCGCCATTCTCGCGGCTGCGAGGATGGCGGCGCATCACCCGAACGGGCAGGAATCCCGGGTGCTATCCCCGGGCTCGGAACTGAACGGCCTCCCGACGCCTGCGTGCGCTGGTGGTCTCGCCGATCCGGTCCCAGTTGAAGTTGCGGACGAGCTTGATCAGCTCCCGCGCCGGCTCGGACAGGTACTCCTGCTCGCGGTAGACCATCAGCGTCCGGCGTGGGATCGACAGCTCGCGCACGGGAATCCGCGCGAGGGTTCCGTCGCGCACTTCCTGCCGGACGGTGATGCCGGGGACGATCGCCATCCCGACGCCTTCCTGAACGAAGCTCTTGATGTTCTCGAAGCTCCACAGCTCGGCGACGATCCGGCAGCGGGTGCCGTGCTGCTCGAAGAGCCGCTGAATGGTGTCGGCGGTCGCGCTGCGCAGGTGATGCAGCACGAAGTGCTCCGATCCGAGTTCGCGGACCCGCACGTCGGCCCGGCTCGCAAGCGGATGGGCCGGTGCGGCCACGAGGATCATCTCGTCGGTGTGCACTTCCGCCCACTGCAGGTCGTGGAACGCGGGCTCCTCCTTCACGAACCCCACGTCCACCTCGCGGTCGAGGACCTGTCGTGGAATCTCGTTCAGGCGGCTGCGGTAGATGCCGACCTTGATGTCGGGAAAGCGCTCGAGGTAGCTCCGCAGCGGCGCCGGCAGCAGATAGACGGCCGCCGACTCGTGCGCGGCGATCGCGAGCGTGCCCGCCTTGAGCGTCTTCAGCTCCGACACCTGCCGTAGCGCCGCGTTTCTGAGATCCACCATGCGGCGCGCGTAGTCCGCGAGGACCCGCCCGGTTTCCGTGAGCGACACTTCGTGGACGTCGCGCGCGAAGAGCGGCGCGCCCACCTCCTCCTCGAGCTTCTTGATGCTCTGGCTGACCGCGGGCTGCGTGCGGCAGACACGCTCCGCCGCGCGCGTGAAGGTGCGCTCTTCAACGACGGCGAGGAAATGTTCGAGTTGAAGGAGGTCCATACATTCTCCCAATGCTGAATGCTGAATGTGGAATGCTGAGTTGAAATCAGCACTCAGCATTCCGCAATCAGCATTGGGTGTGTCCTTTCTAGAAGTCCACCGTCACCCCGAACCGCACGATCCGCGGCGCGAGGATGTCGGCCGGCCGCAGATACGCCGAGCCCACGGTCGTCGTGTACCCGGTGATCGTGTCCGCGTTGCCCAGGTTGAAGACCTCGACGAGCGGCGTGATGCGCCGGCTGCCGAATCGAAACGCGCGCGAGACCCGAACACGTCGTACACAGCCCCGTGCGCCAGACGCCGCGCCAGGAGCTGAAGACGTCGGTACGCGGGATCGAGCGCGCCTCGGTGAACTGTCCGGCGGGTTCGACTGCTCGGGCATCCAGCCGGGGGAGCCGTCGATCTAAGTTGAGCTAATACCCCGTTAAGCGGCCGCCCTTCGACTGCGCTCAGGGCAGGCGGATGGACGCCGTCAGCGGGCGGTCACGCCGCTCGCGCACGGCTGACCGGTTTCGATCGACAGCAGGATCACGGGGTTCGTCCCGCGCCTCGTGATCGAATGTGGGACGCCGCGTGGGACGAGACTATAGGTGCCGGCTTCCAGCCGACTCTCGCGTCCCGCCACCTTGTGCGCCGCTTCGCCCGCGACGAGGTACAGGACCTCATCGCCGTCGGCGTGCGTGTGCTCGGGCAGGGGATCGCGCAGCTGCAACAGCGTGCTCTTCATCGAGTCTGTGCATCCGAGCACGGAATCCTTTCGCGGCGCCCGGCCCACGAAGTTCTGGTCGATGAAGTCCGGGATCGCAACGGTCCTCGGCTCGACGTTGGCGGCCGGCGCGGGCGCCGGGGCGGGCGCCGGAGTCGGCGGCGGGGCTGGCGGCGGGGCCGGCGGCGGCGCCTCGGCTGGCGACAGCGCAACCTCGACGCGCGTGATTCCCGTCCCCCGAACCGTGATGTCCCGCTCGAGCGTGATCGAGCCGTCGTGCATGAATCGCAGCCGGTACTGACCCGAAGGCACGGTCCTCAGCAGGACGACACCTTTCCCGTCTGTTTCGCCCGAACGCGAGACGCTCCCCTCCATGGTCACGAAGACGCCCCTGAGCGGCTCACCCGCGCGGCTCGTGACGCGAACTTCAATCGGTCCGCGCGTGGCCTGAACCGGCTTTCGCTGCGCGGGAGGCTGCGCCGAAGGAGCAGCGGGCTGCGTCGGCGGAGCGGGCTGCGGCGCTTGAGCCGCAAGTCCAATCGGGAGAGCGAGGATCGCGAGCGTGGGGAGAGGGCGCGCCTTCATCCGGTGATCTAATCACGAATTCGCTCTCCGTGATACACGGTCTACACGGTCGAGCTTACGTCACTCCGCGCGGAGGACCGTCGCCGGATCGACTCGCACGGCGCGCAGGGCGGGAAAGACGCTTCCCGAGATCGTCATGAGCAGGGCCACGACGGCAGCCGTGGAGAACGTGACGAGATCTCCAGGCCGCACGCCGAACAGCAACCCTTCCATCCAGCGTCCCACCGCGTAGGCGAGCGCCATCCCCACGACCGCGCCGACAAGGGTCAGGATCAGCACCTGGCGCAGGACGAGCGAGAGAACGTCCCTGCCCCGCGCGCCCAACGCCATTCGCAGGCTGATTTCCGGCAACCGCTGAGAAACCGCGAACGACAGCAGGCCGTGCAAACCGATGCCGGCGAGGAGGAGCGACAACGCAGCGAACGCACCGAGTACGCGAAGCTGCGTGGTGCGCGAGGCCGTGTCGGCGGCGACGACCCCCGGGAGCGTTCGGACGGCGGCGATCGGCACATCTGGATCGGCGCTGCGGACGATCCGGCGCACCGACGGGACGAGCGCGGCGGGATCGGTCGCGGCGCGAATCACGAGCTCCTTCGGAATGTAAAAGATGATGTTGCCGTCCCGTACCTGCCGGTACGACACGTACGCCTGAGGCTCGCTGTCCCGCTCCAGTCCGCGCACGCGAATGTTGCCGACGACTCCTACGATCGTTCGTTCGCGCAGCGCGAAGTCGATCCGCCGTCCGATGGGATCGACACCCGGCAGGTACCGCTTGACGAAGGAGTCGCTGACCACGACGACGCCGTTCGCCTCGAACGTGTCCGACTCCAGGATATCGCGCCCGGCGCGAAGGGGAATGCCGAGCGTTGCGAAGAAGCCGGGTGTCACGAACCGAAGGCTGGCCGTTCGATCGGTGTCCTCGTCGTCGCGTACGCCTGGCGTGCCGACGAACTTGACGTTCCAGATACCGCCGCGCATGAGCATGGGTAAAGCGCTGACGTAGGCGGCGCTCGTGACGCCCGGCAGCGCGCGAACATCGGCAAGGATGCGCGAGTACAGATCGACGCGGCGCGCGGTCGGACCGTACTTCGTGATCGGGAGCGGGGTCTGCACCGTCACGACGTTCGCCGGGTTGAAGCCGGGCTCGACGGATTGCACCCGCCAGAGCGCGCGAATGAGCAGGCCGGCCGACACGAGGAGAACGACCGACGCGGCCACTTCCGCCGCGACGAGGATCGCGCGCAGCCGCTCGGTCCGGCGGCCCGCGCCGCCGCGCGATCCCTCGCGCAGACCGGAAAGGTCGCGGTCGCTGGCCACGCGCAGAGCCGGGACGACGCCGAAACCGATTCCGGTTGCGACCGTCACGATCGCGGCAAAGAGCAGGACCCGAGGGTCGACGGCGGTCGCTTCCCCCACGGGCAGCGTCGCCGGCACGAGGCGCTCGAGCAAGGGCACCGCGACGATCGCGATCGCGACGCCAAGCAGGCCGCCCGTGACCGACAACAGGAGACTCTCCGTCAACAGCTGTCGGACGAGCCGCTCGCGCGCCGCGCCCATCGCGAGCTCTTTGCGCCGCTTCAGGACCCGCGCCAGCAGCAGGCCAGCGAGGTTGGCGCACGCGATCAGGAGCACGCAGAGCGACGCGCCGCCGAGCCCGACGAGCAGCAGGCGGCTCTGCGCGGAAACCTGATCGCGCAGGAGATGGACGGTCGCGCCCGCATCCCGATTCTCCTGTGCGCCGGCTAAACCGGCGAGGTGTAGTGAATGAAAGAGTCATACGGTGAAGGAGTAGCGACCCACACCGACCCCGAGTCATGCGGAGCGGGCCGCAAGGTCTGCGTCGAAGCGTT
>Ga0187893_10007513_pt1 | contig 17801 bp, 22 predicted proteins | sample MA1701074metaG_FD_139574 | JGI IMG/M metagenome (GOLD analysis project Ga0187893, IMG submission 139574) | White microbial mat communities from a basaltic lava cave in the Kipuka Kanohina Cave System on the Island of Hawaii, USA - MA170107-4 metaG ... | reverse complement strand
TACAAGCGGACGTGCCCACCGGTTCTGAGCAGTGCGAGATGCGTCCAGTCGTTCAGCGCAATCTGCGACAGCGACGTGGCGGTGGCGGAGGCGCCTGACGTGTTGTAGACGGTGGCGGTGGCATAGCCGGCGCTGTTGATCGAGAACTCGAACGCCGATCCGCCGGAGCCGGTCTTGGCGACGAGCGGTGCTGGTGCGCCACCCTGCTCCGGGTAGACCCACAGCGTCACACTCAGGCCGTCGGTCGCGTCGAAATCGTTGTGGTCTGCAATCGTGACGACGTCGTTCACGCCATCGAAGTCGAGCGCGGCGCCGAAGCGGCCAGCCGGCGTCCAGCCCAACCCGTTCATGAGCGTGCCGGTGTGATTCCCGCCGCTAAGATCCGCAGTCGTTCCGCCATTTCCTTCAGAAAAGGCCCAAGCTCCTGCCGCACCCGCTAAGGGTGGATGACCGAGCGGACGTGATTGCACGACCAAGGCGAGGAGGAGGCAGAGGCCGAGCGCGGTCTTCCAGTGACGGGTCGCCATGCGGCACACCTTCGTACAAAAGCAGTCACCTTTCGGTGATTGCCGTCTCAATCAGTAATGGGGGCGTGTGCCTAGATAGACGGACAGACCGTCAATTCCTCTCAGCCACCTTGAATGCGGCGGGAACTCCTGGAAGTTTAGGTTTGCTGCTGTTCTTCGCTGAGAATCGCCCGCACCGCAGCGACGAGCTCTTTCGACGCCGCATTCAGGCCGCCGCCCTGGGCGAGATCAGGCTTGCCTCCACCCTTGCCGCCGAACTTCGCTGCCAGCTGCTTCAGAATCGCAGTCGCGTCGGCCGTGGCGTGCGCCCCGCGAGCCACCACCACCTGAGCCGGACGCGCAGTGGTAAACAACGCGACGACGGCGTCAGCACGAGCCGCGGTGGCTGCGGCCGCGATGGCCTTCAATCCCTGAGCATCCCAGCCGTCGATCGCTTCGACGATGATGTTCGAACCCTTCGCCAGCATTTCCTTCGCTTCGTGACCGGCTAGTTTTTCTTGGAAGCCGCGAATGGTGCGCTGAAGCCCCCTACTTTCATCCTGCATCCGTTCGATCGACGCCGCCATCTCGACGGGCGCAACCGACAGATGTTTCTGTATCGCGGCTAGACAGTCGCGCCACAGCCGGAAACGCTGCAGCGCGCGATCGCCGCACAGAAACTCCACCCGAGAGCCGCCGCGGAACTTCTCCCATCCACCAATCGCAATGATGCCGATGGCTCCCGTGCGCTCCACGTGCGTGCCGCCGCAGGCGGAAAGGTCGTAGTCCTGAACGTCGATCAGCCGGAGAGTGCCAGTCCTGCCAGATTCCTTTCGCATCCCCATCGACACGGCTTCTTCCGCGGCGGCAAATCGAATCGTCACCGGGCGGTCCTCCCACACCACTCGATTGGCGTCGGCTTCAGCCCTGGCAATCTCGGCGGCAGTGACCTCACGCGCGAGATCGATGGTCGAAGACAGCTGACCCATGTGAAAGCTCTCGGTCCGCACTGCAAACAAGCGAGCGAACGCCGCCGACAGCACGTGCTGGCCCGAGTGCTGCTGCATATGGTCGAACCGGCGGTCCCAGTCGATGACGCCGCTGACAACTTCGCCTGGTCGCAACGGACCGGTCACCACATGGACGACGGCGCCGTCTTCACGATCGATCACGTCGGTAACCGCGGCGCCGCCAAGCGTGCCGGTGTCGGATGGCTGCCCGCCCGACGTTGGATAGAACGCCGTCTGATCGAGCGTGACCTGCACGGCGCCATCGACCTGATCGACGGTGCTGACCGTGGCATCGAACAGTCGACGATACGGCTCGGTGTAGTAGAGGCGATGCGTCATGACCCATGCGTGCCAGGCGGCACAATCGGCAGCTCGAAATAGAAGATCGCGCCACCAGACGCCGCGCGACGATAGCCGATGCGGCCATTGTGCGCGCGAATAATGTCGTAGCTCACGGACAGTCCGAGGCCGGTGCCCTCACCAACCGGTTTGGTCGTATAGAACGGCTGAAACAACTTGGCTTCCTCTCCGGGCGAAACGCCGGGTCCCGAGTCTTCGAATTCGATCCAGGCCCACCCGTCGCGGTCGCCGGTGCGAATCACCACCTGGCGGCGTTCCGAGGCCGCGCCGACAATTGCCTGCTCGGCGTTGATCGCGAAATTCAGCAGCACCTGCTGCAACTCGGTAAACACCGCCAGCACCAGCGACTGCGACCGTTCTTCGACCGTGACCTTGATGTTCAATTCCTCGAGTTTCCGCTGGCGCAGCTCCAACACCGAGGCCACCACTTCGCCGAGCCGGACCGGTATGGGCTCAAGTTCCTGCCGTCCGAATCGCGACAGGTTGCGGATGATGGCGCTGGCACGCGCGCTCTCCTTCTGGATGAGCGACAGATTCGCCCGCGCCTGAGCGGGCATGTCGTCCTGCATTTGCAGCAGCTCGGCAAAGCCGAGAATCGACTGCAGCGGATTGTTCAGCTCGTGGGCGACGCCGGACACCAGCACGCCGATGGCCGCGAGGCGCTCCTGCCGAATCACCTGCTGCTGCAGCGATTGCAGCTCCTGTCGCATCCGCCGCTCGTCGTCGATCTGCGCGGCGATCGACGCTCGCGCGGCTTGCAGGTTGGTGATCATGCTGCTCACGGTCTGCTGCAGCCGTTCCATTTCGGCGGTCGGCATCGGCTTCGATTCGAGCGGAGACAGATCTCCGCGACTGACGCGATGCGCCGCCCCGTCGAGATGATCGAACGCGCGGAGCCAGCGGCGGCCGAACGTCCACATCAGGACGACAACCAGGAGCGTGGAGCCAACCGAAATCGCGAAGTTCCGTTGATAGATCGGCAGTGTCCGCGCAAACGCGACGGAGGTCGGGATGCCGACGCTGGCCAGCCACGGACCGCGATCGACAACGGCGTTGCCGAACACCCGCTCAACGCCATCAACGCCGGTGAGAATCGCCGAGGCCGGAACATCGTACGGATCTCTCGCGGTGCCCGGCGGCGCCACTGATCGGCCAACGTATTGAGCCGCATCGAGGCTCCGCGCCACGACGACGCTGTCGTGATCGGTAAGTGTGACGACGGATCCCGGCGGCAGCGGTATCGACGCCAGCACCTGCTCGAGCGCCTCGAGATGGACCGACAGTCCCAGCACGCCGATGATCTCGTTTTCCGGCGACATCACGGGATAGGCGAGGACGATCGCGTGATGCGTGTCGCCGGCCTTGCCGAGCAGGCGGCTGGCCAGCGTCTTGCGGGTATGTGCCGCCTGCGCCAGCCACGCGCGATCGACCGATCCCTCGACGGCCGGGGCCGGCGGCCTCGCCCATGCGAGCGGCTGGCCGTTGACGTCGGCTATCAACGCGTTGTTGAGGACCTGATCGCGCCCGCCCACGAGGGGCAGCAACACCTCCGTCGCCGCTCGCGCGTCGAGCGAGCGTACGCTCGGGTGACGAGACGCGGTGACGGCCACCGCATCGGCGGTTTCCAGATTGCGATTGACGTACACCACCACGGTTGCCGCTGTCGTCGTGGTCTGCGCCGCGAGCTGCCGAACGTGCTCGTTGTAGGTCAGTCGCGCGCCATAGGCGATCGCGGCGAAGACTCCGACGGTGAGCACGACCATCACGACGGTGATCTGGCGTCGAAGCGGCTGGGCCAAGGCTCACCGCGAATGGTATCAGCGTCGTGGCTGCAGGAGCGGATCGGCGGCGCCCGCCGCCGCGAAACCGGCGGCACGCAGACGGCAGCTGTCGCAGCGGGCGCACGGGCTGCCGTCGGGAAACGGGTCGTAGCAGCTGTGCGTGAGACCGTAGTCGAGATCGAGCGAGAGCCCGAGACGAATGATGTCGGCCTTCGACAAGCGGACCAGCGGCGTATGAATCGTGACCGGACGGCCTTCGACGCCGGCCTTGGTCGCCAGTCGAGCCATCTGCTCGAAGGCGGCGATGAATTCCGGCCGGCAGTCGGGGTATCCCGAGTAGTCGAGGGCATTCACGCCGATGAAAATGTCCGACGCGCCCAGCACCTCGGCCCACCCGAGCGCCAGCGACAGGAAAATCGTATTGCGCGCCGGCACGTAGGTCGGGGGAATCACCTCAGGGTCGAGAGGCTGGTCCTTGGGCACGTCGATGGCGCGCGAGGTCAAAGCGGAGCCGCCCATGCGCGTCAGGTCGAGGTCGAGCACGAGATGGCGAGCGGCGTGAAGCGAGCGGGCCACCGCGCGCGCGGCCTCGAGCTCGCGCACGTGACGCTGGCCGTAATTGATGCTGAGCGCGGCCACGGAAAAGCCGTCGCGGATGGCAACGGCGGCGGCGGTATAAGAGTCGAGACCGCCGCTCAGGAGCACGACGGCCTCCTCCGCCTTCGCGGCGAAGCCGCTCCGGCGAGACCTCGCCGTAGCTCGCGAAGCGAGCGGAGGCGGGCTAGACGCCACGCGTGGTTGGACTCCAGATGTACTTGTGAACCTGCAGTTGCACGCGCACCGGCAACCGATCGTCAATCACCCACTGCGACAACGTCTTCGGATCGAGCTCGCCATGGACCGGCGAGAACAGGACCGCGTTGACGCGTCCGACCAGCTTTTCGCGCCGCACGATGGTGCTCGCGAACTCGTAGTCGGCGCGATCGGCGATCACGAACTTCACCTCGTCCCGCGGCGTCAGATACGCGAGGTTCTCCCAGTCATTGCTTTCGGCCTCGCCCGACCCGGGACACTTGACGTCCATGATCCGGATGACACCTGCAGGAATCTCGGCAATGCGGCGATGTCCGCCGGTCTCGATCAACACCGTCTTGCCGGAATCGAGCAGGCGTTGCATCAGCGGATACACGTCCGCCTGCAACAGCGGCTCGCCGCCGGTCACTTCCACCACGTCGCAGCCGCGCGCGTCGACGTCGGCGATCACCTCGTCGACGGTCATCCTGCGGCCGTCATGAAATGCGTAGGGCGTGTCGCACCACCGGCAGCGGAGATCGCACGCGGTCAGGCGCACGAACACACACGGCCGCCCGGCGTGGGTGGATTCGCCCTGAATCGAGTGAAAGATCTCGTTTACCGTCAGCATCTCGACCCTGCCCGGCTGGAGGCCGGGCAAAAGATAATAGTAGTCCGATGGCCGTGCGGATCGGGACTTCGGGGTGGAACTACCCAACCGGCAAAGGCACCTGGAACGGTATCTTCTATCCGCTGCCGGAAGATCGCGAACGCGGCTTTGACGAGCTGCGATTCTATGCCGAGCGATTCAACACGGTCGAGGTGAACAGCACGTTCTACGGGCAACCGCGGGCCAACGCCGCGCTCAACTGGGTGAAGCGAACGCCAGACGATTTCGAATTCACCGTCAAGCTGTACCAGAAATTCACGCATCCCGGGATGACGATCGATCGCACGCCGGTGGCGGCAGCCGATGTTGATGCGTTCAAGGGCGGCATCGAGCCACTGGCGGCGTCGGGGAAACTCGGTCCCCTGCTGATGCAGTTTCCTTTCAGCTTTCAGCGATCGCAGGAAGCCATCGACTACCTGGCGTGGCTGCTTGAAGCCTTTGCCGACTACCGCGCCGCGGTCGAGCTGCGCCATCGATCCTGGAGCGATGCTCAGGCGGAGACTCAAACACTGCTGCTCGAACACCGCGCGTCGTGGGTGCAGATCGACGAGCCGAAGTTCCAGTCGTCGGTTCATCAGGACCTCTCGGCTGGCGAATCGGACATTTACTACGTCCGGTTTCACGGCCGCAACGCGAGGGAATGGTGGGACCACGCCGAGTCGGAAGACCGCTACAACTACTTCTATTCGGAGGAGGAACTCGAGCCAATCGCCGAGAAGGCGCGCCAGGCGCGCGATCTGAAAAAGACGATCTATCTGATGATGAACAACCACTTCTCGGCGCAGTCGGTGGCCAACGCCACCACCCTCAAGAACATGCTCGACGAGCCAATCACCGCAAGGATGCCGGCTGAATTGGTGGAGCGATTCCCCGATCTCGCGCGAATCGTCGCTACTTTGCCTCGCGCACGGTTACTCTGACAATCCGGTCGGCGTATTGAAGTTTGCTGACCACGTCCATCCCGGAGATGACCCTGCCGAACACCACGTAATCGCCGTCGAGCCTGGGCGTGGCGGCCAGCGTGATGTAGAACTGCGTGTCGGCCTTGGCGGCATCGCCGCGGTGGGCCATCGCGACGGCGCCGCGCACGTGCGTGCGCAGCTTTGAAAACTCGGCGACGCCAATCTGCGGCCCTTCCGCGCGGCCCCACAGCTCTTCTCTGGTCATGTCGCGCGTCTGTTGATCGCCCATCTGGACCACGAAGCCCGGCACCATGCGATGCACGCGCTGCCCGTTGTAAAAACGTTTGTTGACGAGACCGATGATGTGCGCAACGGTCTTCGGCGCTTCGTTGGGGTAGGTCTCGAACTCGAACGTGCCCTTCTCGGTCTCCACGACCACCACCGAGCCGGCGCCTGGCGACGTCTTGGCTGGCGTTTGCCTGGCCTCCGTCTTGTCCGCCGAAGCCTCGGCCAAGGCGGACGCTGCAGCGACGGAGGGGGCAAACCAGGCACTAGCGAAGACGAAACCGACAATCACGAGCAATCGCGCAGGCATGGCACCGAGGATACACCGGCCGGCACGTGTTCTGTCCCCACGTCACCAGGTAGCGATTGATGAGCGGCCACCAGCGTTTGGGAATCACTTCGTAGAGGGCGTGTTCGGTTTTCTCAGGCGTCGGCGTGCGCACCCACCCGAGGCGATTCGAAATACGGTGCACGTGAATGTCGACGCAGATGTTGTCCCTGCTGCGGAACGCAAGAATCAGCACCAGGTTGGCGGTCTTGCGGCCGACGCCTGGTAACGTGGTCAACTCGTCGAGTGTTGACGGAACTCGTCCGGCGAACTTCTCAACGAGCATGCGGCTCGCATCTTTCACGAACACCGCTTTGTTGCGATAGAAGCCGACCGGATAGATCAGCCGCTCGATCTGCCTGACGCTGAGTTTCATCATTGCCTGCGGCGTCCGCGCGCGCGCGAACAGCCGCGTCGACGCCGCCAGCGTGGTGGCGTCCTGCGTGCGCGCCGACAGCAGCGTCGAAATCAGAATCTGAAAAGGATCCTTCTTCTGGTGTGCGGAGATCATTTCCACGGCCGGCAGATCGAGATCGTCGATGTTCCTGGCGAGCGTGCGGAGCACGCGATTGACGGCGCGTGGCTGAGGCCTGGGTGCCAGGGCCCGAGCGAAAGCGGCCTCAGGGGACCGGCGTGATGGCAGCGTGGCCATTGAGAACCGCAATCGCGTTCGACACCGCGAGGTCGGCCATGGCCGTGCGCGTCTCGGTGGTGGCGCTCGCCAGGTGCGGAATCAACAGCACGTTTTCGAGCGGGAACAACGCCGGATGAATCTCCGGCTCCTTTTCGTACACATCCAGAGCCGCGCCGGCAATCAGCCGTTCCTTCAACGCCCACGCCAGCGCCTCTTCGTCCACCACCGGGCCGCGCGAGGTGTTGATCAAATACGCGGTGCGCTTCATTCGCGCCAGCGCCTTCTTGTCGATGAGATGCCTGGTCTCGGGCGACATCGGCACATGCAGCGAGACTACGTCCGACGTCGCCAGCAGTCGATCGAGCGGCATGTGCACGGCGCCTGGCAGATTCGCCGGCGCCGGTTCGGCATACGCCAGCGTCATGCCGAAAGCCGGCGCCTTATCAGCGACGGCGCGGCCGATGCGGCCAAGTCCGACCAGGCCCAGTTGCTTGCCGCGCAATTCCATCCCAAGCATGTAGTCGAGGGCCCATCCGCCCCATGCGCCCGCGCGCACCACACGCTCGCCTTCACCCAGCCGGCGCGTCACCGCCAGAATCAGGCCCCAGGTGAAATCGGCACACGCGTTGGTCAGCACGTCGGGAGTATTGGTCACCACCACGCCGCGCGCGCGGCAGGCGGGCACGTTGATGTTGTTGTAGCCGACCGCGACGTTGGCGACGATCTTGAGCTGCGGCCCGGCGGCTTCCAGCAGTGCGGTGTCAACCGTATCGGTGAGCAGGCACACCAGCGCGTCCACACCCTTCACGCGCTGCAGCAGCTCGTCGCGCGAGATGGCCTTGCTGCCGGTGTAGAGATCGACATCGCATGCCGCTTCGAGCTTGGCGATCACCGAAGACGGGAGCTTGCGTGTGACTAGTGACCGTGGCACTTGCAGAATCCACAATGATTGCAGCGCACGGCCGGTTCGATCAGGCACATGTTGTCGTCCGGAGCTCGCTCGAGACGGTACTGACCAAAACTGATGGCCGTCACCGCGACGGGTTGAACAGGCAACGGATCGGTGCCGAGATGTTTCTGCACCGCTTGCCGGACCAACGCGCGCAATTCGTCTTCGTTCATTCCACGCATTCCAACTGGTCGACGATACCAACGATCGCGGCGTCCACAGGAGACAGTTTCTTGCCAAGCGCTTCACCGGCGGCGCGACCCTCCAGCACGACCAGAACGCGCTCGCTTACGCCCGCTCCTACCGAATCGATCGCCAGCAGCGTGGCGCCTCTGGCCTCCCCTTGCGGCGTCTCCGGCTGCACCAGCAGCAGCTTCGCGCCCTCGAATTGCGGCCGCTTCTGGGTGGAGACGACGGTGCCGACCACGCGCGCGAGAATCATGGCGCCGTTCGACCGACCGCGCCGGAGGCGCGGTCAACAGACACGTGATCGACAATCCCGACGATCCCGGCATCGGCGGGCATTTCTGTCGGGAAAAACGGAAAGCTCGCCTCCTTGCCGCGCACGAAAAACACCGTTTCCCCAACGCCGGCGCCGACCGAATCAACCGCCACCAACGGCCGGCCGACATCCTTGCCGTCGCCGGCGATTGGCTGCACCAGCAGCAGTTTGGTGCCTTCGAATGCGGGGTCCTTCCGGGTGGCGACGACGTCGCCTATGACGCGCGCGAGTTGCATGACGAGGAACTCAGCTCTCTGTGATGTCTGTGGCCGCTATTCGGCGAGATCCACGGCGTCGATGATGCCGACGACCGCCGCGTCAACGGGTGTGTCCTTCATGCCCGACGCCATCCGCGCCGAGCTGCCGCTCACGATTAACACCGTCTCGCCGACGCCGGCATCGACGGTATCGACGGCCACGAGGTAATTGCCCTCGGCCTTCCCTGTCGGATCGACCGGCCTGGCCAGCAACAGCTTGTTGCTGACCAGCCGCGGATCCTTTCTCGTCGCGACCACGGTCCCGACGATGCGAGCCAATAGCAACTTTTACCCCTTGGCGGGCGTGGCCTTGCCGATCGGCAGGACGTCCTCGAGGTTGGCGTGCGGGCGTGGAATGACATGGACCGACACGAGCTCGCCGACGCGCCGCGCCGCGGCCGCACCGGCGTCGGTCGCGGCCTTGACCGCGGCGACGTCGCCCCGCACGACGGCGGTTACGTAACCGGCGCCGATTTTTTCCCACCCGACCAGCGTCACCTTGGCAGCCTTCACCATGGCGTCGGCCGCTTCGATCATCGCGACCAGACCCTTGGTTTCGACCATGCCGAGCGCTTCACCCATTGATGTGCCTCACTTTAGCGCGCGGAGCGCGTCTTCGATCAGTGCTGTTAACTCGCGGTATGTTAGCCGAATTTCAGCCGCAGAGGGCACAGAGGATGGAGACGTCGACGGGGTCGACGGTACCAACCGCGCGCCGGATTCTGGTGCTTGAACGACCTGACACTCGAGTTGCGCGCCGGTCTGGATCGAATCGTCGGCGCAAATCGGCGCCGGCGACCGAATCCCGTACATGCCGCGAAGCCCTTGCAGCCGTTCGACTTCCTCTCGCGATAACAGATGCTCGCGGCCGAGCGTTCGCGCCACCAGGCTGATCTTCGCGAAGTGCTCGATGGTTTCCATCCGGTAGTACGCCGACATCACGTCGCCGCCCATCGCCAGCGCGCCATGATTGGCGAGCAGCAACCCGTCGTGAGCCTTGACGTATTTCCTGACGACCGCCGGCAGCTCCTCGGTGGACGGCGTCGCATACTCGGCGATCGGAATGCTGCCGAGCGTGGTGATCACCTCGGCGAGCACCGCGCGATCGAGTGGTATGCCGGCGACGGCAAACCCCGTCGCGGTGGGCGGGTGAGCGTGCACGACGGCGCGCACGTCGGCGCGGTTGCGATACACCTCCAGGTGCATCTTCAACTCCGACGAGGGATCGCGCTCGCCGGCGATCTTCCTGCCGTCGAGATCGGTGATCACCATCATCTCGGGCGTCATGAAGCCCTTCGAGACGTTCTTGGGCGTGGTAACCAGCCGCGTGTCGTCGAGACGCACGCTGATGTTGCCGTCGTTCGACGCCACGTAGCCGCGCTGCCACAGTCGGCGTCCGACTTCGACGATATCGGCGCGGGCTTGCTCTTCAGCCTTCATCGCGATTGATAGTCAGCGCGGCACTTGTCGCTGCAGAAGTAGACCGGCGCGCCGCCGCTGACGATACTGATGGCCTTGCCGGGCACGACGTAGGTGCCGCAGACCGGACACGGCTGCATCTTCACCGCCGCCGGGGTGCCGCCGCCACGCCGGGCGCCCGGCGCCGGCGTCCCCATGGCGCCGCGCAGCACCACTTCGACGAGACGCCAGAAGAATCTCGCCGCGGCAAAAATCAGGATCACGAACAGGATGAAACGCGCCATTGCTCACCTGCTCCCCGAGTTCGGGTGCGCGCTCTTAATCCCCTCCAAACCCTTTCTTGCCGCCTGGCCCTCAGGCGAGTCGGGCGACAAATCCACCACCTGCTGCCACGCCTTCGCCGCCCCGGGGAGATCCTGTTTGCCGAACGCGCGGACGATGCCGACGTTCAGCCAGGTCTTGATGTGTTTCGGGTCGACTTTCAGCGAGTGCTCGAACTGCGTGAGCGCGCGATCGGGTTGGTTGGTGTAGTAGTAGGCGACGCCGAGATCGGTCGAGACGTTGGTGTCGTTCGGATTGAGCGTCAGCGCCTGCTCGTACCAGCTGATCGCCTGACGGAACTGCTCGGCGTCGAAAAACATGTTGCCGAGCTGCACGCGAGTCTGGATGTCCTTCGGGCTCTGCGCCGCCGCGGCCTCGAGGGCTTTCACGCGCTCGGGATCGATCGGCACCGGCTGCGGCGCCGACGCGGGCGCCGACGCCGGGGCGGCCTGGACCACCGGCGCCGCCACGCGAGCGGTGCGCGCGGTCTGCTGGCTGCCGAGCACCCACCCGATGATGAGGCCGAACAAAGTGCCGGCAATGCCAAGAACGAGTGCGTCCGCTCTCATGGGAATGCTAACGAGGCTTCGCCTCGAACATCTAGTATAGCGACCGGCGCAGCCAGTCCACCAGCGCGCGGGCCGCGTCGCCATCGCGATCGAGCAGCTGTGTCCCGTGCGCGGCGACGGTCGCGACATACTGTTCACGCGGGCCCGAGGGTTCGGCAGCGAAGTCGCGCACGGTGCGCAGCGACAGCGCATCCTCGGTGCTGGCCGCGAGCCACATCGACCGCGCGCCGAGGCGCTTGACCAGCGCCACGTCGGTCCGCAGACCGCGATAATCGAGCGACGGCGACAACAGGCCGATCGCCCGCACCTGCGGCAGCTCAGTGGCCGCGAGCAGCGCCAGGCTGGCGCCAAGCGACGCACCGACAATCGCCACCGCATCGGGACGCACGTTCGGACGCGATGCCAGCCACTGCGCGGCCGCGCGCACGTCGCGCACCATGGCCGTCAGATCGGACGCCGATCCCGAAGAGCTGCCGTGACCGCGAAGATCGATCGTCAGCGCCGTGATGCCGGCGTCACGGATGCGATCCGGCAGGGCATGCCAGTCGCCCTTGTTCCTCGACAGCATGTGCACCAGAACGACACCGGGTGAAGGACGACCAGCGGCTTCGAAGAATTCACCGGATAACGTGGTCCCGTCCGACGATGGCAACGTCACCGGCCGCCCGGCGGCGAGCGCAGGTGTCGCTGCCATCAAAAGCAGCGAGGCCACGCGGATCGCCGTTCTCAACTCTTCACTCCTCACTCTTGACTTCATCGTCCTTCAAGAACGGCGAGGTACTCTTTCACCACGCGGCCGAGGCCGGCGAAAATCGCGCGGCTGATCAGCGCGTGGCCAATCGACACCTCGTCCAGATGCGGCAGCGTCTGAAACAACGTCAGGTTCTTCAGATCGAGGTCGTGACCGGCGTTGACACCCACGCCAAGCGCGAACGCCATCTCCGCCGCGCGTGAATACTTCGCGAAACTCTCCTGCGCCGCCTGCGGACCGCGCTCGAACGCGCGCGCGAACGGCTCGGTGTAGAGCTCGACGCGATCGGCGCCCATCGCGCCGGCCCAGGTGATGGCCGCCGGTTCGGGATCGACGAACAGGCTCACGCGCACGCCCGCGGCCTTCAACGCGCCGACCATGGCCGACAACGTGTCCGCGGGAGTGTCGGCCGGCCAACCGGCCTCGCTGGTGATCTCACCGGGCTTCACCGGCACGAGCGTGCATTGATCAGGCTTCACCGCCAACACCAGCTCGAGAAAACCCGGCCGCGGATCACCTTCGATGTTGTATTCCACGCGGCCGCGCAGCGCTTTCAACTCGCCGGCGATCTCGTGCACGTCTGCCGTGGTGATATGACGCTGGTCCGCGCGCGGATGAACGGTGATGCCTGGCGCACCGGCATCAATACAGGTCCGGACGGCTTCCATCACCGACGGGATGCGGCCCCCGCGCGAATTACGGACGGTCGCAACCTTGTTGACGTTGACCGAAAGTTTGATCACGGCGAACAGCCTGTGAGCCCGCGGCTCACGCCAGGTTCTCCCGAACGACGGTTGCGATTTGATTGGCCCACTGTTTGATTTCGGCGGCGTCTTTGCCCTCGAGCATGATGCGAAGCAGTGGCTCGGTCCCCGAGTAGCGGACCAGCAACCGGCCGCTGCCGGCAAGGCCGTGCTCCACCCTCTTCACGGCGTCGGCAATCGCGGGCACCTTCATGTAGTCGGCCTTCTCGCGCACGCGCACGTTGACGAGCACCTGCGGATACGTGACGAGGGCGGCGGCGAGCTCCGACAGCTCCTGTCCGCTTTCGGCCATGATTCGCAGCACGTTCAACGCCGTCGCCAGGCCGTCGCCGGTGAAAAGGTGCTCGGAGAAGATGATGTGACCCGACTGCTCGCCGCCCAGCGCCAGGCCGCGCCTGGTCATCTCCTCCATCACATACTTGTCGCCCACCGCGGTGCGGATCATGTCGATGCCGCGCTCGCGCAAGGCGATCTCGAGGCCGATGTTGCTCATCACCGTTGCGACGATCGCGTTGCCCGGCAGCCGGCCGCGATCCTTGAGATCGATCGCCGCCATCAGGAGTGTCGCGTCACCGTCGACCACGCGTCCGTCGTGGTCGATGAACAGCGCGCGATCGCCGTCGCCGTCGAAGGCCACGCCCAGCCTCGCCTTCGACTGAACGACCGCGGCGGCCAGCGCCTCGAGATGCGTCGAACCGCAATCGAGGTTGATGTTGCGGCCGTTCGGCGAGACGCCAATCGATGTCAGCTCGAAGCCGAGCTTCTTGAACAGCCACGGCGCCAGCGCGCTGTTGGCGCCGTTCGCGCAGTCGATCACGACGCGCGATCCCCGCAACGCCCCGGCGGCGCTCATGATCAGCTCGAGATGCTCCACGTAGTGGGCGCAGAGATCGTGCCGGTCGATGGTTCCGGCAGCAGGCGGCACCGACCACGCGGCGTCGTGCACCAGCCGCTCCACCGACGCTTCCAGTTGCTCGGTCAGCTTCGTCCCGGCGCCGCCGAACACCTTGATGCCGTTGTCCTCGTATGGATTGTGCGAGGCGGAGATGACAATCCCGGCGTCGAAGCCTTCGGTGCGCGCGAGATAGGCCACCGCTGGTGTCGGTACCACGCCGGCGCTCACCACGTTGGCGCCCTCGTTGGTCAGTCCGCGCGCCAGCTCCTCTTCAATCCAGGCGCCTGATTCGCGGGTGTCGCGGCCGATCACGAATCGCAGGGTTGCCGACGAACCTGAAGGTCCGTCGATCTTCATGGCCTTGACGATCGCGGCCCCTACGCGCGCGACAGTCTCACGATCCAGCGGGGCTTGTCCCGCCTTCCCGCGAATCCCGTCGGTTCCAAATAACTTCATGGTTGCCTTGGCGCTATCGTCACCGTGACCACGGCCGTGGCCGGCGACCTGAGGCGGAGGCTCGAGTCGGGGACGCCAATCGTGACTACCTCCCGCACCGATCGGGTCTGATCCTGCACCGACACCGGCTCGGTGATCGCGGCGTGCAGCCGCTTCAGCGCCGTGGCCGGACCCGCGACCTCGACGGTCGCCGGATCGCTGGTCACCATCGTGACCTCGAAGCCGTTCGCCGGGCGGCCTTCGACGTCGGGCTCCACCGGCACGGTCCGAACCGCTGTCGTCTCGAAGTCGAGGGTGAGGGTTGAAGGGCCGACCTGCACCACTTCGGTGCCGTACGGCACCGACACGTTGTTCTGTGTCAGATGGAACAGCCGCCGGCCGGGCCGCGCACTTTGCAGATCGATCACCGCCGCCATATCGCCAGCGGCCATGCGACTCAGCGCGCCGGACGGTCCGCGCAGTCGCACCTCGACGGTGTCTGGAGGATTGCCGACGATCTCGAGACCCTCCGGCAGGTTCTGTATTTCCACGGGTGCGCGCATGACGCGCTCCACCACACGCTCACCCGCCACCACCAGCCACAGCAGCGCGGCGATGCAAACGGAGAGGAACTTCAGGCCGAGATTGCGAAAGGGATGGTAGGCCATCAGCCGAAGGAGTAGCCCGCCTGCCGCTGCTTGCCCCGGCCGCGCCGCACCATGACCACCGATTTGAGCCTCTCCCGCAACCGCTCGCTGTCGATGTTGTGCTCGAGGCTGCCGTCTTCGACCACCGAGATCTTGCCGGTTTCCTCCGACACCACGATCGCCACCGCGTCGTTCTCCTCGGTCACGCCGATCGCGGCGCGATGGCGCGATCCGAGCTCACGATTCAATCGCGGGTTGATCGTCAGCGGCAGGAAACACGCCGCCCCGGCCACGCGATCGCCCTGCACGATCACCGCGCCGTCGTGCAGAGGCGACGTCGGCTGAAAAATACTCACCAGCAAATCGTATGTGAGCTTGGCGTCGAGCGTGATGCCGCTCTCAATGTAGTTGCGCAATCCGATCGAGCGCTCGATGACGATGATCGCGCCGGTCTTCTTCGCCGACAAAGTCGTGGTAGCGACGACCAACTCCTCGACCGTATCGTCGTCGGTGTTCCTGCCTTCGAGGCGACGGAAGAGCCGGCCGCGGCCCAGGTGCACCAGCGCGCGGCGGATGTCGGCCTGCAGCAGCACGATGGCCGCGAATACGACATACCCGATGATGTTGCGGATCAGCCAGTTGAGCGTCTCGAGCTGAAGCCCCTGCGAGAGATAGAACAATCCCACCACCGACGCGATGCCGATGGCCATCTGCACCGCGCGGGTGCCGCGGATCAACTTCAACAGCTCGTACACCAGGACCGACACGATCAGGATGTCGAGCACGTCCCACCACGTGATGGGCGGACGCTGGAGAAGCTCGGTCAGGAAATCCATGCTGCCCTGAAGATCCTATCGTAGGAAGGGAGCGGGCGGCGGGCGACTACGAGTCGCCCGCCGCGAGTCGAAGGGCCTGCCCTGAGCGCGCGGCGCGCGGCTTACGAGTCGCTCGCCGCAAGTCGAAGGGCGTCGGCCAGGCGGGCGACGTGAACCATCTTTTCGACGGCATGGACGCGGACGATGTGGGCGCCGCCAAGAATGGCGGCGGTGACCGCGGCGGCGGTCGGCCAGTCGCGATCCTCGGGAGAGAGCGGACCGGTGGCCGCGGCCAGGAACGACTTGCGCGACGGGCCGATGAGAATCGGCAACCCCAGCTCGGCCAGATGGTCGAGACCAACCAGCGCCGCAATGCTCTGCGCGGCGCGTTTCGCAAAACCCAGCCCCGGGTCAACGATCAACTTGCGGCGATCGACGCCGAATTCCTGCGCTCGCGAGACGCAGCGCTGCAGGTCGGCCAGCACCTCGGCTACCACGTTGCCGTAGTCCGCGTGCGTGTACATGTCTTCCGGGCGGCCGCGCGTATGCATCAACACCGCGGGGACGCCTGACCTGGCGACGGCGGGCCCCATCGCGGCGTCGTAGTCGAAGCCGCTGATGTCGTTGACCATCGCCGCGCCTTCGTCGATCGCCATGGTCGCCACAGCGGCCTTGTAGGTATCGATTGAAATTGGCACCTTGAGGCGCGGGGCAAGCGCTTTGAGGACCGGCCGCGCCCGGGCGATCTCTTCGGCCACCGGCACCGGCCTGGCGCCGGGGCGCGTGGACTCGGCGCCAAGGTCGATGATGTCAGCGCCGGCGGACTGCATCGCCAGCGCGAGGTCGACCGCGCGCGCGGGGTCGAGCGCCAGGCCGCCGTCCGAGAAGGAATCGGGCGTGACGTTGAGCACGCCCATCACCAACGTGCGCGGGCCGAGCACCAATGGCACCCGGCCCGGAATGGAAAGGGAGAACGATCGACGGGGAGCCGCGATCACTCCTGCGCAATTACTCCTGCGTCAATGGCTTGCGGATCGGCTCCATCGGCGGAACGATCGACGGCCGCTCCGCCTTTGCCGGCTTGGCGTCGGCGTCGGCGTTGGCAGGCAGGTCCGCCGACGGCGCGTCATCCAGCGGATGACCGTAGGCGAGGCGGCGCACCTGATCGGCGTCGAGGATCTCGCGCGCCAGCAGCGCATCGGCAATGTCGATGAGCCGCTGCTTATGCTCCGTCAGCAGCTGCGTGCAGCGCGTGTACTGATCGTGGACGATCCGCTTCACTTCGGCGTCGATCTTCAACGCCGTGTCTTCGCTGTAATCGGTGTGCTGCGCGATCTCGCGGCCGAGGAAGATCTGCTCTTCCTTCTTGCCGAAGGTCAGCGGCCCCATCATTTCGCTCATGCCCCACTCGCACACCATCCGGCGGGCCATGTCGGTGGCGCGCTCGAGGTCGTTGCCGGCGCCGGTGGTTATGTTGCCGGTGGTCAGCTCCTCGGCGATGCGGCCGCCGAGCAGTAAACCGATCTGATCGTTCAGATAGTTGCGCGAATAGTTGTGCTTCTCGTCGGCCGGCAGCGACATGGTCAGGCCGAGCGCCATGCCGCGCGGGATGATGGTGACCTTGTGCAGCGGATCGGCGTGCGGCAGCAGGATGCCGAGCAGCGCGTGGCCCGCTTCGTGGATCGCGGTGATCTTCTTTTCCTCGTCGGTGATGATCATCGAGCGCCGCTCGGCGCCCATCATCACCTTGTCTTTCGCGTACTCGAAGTCCCACATCGCGACCAGCTTCTTGTTCTGGCGCGCCGCGTTGAGAGCCGCTTCGTTGACGAGGTTGGCGAGGTCGGCGCCGGTGAAGCCCACCGTGCCGCGCGCCAGCACCTTGATGTCGACGTCGTCGGCCATCGGGATCTTGCGGGTGTGCACGGCGAGGATGCCTTCGCGGCCGCGGACGTCGGGCCGATTGACGATCACCCGGCGATCGAAACGGCCGGGGCGCAGCAGCGCCGGGTCGAGCACGTCGGGACGGTTGGTCGCCGCCATCAGGATGACGCCCTCGTTCGACTCGAAGCCGTCCATCTCGACGAGCAACTGGTTCAACGTCTGCTCGCGCTCGTCGTGACCGCCACCCAGCCCGGCGCCACGGTGACGGCCGACCGCGTCGATCTCGTCGATGAAGATGATGCAGGGCGCGTTCTTCTTGCCCTGCTCG
>Ga0187893_10007512_pt1 | contig 17802 bp, 32 predicted proteins | sample MA1701074metaG_FD_139574 | JGI IMG/M metagenome (GOLD analysis project Ga0187893, IMG submission 139574) | White microbial mat communities from a basaltic lava cave in the Kipuka Kanohina Cave System on the Island of Hawaii, USA - MA170107-4 metaG ... | reverse complement strand
TGGGGACAACATTGCGATGACGGTGACGCTGATCGTGCCCATTGCGATGGAAGAGGGGTTGCGCTTTGCGATCCGCGAGGGCGGGCGCACCGTGGGTGCGGGGGTGGTGGCCAAGATCATCGAGTGATAACGGCAGGGGCTGGGATCTAGGAACTAGGAACTAGGAACTAGGATCTAGGGAAAGGCGCGGCGCAGCCGCTCAAGCTCCCCCAGATCCTAAATCCTAGATCCTAGATCCTAGATCCTAGCCCCTCGCGGAGCGAACGCATGGCAATGCAGAGTCAGAAGATCCGCATCCGGCTGAAGGCCTTCGATTACCGATTGATCGACCAGTCGGCGCTGGAGATCGTCGAGACGGCCAAGCGCACGGGCGCGGTGGTGAAGGGCCCGGTGCCGCTGCCCACGCGCGTGCAGCGCTTCGATCTGCTGCGCTCCCCGCATATCGACAAGACGTCGCGGGACCAGCTCGAGATCCGCACGCACCTGCGCCTGATGGACATCATCGACCCCACGGACAAGACGGTGGATGCGCTGATGAAGCTCGATCTGCCGGCCGGCGTGGACGTGGAGATCAAACTCTAGTGTTTTTGTGTTTTCTTCTTGAATCGCGCTTTATAGCGCACACAGGCAAATGAGTCTCGGACTAGTCGGCCGAAAGATCGGCATGACGCGCTTGTTCACCGACGACGGCGACGCCGTCCCGGTGACGGTCGTGGACGTGTCCAACAACCGCGTGACCCAGGTCAAGACCGCTGCCACCGACGGCTACGCGGCGGTTCAGCTCGCGTTCGGACGGCGCCGTGCGATCCGTGTCATCAAACCCGCTGCCGGGCACTTTGCCAAGGCGGGTGTCGAGGCGGGTTCGGTGCTGAAGGAATTCCGCGTCACGGACGAGCAGGCCGCCTCGCTGCAGCCGGGCGCCACCGTCGGCGCGGACATCTTCAAGGTCGGCCAGAAAGTGGACGTGAGCGGCACCACCATCGGCAAGGGCTTCGCCGGCGTCATCAAGCGTCACAACTTCTCGTCCAACCGCGCCAGTCACGGCAACTCCGTGTCGCACAACAAGCCCGGCTCGACCGGCCAGAACCAGTCGCCCAGCAAGGTGTTCCCGGGCAAGCGCATGCCCGGCCACATGGGCGACGTGCGGCGCACGGCGCAGAACCTGGAGATCGTGCGCATCGACGCCGAGCGCCAGCTGTTGATGATCAAGGGCGCGTTGCCGGGCTCCAAGGGCGGCAACGTGGTGGTGTCTCCCACCGTGAGAGTGAGGGCGTGATGGACCTGCCGGTGATCGACGAGAAGGGCCGGGCCAAGACCACGCTGGCGGCCTCCGACGACCTGTTCGGGCGGGCGTACAACGAGGCGGTGGTGCACCAGGTGGTCACCGCCTACCTCGCCAATGCCCGCCTGGGCACGCGCAAGCAGAAGGCGCGCGGCGAGGTCAACAAATCCAACAAGAAACCCTGGCGGCAAAAGGGCACGGGGCGCGCGCGCGCGGGCCGCGCCTCCAGTCCACTGTGGCGCGGCGGCGGCCGGATCTTCCCGAACCTGCCCGACGAGAACTTCAGCCACAAGGTGAACCGCAAGATGTACCGGGCGGGGATCGCCGCGATCCTGTCGCAGCTTGCGCGCGAGGGGCGGCTGTCGGTGGTGGAGAGCTTTGCGGTGACCGCACCCAAGACCAAGGCGCTCGCCGAGAAGCTCAAGGGCATGGGGTTGGGCGAAGTGCTGATCGTCACCGACAGCCTGGACGAGAACCTGCTCCTGTCCTCGCGCAACCTGCCCACGGTCCTGGTGGTCGAGCCCAGGAACGCCGATCCGGTGAGCCTGCTGCGCTTCGAGAAAACGCTGCTCACGCGCGGCGCCGTGGCCAAGATGCAGGAGATGCTGGCATGAATGCGAAGGCAGTGCCCGCGAAGAAGACCTCGAGCAAATCGAAGGCGGCGGTGAAATCCAAGGCCGCGGGCAAATCGAAGGCGCCGGGCAAATCGAAGGCTCCGGCGAAGTCGAAGGGCGCGGCTGCGAAGCCGCCGAAGGCCCCGAAGCGTCGGAAACCGAAGACCCCAGTGACGCCGAAGACCCCAGTGACGCCGAGGACCGAAGTGACGCCGAAGATCGAGGCGGCGCCGAGAACTCCGCCGGCGCCGAAGGATCCGGCGACCGCGAAGGCCCCCGCGCCGCCGAAAACGCCAGCGCCACCGAAAGCCCCGGCTTTCGATCACAGCCGGCTGATGCGGGTGCTGATCGCTCCGCAGATCTCGGAGAAGAGCACCTTCGTGGGCGAGAAGCACAACCAGTGGGTGTTCCGCGTAGCGCCCGACGCCACCAAGCCCGAGATCCGGGCCGCGGTGGAGTTGATGTTCAAGGTGCAGGTGCAGGGGGTGCAGACCGTCAACGCCAAGGGCAAGGAGAGCCGGCGCTTCGGCCGGCCGGTGGGGCGACGCCGCAGCTGGAAAAAGGCCTTCGTCTCGCTCAAGAAGGGCCAGGAGATCAGCTTCGCTCCGGGCGAGGCCAAGTAAAGGGGCGCGAGCATGGCACTGGTCAAAGTCAAACCGACCTCACCCGGCCGCCGCGCCGTGGTCAAGGTGGTCAATCCCGAGTTGCACAAGGGCAGGCCGCATGCCGCGCTGGTCGCAAGGAAGAACAGGAAGGCCGGGCGCAACAACCTCGGCCAGGTCACCACCCGGCATCAAGGCGGCGGGCACAAGAAGCACTACCGGATCGTGGATTTCCGCCGCAACAAGGACGGCATCCCGGCCAAGGTGGAGCGGCTCGAGTACGACCCGAATCGCAGCGCGCACCTGGCGCTGCTGTGTTATGCGGACGGCGAGCGCCGCTACATCATCGCCGCGAAGGGCTTGAGTGCCGGCGCTCAGGTGCTGAGCGGCTCGGATGCGCCGATCAAGACCGGCAACACGCTGCCGCTTCGCAACATCCCGGTGGGCACCACCGTGCACTGCGTGGAGATGCTGCCCGGTAAGGGTGCGCAGCTCGCGCGCGCGGCCGGCACCTCGGTGCAGCTGCTGGCGCGCGAGGGCACCTACGCCCAGCTGCGGTTGCGTTCCGGCGAGATCCGCCGCGTGCACGTCGACTGCCGCGCCACCATCGGCGAGGTCGGTAACGAAGAGAACAACCTGCGCTCCATCGGCAAGGCCGGCGCGCAGCGCTGGCGCGGCGTGCGGCCGACGGTGCGCGGCGTGGCGATGAACCCGATCGACCATCCGCACGGCGGCGGCGAAGGGCGCACCGGCACCAAGCGCGATCCGGTCACCCCCTGGGGGCAGTTCACCAAGGGCTACAAGACGCGCAAGAACAAGCGCACACAGGGCATGATCGTGCGCAGCCGCCACCGCACATAAGGGTCCGGGCGCAAGAGGTAACCATGTCACGTTCAGTCAAGAAAGGACCGTTCGCCGACCATCACCTGATCGCGAAGGTGGAGCGGGCGCGCGCCACCAGCGACAAGCGGCCGATCAAGACCTGGTCGCGGCGCTCGACCGTGCTGCCGGATTTCGTCGGCCTGACCATCGCGGTGCACAACGGCAAGCAGCATATCCCGGTGTACATCACCGAGAACATGGTGGGACACAAGCTGGGCGAGTTCGCGCTCACGCGCACCTTCAAGGGCCACCCGGCCGACAGGAAGGTCGCGGTGGCGCCGGCGCCGGCCAGGAAGTAAGAGGCGAGGATGGAGACCACCGCGAAACTGCACGGCGTGCGCCTTTCCGCTCAGAAGGGGCGGCTGATGGCCGACCAGATCCGGGGGCTGCCGGTCGATCGCGCGCTCAACGTGCTGCAGTTCAGCCCGCAGAAGAGCGCCCGCATCATCCGCAAGGTGCTGGAGTCGGCCATCGCCAACGCCGAGCACAACGAGGGCGCGGACGTGGACGAGCTGAAGGTGCGCCGCATCCTGGTGGAGCGCGGCACCTTCCTGCGCCGCTTCCGCGCCAGCGCCAAGGGCCGCGCCTCGCGCATCATGAAGCCCACCTGCCACGTCTTCGTGACGGTGGGCGACTAGGAGCATCGCATGGGCCAGAAAATCCATCCCACCGGCTTCCGCCTCTCGGTCAACCGCAACTGGACCTCGAGATGGTACGCCAACAGCAAGAACTTCCCGGCGATGCTCAACGAAGACATCAAGGTGCGCGACTTTCTGAAGAAGAAGCTGTCGCACGCGGCGGTGAGCAAGGTGGTGATCGAGCGTCCGGCGAAGAACGCGCGCATCACCATCCACAGTGCACGCCCCGGCGTGGTGATCGGCAAGAAGGGCGAGGACATCGAGTCGCTGCGCGGTCATCTGCAACGCATGATGGGCGTGCCGGTGCACGTCAACATCGAGGAGGTGCGCAAGCCCGAGCTTGACGCGCAGCTGATCGCCGACAGCATCGCCCAGCAGCTGGAGAAGCGCATCATGTTCCGCCGCGCGATGAAGCGCGCCATGAGCAACGCCATGCGCCTGGGGGCGCAAGGCATCAAGATCATGAGCGCGGGGCGCCTCAACGGCATCGAGATCGCGCGCACCGAGTGGTACCGCGAAGGGCGTGTGCCGCTGCACACGCTGCGGGCCGAGATCGACTACGGCTTCTCCGAGGCCAAGACCACCTACGGGGTGATCGGCATCAAGGTGTGGGTGTTCAAGGGCGAGACCCTGGGCAAGGGCGAGCAGCCGGCCGCGCCGCCGCCGCCCGAGCCCGAGCGGAAACCGCGCAGAGCAGGAGTGAAGCATGCTGCAGCCAGCTAGGAGCAAGTACCGCAAGCAGCAGAAGCAGCGCAACAAGGGTGTGGCCACCCGCGGCAACAAGGTGAGCTTCGGCGAGTACGGGCTCAAGGCGGTGGGCCGCGGCCGCTTGACGGCACGCCAGATCGAGGCCGGGCGCCGGGCGATGACGCGACACATCAAGCGCGGCGGCCGCATCTGGATCCGCATCTTCCCGGACAAGCCGATCTCGCGCAAACCGGCCGAGGTGCGGATGGGCAACGGCAAGGGCAATCCCGAGTACTTCGTCGCCGAGATCCAGCCCGGCAAGGTGCTCTACGAGATGGACGGGGTGGACGAGGTGCTGGCGCGGGAAGCGTTCCGCCTGGCGGCGGCCAAGCTGCCGATCCAGACCACGTTCGTGGCGCGGCAGCTGGGGTGATTTGGGAGCGGCGTGACCGGGAAGCGTGACCGAGAGGCGTGAGAGATGGATGCGAAGGAGCTGCGGGCGAAGAGCCCTGAGGAATTGAACAAGGAGCTGGCCGAGCTGCTCCGGGCGCACTTCGGGCTGCGCATGCAGCACGCCACCCAGCAACTGTCCAACAATTCCGAGCTGCGCAAGACGCGGCGAAGCATCGCCCGGGTTCGGACCATCCTGCGCGAGAAGGCGAAACAGTCATGAGCGAAGCGGTGAGCCCTCCGAACACGAGTCAGGCCCCCGCCGAGGGCGCGGTGGCGGGCATTTCCCATCGCCGGCTGACCGGCCGGGTGGTGAGCGACAAGATGGACAAGACCGTGACGGTGCTGGTGGAGCGCAAGGTCAAGCACCCGCTCTACGGCAAGTACGTCGCCCGGTCCAGGAAGTACCACGCCCACGATGAGAACAACGAGTTCCATCCCGGCGACCTGGTGATGATCGAAGAGTGCCGTCCGCTGTCCAGGACCAAGGCCTGGAAGGTGGTGCGGTTGGTGGAAAAGGCGCGCGAGGCCTGAGATGATCCAGATGGAGACCATGCTGGACGTGGCCGACAACACCGGTGCCCGTTCGGTCATGTGCATCAAGGTGCTGGGCGGCTCTAAGCGCCGCTATGCGCACATCGGCGACGTGATCAAGGTCAGCGTCAAGGACGCGGCGCCGCGCGGTCGGGTGAAGAAGGGCGAGATCTACCACGCCGTGGTGGTGCGCACCAAGCGCGGAGTGCGCCGGCAGGACGGCTCGCTGCTGAAGTTCGACAGCAACGCCGCGGTGCTGCTCACAGCCAAGCTCGAGCCGATCGGCACGCGCATCTTCGGGCCGGTGACGCGCGAGCTGCGCACCGAGCAGTTCATGAAGATCGTGTCGCTCGCGCCGGAAGTTCTGTGAGCGCGAAGGACGGGGGCAGAGCATGCGCAAGATCAAGAAGGGCGACGACGTGGTGGTGATCGCCGGCAAGGACAAAGGCAAGCGCGGCCCGGTGCTGCGCGTGGTGGACGACGAGCACGTGGTGGTCGAAGGCGCCAACGTGGTGAAGAAGCATCAGCGCCCCAACCCGATGAAGAACCAGACCGGGGGCATCGTGGACAAGGAGATGCCGCTGCACGTCTCCAACGTGGCGCTGTTCAACCCGGCCACCAAGAAGGCCGACCGGGTGCGCATCAAGGTGTTGGACGACGGCCGCCGGGTGCGGGTGTACCGGTCCAACGGTGAGATGATCGACGTTTGAGGGCAAGCGCGATGGCACGCCTGCAACAGCACTATCGGGACGCGGTGGTCCCCGAGCTCACCAAGAAGTTCGGGTACCAGTCGGTGATGCAGGTCCCGCGCATCCGCAAGATCACGCTCAACATGGGCGTGGGCGAGGCGGTGGCCGACAAGAAGATCATGGACAACGCCGTGGGCGACCTGACCAAGATCACCGGCCAGAAGCCGGTGGTGCGCCTGGCGCGCACCTCGATCGCGACCTTCAAGATCCGCAAGGGCTACCCGGTCGGCTGCATGGTGACGCTGCGCAGCCAGCGCATGTACGAGTTCCTGGACCGCTTGATCTCGATCGCCATCCCGCGCATCCGCGACTTCCGCGGCATCTCGCCGCGCTCGTTCGACGGGCGCGGCAATTTCAGCATGGGGGTGAAGGAGCAGATCATCTTCCCGGAGATCGAGTACGACAAGATCGACGCACTGCGGGGGCTGAACATCACCATCACCACCTCGGCGAAGAACGACGAGGAGGCGCGCGCGCTGCTCACCGCCTTCAACTTCCCCTTCAGGCACTAGCTCGAATCGCTCACAAGGAATCGAGATGACAGCTGACGCAGACCACACCGCACCCGGAACACCCCGGGAGGTCGACGCTTTCAATGGGTTCTCAATTCGCGCCTTAAGGGCGCACCAGGCATAGAAATGGCCAAGATCGCACTGATCAACCGAGAGCAGAAACGACGCGAGACCGTCAAGAAATTCGCCGCCAGGCGGGCGGAACTGATCGCCATCATCGACAACCAGCGGGCCTCGGACGAGGAGCGCGACGCGGCGCGTGTGCGCCTGCAGAAGCTGCCGCGCGACTCGAGCCCCGTGCGGCTGCGCAACCGCTGCCGGCTCACCGGCCGCCCCCGGGGGGTGTTCCGCAAGTTCGGGCTGGCGCGCAACAAGCTGCGCGATATCGCGATGCGCGGCGAGATCCCCGGCATCACCAAGGCGAGCTGGTAAGAGGGCCCGGCACATGAGCATGACTGATCCCATCGCCGACATGCTGACGCGCATCCGCAACGCCCAGGCCTCGGAGAAGACCTCCGTGGCGATACCGTGCAGCAGGGTGAAGGTCGCGATCGCGCAGGTGTTGAAGGACGAGGGCTACATCGACGACTTCAAGGTCGCCGCCGACGGTGCCAAGAGCATGCTGGAGATCGGCCTGAAGTACTACGCCGGCCGTCCCGTGATCGAGAAGATCGAGCGCGTGAGCCGCCCGGGGCTGCGCATCTACAAGGCCAGCCGCGACATTCCGTCGGTGATGAACGGCCTGGGCATCGCCATCGTGTCCACTTCGCGCGGGGTGATGACCGACCGCAAGGCGCGCGCCACCGGCGTGGGCGGCGAAGTGCTGTGCATCGTGGCGTAGGCGCGGGCGAGAGGCCCCGGGGCGAGAGCAAAGGAATTCGAAGATGTCCAGGATCGGAAGGTTGCCGGTGCAGATACCCGCCGGCGTGGATGTGACGGTGGGGGAGAGCGAGGTCGCGGTGAAGGGCCCGCTGGGCACTCTCACGCGCAGCGTCCCGGCCAGCGTGCGGGTCAAGCGCGACGGCAACCGGGTGCTGCTGGAGACCGCCGACGACTCGGCCCAGACCGACGCCATGTCCGGTACCCTGCGCGCGCTGCTCGCCAACATGGTGCTGGGGGTTTCCAAGGGATTCGAGCGCAAACTGACGCTGGTCGGCGTGGGTTATCGCGCCCAGGCTCAGGGTGACAAGGTGAACCTGACGCTCGGCTTCTCGCACCCCGTGGTGCACAAGATGCCCAAGGGCGTCAAGGTCGAGACGCCGACGCAGACCGAGATCCTGATCAAGGGGATCGACAAGCAGGCGGTCGGCCAGGTGGCGGCGGAAATCCGCGGCTACCGTCCGCCCGAGCCCTACAAGGGCAAAGGCGTGCGCTATGCCGACGAGGTGGTCGTCATCAAGGAAACCAAGAAGAAGTGAACGGGGCTTGCCATGAAGCAGAAGAGAAACGAACGACGACGGCGGGCGCGCCAGACGCGCGCCAAGATCGCGGAGCTGAAAGCGGTGCGGCTGAGCGTGCATCGCTCCAACACGCACATCTATGCCCAGGTGATCGATGTCAGCGGCAGCAAGGTGCTCGCCACCGCGTCGTCGCTGGACACCGACCTGCGCGGAGCGCTCGGCAACGGCGGCAACATCAAGGCCGCGGCCGTGGTCGGCAAGCGCATCGCAGAGAAGGCGCGCGAGAAGGGCATCGAGAAGGTGGCCTTCGACCGTGCGGGCTACAAATATCACGGCCGGGTAAAGGCGCTGGCCGAGGCCGCGCGTGCAGCCGGCTTGAAGTTCTGAGGACCTGAGCCATGGCGAGAGCACCCCAGAGAATGCCGCAGAGCGAAGATCGCGGCGACGGCCTGCGCGAGAAGATGGTGTCGGTCAATCGCGTCACCAAGGTGGTCAAGGGCGGCCGCATCCTGGGCTTCGCCGCGCTCGCCGTGGTCGGCGACGGGGACGGTGGCATCGGCATGGGCAAGGGCAAGGCGCGCGAGGTGCCGGTGGCGGTGCAGAAGGCGATGGAGGAGGCGCGCCGCAAGATGCTGCGCGTGAGCCTGAAGAGCGGCACGCTGCAGCACGCGGTGATCGGCCAGCACGGCGCCGCCAAGGTGCTGATCCAGCCCGCCTCCGAAGGCACCGGCATCATCGCGGGGGGGCCGATGCGCGCCGTGTTCGAGGTGATGGGCGTGCAGAACGTGCTGGCCAAGTGCTTCGGCTCGACCAACCCGTACAACGTCGTGCGCGCCACGCTCAACGCGCTGAAGGCGATGAACACCCCGGCGGAGATCGCCGCCAAGCGCGGCAAGACCGTGGAACAGATCCTGGGTTGAGCAACATGGCGAACAAACCCGACAGCAAGAAGAGCCCCGCCGGCAAGAAAGCCCCCGGAGGCAAGACGATCCCCGGAGGCAAGACGATCCCCGGAGGCAAGACGATCAAGGTCACGCTGGTGCACTCCCTGATCAACACCAAGTCCGATCATCGCGCCACGGTGCGCGGACTGGGCCTGCGCCGTCTCAACCACACCGTCGAGCTGGAGGACACGCCGGCGGTGCGCGGGATGATCAGCAAGGTCGGCTACCTGCTCGAATACGAGGCCTGAACATGCGTCTGAACAGCATCAAGCCCGCGGCCGGCGCCAAGCACGCGCGCAAGCGCGTCGGACGCGGCATCGGCAGCGGCCACGGCAAGACCGCGGGGCGTGGCCACAAGGGGCAGAAGGCGCGCTCCGGCGGCTTCCACAAGCTCGGCTTCGAGGGCGGCCAGATGCCGTTGCAGCGCCGGCTGCCCAAGCGCGGGTTCGTGTCGCTCACCGCCGGTCTCACCGCGGAGGTGCGCCTGTCGGCCCTGGGCAAGGTGAGCGGCGGGGTGGTGGACCTGGACGGCCTGAAGCAGGCGCGAGTGGTGCCGCGCGATGCGCTCGGCGCGAAGGTGATCCTGGCCGGCAAGATCGAGCGCGCGGTCAGGCTGGCGAAGGACGTGAACGCGACCAAGGGGGCGCGCGCCGCGATCGAAGCCGTCGGCGGCAGCGTCGAAGCGCCGCCGCCGGCGAAGCGGCAGGCGCCGGTGAAAGCGTGGCAACAGGCGGCGGCGCAGGCGAAACCGCAAGCGGCCGCAAAAGAGCAGGCGCCTGCAAAGGACAAAGCCCAGGGGAAAGCGCCCTCCGGCAAGAAGGCGGCATCCGACAAGCCCAAAGGCTCCGAGGAATCGGGGAAGGCCTAAACTGGAATCCGAAAGTTGGCGAACGAAAGTGTGATCCGCGGCGCCGGACGCTTCACCGACCTGAAGCGCCGGTTGCTGTTCCTGCTCGGCGCGCTGATCGTGTACCGGATCGGCGCGCACGTGCCGGTGCCGGGCATCGATCCGGTGCGGCTGGCGGAGCTGTTCAAGTCGCAATCCGGCGGCCTGCTGGACATGATCAACATGTTCTCGGGCGGCGCCATTTCGCGCTTCAGCATCCTCGCGCTGGGCATCATGCCCTACATCTCGGCCTCCATCATCATGCAGCTGATGACGGTGGTGTCCCCGACGCTCGAGGCGTTGAAGAAGGAAGGCGAGTCCGGCCGGCGCAAGATCACGCAGTACACGCGCTACGGCACGCTCGGGCTGGCGACGTTCCAGGCTCTGGGCATCGCCATCGGGCTCGAGGGCCAGCTGGCGCTCGACCCCGGCCTGATGTTCCGCTTCACCACGGTGGTCACGCTGGTCACCGGCACCATGTTCCTGATGTGGCTGGGCGAGCAGATCACCGAGCGCGGCATCGGCAACGGCATCTCGCTGATCATCTTCGCCGGCATCGCCGCCGGGCTGCCGCGGGCCGTCGGCGGCACGCTCGAGCTGGTGCGCACCGGTGCGTTCTCGATCCCGCTGGTGCTGCTGCTGTTCGTGGGTGCCGTCCTGGTGACCGCGCTGGTGGTGTTCGTGGAAAGCGGGCAGCGCCGCATTCCGGTGCATTACGCCAAGCGCCAGGTCGGCCGCAAGGTGTACGGGGGACAGAGCTCGTTCCTGCCGCTGAAGCTCAACATGTCGGGCGTGATCCCGCCGATCTTCGCCTCCAGCATCATCCTGTTCCCGGCCACCATGGCGGGCTGGTTCGGGGGCGCCGGCGAGGGCGGTGTGCTGCGCAACTTCCTGCGGGACATGGCTGCGGTGCTATCTCCCGGGCAGCCGATCTACGTGATCTTGTACGCTACGGCGATCATCTTCTTCTGCTATTTCTACACCGCCTTGGTGTTCAACCCCAAGGAGACGGCCGACAACCTGAAGAAGAGCGGCGCGTTCGTGCCCGGGATCCGCCCGGGCGAGCAGACCGCGCGCTACGTGGAGAAGATCATCCTGCGCCTGACCCTGGTCGGGGCGGCCTACGTCACGCTGGTGTGCCTGCTGCCGGAGTTTCTGATCGTGAAGTGGAACGTGCCGTTCTACTTCGGGGGCACCTCGCTGCTGATCATCGTGGTGGTGACCATGGACTTCATGGCCCAGGTGAAGGCCTACGTGATGTCGCATCAATACGAGAGCCTGCTGAAGAAAGCCAATTTCAAGGGTGGAGTGCTGCCGACCCGCTAGACCGGTAATGTCGAAGGAAGAGACCATCCAGATGCAGGGCGAGATCCTCGAGACCCTGCCCAACGCCACCTTCCGGGTGAAGCTGGAGAACGGGCACGTGGTCCTGGGGCATATCTCCGGCAAGATGCGCATGCATTACATCCGCATCCTGCCGGGAGACAAGGTCACGGTGGAGCTGACCCCCTACGACCTGTCGCGCGGGCGGATCATCTTCCGGGCGAAGTGACAGGAGAGAGCAACGATGAAAGTGCGGACATCGGTCAAGAAGCTGTGCCGGAACTGCAAGATCATCCGGCGCAACCGCGTGGTGCGCGTCATCTGCACCGACCCGCGCCACAAGCAGCGCCAGGCCTGAGGCGGCGCGGATCATTCAACTCGAGGCATAACCATGGCACGTATCGCCGGCGTCAACATCCCCAACCAGCAGCATGCGGAAATCGCGCTCACCGCGATCTACGGCATCGGGCGCTCCACCGCGCGCAAGCTCTGCGCCGCGGCGGGCGTCACCACCACCGCCAAGATCAAGGACCTGTCGGACGCGGACATGGACAAGCTGCGCGACCAGGTGGGCAAGCTCACGGTGGAGGGCGACCTGCGCCGGGAAGTGTCGATGAACATCAAGCGGCTGATGGATCTCGGCTGCTATCGCGGTGTGCGCCACCGCCGCGGGCTGCCGGTCCGCGGGCAGCGCACGCGCACCAACGCCCGCACCCGCAAGGGCCCGCGCAAGGCCGCCGTGAAGGCCGGCGTGCAGCCCGGCAAGGTCTGATCGAGCAGCCGCCACCGCAACCACCGAGACACACATGGCTAAAGCACCCACCCGGGTTCGCAAGAAGGTCAAGAAGAACGTGGCCGAGGGCATCGCCCACATCCACGCGTCCTTCAACAACACCATCGTGACCATCACCGACCGCCAGGGCAACGCGCTCGCCTGGGCCACCTCCGGCAGCTCGGGCTTCAAGGGCTCGCGCAAGAGCACGCCGTTCGCCGCGCAGGTGGCGGCCGAGGCGGCGGGGCGCCAGGCCCAGGAGTGCGGGGTGAAGAACCTGGAAGTGCGCATCAAGGGTCCCGGTCCGGGGCGGGAATCGGCGGTGCGCGCGTTGAACAACGTCGGCTTCAAGATCACCAGCATCGCGGACGTGACCCCGATTCCGCACAACGGCTGCCGCCCGCCCAAGAAGCGGCGCATCTGACGAGGACAGCAAGTCATGGCGAGAAACCTGGACGCGAAGTGCCGCCAATGCCGGCGCGAGGGCGAGAAGCTTTTCCTCAAGGGGGAGAAGTGTTTTACCGATAAGTGCGCAGTGGAGCGGCGCAGCTACCCCCCCGGCCAGCACGGCCAGCGGCAGATTCGCATGTCGAACTACGGCACCCAGCTGCGCGAGAAGCAGAAGGTGCGGCGCATCTACGGCCTGCTCGAGCGGCAGTTTCGCAAGAGCTACGTGGAGGCCGACCGGCGCAAGGGCGTCACCGGGGAGAACCTGCTGCAGCTGCTGGAGAGCCGCCTGGACACCGTGATCTACCGCATGGGGTTCGGGGCCTCGCGCTCGGAGGCGCGCCAGATCGTGCGCCACAACGCCATCCTGGTGAACGGCAAGCGCGTGAACATCCCATCCTTCCAGCTGCGCCAGGGCGACGTGGTCGAGGTGGTGGAGAAAGCCAAGGCGCAGCTGCGCATCAAGGCCGCGGTCGAAGCCGCCGAGCAGCGCGGGTTGCCGGAGTGGCTGGAGGTCGATGCGAAGGGGCTTAAGGGCGTGTTCAAGTCGGTCCCGCAACGCTCCGACCTGCCGTCCAACATCAACGAATCCCTGGTGGTGGAGCTGTATTCGAAGTAACACGTTCCGAGGCTAGAATCCTATGCAAAGCAGCAGCACTCTTCTCAAACCCCGCATCGTCGACGTGCAGAGCGTCGGTCCGTTCCATGCCAAGATCACGATGGAGCCGTTCGAGCGGGGTTACGGCCACACGCTGGGCAATGCGCTGCGCCGCATACTGCTGTCCTCCCTGCCAGGCTTCGCGCCGACGGAGGTCAAGATCAGCGGGGTGCTGCACGAGTACTCCACCATCGACGGCGTGCAGGAAGACGTGGTCGACCTCCTGCTCAACCTCAAGGGCGTGGTGCTCAAGATGCACAACCGCGACGAAGCCCTGCTCAACCTGCGCAAGCAGGGCGAGAGCGTGGTCACCGCCGGCGACATCGAGGCTACCCACGACGTCGAGATCATCAATCCCGAGCACGTGATCGCGCATCTCGCGCCGGGCGGCAAGATCGACATGCAGATCAAGGTCGAGCAGGGCCGCGGCTACGTGCCGGCCACGGTGCACGCCGGCGCGAAGGACGGGCGGCCGATCGGCAGCATCGTGCTGGACGCCTCCTTCAGCCCGGTCAAGCGCGTCAGCTACGCGGTGGAGAGCGCGCGCGTGGAGCAGCGCACCGATCTGGACAAGCTGATCATGGACGTGGAGACCAACGGCGTGATCGAGCCGGAGGAGGCGATCCGCTACGCGGCCCGGGTGCTGGTCGACCAGCTGGTGTTGTTCGCGGACCTCAAGGGCACGCCGGCGCAGGCCGAGCAGATGAAGACGCCGCAGGTGGATCCGATCCTGCTGCGCCCGGTTGACGATCTGGAGCTGACCGTGCGCTCGGCCAACTGCCTCAAGGCGGAGAACATCTACTACATCGGCGACCTGATCCAGCGCACCGAGACCGAGCTGCTGAAGACCCCCAACCTGGGGCGCAAGTCGCTCAACGAGATCAAGGAAGTGCTGGCCTCCCGCGGGCTCACGCTGGGCATGAAACTGGAGAACTGGCCGCCCGTCGGCCTGGAGCGCGAGAACGTCTGAGGGCGGGCAAGGAGAACCAACGATGCGTCACCGTCACGGGCTTCGCAAGCTCAACCGCACCAGCGCGCACCGCGAGGCGATGCTGCGCAACATGACCAACTCGCTGCTGCGGCACGAGGCGATCAAGACCACCTTGCCCAAGGCCAAGGAGCTGCGGCGCGTGGCCGAGCCCCTCATCAACCTGGGCAAGACCCCGAGCCTGTCCAACCGCCGCCTGGCGTTCGACCGCCTGCGCGACCGCGACATGGTCAGCAAGCTGTTCGATGAGCTGGGCCCGCGCTACGCCAAGCGCAACGGCGGCTATCTGCGCATCCTCAAGTTCGGGTTCCGGCTCGGGGACGGCGCGCCGATGGCGTTGGTGCAGCTGATGGACCGGCCGGAGCCCGCCGGCGAAGACAAGGCCGGGTAGGCGCACCCAGCCCGCAGTCGAAGAGGCCGGCTCGCGTGCCGGCCTTCTTGTTTTCGCGGGCCGCCGTGGCGGCCCGTCCCGCGAACGGTTACCATCACGGCCAGAACAACCTTCGGGTCGCGGTGCAGCCCTGCCCGGGAGGAGGAGCCCATGAGGTGCCTGCGGTCGTTCGCTCTCGCGCTCGCCGCCGCGGTGGCGTTGTCTTCGCCGATCGCCGCGGCGCAGAAGCCGATCAAGATCGGGCTGGGCATCGCCCACACCGGCCCGCTCGCCGGCGGCGGGAAGGCCGCGCTGCTGGCGCTGCAGATGTGGCGCGACGACGTCAACGCCAAGGGAGGCCTGCTCGGCCGCAAGGTCGAGCTGATCGCCTACGACGACCAGTCCAGCGCCGCGACCACACCCGGCATCTACACCAAGCTGCTGGACGTCGACAAGGTCGATCTGCTGATCGCCCCGTACGGCACCGTGCCGACGGCGCCGATCATGCCGCTCGCCAAACAGCGCGGCCTGCTGCTGATGGGCAACTTCTCGTTCCAGGCGAACCACAGCGTTCACCACGACAGGTGGTTCAACAACGCACCGTGGAACGATGCGGCGAGCTGGTCCGACAGCTACTTCAAGCTCGGCAAGAGCGTGGGCGCGAAGACCGTGGCCTTCCTGGTCGCCGATCAGGAGTTCGCGCAGAATCTGGCAAGCGGTGCCAAGTCGATCGCCAAGGGCATCGGCCTGACCACGGTGTACGAACAGAGCTATCCGCCCGCCACGGTGGATTTCTCGTCGATGATCCGCGCGATCCGCGCGGCGAAGCCGGACATGGTGTTCGTGATGTCCTACCCGAACGACTCGGTGGCGATCGTCCGCGCCGTGAACGAGATCGGGGTGGGCGACTCGGTGAAGCTCTTCGGCGGTGGCATGGTCGGCCTGCAGTTCGCCACCATCATGGAGTCGCTCGGCTCCAAGTTGAACGGAATCGTCAACTACAACACCTACGTGCCCGAGAAGACCATGGAGTTCCCGGGCGTGAAGGACTTCCTCGCACGCTACTCGCAGCGCGCGGCCCGGGAGAAAGTCGATCTGCTGGGCTATTACCTCCCGCCCTTCAACTACGCGATCGGGCAGATGCTCGGGCAGGCCATCACGGCGACCAAGAGCCTCGACCACAAGACGCTGGCCGACTATCTCCGCAGCCACGAGATGAGCACCATCGTCGGTCCGATCCGATTCGGCGAGGATGGCGAGTGGGCGAGCCCGCGCATGGTGATGATCCAGTTCCGCGGGATCGCGGACAAGAACGTGGAGCAATTCCGCCAGCCCGGCAAGCAGGTCATCCTGGAGCCGGCGCAGTTCCGCACCGGCCAGCTGATGGCGCCGTTCGAGAAGACGCGCCGGTGAGCGGCGCGGCGCACAAGCGATGAGCCCCACCCCGATCCCGCGCGAGCGCGTTCCCTACTCCGCGATCGTCGACCGTGCGCCGCTCGCGCTTCCCGGCGGCGCGCGCATGGTGGTGTGGACGGTGGTGAACGTCGAGGACTGGAGCATCGAGCGGCCGATGCCGCGCACCGTGCTGCCGCCGCCGATGGGGCAGCCGCTGCTGCCCGATCTGCCGAACTGGGCATGGCACGAGTACGGCATGCGGGTGGGCTTCTGGCGCCTGCTCGACTGCCTGCGTCGCTTCGACGTGACCGCCACCTGCGCCGTGAACGGCATCGTCTGCCGCAGCTATCCGCGCGTCGCGCAGGCCGCGCGCGACGCCGGATGGGAGTTCATGGCGCACGGTTACCTGCAGCGCCCGATGCATCAGCTCGAGGACGAGCGGCAGGTGATTCGCGAGACCATTGCGACGATCCGCGCGTTCACCGGGCGCGCGCCGCGCGGCTGGGAAAGCCCGGGGCTCACCGAGACCCACGGCACCATCGACCTGCTGGCCGAGGAGGGTATCGAGTACGTCGCCGACTGGGTGCTCGACGATCAGCCGTGCCGCATCGCCACCTCCACGCGCCCGATCGTCTCGATTCCGTACACGCTCGAGACCAACGACATCCCGACGATGCTGATCCAGCACCATCCCGCCGAGGAGGCGCTGCGGCGCGGCATCGACCAGTTCGAGCGGCTGTACCTTGAAAGCGCGGGCATCACGCGGGTGATGGCGATCAGCCTGCACCCGTACATTTCCGGCGTGCCACACCGGATCGGATACATCGAGCGGCTGTACGAGCACATTCGCGACAAGCCCGGCGTGCTGTTCTGGACCGGCGAGCAGATCCTCGACTGGTACCTGGCGCAGTCCCCCGCGGCGCCACGCAAGGAGCAAGAGCGATGAACGACTACCGGGACACGCTGCCTCGAATCCGCGTTTCGCGCGCGGAGATGCTCAAGCGGGTGGCGCGGTTCGACCATCTGGTCGGCTTCGACGGAGGCCTCCCCGACAGCCACATGCCGGGCAGCGAGCGCATCCTCTACAACGTGATCGGCTTCCAGCCGCCGCAAGGGGAGGGCGGCGCATTGACCTCCCCGGTGGGCGACGAAGCGTCGCGGCTCGCGGCGATCAAGATCTCGGAGGGCTTCAACCTCGGCTACTGCCGCGCTTACCCCGGGCACGGACCGATGATGCACAACCACGACACCAACGAGACCTTCATCCCGATGACCGGCACCTGGCGCGCCAGCTGGGAGAACGAGCGCGGCGAGGTCGAACACGTCGACCTGAGGCCGCTCGACGTGATCTCGTTTCCCGCGGGTGTTTCGCGACGCTTCATGAACCTTTCCAACGAGCGCAACGATCCGGCGCACTACTCGATCCTGATGTTCGTGATCGGCGGCGACGCGCCGAAAGCGGAGTTCACGCCGGAGTCGATGCGCGCGCTGGAGAACGCCGGCTTGTGGCCGCCGAAGTAGGACGCCGGCGGTCAGTCACGGAGGAACTTGATTACCAACGAGCCTCAGCCCAAGTTGGAGGCGCGAGAAACTCCCCTCTCCCCTTGCGGGAGAGGGGTGGGGGTGAGGGGTGCGTAAGTAGCAGCGGCGCCGCAGGCGCCATCGGGCG
>Ga0187893_10007510_pt1 | contig 17808 bp, 12 predicted proteins | sample MA1701074metaG_FD_139574 | JGI IMG/M metagenome (GOLD analysis project Ga0187893, IMG submission 139574) | White microbial mat communities from a basaltic lava cave in the Kipuka Kanohina Cave System on the Island of Hawaii, USA - MA170107-4 metaG ... | reverse complement strand
GGACCCGCCGCAGGGATGGTACTCGCCCGAATTCGGCCTCCGTCAGCCAGCTACGTGTCTCGAGATGACGGTGGAACCAAGCGCCGGCCGGCCGTTCGGGTTCGAGATCGTTTCCGCCACGGATCGCTCCGCAAGCTGAGCGTTCAGAACGCAATCCCGAGCGTGAGGGGGACGAAGGCCAGGCGCTCCGTGTTGTTCACGAGGATGTGCACCCGCGCTTCAACCACCGCGGCGAAGTCGCCAATCGGAAACACATAGGCTAGCCCCGCATTCAAGCCCATGTCGTGAGCCGCGCTCGCCCCCGCCGCGCAGCCACCCCCCCAGCACTGCCACCGGTACGCACCAATGCCGGCCAGCGCGTAGACGGACTCGCCGGACCAGGTCACCCCGAACAGGCCGGCCAGCACTCGTCGCCCCTGGTTCGTGCTGTCAGCGCCGGCCATCTGGCTGAACGTCGTCTCGATACGCATTCCGAATGGGCCCACTGGGACCTTGCCGTCCCATGCCATTCTTCCGTGAGCGCCGCCCCGGTAGGCGCTGGCCTTCGGCCCGACCGGGGTAGCGGTGCCGGCGGCCACACTGAGCGCGGATTGAGCCTCCATCACTCCCACTGCTGCCAGGCCCAGCGCCAGTCCATGCAAGTAGCTTCGCACGGCCAATAAGTAACATCCGTTCTTCCAACCCTGCACATCCGGACCGAATCTGGCTCGCTGCAATGCCGCCAGTACCCTCGACTGTTGACAGCCTGTCCCCAGCGAGCCAAACTCAAGCCCCGCACCATGATGCGCTGGCTTCGCGCGTGCCGCTCTCGACCCAGCCCCAGACTGACGCAACTGTGCCCCTCGAACTCGCTGCCGGGTTTCTAGGCTTCACCGCCGCGTCGGTGCTCATGCCGGTCGTCATCCGATGGGCCCGGGACCAGAGTCTTCTCGACATCCCGGACGACGATCGCCGGCGTCATTCCGAACCGACACCGCGCGCCGGCGGCGTGGCCGTTTTCATCGCCGTCGTCCTTACGTCCGCTGCGCTGTTCGCGTGGGACTCACTGGCGCGTGGCGTCCAGCCGGGGCAGCTCTGGCTCGGAATCCTCATCGGCGGCTCCATCGTTTTCGTGACAGGCCTTATCGACGACATCCGTGGCGTCGTCCCGGTCCTGAAGCTCATCGGTCACTCCACCGCCGCGTTCGTCGTCATCGCCACAGGGTTCCAGGTCAGCGAGATAACGCTCGCGGGCGGTCAGACGCTGCTACTGGGGTATGCTGCCATTCCGGTGACCGTGTTGTGGATCGTCGGCGTGACCAACGCCTTCAACCTCATCGACGGTGTCGATGGGCTCGCCGCCACGTTCACGATCATCGGGCTTCTCACGGTGATCATCGTTGAGCTCGCAATTCAGCCCAGTCCCGATCTGATCGTCGCCACCGCGGCGCTGGGCGGCATGCTGGCGTTCCTGAGGTACAACCGACCCCCAGCCAAGGTGTTTCTTGGAGATGCCGGTTCCACCACGCTCGGATTCCTGCTGTCAGTGCTCCTGGTCGCCAGTGCGACCGACGTACGCGGGGCGACGTACGCGCTTGTGCCTGTCTTCGCGCTCGCCTATCCGCTGACGGACACCGCCATTGCCATCCTCAGGCGCTGGCTTCGCGGCCACCCGTTCTCCCGCGCTGATGGCCGCCACATCCACCATCAGCTCCTTGGCATCGGTCTATCTCCCCAACGCACCGTAGACCTGCTGGGCTTGGTCTTTGCAACCGCGGCGGTCATGGGCATTTCCATCGCCTTCGCGCCACCCCGTGTCGTCCTCGCGCTCGTGACGGGCGGCACCGTCCTCTTCTTCACCGTGGTCGTCTACGGCGTTCGTTGGCTCGGCTACCACGAGTTCTCCGAGTTCGCCACTTCGGTGGTGAGCGTCGTTCGCAACGCCCGCAGCCATGTGCGCAACCGCATCCGCGCGGTCGACATCGCCGCCCAACTGTCTCGCGCTCAGTCTCTCGATGAGCTTCGCGACATGCTGGGCAATGCTGCCGAAGAACTGGGGTTTCTCGAAGTAACACTCGAAACACAAGCCTTTGTCGGGCCGTCGCACCGGCGCCTTGTCCCCCGCGACCAGCGGCCTATCCGCGTCGACTGTCCCATTGCGTGGGAAGTGGACGGCGAGCCTCGCGAGGCCACGCTGCGCTTCTGGTGCGAACGTCCCAGCTCGTTCAGTTACGTAGGCGTCGAGCGCCTCGCGATGTATCTCGCACCGGCCGTGCAGCGCTGGTGTGAACTGAACACTGTGGCGGTGTCTCCCTCCGACCGGCCACTTGAGATCGTGCGACGCCCAAGCGGAGGCACCGACTCCAGGACGGCGTTCGGCTCAGTGCTCGACTCCGATTCGCGGTCGGCCGAGCGCGGCCACTAGGGCCCGAACGCCGACGCTCGCTCCCGCGTTCGGCGGGTAGGTTGCGCAGATAATGTGCGGCATCGCCGGATTTCAGGGGTCCCACGACCCGGAGTTATTGCAGGCTATGTGCGACGCGCTCGCGCATCGTGGGCCCGACGGGGACGGTATTGCGATGTTCGACGATCCCGGGGGGGTGACCCGGACCGGCTTTGCACACCGCCGCCTCGCGATCATCGACGTCTCGTCGGCTGGCCGGCAACCGATGTATGTCGACTGTCCCTCTTGTGGCGCCAGCCAGCTTGATCACCTCGCCCTGACGTACAACGGCGAGCTGTACAACTACCGCGAGCTGCGCAAGCAACTGGAGCAAAGTGGCCACCGGTTCCGCACAGCTACGGACTCTGAAGTCGTGTTGCACATGTATGCCGAGCACGGCACGGACATGCTCTCGCGACTGAACGGCATTTTTGCGTTCGCGCTCCGTGACGGCAGGCCAGGCGGGCGTCGCGGCCGCATTCAACAAGGTGACGTCCTTCTCGTTAGAGATCCCCTCGGCGTGAAACCCATGTACGTCACCCGGACAGCGGCCGGAGTCTCGTTCGCCTCGGAGATCAAGGCCTTGTTGCGCGATGGCGCTGTGTCGCGCGTACTCGACCTTGAGGCAATGCACTTCACGCTCGCCTACCTCTGGACCCCTGGGGCTCGTACGCTGCTGCAGCATGTCCGGCGCCTCGAGCCCGGCTCCGCGGCGATTCTGAGAGCAGGCGCGCTGGAAGCAGAGTGGACGTTCTATTCCCTGCCAACCGATACGTCCCAGCTGTCCGTCACGGTCGATGAGGCGGCAGAGCTGGTACGCGATGCCGTCGACACCGCCGTGCAGCGCCAGCTGGTTGCCGATGTGCCCGTTGGCGCGTTCCTGTCCGGCGGCCTGGATTCGAGCGCCATCGTCGCGTCTGCGAGACGCGCCCTGCCTGAGGCAGAACTTTCCTGCTTCTGCATCGGCTTCGCCGGGGACACCGGATTCGACGGTACTCCGTCCGATCTTCCCTATGCCCGTCGTCTCGCCCGGCGGCTCGGCGTGAACCTTCGCGAGGTCGTCGTCGACGCTTCGATGGTGGAGCACCTGAACGCGACGATCTGGGCACTCGACGAACCGCAGGCGGACCCGGCGCCCATCAACGCCCTGCTCATCGCCCGCCTCGCCCGCACCGACGGCGTGCGCGTTCTCCTCAGTGGGGCCGGTGGAGACGACCTCTTCGCGGGCTACCGACGTCACCGTGCGCTGGGCATGGAACGCGTGTGGTCTTGGCTGCCACGGTCAGCCCGCCGCGGTTTGGCTGCGGCCGCCGGCATGGCGAACGGCTCCGGACCTGCGTGGGCGCGTCGGGCAAGCAAGGCATTCGCCCATGCCGACCTCGACGGCGACGAGCGGTTGGTGAGTTACTTCTGGTGGAGCAACGACGCGCTGCGCCGCGCGCTCTATTCGCCCGACGTCTCGAAAGTGCTGAGAGCGACCGGGACCGGGGACCCATTACTGCAAACCCTCGTCGATGTTCGCACCAGCGATCCGCTGCGACGCATGCTGCACCTCGAACAGCGACACTTCCTCGCTGATCACAACCTGAACTACACCGACAAGGCAGGGATGGCGTCCGGCATCGAGATCCGCGTGCCCTTCCTCGACCTTGACCTGGTCCATTTAGCCGCAAGCCTTCCCTCCCGCTTCAAGCAGCGCGGCCTGACGGAGAAGCTCGTCCTGAAGCGCGCCATGGAACCGCGGCTTCCCCAGGAGGTCATCCACCGGCCCAAGACTGGTTTTGGCGTGCCGCTCCGCCAGTGGCTTCGCAAGGACCTTGTCTCGAGAATCGACGATGTGCTGTCAGTCGACAGCATCCGCGGGCGGGGCCTGTTCGAGGCCGCGGCTGTACGCCGACTTGTGGAGGACGATCGTGCTGGCCGTGTGGACGGGACGTACACCGTGTACGGGCTGTACGCCCTTGAGCAGTGGTGTCGGATGTTCGTTGACCCCCCAATACCGGCCCCGATCGCCTGACCGCTTCAGCCCAGGCTCGCCTCAAGCACTGCTACGATTCGCTCGGCGCTCTTGCCGTCCCACTTTGGGGGAATGCCGCCCTTCTTCCACGCGCCCGCGAATAGCCGCTCGAACGAAGGGCCGATCGCAGATGCATCGGTTCCGAGCAGTTCGTTCGTCCCGATTGTCACCGTCTCCGGACGCTCCGTCGTGGAGCGCAGCGTCATGCATGGAACACCCATCACCGTAGCCTCCTCCGTGATGCCGCCGGAATCCGTGATGGCGGCCTTGGCGTGTCGCACCAGATAGTTGAACTCCAAATACGGCTGCGGTTCGATGATGTGGACGTTCGGCGGCACAGAGTTGCCATCGAGGACCTTCACCGTGCGCGGATGCGCCGGAAACACGACCGGCAGTTCACGGGCACACTGCGCCACGGCCGAAAGCAGACGCACCAGGTTCGGCAGCAAACCCACGTTCGCCGGTCGGTGAAGCGTAAGGACGAAGTAAGCGCGCTCCTCGAGACCCAGCTCCTGCCAAGCCGGCGGAGCGACGAGACGATCCATGTTTGCGAGCAGCGTGTCGATCATCGTGTTGCCGACAAAGTGAATGCGGCTCGCCTCGACACCGGCGCGGCGGAGGTTCTCGTTCGCAATCTCGGAGGTCGTGAAGTGCCAGTGGCTCAACGCATCGGTCACGATTCGATTGATCTCCTCCGGCATCGACCAGTCGCCGGACCTGATGCCCGCCTCGACATGCGCGACGGGCGTGCCCTGCTTCCGCGCCACGATCGCACACGCCATCGTGGACGTCACGTCTCCGACGACCACGCAGGCGTCCGGCCGCGACTCGTCGTGCACCCGTTCGTACCGCGTCATGATCCCTGCGGTCTGCTCCGCCTGAGTCCCGGACCCCACGTCGAGATTGACGTGTGGCGCAGGGATGCCGAGTTGGGCAAAGAACGCGCCCGACAGGTTGGTGTCGTAGTGCTGCCCGGTGTGCACCAGCCTGTAGCGCAGCCGGCCACCGTCCGCCGCTCTCCGCTCGATCGCGCGGATGATCGCCGCGACCTTCATGAAGTTCGGTCGGGCACCCGCAATGAGATCGACGATCACGCGCTCGCGCTGGGCCGTTCAGCCAGAAGAATGGCGGCCCTGCTGACTTCCATGATCTCGTTGAATGGAATCGGCATTGGCCCGCCGTCGCGGAGAGCGCTGAGAAACGCTGCCGCGCATGCCCGCTGGCCCTTGTCCTGGCGCCAGAGCGCCGCTGACGAGAAGCCCGGCCAGCCATACCCGCGAAGCCGCCGGAAATTGTCGAGCTGCAGGATGGAACCACCTGCAAACGCCTCAACGCGCTCCTTGGGAAACCGCCTGCTCCCGTTCGTCAGGTAGTGCACGGTGCCAATCGACCCGCCCTCAAAGGTGAGCTCCAGGGTCGCCGTGTCGCTGCCGAGACCGCGCAACCACGTTGACTGCATCGTGGAGATCGGGCTCCCGACGAGATAGCGCAGGAGGTCGACGAAGTGGCACGCTTCACCGAGGATTCGGCCTCCACCGGTCGCCGCATCCTTGGTCCAATGGTCCGCTGCAACCGGACCTGCGTTGACCGTGATGATGATCGCCTTGGAACCGGGCATTCTCGCCAGCAGCGCCTTCATCCGCTGGGCAAGCGGCGCAAAGCGCCGGTTGAATCCGACCATCAAGCGAGCGTTCCCGCCCGTCGCGCTGTTCGCGGATTGCACGGCGTCCAGTTCCGCCTCGGTGAGACAGAGCGGCTTCTCCACGAACACCGCCTTCCCGGCCCTGAGGGCTTCACACGCCAGGTGTGCGTGGCTGTCGTGACGCGTCGCGACCACCACCGCATCCGTGAGCCCGTCAGCGAATACGACGTCGTTGTTTGTTGTTGCCTGTGCGAACCCGAACTTCCGAGCCGCGTGCAACGCGGTCACCCCGCCGCTGCTGCCGACGATGCGGAGATGTGCTCCGCCTCGAACGAACGCCGGAATCAGCACGCCGGCGGCATAGTTGCCAGCGCCGAGGAAGCTGACCTTGGGTCCTCCCGCCAGCGGAACGCTCGGCGAGGCTACGGCAATCGTGTGTTCTGGCCGTGGTTGCTTGGAGTCCGGGTATTCGAGCACGATGCCAAGCGAAGCCCCGCCGTCTGACACGAGGTCGTACGCGCGCGCGGCATCGCCAATCGGCATTCGGTGCGAAACCAATGGCAGCACGTCAAGCCGCCGGGACGCCAACATGTCGAGCACCGCCTCGAAGTTTCGCTGCGCCGTCCAGCGAACAAAGCCCACCGGATAGTCCTGACCTTTCTCCTCGTAGTTCACGTCGTATCGCCCAGGGCCGTATGACGATGCGACCTGGAACGTGAGCTCCTTCTTGTAGAAGTCGTCCCGGGACAATTCGAGTCCCGCAACGCCGACGAGAACGATTCGCCCGCGCTGGCGACACATGAGCGCCGCTTGGTGCATCGGCTCGCTGCTCTTGGTCGCCGCCGTGACAAGTACTCCATCCGCACCGCGACCGCGCGAAAACGCTTCCGCCGCGCGCACGGGATCTTCCCCAGCCGACAGATCCACCACCTCGGACCCGAACCCGCGCGCGATGGCAAGCCTCGAAGGGTCCAGGTCGATCCCGAGCACGCGGCAGCCGCTCGCGCGCAGCAACTGCACCGTGAGCAGGCCCAGCAAGCCCAACCCGGTCACCACGAACGTTTCACCAAGCGTCGGCTGCGCCAGCCTGACACCTTGGAGGGCGATCGCTCCAAGGACGGTAAATGACGCCGCCTCGTCAGAAACCGTATCAGGGACACGTGCACACAGGTTCTGCGGTACTACAACGATCTCCGCGTGCTTGCCGTTCGATGCGACTCGGTCGCCGACCGCGAAGCCTTGCACCCCGGGGCCGAGTTCCTGCACCACCCCGACATTGCAGTACCCGAGTGGGAGCGGCCGATCCAGCTTTGCGAACACCGCCTCGAGCGTTGGGACAAGTCCATCGGTGCGGACTTTCTGAATGACCTGTCGTACTCGATCCGGTTGCTGCAGCGCCTTCTCGATGAGTCCGGCCCTGCCGAACTCGACCAACATTCGCTCCGTCCCTGGAGAAATGAGCGTCCGTGAGCTGGCGATCGCGAGGTGGGCTCGCGGTGCTCGCGGGGCAGGCACGGTCGCAACCTCGGTGACGCCCGACCGCAGTGACTGGAGAACCTGTTTCATCGTGAAGGACGGGCGATGCGGAACACACCTTCTTCCCGCCGGGCAAGATACTTCGTACAACAGGGCTGGGCTGGCCGAACACTCACGCTCAGTGCAGCCGTAACCGCGAGGCGGCGCTACTGGAGCCGGCGCACCTACTTGAAGTGCGTCCAGCCCGCCTCGAATCGAAGGTTCGAAACGTCTGAGTTCCCCAGGTTCCTGTTCAGGTCGACGGCAACCGCAATACCGAGGGTCAGGATTCCGGCGCTGTGCGGCACGGTGCGACGCACACTCAACACCTGACGCACGCTTTGGCCGCCGAAATCGGGATCCAGGACGACGAATCGAGACCACGACAGCTCTTGGTGCCGACCTTCAGTCCAGGATTCGTAGGCCACGGACGCCGCCGCGCCTCCTCCAACGGCTGTCGCCGCGCCAAGCAGTTCGCCCCGCTGCGTGTGCCCTTGGCGCGTGAATGTGTGCCGGTATGCGCCACCCTGCCCACGGTGTCGCTGCAACGTGGAGACCTGATGATTCAGCGATTCAAAGCGGACCGCGCGCAGACCGTGGGCGCGGCGCCATGCCTTCTGGACTCCCAGTCCGATGGCCGCGGTGTGATCGGGTTCCACGATGAGATCCCGAGTATTCCAGTTGTGATCTTCCCGGCCGAACTCGGCATAGACCTCCGCACCCGATCGCGGCAGGACCCATCGCGCAAATACGGACCCGAGCTGATTGTCCGCGCTCGAGAGTTCCGCAGCTGGACCTACCGGATTCAAGACCCTGCCTAGCCGGCTCTTGAGAAGGCCCTCGAAGAGATGGGTGAAGTGCCCCGAAACAAGCCCGCTGTCGGGCCACTGCACGTGGAAGAATCGCGCGAATCCAACTTCCAAGCCTGGAAACCATCGTGGCTCGAAAGCGAACACCATCCCGGATGCGAAGCGTCGGCCATCGCCGGTCTGCACCGAGCTGTACGGCGTCTGCTGCAATTGCCCGTACAGAACGGTTGCACTGATGCGGCCAACGCCGACGGCTCGCGGTGACGCCGATCCAAGGAACAGGTGCGGGAATCCTGCGGCGTTATTCCCCAGAATGTACGGGAAGGAGGCCATGGGTCCCCACCAACGGTTTTCCCACGAGAAGCCGGCAACGGCGCCGAGCCCTTCAACGCGAACACCGCTCTGACCGGGATCAAGCCGTGCGTAAGCGCTCGCACCGAAACGCTGGGGCCGGTCCACTTGGTCCGGGTATAAACCGTCAGCAAACGGACTGAGCGAGTCCGCCACCGGCATCAGCGGGAACGACCGGTTCTCGCTCCAGAATGCAGTCGGCGCGAAGTTGACCCGCAGCGGCCCCCACTTCGCAGTGATGCCGCCACGTACCTCGGCGACCAACCCTCGGCCCGCCCACCGGGCACCGTCGTTGAAACCGTATGGGAACCGCGAGTTGTAGAGCATCGTGGCGTGCATCGGCAACGTCGCGATGCCGGTCCTCGTGGAAGGCCGCCGCAATGCCGGCCTCGGACTCGACCGGTCGCTGCGCATCAGAACCGACAACTCGATGTCCGTGAACCCACGCACGGACCACTGATGCAGCGGAACGTCACCGAGCAACTGCAGGTATCGCAGGTAGGTTTCGGCCTCGGACCCGACAAACACCGGAGCCGGCGAGCGTGCAGAGTCCTGCGCGGTCGCCCCACCCCCAACGGCCATCGCTACCGCCACGGCGATTCGAATGCGTCGCGCCTTGTTCCTCATCGCCCTCGTGCTCGGAGCGCCCCGCGTTCCAGCACAGGCTCCGGTGCTCCGGTCACTCTCGTCGCATCTCGCATTCGTCGCGAATGATACGAACGGCGCGCGGCGAACGCACTGGCAGTTCGTTGCGCCCACGGTCCGCTTCACGCACAACTCGGCCCTCCCGTACTCGCTCAACGACGGCGCGCTCTGGGCCGGCCGCGGCGCCAGCATGGACCTCACGGGCGGCGTCTCCATGCGCGCGGGACCGGTGCGGCTCATCCTCGTGCCCGAGCTCGTCGTCGCCGCCAACGACTCCTTTGCGCGGCCCGACATCTACTACAACCCGCCGCCGCCGCTTCCGCGCAGCGAGTACTCGTCTCCCTTTCACGGCAACGGCCAGTCCATCGACATGCCGTGGCGCTTTGGCAACGCACCCATTCGACAGCTCTACCCGGGGCAAAGCACCGCGATGGTGGACGTCGGCCTAGCGAGCATCGGCGTCTCCACCGAGAACGAGTGGTGGGGGCCAGGCATGCGCAACGCGCTTGTCCTCTCGAACCACGCGCCGGGTTTCGAGCACGCCTTCGTGAGGACCCGGGACCCCATCGCCACTCCACTCGGCAACTTCGGCGCGCGATGGATCGTGGGCACCCTGCGCGAGTCGCGCTACTTCGACGTCGACACCAGCAAACTGCGGTCCATCAGCCTGTTGGCCGTCACATGGACGCCGCGCCAGGATTCCGGACTTGTGGTTGGTTTCGCGCGCTCCGTGCTCGCGCCCAGTCGAAGGCCGATCGACGCCCTGCGCGACGCGTGGCAGGTGTTCGCCGACGTCGGCCATCCCAACGCCCGGCCATACCTCGATTCCACGATCACGCCCGGGCGCGACCAGCTGTTCAGCCTGTTCCTTCGCTGGTCGTTCCCGAAGGATGGCTTCGAGACCTGGGCTGAATGGGCGCGGACCGAGGTGCCCCTGTCGTTGCGGGACTTCATCATCTACCCGAACCACACGCAGGGCTACACGCTGGGGCTGCAGTGGACCGGCGACACGTTGCGCTGGAACGCGCGGCTTCACGCCGAGGCGGAGTTCACCTTCCTCGAGCAGAGCACCACCTACCGGCATCGCGAGATCGGGTCCTGGTATACCAGCCGGGCGGTCGTCCAGGGGTACACGAATCGCGGGCAGTCGCTCGGCGCAGCCATCGGTCCCGGATCATCAAGCCAGTGGATCGCGCTCGATTACGTGTTGCCGTCCTGGGAAGTCGGCCTGAACCTGACCCGTATCCGCTGGATGAACGACGCCATGAGCCAGCGCGACTATGGGCTGAGCGGGTGGTGCCAGCACGATGTCTCGCTCCTGCCGGGCATCCGCGGCGCGGCGCGCACGCGCTTCGGCACCGTGGCGATGGACTATAGCGCGGGCTGGCGAATCAACACGTTCTTCGAGAACACGAGCGGCTGCCCCACCAGCCCCGGGCGCGACGAAAACAACAAGTCACTGACGATCGCGTTCACGCCCCGCTGACACGGCTATGGCGCGTCGTCACGCGGCAGCCGCTTGAGGTACTGCCCGTACCCGCCGTTCCCGATCGCGTCGCCGAGTGCCTCGAGCTGTTCACTGCTGATGTAGCCCAGCCGCCACGCGATCTCCTCGGGCGAGCCGATGCGGAGACCCTGCCGCTTCTCTACCGCGCCGACGAACGCGGCGGCGTCGTGCAGGGCCTCGGGCGTGCCAGTGTCCAGCCAAGCGCTCCCTCGGCCCAGCTTCTCATAGCCCAGCCGGCCGTTCGCCAGATACTGGCGCAGCAGGTCCGTGATTTCCGTCTCACCGCGCGCCGACGGCTTGAGGTCCGCAGCAATCGTTGGCGCATCGGAATCACAGATGTACAGCCCGGTGACCGCGAACTTCGACTTCGGCGCTGTTGGCTTCTCCTCGATGCCGATGAGACGCGCCTTCGAATCGAACTCCGCCACGCCATAGCGCTCCGGATCCATGACTCGGCACAGGAAGATCGTCGCGCCCGTTTGGCGCTCGGACGCTCGCCGCAGGAGGGCAGGCATGCCGGTGCCGTAGAAGAAGTTGTCACCCAGCACCAGCGCAGACGATCCGCCACCGATGAAATCGCGGCCGATGACGAACGCGTCCGGCAGCCCGCGCGGCGTCGCCTGCTCTGCGTAGCTGAAGTTGAGCCCCCACTTGCCGCCGTCGCCCAGCAGCTGGTGGAATCGCGGCAGGTCCGCCGGCGTCGAGATCACCAGGATGTCGCGAATGCCCGCGAGCATCAGCGTCGTCAGCGGGTAGTAGATGATCGGCTTGTCGTAGATCGGCAGCAGCTGCTTGCTGACGACCAGGGTCATCGGGTGGAGTCGTGTGCCGGCGCCACCGGCGAGAATGATTCCCTTGCGCGAGACCTGCCTTGAACGGTTCGCTACCACGATCCCTCGCTTCGCTCGGGATGACAGTGAAGGGTCATGCCCGGGCCGCCAAGCCGAGGCGCTCACCGCGGTACGCGCCCGACTGCACCCGTTCGCACCAGCGCCTATTTGACGCGTACCACGATACGGTGCCCTTGAGGCCGCTCTCGAACGTTTCCTTCGGCCGCCAGCCCAGCTCGCGCTGGATCTTGCTCGCGTCTATCGCGTAGCGCAGGTCGTGCCCGGGCCGGTCCTCCACGAACGTGATCAGCTTCCGCAGGTCCGCGGCGCTCCGCCCCTGGATACCCGCCACTGTGTCGCAGACCTGCTCGACGACATCGAGGTTCCGCCGTTCGCCGTTGCCGCCGACGTTGTACGTCTCGCCCGGCGTCCCGCGCTCCAGCACCGTACGCAGCGCTCGCACGTGATCGTCCACGTGCAACCAGTCGCGCACGTTGACCCCTTGGCCATACACCGGCAGCGGCCGGCCCTGCAGCGCGTTCAGGATCATCAGCGGGATGAGCTTCTCGGGAAACTGGTACGGGCCGTAGTTGTTGGAGCAGTTCGTGATCAGCGTGGGCAGGCCGTGCGTGTGGTGCCAGGCGCGCACCAGGTGGTCCGCAGCCGCCTTGCTGGCCGCGTAGGGTGAATTCGGGGCGTATGGCGTGGTCTCGGTGAACGCCCCCGTGGCGCCGAGCGACCCGAACACCTCGTCCGTGGACACGTGCAGGAAGCGGAACGCCGGGTCGCCGCGCCCGGCCGAGCGCCATTGCCGCAGCGCTTCTTCCAGCAGGACGGACGTGCCGACCACGTTCGTGCGGATGAACGCGCCGGCGTCGTCGATGGACCGGTCCACGTGCGACTCGGCCGCGAGGTGGACCACCGCGGCCGGCTTGTAGGTGGCGAACACATTCGTGATGGCTGCGCGATCGCAGATGTCCGCATGCACGAACACGTGGTGGTCGGCTTCGGCGGCATCGCCCAGCGACTCGAGGTTCCCGGCGTACGTGAGCTTGTCGACGTTGACGACGCGAACGTCGCCTTCCGCCACTAGTGTCCGCACCAACGCGGACCCGATGAATCCGGCGCCGCCAGTCACCATCATGGTTCGCATCGCCAGAACGATACGGCATGCCGACGCTGGCGGGAGCCGGCTTGAGCGACGAGGCCGCATTCTGCGGGCTAACTTTTGGCCTGTCTCTGAACGCCCTGCCGCGAACCGCCCTCACCGCGTGTTTCCGTTGCTGTTCCGCGCCTCCCTTCTCGCAATCCTGGCCCTGACCGTCGCCGCGCGCGTTGCCGTCGCGCAGGCATCGATCGTGCCGGTGACGCACCTCGTCTACGACTGGCTCCAGCACCAGCGCGTCGCCGGCCGCCTGCCCACGTACCAGCACGAGCTGCGGCCCATGTCGCGCGCCACCATCGCGGCCCACCTCGCGCACCTCGACTCGCTCGGCGACCGCGTGCCTGCCGGGGATCGCCACGTGTTGCGCGACTTCCAGAACGAGTTCGTGATGGCGCGGCTCCTCGACAACCGGCTCGTCACGCCGGGCTTCCTCCGGGGGCTGCCACGCACCATCGGTGGCGCCCTGCGCGAGCGCCGCGAGCCAGCGTTGTTCGCTCTCGTCACCCCGGACTCGTTGCTGTCAGGCGCGCTCTATGCCACGGCTGGGGGTGGTGCGCTCGATTTGTCCAGCCCTGACAGCGCTGCCTACGCCACCACCAAGGGTGTGCGCCTCTACGGGAACGCGCGGTTCGGCCTGGGCTGGCACTATGAGTTCGACAACCTCTGGAACCGGAAGAGCCAGCTTCTGCTCGTCCAGCAGGAGCGATACCACTCCGACCGGCTCGGCCTGGGTGTCACGTCAGCCTTCGCGTTCGAGAGCTACCTCTCGTATCGCGCTCCACGGTGGTTCGAGGGGTACGTCGGCTGGGGCGGCAGCGTCATCGGCCCGGCGATCACCGACCCACTCGTCCTTCGGGCCGATGCGCCACCCCAGCCCGGCGTCCGCGTGCAGTTCGGCGGACCGCGCCTCAACCTCGCATGGCAGCACGGGACGCTGCGCGCCCCAAACGTGGAGGACACCACCGGCACCGCGCTCTTCCCGGTCTACGCGCGGTCGGCGGCTCGACGGTATTTCGTGGCGCACCGGCTCACCTGGATGCCACATCCGCGAGTGTCCCTCGCACTCAACGAACAGGTCATCTATGCCAATCGAGAGCTGGAGTTCGCGTACCTGAACCCAGTGGTTCCAATGACGTTCGTGCAGGATCGCATTGGCGATCGTGACAACGTCATGCTCGGCGGCGACGTCGTCGTCAGGCCCTGGGACGGCACTGAACTCATTGGCGCTTTCCTCTGGGACGACCGATCAGCGCCGAACCCGGACGCCCGCAGTTTCGGCCCGTTCAAGAAATCGGCGCTGCTTGGCATCGAGCAGCAACTTCCATTCGGAGTTCGCCTTGGGCTCGGGTACACATGGACCGATCCCTGGGTCTACACACACTGGCAGCGCGTCGTCACGTACGAGTCGCTCGATCGCCCCCTGGGTCCGCTGATCGGGCCCAACAGCGAGGAAGCTGCCGCTCGACTCACAACGTGGTGGCCTCTCCGCACCCGCATCATGACGGGCTACCGCAGGCAGCGGCGCGGCCTCGACCCACCAGGCGCCGCCACGGACATCTCGCAGTGCGTCGGCGGCAATCTCCTCTGCGGCACGCTGGCCAAGGAGTCCCCCCGCTTCCAGGGCGCCGATATGCACGTCATCGACCGCTACGAGGTGGAAGCCTGGACCGAGCCCGTACGCGGTTTCCCTTTCTTCCTGCTCCTTCGCGACAGCCGCGTGCGACAAGGCACTCAGCTCCAGTCATCGCGCTTCGTTCACTTTGGCTTTCGGGTGGGCTACTAGCGACCGCCTGCACGCCGCGGGGCCTGAAGGGTTGTGCGTCGCGACCGATGACGGCCGCGGGCGCGCGAGACCGGTCTTCCGAACGCCCGGCCGTATGCCAGCGGGGCCGGGTTCACCCACGCGGGTCGTCTGAGCACGCGCCGCTAGACCAGCCCGCGCCTGACCCCCGCGATCACCATCTCCGCAAACCGGTCTACCTCGTCCAGCGTCGTATACACGCTCGGCGTCACCCGCAGCCCGGCAAACTCGTCGTTGACGATCGGCGTCGTCACGATCTTGTGCTTGCTCAGCAGCCACGATCGCAGCTGGCCCATGTCCAGCCCGTCGATCGACACCACCGCGATCGCGCCGCTCTCCGTCGGCTTCACCGGCGTCATCATCCGCGCCCGGCCGTTGCTCTCCCTCACCACGCGATCCACCCAGCGATTCCGCAGGTACCGCAGCCGCGCGATCTTGCGCTCCGCGCCGATCGCTCGATGAAACGTCAACGCCACCGCTATCGCGTTGTGGTTCGCCGCCGGGTGCGTGCCGATCTCCTCGAACTTCCGGATGTTGTCGTCCAGGTCCGCCGGCGCCGCCATCAGCGGCCAGAGCGACTTGATCTTGTCGCGCCGCACGTACAGGAACCCGGTCCCGATCGGCGCCATCAGCCACTTGTGCAGGCTCGTGCCGTAGTAGTCGCAACCCAGGTCGTCGCGCCTGAACGGGATGTGTGCATACGCGTGGGCGCCGTCCACCAGCACCGTGATCCCCCGCGGCCGCGCCATGTCGACGATGGCCTTCACCGGCGCGACATACCCCGTCGTGAAGCTGACGTGCATCACCTCGATCACCTTCGTCCTCGGCGTGATCGCCTCGGCGAACCGCGCCACGACGTCCGCGTCCGACTTCACCGGCGTGTCGAGCTTGATCCACTTGACGACCACGCCGTCGCGCCGCTCGCGCTGCGCCCACGACGTGCGCATCCGCGGGTAGTTCTGCGTGGTGAGGATCACCTCGTCGCCGCGCCTCAGGTCGAGCCCGAAGATCATGTTCTCGATCGACTCACTGGCGTTGCGCGTGATCGCCATTTCCTCGGTGTCGCACCCGAAGTCACTCGCCAGCTCGCGCCGCACCGCCTCGATGCGCGGCTCCAGCACGCCCCACATGTGCTCCACCGGCAGCTCGTTCGAGAAGCGCAGGTCGCGGATCATCTGGTCGAGCACATGCGTTGGGGCGGGACTGCAACCACCGTTGTTCAGGTTGATCATCGTGCGGTCCATGTCGAACGCACGCTGGATCGTGGCCCAGTAGGCCTCGTCCTCCGCCAGCCCCAGGGCCGACCGTGACCCCGCCATGGCCGTCGCCTCCCCCAGCCGCTTGATGGCGGTCTCGTTGAAGCGCGGCAGGGTCAGTGTGGCCGCGCCAGCGGCGCCGGCCGCGAGGCTGTGCAGGAATGTGCGACGGTCAGTCATGTGAACTGGTGGGAGTCCTTCATACTCGGCGCCCGCGGCGCGCCAGTCCAGACCCTGCCATCCGGCGCCAGTCACTCGTCACTAGTCACTAGTCACTAGTCACTAGTCACTAGTCACTTGAGATGCCGGTGCATCAACTCCGTGAGCTCGTCGTAGATCGACTCGTCGCCGCTGCGGATCGCCGCCGTGGCGCAGTGCTTGAGATGGTTGCGGAGCAGCTCGCGCGACACGCCGCGCAGCGCTTCCTGCACGGACGAGATCTGTGTCAGCACGTCCGCGCAGTAGCGGTCGTTCTCGATCATCCCCTGCAGCCCGCGCACCTGGCCCTCGATGCGACGCAGTCGCGTCAGGTTGCCTGCCTTGATGCCGGCGTCCACACCGGTCGCCTTGCGTTCCTCGCCCGACACAGAACACGCGCACGCAGCTGATTCCATCATGATGGTGTCCCTTCTCCGTTATCCGTTATCCGTTATCCGTTATCCGTTTTCCGTTATCCGTTTTCCGTTATCCGTTTTCCGTTTTCCGTCATCCGTCATCGTTGCCAGCCACCCGCAATCGCAACGAATTCCCCACTACGCTGACGGAGCTGAGCGCCATCGCCGCGCTGGCCAGCACCGGACTCAGCATGACGCCGAACGCCGGATACAGCACGCCGGCTGCCACCGGAATGCCCACCACGTTGTAGACGAACGCCCAGAACAGGTTCTGCTTCATCGTCCCCATGGTGCGTCGCGCCAGCGCCAGCGCCTCCACGGCCGCGCCGAGATCGCCCCGCATCAGCGTGATGTCGCCGGCGTCCATCGCGATGTCCGTGCCGGTGCCCATGGCGATGCCAACGTCCGCCGCGGCCAGCGCCGGCGCATCGTTGATGCCGTCGCCGATGAAGGCAACCAGCCGCGGCCCGTGACCTCCCGTCGCCGCCGCGCGTTGCAGCCCCCGAACGACGTCCACCTTGCCCGCCGGCAGCACTTCCGCGAAAACGCGCTCGATGCCCACCGCGCGCGCCACTGCCTCCGCCGTCGCCTGACGATCGCCGGACAGCATCACGACCTCGAGCCCCATGCCCCGCAGCCGGCCGATCGCGGCGGAGGCGTTCGGCTTCACTGGATCCGCGACGCCGAGCACGGCCACCGCACGGTCATCGACGGCGACGAACACCGGCGTCTGCGCTGATGCGGCCATCCGCGCCGCGTGCTCCTCGAGCCCGCCGGCGTCGACGCCCAGTTCAGCCAGCAACGCGGCGCTTCCCACGGCCACGCGCCTTCCGTCGGACGCCATGGCCAGCGCGCCCCGCCCCGTGCGCGACTCGAACTCCCGCACTTGCGCCCGTTTCACCCCGCGCTGGTCCGCCGCGCGCACGATGGCATCGGCCAGCGGGTGCTCCGACAGGCTCTCAACGGCCGCCGCGAGTGCAAGAACGCCGGCTTCCTGTGTCTCCCGGTCGCTGCCGGCGGGCAGCGGCGCCAGCACCACGGCAACCACGGAGGGCCGGCCCGCGGTGATCGTCCCGGTCTTGTCCAGGACCACGGCGTCGATCGAGCTGGCGCGCTGCAACGCCTCGCCGCCCTTGATCAGCACGCCTCGGCGCGCACCGGCGCCCGTGGCCACCATCAGGGCGGTCGGCACCGCCAGGCCCATGGCGCAGGGACAGGCGATGATCAGCACCGT